>Ga0209254_10003420_pt1 | contig 14481 bp, 12 predicted proteins | sample FrelakmetDIP11DI_FD_187148 | JGI IMG/M metagenome (GOLD analysis project Ga0209254, IMG submission 187148) | Freshwater lake sediment microbial communities from the University of Notre Dame, USA, for methane emissions studies - DIP11 DI (SPAdes)... | ecosystem: Environmental > Aquatic >...
GCGCGGCTCCTCGCGCCGTTTCTCGGTTTCCCGAAATTGGGCGGCAGTCTTTTCGACCTGCTCAAGCTCCACTTTTTTTGCCTGCCAGGCACTGTAAGCAGCTTCGATCTGGCTGGCGCGCTGCAGAGTGATGGTATACGTTTCCTTATCCGCCCGCCGCTCATTCAGCCGGTTCGTACTCTCCTCGGCTCGCCTACGGAGAGTCTCCAGCTGGCGCCACAGCACCTCCACCATGCGGCCCTGCTCTTGCAGGTTGGCCGCCATCTGGCGCGCGGTTTGCACTGCGACCTCCTGGCTGAGACGCTGCTCTTCCAGGCGCTTCAAATCAGCTTCCAGCTCCTGCAGGCGGTTCCGGCGCGCCTGCTCCTCTGCCAGCTCGGCTGAAATCTCCTTCAACCGCCCGTCCAGGCCAGTGATGTCGCTCTCCACCAGCTTGCGCCGATCATTTGCCCGCTGGCGGTAACTTTCCCAGATTTCCAGCCCCAATATGCTGCCCAGGATGCGTTTGCGGTCGCCCGGACGCTGCTGGGTGAACTGGTCGGCTTTGCCTTGCAGGAAGAACGAGGCATTGATGAAAGTCTCGTAATCCATGCGTAAAGTTTGTAAAATGCGCAATTCGGTCTCGCGCAGCGTCCTCTCAGTCAGCGGCCTCCATTGTCCTTCACCATTCCCATCCTCCCCCGCCTCTTTTTTGCTGTTGGCGTTTGGCGGTTGGCTGCCATCTTCTCCCGGCTGTTGGCTTTGCTTCTGCCAGATCTGGAACTCCAGCAACATGGTCTTGTCGCGCGGCTTGATCCGGCGCACGGTATACAGGTTGCTTTCGTAAGAAAAAACCAGGCGTACTTCGGCGACCGAAGAGCGGGTATGGATCAGCGAATCATCCCGTTTGCGCGCCTGACCGAACAGCGCCCAGGTGATCGCGTCCAACAGGGATGACTTGCCCGCCCCATTCGGACCAGCGATGCAGGCCAGGTCGAGAGATGTGAAATCGATCTCCACCGGCTCGCGGTAAGACAGGAAACCAGAAATATACAGTCGGATTGGGATCATGCTGCTGCAGCAATCTCCTGCCAGGTTTGTTTTAAGATCAGCGCGTCATCTTCCATTACCGGGCTTTCACACAGGATGCGTCCGCCGCAGTCTAAATCGCGCAGCGCCCGGAATAGGGCGCGCATGTCCAGGTCGGCCTCTTCCACGCGCAAATGCTCTTTCTCGCCCTTGGGTCCATATTCGATACCCGATAGATGGATATGCAGTTCCTGGAGCGCCTGATCGCCCAGGGTATCTTTAAATGCATGGCGATATGTTTCCAACAAGCGCGACCATTCTTCATACGTATTCATTGAGCCATCCCCCAGGCGCGCATGCAGATGGGCGAAATCCAGGCATGGCCGGACGCTTGGCGCCCCTTTACTCATTACCAGGGTATCGTCCAAGGAACCGAGCAATGCCGACTTGCCCATCGTTTCCGGACGCAAAATCACCCGGTTATCCTGAGCGCGCAGTTCCTGGACGCAACCCGCCAGCCGCTCGACTGCCAGCGGGAGTACCTCCTCCGCCGGTTTGCCAAAATATGAGCCCGGATGGAAGACAATATCCGTCGCGCCTGCCAGGTAGCCGTAATGGGCGGCATCCATCAGGCGTTTGCGCGATTTCGGCCATTCCTCATCGGATGCGTTTAGATTAATGAAATATGGGGCGTGTACGCTGATCTTGACGCCGTTCTGCTCAGACACCTGGCGGATCAATGCACAGGTCTCTTCGCTCACACGTACCGATTGGACCCAGCCCAGCTCGAGTGCGTCTAATCCCAACTCGACCAGGCGCAGAATGGCGCCCACACTGCCGCCCGGTTTCTTGGGCGTAGAGATCGGAGCACCAACCGTACCAAAATGGAATGCTTGCCCGCTCATAGCCACCTTGTCACCTTTCTAATCAGCTACCTGCCAGCTCTCAAGGCAAGTTAAAAAGCTCACTCACCCGCTGCCATAGCGGCGGACCCAAAATCAAAATCCCTATCAGCGCCGAGCTGAGGGCAGCGATCAACACCGCCGCCGCCCCAACATCCTTACCCACTCTCGCCAGGTGGTGCTGTTGAGGGCTCGCCAGGTCGACCACTGCCTCCAGTGCGGTGTTCAGAAATTCGGAGGTCCAGACCATCCCAATCGCCAGCACAATCACAGCCCAATCTCGGGCGGACAGACGCAGCCAAAACGCCAATATCACTACCACGACGCTGGTGACTGCGTGGATCCAGGCATTGCGTTGGGTGCGAATAACAAACCACCAACCAGCGAAGGCATAGCGGAAAGAGCGGGCGCGCAAGCGGAAGAAATCGAGCATACCGGTTAAATATCAGCCTCCAGCGCCGGTCCACTGATCGGGCAATCCAATTGGCGAAGCAGCGCCGCCTGGACGGCCCACATGGTCGCTTTACTTTCCTGATCCAGATGATCGTAGCCGTAAAGATGTAACATGCCGTGTACCACCAGGAGCTGCAACTCCGCTTCGACAGCATGCCCGCCCGCCAGCGCCTGCCTGGCGGCGCGCGGATAAGAGATCAGAACATCGCCCAGGTAATACGCCCCCGAGTCCGGATCATCGTCTCCAGACGGGAAAGATAATACATCCGTAGGGGCGTCAATCCCCAGGTATTGTTTGTTCAGATGTTGCAATTGGGCTTCGTCGGTCAGCACCAGGCTGGCGTCTTCCTGAGCATGGGTTGCCTGTCGGCTTAGCACTGCCTGTGCGGCCTGTTCAAGCAATTCGGTCATGGCAGTCTGCGCGAGCCTGTAGGATTGCAGCGCTTCGGATATCTGGATGTGCATCATTGGATAGCCCTATTATTAACCTTTGAGGGGCGGGTTAAGCTCAACCGTCGTCTCAGCCGGTTTGGATATAGCCAGCAGCAGCGGATCGATGGCAGCCGTTGGCTCGATCCCCGGGTAATTCAGGCGCGGATGGTAGACACCGCGCAAAGTGGCAGTAAATGAATCGACAATCTCATTCAAGTCATGCAGACTCAGTTGTGTCTCATCCAATTGACCGCTGGAAACGCGACCGGAGACTACGCTCTTGATCACATTGCGCAGACTTTCATCATCCTTTGGTCGCTCAGCCCGGACGCGCGCTTCACAGGCGTCCGCCAGCATCAGTAAAGCCGTGTCGCTGCGTTGAGGAGGCGGACCCGGGTAGCGGAACGGTCTGGCATCTACCTGGCTCTCATCACCGCCGGCTGCTTTCACCGCGTTGTAGTACTGGTAGCGGGTGAGAGTTGTACCATGGTGCTCAGAAATGAACTCCCGGATGCAACGCGGCAAGTGGTATTTACGCGCCAGTTCCAGACCATCCGGCACATGCCGGATGATGATCCGGGCGCTATCCACAGGGTCCAGGTTTTCATGCGGGTTGGTGAAACCCGGCGGCTGGTTTTCGATGAAGAAGACCGGGTTCATAGTTTTGCCTACATCGTGATACAGTGCGCCCGCGCGGATTAACAGCGGGTCCACACCAATCCGTTCAGCCGCTTGCTCAGCCAGGTTTGCCACCTGCAAGCTGTGTTGGTAAGTGCCTGAGGCATCTCGCAACAGCTGGCGCAGCAACGGGTGGTCCGGGCGCGTCAGATCCAGCAGCTGGATCGGGGTGACCATCCCCAAGAACTGCGCCAACAGCGAATGCAGCAAGATCGCGATACTGGTGGAAGCCAGACCATTGAAGAAGGCTGCCAGTGTCAGGGTAGCCAGGCCCTCCAGGTTAGTCGCCGGTGATGGTAAGCGAAAGACCCACACCACACTCGCTCCCGAGATCGCCACAGCCAGGCCCGCCCACAGGAACGTGCTCAAACGGCGGGCGCGCCCTAATGCCAAAACGCCAAACAGGCTGCTGATCAGATAAAAGAAGGTCAATTCCAGCGAATTAGGATACCCGTACGGCACCAGGATCGCCAGTGGCAGACAGGCCACCAGCGCCAGCTCGGTTCCAAATAATGCAGCGATCACCAACCCAAAGGAGGCCAGTGGGAACGCATAGGGCATGAGCATATTAGTAGGGATGATCAGGCGAGCGCTGAGCAGGAAGAACAGGAACAGCATCGCAACGATCGCCAGGTTGCGCACATCACCGCCATACAGGGTCTGTTTGCGGCGCAGGTATATAGTCATAAAAACGACCAGCAGCAACGATAGCATCGCCGCGCTGACCATATCTCGCCAGTTGCGTTCCGAGCTCATCAATCCGAGTTGCTGCAATGCTTCAACGTCATCTCCGCCAAGCACCTCGCCTTGCAGCACGATGGTCTGCCCGGTGACAAAGCTGCGGATGACCGGCTCAACCGTCTGGCGTGCCTCCAGCAGGGCAGCCTGGGTCAGGTTTTCGCTGAATTGGCTGTTGGGTGCAACATACGCCGCCACCAGTTCAGCGACTATGGCAGCCTGCTCTTCCGGCAGCGAAAGGGTCACCAACGCCGGTACCCGGTCGCGTGCATCCAACAGGTTTTCCGGACGGATAGCGCTGCTCATCACGCGTTCCAGAACGACGATCGCTTCTTGTTGAACCTCCTGCCAGCGCGCATCCGCCAGGCCCAGGATCGACCTGACGGTATCCTGGCCCAGGTGGACATCATCCAAGGCTGTCAGGTCAGCTTCTTTCTGGGCGGAGGTAGCATATGAATCGGCTCGCAAGCTGTTGATATAAGCCAATGTGGCGCGCAATTGCTCCAATTGGCGGCGGGCGATGCGAGTATCCGGGGAGGTGTAAATGGGCAGGATGGTGCGCTCAACTGCGTCCCGGCGTTGTTGAGTCATCACCTCACTGGTGAAGGAAATCGCCTGCGGGGCGCGATAATCGCGTAAAGCAATCTCTCCCTGCTTAGGGGCCGGGGAGAACGAACTGCGCAGCAACGGAACGATAACGGCTGCCAATGTCAGGCACAGGCTGGCAACCAACAACAAGATCAGGTAGACCCTGCGCCGGGCAGGTGATTGGGGCGATTTCATTGAAGCAGCTTGCGCACCACCTGGCTGGCCTGGTCGCCCGTTGCACGCCCTGCCAGGCGCGGCAACAAGACTTTCATTACCTGTCCCATCTCACGCAGGCTGGTGGCTCCCACATCAGCGATGGCTTGTTTTGCCTGGGCTTCCAATTCTTCAGGGTTCATCGCTTGCGGCAGATAGACCTGTAAGACTTTGATCTCCTCCCGGGCAGCTTCTTCCAGCTCGGGACGACCAGCGCGCTGCGCATCCTCGATCGACTCGTTGCGCGCTTTAATTTCCTTCTGCAGAATTGCGATCACCGCGCTCTCGTCGAGTTTACTGCCGCGATCGATTTCTGACAGCCGGATCGCCGACAATGCCAGGCGCAGCGTGTTTTTTCGCAGGTTATCGCCTGCACGCAGCGCATCTTTCAAATCACTTTCGAGTTTGAGTTTCGTTTCCATAGCACTTTCCCAAACCATCCTGATTCGGATTGAGTTCCAGAGAACCGTTCAATCGTTTCCTTCACCGTGGACTTCACCGATCACCTGGGCTGCCAGCTGGTTGAGCTCATTTAAGGCGCTTGCTTCCACGTGGCTGGCGCGCCAGTATAGGTCGAGCAGTTCCAACGGCGAAAGGCTGCCGATGGTCTGGTCGTCCGGCAGGCGCACACGGGCGTCCATCTGGGGCCGTTTGACCAGCTGGAACTCAAAACTCTCGCCTGCATACTCACGCAAAGCGGCTTCATCGATCGATGTTTCCCAATCGCGCGGATATTCTATCACAAGGCGCACCACCGCCCCTGCCAGCTGGTCTGGTGCCGGCAGCGCCTCGCGCAGCTGGTCGGTTACGTCTTCATCATTTTGCAAACGCACAAAACGGTCGATAAAAGGTCGGATATTCTCCAGCTTGCGCCACTCCACACGGGTCTGGCCGCGTTCCACGTGGGCGATGACGAAATATTTATCATCCTGCGCCTCGCCAAAATCCACCCGCTCGATCGAGCCCGGATATACAACCGGCGGATGCGCCCCCTCATTGAGGTCCTGTTGTTTGTGGATATGTCCTAAAGCAACATAATCCAGGCGCGGGTCTTTCACCAGCGAACCCGGTAAGACCAGATCGTTGCCCAACATCACCATCCGCTCGCCGCCGTAAACTGCGCCCTGGACCGAGCAATGCGCCGTCAACACCACCGGCAGAGACGGTTCTGCTTCTCCCAGCCAGAGCTGGACCAGCTCGATCAGTCGCCCGCCCAGTTTTTCATAAAGCTGAGCAGTCTCACCGGTCTCTTCATCCAGCACAGCCATCAATCCGGAGCGGAAGATCCACGGCAAGGCGATCATCTGGAGCGGGAGGCCCTCCAGCTCGTCTGGGCGCAAGAAACACGGCCGGTCCAATACGTGGATATGTGGCACCTCCAGCGTATCGAAGCTCTCCAACGCATGGGCGCGGCCCATGGCAGGCGAGAGATCGTGGTTGCCCACCAGCAGGAAGGTTGGGATGCCGGCCCGGGAGAGCCGCATCAAGCGCCGGCCCCATTCGCGCTGGAAGGTGGGTGCCGGATTTCGGTCCTTATAGGCATCTCCGGCAAACAACACCAGGTCGACCCGTTCGGCAATCGCGGTATCGACGATTTCGTCCAGCGATTTCAGGAAATCCATCACCCGCACCGGCAAACCGGTCTGCGGGTCATGCCGGCCAAAGTTGGCCATATCGATATGCGCATCTGCAAAATGAAGAATCTTCAACATACAGGCCTCTACGGTTTGATTACTGGTGTTGGCGGCGGCTCAATACCCATTTTGAGCAGCTCCTGATTACAAGGATCAAAGCCCGGATGGACAACCAGGCACTGTTTCAGGTCCTTGACAGCGGAATCGGCGTCCGCCATGGCCAAATAAGCACGCGCCCGCCAATAAAAGCTTTCCTCCAGGATCGGCTCGTTCATCGCATCCAGGGTTTGGGTCGCCAGGTTGATCACATCTTGATAACGCCCGGTGTAATAATAGGCAAAATAAGGGCCGGTCTGGTACCACATCATTCGCCAGGGACGGCTCGCTTCAGGGATTTGGGCATAGTTGGCGAAGGCCGCGTCATAAGCAGCAGCCGCGCGGGCGTAATCTTGCTCTGCCACCAGGTTGGTGCCCTGGTTGAACAGGGCAAAGAACAGGTCTCGCCCGGTCAGCTGCGCCGCCTCGGCATCAGCTTTCTGTAAGGCGGCGCGGTTGTTGTAGTTATCATATGCCTGCAGACCCAGGATCGCCAGCACCTGCTGGCGGCGTTCTACCGGATAGACCACCATGTAAGTATAGTTGAAGGCGCGCCAATCACTCACGAACTGGTCGTAGGGGCTGGGGAGGTCCGGACCCTTGTAAGAATCCTGGACGATGAACTGTCCGGCGGCGTCATCATACCCGCTGACCACCTGGTAGTGACCCATCCAACCGTCGAAACCCACCCCTTCGAAGCCTTTTTCGACCAGTACCGGGAAGCCCGCCGCAATAAAGGCTTTGAGCGTATCCAGGTCGCCGCCCGCCCGCACCACTGCATCCAGGCCGGCTTGCTGCTCGACGTAGCTCTCCATCTCATACGGCATGACATTCTTGTCACGCCCGTTGGGCTTTAGAATGGCCGCTGGGGCGCGCTGGTCGCCTTTCCAGCCCCAATAGGAGAGCGCCATCGCCAGGTTGGCCGGGCCGCAGTTATTCCACATCTGGAACATATGCTGGATGCCGGTCAGCGTCACCTGAGCCGGCAGTGGTGTGGACGCCTGGGTTGGGGCGGATGGAAGGAGAGTCGGTGGCGGTGGTGTGGTAGGAGTAGCGGTAACCAGGGCGATCGTCGGCGTCGCGCTGGGCAAGGGCAGCTGCGTCACGGGCAGCGTCCGCTCCACAGGCAGTGGAGTAAGAGTCTGCCCGACCGGCACAAAGACCACCTTCTCAGGCGGGTTGAGCGCATAATTAATCTCAGCCAGCAGGCGCTCGATCCGCCAGCTCAGCCCCGTGGTAGAAACAATAAACAGGATTACCCCCAACGAAAAGATTACTACCAAAATACCGACCAGGAATTGGGTTGTTTTACGCATCTTGAAAGCCTTCTCGGGCTATGGATTCTCGACTCCCAGGAGTTTGAGCTGGTATAAAGCTGGTTCGAACCCCGGGTGAAATTTCAAGCCGAGGCGGAAATCCTCGATCGCGCTAGCTTGATCGCCCAGGGCAGCCCGGGCCATGCCGCGCCAGTAATAGCTTTCCTCCAGGTTCTTGTCGCTTTGCATGGCGTTCAAAGTGCCGTCGGCTAAATACAGCAAATCATAGTAGCGACCCACACCATAATAGGCAAAATAGGGGCCGGTCTGGTACCACAGCATGCGCCAGGGGCGTTCAGCTTCCGGGATATTGGGATACACCTTGAATGCCTCATCGTAGGCGATTGCGGCGCCGCCATAATCTTCCAGTTTCACCAGGCTGGAACCGCGGTTGAACCAGGCGAAATACTGGTCGATCCCCGAAAGACCATAAATCTCATTCGAGGCTTTCAGGGCAGCATTCTGGTAGTTAGCCGTTTCATCGGCGTCCGGGCCTAACAACCCCAGCACTTCTGCCTGATGGTCAGTCGGGTAGATGATCAGGTAGGTGTAATTGAACGCTCGCCAGCCTTTCAACATATCCTCATACTTAACCTGGTGGTCGGGTTTGACAAAAGAATCCTGGGTGATGAAATAACCGCCTGCCTCGTCATAGCCGGTAATGACCTGGTAATGACCCATCCAGCTGACCACGTTGGTCAAATCGCGCAGATAAGTACCTTTTTCCACCAGCACCGGATATCCGGCAGCCAGGAAACGCTTGATCAGGTCCAGGTCGCCGCCCGTCCGTAAAACCACGCCCAGATTCGTGTTGTTCGTTACATAATCAGCCATCTCGTAGGGCATGACGTTCTTGTCTTTTTCGTCTGGTTTTAAGACGGGACCGACGATATCGCGGTTCCCTGTCCAGCCCCAAAAAGACAGTGCCATCGCCAGGTTGGCTGGCGCGCAGTAATTGTACCGGCCATGCTGGTCCTGGTAGCGCACGCCGTTGAGTGCCACCTGTCCCGGCAAAGGGGTCGGGACCGCTGTGGGCGGCAGCGTGGGAGTGGGGATATCTGTCGGACCGGGTTGAGTAGGGAGCGCAGTCGCTGGTGGCTTAGCCGTGGCGGTTATTATGGGAGTCACGCTTGGCAAGCTCACCCCTTGTTGGGTCGGCACAAAAACGGCCTTGGCAGGCGGGTTGAGCAAATAAGCCACTCGCAGGGATAGCTCATCGATGCGCCAGGCCAGGTGGTCGTGGACGGGCGGGATGAAATAGATCCCCACCAGGCACAGGCAGGCAAATATAGGTATTAAAATCAGAAGTACAAGCGCGGTCTTACGCATTCAATCACCAATAAAAATTTAGATTATGGGAAAGTTACTCCCAGGTGCTGCAGTTCCAAACGCGGCAGCGCAAAGTTCGGGTTCAATGCGGCGGCTTTTTTTAGATCTGCTATCGCCAGGTTGGTTTTCCCCAGGGCCTGGTATGCCATGCCGCGCCAGTAATAACTCTCTTCCAGCACGGGCTTGCTGGCCCAGGTGAAAGTGGTGTTTGCCAGGTTGATCACATCCTGGTAACGACCGGAGTTGTAGTAAGCCTGGTACGGCCCGACTTGGTACCACATCAGCCGGTAAGGTCGCATGTCCTCAGGGAGCGTCTGGTAAATCTCAAAAGCCTTGTCATAAGCCTGCGCCGCCGCGGCATAATCCGCCAGACCGACCTGGCTCGACCCCAGGTTGAACCAGGCGAAGAACAGATCGCGGCCTTGCAACGTCGTGATCTCATCCATCGCTTTTTGGGCAGCCAGCTGGTAGCTGTAAGTTTCGTCCAGGCGTGGCCCGAGTAAGCGCTCCAACTCTGCCTGGCGCTCTTTGGGGTAGATCACCAGGTAGACATAGTTGAAATCACGCCACCAATGCTGGGTCAGATCAGCGTAAGTCATTGGCGTATCCGGGTTGGTTAGCGAATCCTGGACGGTGAACATACTCAGGTCATCGTCATAACCGCTGACCACCAGAAAATGGCCCATCCATGAATCGTCAGGCGGATCATGCCCGGCTTCGATCAACACCGGGTAGCCAGCCGCCAGCAAGCTGCGTAGCAGGTCCAGGTCGCCGCCCTGGCGAGTCAGTGCGGCTAGCTCGGTGAACTGTTCCACATAGGCAACCATCTCCGCCGGCATAACGTTTTTGTCATCCACCTCCAGGTTGGGTCGCAGGTAGCGGCGCGTATCGCGCTGGTCACCCTGCCAGCCCCAAAATGAGAGCGCCATTGCCAGGTTGGTCGGACCGCAGTTGTTGAACTGCTGGTACTCGTGCACAATCCCGCTCAACAACGTTTTGCCCGGCAGCGGCGTGCTGGTCGGTGATGGCGTTAACGTTGGCTGTAGACTGACAGCCGCAGTTGGGTCTGGCCCATTTTGGGTGGCCCGCCCCTCCTGAGTCACCAGGCTGGTTGCCGGCGGGCTGGCGGTGATCAGAGGCCTCAGCACCTCCAGTGTAGCTTTGGCGATGGTCTCTACCAGACCGGGTTGGGCCGTCCCGCCTGGGACGAAGACCAGCGCTTCGGGAGGGTTCAAAATGCGCTGGACTTTCACCTGCCAGTTTGCCAACCGCCAGGCCAGCCGTTCATGCACCGCTGGAAACTGGTAGATCAGCAAGGCAGCCAGGCAAAGTACGCACAGGCCAACCGGAAATATAAGTAGGCTGCTTTTTCGCATGTTTGGGGATTATATCACCGCCAGATGAGTACTCGAACCACTCCAGGGCAATGCACTCTTGTCAACACAGCCAGGCGCGCTGCACCTTTAATCATCCAGACCGAGGCTGCTCTGAGCAAAGCCAATCTCTTTCAATACCTCATCGTCAATCTCGCTCCGGGCGGCTGCACTCAGCGCCTGGAGCGCTGCACTGCCGCCCAATTGTCCAAGCGCCCAGGCTGCATGGCTGCGCACCAGAGGCTCAGGGTCGTCAGACAGCGCTTTCGCCAGAGCCGGAACCCCTGCCGGGAGGCCCAAGCTGCCCAAAGCCACGGCGACATTGCGCAGGTAGCCATCCCGCCGGGCGCGCTTCACCGGGCTGTCCTTAAACTTGCGGCTGAACTGGTCGCTGCTTAATGCCAGCTCTTGGGTCAGCTCGGGCTGCGGGACCCCCGGGCGGGCGGAGAATTCAGGGATTGCCGCTGGTGGAGAGGACCAGGTGGCAAAACGGACATTCCAGGGACACACCTGCTGGCAGATATCACAGCCGAAGACCCATTCACCTACCCGCGGGCGCAGCTCAGCAGGGATGGAGCCTTTGAGCTCGATGGTTAGATAGGAGAGGCAGCGCCGGGCATCGATCGTGCGGTCGGGCAGTATACAGCCAGTCGGACAGGCTTTCAGGCAGCGGGTACACGTCCCGCAGCGATCAAAAATGAATGGGGCGTCTGCGGGCAAATCCAGCCCCAGCAATATCTCAGCCAGTAAGAAATAAGAACCCTGATGAGGGGTGATCAGGCAAGTGTTTTTACCGATCCAACCCAGCCCGGCGCGCTGAGCCAGCTCGCGCTCCAATAACGGCCCCGTATCGGTATACCGGCGGTTGGGGAGCGATGCACCCACCTGGGCTTCGATGAAACTCACCAGCATCTTCAAACGCGTTGCCAGGACATCATGGTAATCAGCGCCCCAGGCATAGGCCGCCACTTTGCCTGTAACCGGACTCTCGCTCAAAGGCGAGCCTGCCTGCCCGGGGAATACCGAGGGGGAATAACGTGCACCCAGCACGAGGATGGAACGGCATTCGGACAAGATCTGGCGTGGATCGGCCCGCCGTACGAGCGAACGCTCAGTCGCCAGATAATCCATTTCGCCATGCCTGCCAGCCGCTAGCCAGTTTTTATACACCTCATAATGCAGGGGTGAATCGGGAGTAGTTACCCCCACCAGGTCGAAACCCAGGCGCCGGGCCTGTACCTCGATCGCCTGGCGCAAATTAGCAGACTGTTCTGTAGACATTCTTAGCGGAAATATTTACCCGCAGGTCAATGCAAAATCGACCTGGTTGGAGAAAGCCTGGGCCGGCTGGGTAATATGCAGGCGCGCCCAGCCTGTCACATCCGCCGGGACGGTCACTTCATACACGACCGAATGCATCCCGGCTTCCAGGTTCTGGCTGGCTGGTAGCGGCAGGCGCACCTCCGCCCCGGATTTTGAGCCCGCTTCCAGGCTGTAGGAGACAGTGGCCGGTTCATTCAGGCTGATCTGAGCAGTAAAGATGAAGGTGTGTGGACAGGCTCCACTGACCTGGGCGTTATCCACACTCAGTACGACGGCCGCGATGGCTGCGTTCCCGGCTGGTGTGACAGTCTGAACCTGTGACGCAAGAGCACTCTGGACCACAATATCGACCCAGATAGCCTCCTTTGCGTCAATGCCGAAACCAAATATTTGCCCGCTGGCATTTTTTAGCTTCCAATAACCGCGATATGCGCCTGCGTCTGGCGGAGCAACCATAGCCACTTCGATCTGCACTTTTTCACCAGGAGCGACCTCTTTTGGTAAAGGCACCGCAGCCGGCGCGCCCATCAACGCGCCATCGATAAAGACCAGAGAATAAGCAGTCGTCCAGGTGGTCCCGCCGGTGTTTTGGATCTGCCAGCCTTTCTGAAAAGTTTCGTTGGGGGCGAATGCTGTGCCATCGGGTACCGAGACATCTGCGACGAACTCAGCCCGGTCACCGCCCGCTGGAGCTTCCGATGCGGGTGGCGTCCCGGCTGTCGGGGCGAGCGGGGTGGTAGGCGCCAGCGTAGGCGGCTGCGTACCAGTCGGCGAAGGGCCGGCAGAGGTTTCAATCAGCGCCTGGGGCGCTATCGTGGCGGTCTGCGCAAAGCGCTCAACCCGTCGCGCCTCAGCCGTCTTCGCAGCCGAAGTGTAGATCGCTTGCGGAGCCAGTGTTGGCTCTTCCGAAACCCCAGGGGCTGAAAATACGCAGGCGCCTAATAGTAAGGTCAACAGGAATACACAGACTGTGCGAGTAGTTCGCTTCTCCAAATTCAACCTCCGCGCGATCCTACACATGGCTAGAACTCTCATAAAGCTGGTGGTGGACCGCGCTCAGCGCGCGCACCTGCTCCGCCGCGTGGTAAGACGAACGCACCAGCGGCCCGCTCTCGACCCACTTGAAACCGATCGACAGGCCGTATTCCTTCAGCTCTAAAAATTCTTCCATCGTATAGTAGCGCTCGATCGGCAGATGTTGCTTGCTGGGCTGCAAATATTGCCCGACCGTCAGGATGTCGACGCCCCAGCTTCGCTGGTCGCGCATCACCTGCCTGATTTCATCGATCGTCTCACCCAGACCTACCATGATCCCCGACTTGGTCAATACTTCAGGGTCGAGTTTTTTGGCGTTGTTGAGCGTAGCTGCGGCCCATTCGTAATGGTCCTGCGGCTGGACAGCTTTGAACAGGCGCGGCACTGTCTCGACGTTGTGGTTCAGGATCTCCGGCCTGGCATCCATGACGATCTTCAAAGCCTCCAAGCTGCCTTTGAGATCGGGGATTAAGACCTCGATCGAGCAGCCGGGGTGCAGCTGGCGGATGCGCCGGATGACCATGGCAAAGATCGGGGCGCCGCCGTCTTGACGGTCGTCCCGGTTGACACTGGTAATCACGGCATGCTTCAGGTTCATAGCCTTCACCGCCTGGGCCACCCTTTCTGGCTCCAGCCAATCCAGCGGCGCAGGCTGGCCGCGCTTGATATCGCAGAAGCCACATGAACGGGTGCAGACATCTCCCAGCATTAAAAAGGTGGCGGTGCCAGAGCCCCAGCATTCACCCATATTCGGGCACATAGCCTCTTCACAAACCGTATGCAGGGCTTTGCTACGCATCAGCCCTTGCAGCCACTCATAAGTCTCCCCTGAAGGAGCGCGCACCTTGATCCATTCCGGACGCCGTTTGGGATGGGTATTGTTCTGGTCGCTTTTCACCCGCTCACGGGTTGGTGTAGATGGCATAATATGATCCTCTCGTACGAAGTCGAATTTTACCTCTGATTGACAACTTATGCCAGAACCAGGCAGTCTCGGCTAGTCCGCCTGACCTGCAGAGTATAATTCAAACTATGCCCGAAACCACCTTCTTACAGCAACTGCTCACTCTGCCAGGAGTAACCTACGCCCTGCTCTCCCCAGACCGGCGCTGGGGCGCCTTCACGTGGTATCGCATCCACGAGAACCTGGATGTTTTTGTAGTTCCATGCGATGGCTCCACCTCGCCAGTAGCGCTCACCCACACCCCCGAAGCAACCGAGCTGGAGAGTTGGAGCGCTGATTCGCGTGCAGTAATCGTTTCCGAGGATCATAACGGCGATGAGCGCGCTCGGCTATTTCGCGTCGAACTGAAGACCAGACCTGACGGTCAGCTGCAGCCCGGTCCAATGCTGCCGCTTACCG
>Ga0209254_10003421_pt1 | contig 14480 bp, 17 predicted proteins | sample FrelakmetDIP11DI_FD_187148 | JGI IMG/M metagenome (GOLD analysis project Ga0209254, IMG submission 187148) | Freshwater lake sediment microbial communities from the University of Notre Dame, USA, for methane emissions studies - DIP11 DI (SPAdes)... | ecosystem: Environmental > Aquatic >...
TCGGCCAAGAGCGGACACCGCAGCGAACCTCGGATCGGCACGCCAGAATGCGGCCGGTGGAGTCACCTAGGCGCGCCCTTGGCCCACGCCATAGCGCATTAGAACTGCGCCGGTATCCATCGGTCGCGCCTTGGTCAGCGTAAGCCGGCGCCGCAGGGCGTGCCCTTCGAACAGGCGGGTTCCATGGCCAAAGAGCTCGGGCACGACGAGGATGGAAAGCTCGTCCACCACGCCGGCCGCCAGGGCGGTCTGCGCGAATCGGGCTCCAGCAAAGATGACCATGTCCTTGCCCGCCTGGGTCTTCTCGCGCGCGACGACCGCGGCCACATCCGTATCGGCGATTTCCGAATTGGCCCACGCGCGAGCGTCGGTCAGTGTGCGGCTGAAGACGATCTTGCGCGCGGAGTTCATGAACCGCGCGAGCTCGCGCGTAGGCGCAGGCGTTGCCGGATCGGCATCTGCCCGCGGCCAGTAGGCCGCCATCTGTACCCACGCGGCCCGGCCGTATAGCAGCGTGTCGTAGCGGCGGGGCATCTCGTCGGTCCAGGCGTCGAGGTCGCTCGACCATGCGGGCGGGATGAATTCACCCCCTGGCCCATTGATGTAGCCGTCGACACTCAAGACCATCGAAAGCACGCACTTCCTTGCCATGTGCAGCCCGCTTCAGGCGTTCACGATCATCTCGAAACCGCCAAAGATCACGCGCGTGCCGTCGAAGGGCATGGCTTGCATCGTGGCGGGCATTCGCGGGTCCGCGAAGACCTTCTTCATGCCGGCATCTCGCGTCGCCTTGTCAGGCCAGGTGATCCAGGAGAACACGACCGTCTCATCCGCCTTGCGCAGCACGGCTGTATGCATGGAGTTGATCTTGCCTTCAGGCACGTCCTGTCCCCAGCATTCGACAAGCGCAACCGCACCGTGCTCCTTGAATATGACCGCCGCGTCCTCGGCGTGACGCCGATAAGCCTCTTTGTTGGCGGTTGGCACCGCGAGCACAAATCCATCGACATAGTTCATGTTCATTGCTCCATTGCCGTTAGCCAGCGAAGGCCGCCTCGAGTGCGGCCACGTCGAGTTTTCCCATCTGCATCATGGCCGCGAAAGCGCGGTCAGCCGCGACCCGATCCGGTGAGCTCAGCATTTCCGGCAGGCGTTTCGGCACGATTTGCCACGACACGCCCCAGCGGTCAGTCAACCAGCCGCATCGAGACTCCTTGCCTCCATTGGCGGTGAGCGCCAACCAGAGCCGGTCGGTCTCACTTTGCGATTCGGTCAATACGCTGATGGAGGCTGCCCAGCTCTGGGGGTGGCCAGGTCCGCCATTGAGGATCATCATCGGCGCGCCAGCCAGCGTGAACTCCACGATCAGCGGTGGTTTACCTTCGGGGCCGTGCCCGCCCTCGATCGCGCTGTCGGGCAGTAGCGTGACGTAGAAGGCGGCAGCCTCATGGCCATTGCCGTCGAACCACCAGCACGTGCGGACCTTCTGTTGCAGATAGGCCATCAGGGGTTCCCTTCGGCTAACGTGTTGGCGTTGGCTCGTTCATCAGTGCTTGCCTGCCAGTGTTTGCGCCAGCGCATCGAGTTGGTCCGCGGCAGCATTCCAGCCGGCCTCCCATCCCATCTCGCGATGCTTGGCAGTGGCTTCCGCGTTGGCGTGCAGCGCGCTCCAGGTAAACCGCGTCTTACCTTCCGGTGCGTCCTGCAGCTCGACCACGCCGGTCATGAAAGGCTCGGCAGCGGGCGCGAAGCCTTCGGTCAAGGCGTCGGTGAAAACCAGCCGGCGCGGAGGGTCGACCTCAAGCCAGATACCCTTGTTCTCGATGCGCTCGCCGTTCGGGCCGGCCATGACCGTGTTCATTCGGCCACCCGCGCGTAATTCGAAATCGGCCTCCGGCACCGTCCATGGCTTTGGACAGAACCACTGCTTCAGCAGGTCGGGCTCCGTCCAACAGCGCCAAACGGCTGCCCGTGGGGCCGCTAGCGTTCGCTCGAGTGTGAGTGCGTGATCGCCGACGACCCGGCGCTCGGCGTCAACCGCCACCTGAGCCGCGCTGCTCGGCTCATTGATAGCCCAGTGCATGCCGAACGGATCCGTCAGTCGCCCATAGCGATCGCCCCAGAACTTGGGCTCGAAGGGCACGGTGATCGTGCAGCCCGCCGCAACCGCCCGGCTCCACCAGCCCTCGCCGTCCGATACCACCAGCTGCATCGTCAGATTGTGCGAGCCGCTGGCCGGAGGCTCGTTGAACTCGGGCATGTGATGCATCAGCATCAGTACGCCACCATTGATCTCGAGTCCCACATTCATGATGCGGTGCCGCTCATCACGCGTTGCATCACCCAGAACCCTGGCTCCGAATGCGAGTTGGTAGAACGCAATGGCGCGGTCGGCATCCTCGAGTCCCAGATAGGGAATGACACCCCGCATCAACCAGGTTTCATCCTTGGGTTCGCTCATGGTGCCGCGCCTTCAGGTTTTTCCGGACAGTCATTGAGTGCGTTGCCGGGGCTCGAGATCGACTGCCGCGCGAAACGAGCCATCCATGCAGAACGGCGTCGAAGCGTGGTCATGCACGATCTTCCAGACGCCGCCGAGCTTGCGAAAGCACATGGTCGTGCGGAACCAGATGTCGATGGCCGTACCGTCGGTCTTCGTGCCGTGCATTCGGTTGAGAGCCGTCACCCATGCGAGTGCGTCTGAAACGACCGTTTCCACTTCCTCGGCATCAATCAGGATGGGACTCGACCACGTGGCAAGCCACGCCGCAGTCTCATCGAGATCCAGGCCACGCGTCGACAACGGCGGCGCGAGGTTGTAGATCAACGCATCCGGTGCATAGCAATCGACGATGCCGCTGGCGTCGCGTTCTGCGTGCGCACGCCCGAGTCGTCGGCATAACTCCTCTATCTGCTCTCGCCCTGTCATGAGTACGCTTCTCGGGCCTTTTGTTTCCGAAACAGGATCTCGATGTAACGCCGCAAGTGGTCCACGCTCTCGATCGCTACCTCACGACTGTTTGCGGCCTTTGCAAGGATGAATGCGCCTTGCAGCACAGCCTGGGTGTGGCGCGCGAGGCTGGCATCGGTCCAGTCGCCGGTCACGCGATGCTCGCGCCTTGCCGCCTCGATGTCGGCCTCGAGCAAGGCCGCGTGCCCGAAGATGCTCTTTGCGCAGGCTTCGCGAATGTCTGGCGCACTTGCGTATACCTCTTGCACCATCGTGCCAACGAGGCACGTGAAGTCCGACGGCGCGCCCCTGATGATCGCGCGCCGAAAGAAGGCCACGTACCCCAGCACTCGGTCGAGCGGGTCTTCATGCGAGCGATACGGTGCATCCGCAAAGAGAGCCGAAGTGGTCTCGGCCCAATAGTCTGCGGCCGCGACGCCGAGCGCTTCCTTGCTGCCGAACTGGTGGAAGAACGCGCCCTTGGTGACACCGGCCGCCTGGCACAGCGCATCCTTCCAGGAACAGCAACTGATCGGACAATCAGGCCTCAATCCGCCTGGACGCCGAGTTCCTTGATGATTTTCGCGTAGCGCTCGTAGTCCGCGGCGAGGCGGCTTTTCAGCACGTCCGGGCTGCCGCCCACCGGCACCAGCGCGAGCGTCTTCATGCGGTCGAGGACGTCGGGCATCTTGAGAATCTCGTTCACGTGGCCGTTGATCGCGGCGACGATCGCCGGGCTCAGGCCCTTCGGCGCCATGAAGCCCTGCCAGGCGCCGACCTCGGCGTCGCGCACGCCGCCCTCGGCGAACGTCGGCACGTCGGGCGCGAGCGGCGAGCGCTTGGGATCGGCGACGCCGATGTTGCGCATCTTGCCCGACGCGATGTGCGGCGCGACCGGCCCGAGGGTGGTGTACATCATCGGCACGTGGCCGCCGAGCATGTCGTTGATGGCGGGGCCGCTGCCGCGATAGGGCACCTGCTGCAGCTTGATGCCGGCGGAGCGGTTGAACAGCTCGCCGAGGATGTGCATGGGCGAGCCGCTGCCGGGGCTCGCGTACTGGGTGATCTTTCCGGCCTTGGCCGCGGCGACGAGCTCACCGAGGTTGTTGATGCCGGTGGACGCGTTCACCACCAGGAACAGCGACTGACTGCCGACCTGGATGATCGGCGTGAAGTCGTTCAACACGTCGTAGGTCGCGCCGGTGCCGGGCTTGAGCACCATGGTCGCGGTGGTGATGGTGTTGGGTGTGAAGAGGAGCGTGTGGCCGTCCGGCGCCGCCTTGGCGACCGCCGCGTTGCCGATGGTGCCGCTCGCGCCCGTGCGGTTGTCCACGATCACCTGCTGGCCGATGCGCTGCGAGAGCTTCTCGGCAAAGACGCGGGCCAGCGCGTCGGTGTCGCCGCCGGGCGGGAACGAGACGACGATGGTCACCGGCTTGGCGGGCCACGCTTGCGCGTGGGCGGGGGATCCGGTGAGCGCGAGCGAGGGGATCGCGAGGGCGGCGAGGGCGGCAAGCAGCAGACGGCGGCGCAGCATCATGGGGGGCTCCTGGTGGGGAAGAATCGAGCCTGCGTCGGGCCCGAAACAGCCGCGAGCATCGACGCGCCGGCGCGCGCCGTCAAGCGAGCCCCGCCGGTCAGCCGAGCAGGTCCCCGAGATCGAAGGCGCTGTCGGACCCGCCCGCCTCGTCGCCGAGCAGGCTGTTCAATCCCTGAAACAGGAACGCGCCGCCGGCAACCCCGGCCGCGACCGCTGCCGCCTGGCCGAGGAAGCTGCCTGCGGCCGCTCCCGTGCCCGCGCCTGCGCGCGGGGCGGCGCTTGGCGTCCAGCCGCCCGGGTCGAGAAAGCGCGGCTGGGCCTCCTGCGCGGGCAGCTCCGGCTGCAGCCGGGCGAGCTCGGCCTGCGCCGCCGCGAGCGCCTGCTGCAGCAGCAGCGCCCGCTGCACGACGAGGTAGGCGGCATTGGGCTGGCGCTCGAAGGCGCGCTCGATGGCGGCCGCGGCGGCGCGGTCCTTGACGATGGCCGGCACTTCGGTGAGCTGGCGCAGGAAGTCGTCCAGCAGTCGGGTCTCTTCGGGCGTCATGTCGCCTCCTGGCGGGGGTACCAGGCCATTGGACCGCGGCGGCACCGGTTCGATCCCCGCGCCGCGCGCGGCGGGTCAGGCGAGGTCGGCGGAGGCCGCAGCAGCGCGCAGCCGCAAGGCGTGCCCGTGCCGAGCGCGCAGGCGGCGGTCGGTGAGGATGGCGCTCAACGCCGCCCCGACGACCGTGGCCACTCCCAGGATGGGCAGCACCAGGGCCAGCCCCGGCACGCCCGCCATGGCGCCGCCGACGAACAGCATCAGGACGCTCACCAGCGGATGCAGGTTGAGGCTGCGGCCCACCGTCGCCGGGAGAAAGACGAAGTCGTCCAGCGCGCGCACCAGGAGGAACAGCGCGACCGCCCAGTAGGCCATCGCCGGATCGTTGGGAAAATCCGTCGCGGCGACCAGCACCACCAGCAGGCAGCCGGCGATCGAGCCGATGTAGGGCACCCACGCGAGGATTGCCGCGAGGAAGGCGAGCACCCACGCGCCCGGCAGCCCCAGCACCCACAACCCCGCGCCGAGGGCGACGGTGTCCAGCGCCGCGAGCTTGATCAGCCCGGTGAAGTACGCGCGCCCGGTGCCGTGCATGTCGTGCAGCAGCGCGAGCGTGCGCTCGAAGTAGGCGTTGGGCACGGCGCGGGCGATGAAGCCGTGGAAGCGGCGGCCGTCGCGCAGGATGAAGAACGCCAGGAACGGCCCGAGCAACGCCGCCGGCAGCCATGCAATCAGGGACACCAGCAGCGGCTGCACGTGGCGCTCCACGACGGTCGCGGAGAACTCGTTGAGCCAGGTCGTGACGCTCTCGGCGACGTGCGCGCGCGCAATGATGGGCCAGCGCGCCTCGGCGGCAGACAGCGTGCGCTCGAGCAGCAGCGCGCCGCCCTGCAGATAGCGCTCGACGCCCGACTGCCAGTCCTCGGCGCGCGCACCGGCCCAGGCCATCAGCACCAGCGCCGCAGCGACCAGCACGACGAGAAAGACCGTCGTCACCAGCGCTGCCGCGCGCGCGCGCGGCAGTCCGGCGTACATGAGCCGCTGCATGGGCGGATAAAGCGCGTAGGAAAGCACCAGCGCCATCAGCGCCGGCACCACCAGCCAGAGGATGTGATTCAGGGCGGCGAGCAGCAGGCAGGTCGCCGCCAGGATGCCGATCCACGCAACCGGACCGGGTCCGTGCCCGTTGCCGCCCGCGGTCACGGCATGCCCTCGCTGCGCCCGGTCAGCGTGCCGCGCAGGCGCCGGCCGAGATGGCGCGCGAGCTGCAGCAGGATGCGGTTGCCCAGGTGGGATTCGGACTCCAGCAACGACAGGAAGTCGCTGCCGAACAGCACCGCGACGCGGCTCGTCTCCACGGCCCGCGCCTGCGCCGCCCGCGGCCCGCTGTCGAGCAGCGCCAGCTCGCCGAAAAAGCTGCCCGCCTCGTGCTCGGCGATCGGCTGCTCGGGGTGTCCCTGGCGGCAGATCAGCACGCGGCCGGTGCGCACGATGTAGAGGGCGTTGCCAGCCTCGCCCTGGTCGAAGATCACCTCGCCGGGCAGGTACTCGCGCTCGTGCAGCACGCCCTGGACGATCTGCAGCTCGCGCGCCGACAGCGCCGCAAACAGCACGAGGCGCTTGAGCTCCTCGAGCCGGCGGTCGGGCGTGGTGCGGAGGAAGCCGAGCACGGGAACGACGTCCTGGCGGATGCCGCTTTCGCTGGGACGACCAGTATTGCACGCTGCCCCGCGCCGGGTGGCCCGCGACCGCGGGCGTGTTGCCGCTTTCATCACATCCCGCGCTGCGCATTGACACCGCCCGACCGGGCACCGATAGTCCGGAGCCTGAAGGGCCGCCAAGCGCCCCGCGGAGGAAAGCACGCATGAGGAAGCATACGTGGTGGCAGGGCGCGGCCCTGTTCGTGGCGGCACTCGCATCGGCAGGCAGCGCGCTCGCGCAGACCTGGCCGGCCAAGACCGTCACCCTGGTGGTCGGCAGCGCGCCCGGCTCGGCGCCCGACGTCTACGCCCGCGTCGTCGCGGAGCCGCTGGCGCGCATCCTCGGCCAGCAGGTGATCGTCGAGAACCGCACGGGCGCCAACGGCAACGTGGCGGCGGAGTTCGTCGCCAGGTCGAACCCGGATGGCTACACGCTGTGGGTTCCGGCGCAGTCGCAGATCGAGACCAACCCGAGCGCCTACGCCGACCTGCGCTGGAAGCCGGCGGACTTCACCGGCGTGATCAAGGGTGCCGAGGCGCCGGTGGTGCTGGTGGTGCACCCGAGCGTGCCGGCGAAGACCCTGCCGGAACTGGTCGCGTGGGTGAAGGCGAATCCGGGCAAGGTGTCCTACGGGTCGTTCAGCCCCGGCACGGCGTCGCACTTTCTCGGCTACCAGCTCAACGAGCGCTACGGCCTCGACATGACCCACGTCACCTTCCGCGGCTCCGGCCCGCAGGTGCAGAACCTGGTCGGCGGGCACGTCCCGCTCGGCTTCTCCCAGATCCAGACCGGCCTGCCGCACATCAAGGCGGGCAAGCTGGTGCCGATCGCGACCACCAGCGCCACGCGCTGGCGCCAGCTCCCCGACACGCCGACCATGGCGGAGCTGGGCCTCAAGGACTTCACCGCGACCACGTGGTTCGGCATCGTCGCGCCGTCGCAGACGCCGCCGGACGTGCTCGCGAAGCTGGTCGACGCCGCGAAAAAGGCGCATGCGGATCCGGTGGTGAAGGCCAAGCTGGAGGAGATGGGCTTCGACGTCCCGGCGCAGACCGGCGCGGAGCTCGCCGCCAGCATCCGCGAAGGCAGCGAGCGCTGGGCCAAGCTGGTGAAGGCCACCGGCTTCAAGGCCACCGACTGACGCGAACGCCATGAACAACCCAGGCCCCGCGCACGCGGCGTGGCAGGAAGACATCTTCGCCGCGCTCCGGTCCGGCGGCGTGCGGCAGGTCGCGTACGTGCCGGACGCGGGCCACGCGCACGTCATCCGCCGCGTGCACGGGAGCCCTGACATGCGCGGCATCGTGCTCACCACCGAGGAGGAAGGCGTCGCCGTGGTGTGCGGCGCGTGGCTGGGCGGCGAGCGCGCCGCGCTGCTGATGCAGTCCTCCGGCGTGGGCAACTGCGTCAACATGTTCTCGCTGGTCGCCAACTGCCGCTTTCCGTTCCTGACCCTGGTGACCATGCGCGGCGAATGGGCCGAGTTCAACGGCTGGCAGGTGCCCATGGGCAAGGCGACGCCCGGCGTGCTGCGCGAGATGGGCATCACCGTGCTGCGCGTGGATCGCCCCGAGGACGCGGGCGAGACCGTGCGGGCCGGCCTCGACGCGGCATTCGACGGCGGCGAGGCGGTGGCGGTGCTGCTGTCGCAGCGCCTCATCGGCCGCAAGCGCTGGGACGCACAGCAGGGGGACCCGCAGAAATGAGCGCCGCCCGCGGCACGCTCGACCGCCGTGCATTCGTCGCCGCGCTTCTGGGCGCAAGCCCCGACGCGCTGGTCATCGCCGGGCTGGGCTCGCCGGCCTACGACGCGTTCGCGGCTGGCGATCGCGACCAGACCTTCTATCTCTGGGGCGCGATGGGAGGCGCGGCCGCGATGGGCCTGGGCCTCGCGCTCGCGCAGCCCGCGCGCAGCGTGCTGGTGCTGACCGGCGACGGCGAGCAGCTCATGGGCCTGGGCGCGCTCGCGACCATAGGTGTGCAGCAGCCCGCCAACCTCACCGTCGTCGTGCTCGACAACGGCCACTTCGGCGAGACCGGCATGCAGGCGAGCCACACCGGCCTCGGCGTGAGCCTCGCGCGCACCGCACTCGCCTGCGGCCTGCAATGGGGCGAAGAGATCACGTCGATGGATGCGGTGGCCGGACTCGCGCAGCGCATCGGGGCGCGCAACGGCTGCGGGCTCGCGCAGGTGCTGGTCCGCGCCGACGAGCTGCCGCGCGCGCTGCCGGCCCGTGACGGCGCGTATCTCAAGAACCGCTTCCGGGCCACGCTGGGCCTGGAGCCGACATGAGCGCCGCCGGGCCGTCCCAAGGCGCTCATCCCGAGCGCGCTTTCGGCGCGAGGGTAGTCCGATGAGCCGCCCGCCGCTCACCCTGCGCGGCTGGTTGCGAACCCTCGCCGACACCGGGCGCGTCGCGGTCATGCATCCGGGCGTGCCGCTGGAGCACAAGCTCGCCGCCATCGCCAAGCGCCTCGACGGGCGGCAGGCGGCGTACTTTCCGCAGCCGGGCGGGCACGCGGTGCCGGTCGTGTCGGGTTTCATGTCGCGGCGCGCGTGGATCGCGGAGGCAATGGGCGTGCCCGAGTCGCAGCTCCTCGCCGCCTACCGCGCTGCCGCGGAGAAGCCCCTGCCGTGGCGCGAGGTGCCGCGCAGCGACGCGCCCTGCCAGTCGGTCGTCCACGACGGCAAGGCGATCGACGTCCGCACGCTCTTCCCCATTCCTGTGCACAGCGAGCACGACAATGGCGCCTACATCACCGCCGGGCTGGTGATCGCGCGCAATCCGAAGACGGGCATACAGAACGTCTCGATCAACCGCATCCAGGTGCACGCCGCGCGGCGGATGGCCATCCTCATGCTGCCGCGCCACCTCGCCGCCTTCTACCAGGCAGCCGAGGCCGCGGGCGAGGCGCTTCCGGTGGCGGTCGTGATCGGCGTCGATCCGCTCACGCTGCTCGCCTCCCAGGCGATCTCGCCCATCGACCGCGACGAGCTGGAGATCGCCGGCGCGCTGCACGGCACGCCGCTCGCGGTGGCGAAGTGCCTCACCAGCGAGGTGCGCGTGCCCGCGGCCGCGGAGATCGTGATCGAGGGCCGCATCCTGCCGGGGGTGCGCGAGCCGGAGGGCCCCTTCGGCGAGTTCCCGAAGTACTACAGCGCGCAGGAGGCGCGCGAGGTGATCGAGATCGACGCCATCACCCACCGGCGCGATCCCGTTTACCACACCATCGTGCCGGCGGAGATGGAGCACCTGCTGCTCGGCGCCATTCCGCGCGAGGCGACCCTCCTCGCGCACCTGCAGCGCACCTTCCCCGGCGTGCTCGACGTGCATCTCGCGCTAGGCGGCGTCTGCCGCTACCATCTCCACGTGAAGCTGCGAAAAAAGCGCGAAGGCGAACCGAAGAACGTCATCCTCGGCGCGTTCGGCGCGCACTACGACATCAAGCAGGTCATCGTCGTGGACGAGGACGTGGACGTGCACGTCCCCGCCGAAGTGGAGTGGGCGGTGGCCACGCGCTTCCAGGCCGACCGCGACCTGGTGGTGATCTCCGGCGCGCAGGGCTCCATCCTCGATCCGTCGACCACCGTGAACGCGCCGCCGGGGGCTCAGTACCAGGGCATCAGCGCCAAGATGGGTCTCGACGCCACCCGGCCGGTCGCCTACGAGGGTCACGTGTTCACGCGCGTGCGCATTCCCGGAGAGGCGGAGGTCGATCTCGCGCGCGAGGTGGACGCGCTCGCCGCGCCCGACTGGGGCCGGATCCTGCACGAATGAGCGGCGGCAAGCAAAGCTGGGTCGGCGCGGCGGTCGAGCGCAAGGAGGACGCGCGCCTGCTCACCGGCCGTGGCCGCTACATGGACGACCTCGCGCCGGTGGCGGGCATGCGCCACGCGGCGATCCTGCGCTCGCCGCATCCGCACGCGCGCATCCGCGGCATCGACACGCGCGCGGCGGAGCGCCTGCCGGGCGTCGTCGGCGTGGTGACCGGCGCCCAGATCGGCGCGGTGGCCGGCGTCATCCCCAGCGTGGTCCGCTCGCGCATGCGCTACCAGGTCTGCGCCACGACCAAGGCGCGCTACGCCGGCGAGCCGGTGGCAGTGGTGGTGGCCGAGAACCGCTACGTCGCCGAGGACGCGCTCGAGCTCATCGAGGTGGACTACGAGCCCCTGCCCGGTGTCGCCTGGCTGGAAGACGCGCTGCGCCCCGACGCGCCGCTGCTTTTCGAGGAAGCGGGCACCAACGTCGCGCAGCAGCGCACCTTCCGCTACGGCGACCCCGATGCGGCCTTCACCGCCGCCGCGCGCACCTTCCGCTACGACTACCGCTTTCCGCGCTCCACGGCGACGCCGATGGAGACGTACGGCGTCATCGCGCACCACGAGACCAGCCCGGACCGCTACACCATCTGGTCCAACTTCCAGGGGCCGTTCGTGTTGCAGCCGCTGATGGCCGCGGCGCTCAACGTGCCGGGCAACCGGCTGCGCGTGATCACGCCACCGGATTCCGGCGGGAGCTTCGGGCTGAAGCAGGCGGTGTACGCCTACATGGTGCTGATGGCCGCGGTCTCGCGCCTCGTGGGCGTGCCGGTGAAGTGGACCGAGGATCGCCTGGAGCATCTGATGGCCTCGTCGAGCGCCACCGACCGCCTGGGCGACGTCGAGGCGGCGTTCTCCGCCGAGGGCGAGCTGCTCGCGCTGCGCTTCCGCAACGTGGTGAACCTCGGCGCGTACATCCGCGCCCCCGAGCCGGCCTCGGTGTACCGCATGCATTCGACCTCCAACGGCGCCTACCGCGTGAAGCACATCGCGGTGGACAACACGCTGGCGGTCACCAACCGCATGCCGGCCGGCCTCAACCGCGGCTACGGCGGGCCACAGTTCTACTTCGCGCTCGAGCGCATCATGGACATCGCTGCGCGCGGCCTCGCCATCGACCCGGTCGAGCTGCGCCGGCGCAACCTGGTCCGCGCCGGCGAGTTTCCCTACGCGTGCCCCGCCGGCTCGGTGCTCGACTCCGGCGACTACGACGCGTGCATGCGCGAGGTGCTGCGCCTCGCGGACTACCCCGCCCTGCTCGAAAGGCGCGCGCTGGCGCGCCGCGAGGGGCGGCGCTTCGGCATCGGCATCGCGGTGGGCGTGGAGCCCTCCGGTTCGAACATGGCCTACGTCGGCCTCGCCCAGACCGCGGAGCAGCGCGGCAAGGCGGAGCCCAAGTCGGGCGCGAACGCGTCGGTCACGCTCGCCATGGACCCCACCGGCGGCGTGACGGTGCAGCTCGACAGCACGCCCGCCGGCCAGGGCCACCAGACCGTCGCCGCGCAACTCGCAGCCGATGCGCTCGGCCTCACCCCCGACGATGTCGACGTCGTCACCGAGGCGGACACGCGCACCATCGCGTGGAGCATCGCATCGGGCAACTACTCCAACCGCTTCGCCGCGGCCGTGACCAGCGCGGTGCTGCTCGCCGCGCGGCGCGTGGGCGACAAGCTGCGCCGCATGGCCGCCGACGAGCTCGGCGTGCCGGCGGAGGAGATCGAGCTCGCCGGCGGCGCGGCCAGGGTGATCGCCGAGCCCCAGCGCGCGATCGGCGTGGGCCGGCTCGCCGCGCGCGCGCACTGGCATCCGGCCGGGATGCCCGGCGAGGTCTCCGCGGGCGTGCACGAAACCGTGGTGCTGGACGCGCCCTCGCTCGGCGCGCCGGACGATGCGGATCGCTGCGCCTCCGCGCTCACCTACGGCTTTGTCGCGGATCTCGCCGCCGTCGAGATCGACCCGGCGACGGGCCGCGTCGAGATCGTCAAGTACGTCTCGGTGCACGACGTCGGCACCATCCTCAATCCGCTGATCGTCGAGGGCCAGATCCTCGGCGGCTTCGCGCACGGCCTGGGCGCCGCGCTGTTTGAGGAGCTGGTGCACGATCGCGAGGGCAACTTCGTGACCGGCTCCTTCGCCGAGTACCTCTGCCCCACGGCGACGGAAATGCCGCGCCTGGACGTCGGCCACGTCTCCACGCCCACGCCGGTGAACCTCACCGGGGCGAAGGGCATGGGCGACGGCAGCTCCATGCTGGCGCCGGCCGCGCTCGCCAACGCGGCGGCGGACGCGCTCGGGCGCGAGGACATCGAGCTGCCGCTGACCCTCGCACGCATGTGGGCGCTGTGCAACGAGGCGCGCGAATGAAGCCCGCCGCCTTCGAATACTGCCGGCCGGACACGGTGGAGGAGGCGATCGCCCTGCTCGCCGAGTTCGGCGGCGATGCCAACGTGCTCGCCGGCGGCATGTCGCTGGGCGCGATGCTCAACATGCGCCTCGCACGGCCCGCGGCGCTGGTGGACATCAAGCGCATTCCGGGGTTCGACGCGGTGAGCGTGAACGGAGAGGCCCGCACCGGCGCGACGCTCACCCAGGCGCGCGCGCTGGAGCACACGGCGCTGATGCGCGCCGTGCCGCTGCTCGGCCTCGCGCTGCCGTGGACCGGGCACTTCCAGACGCGCAACCGCGGCACGCTCGCGGGCTCCGTTGCGCACGCGGACCCGAGCGCCGAGACGCCGCTGGTGCTCGCGACGCTGGACGGCGAGGTCGAGCTCGCCAGCGCGCGCGGGACGCGGCGCCTGCGCGCGCGCGAGTTCTTCGTCGACGTGATGACCACCGCGCGCGAGCCCGACGAGCTGGTTACCGCGCTCATCTGGCCGAAGGCCGGCGCGGCGACTCGCCACGCGTTCGCGGAGATCGCGCAGCGCCACGGCGATTTCGCCATCGTCGCGTGCGCCGTCGCCGCGGAGGTCGACGCGAGCGGCCGGCTGCGCGCCCTGTCGCTGGGCCTCGGCGGCGTGGAGAGCCGTCCGCTGGTCGCCGATACCGCCGCATTCCTCGGCGAGCGCGCCGACCGGGCGCTCGCGGGCGCGATCGCCGCGGCGGCCGCGGAGCGCGTCGATCCCCTCAACGACCACAAGGCCAGCGCCGACTACCGCCGCGCGCTGGTTCGCACGCTCGGCGCGCAGGTGCTCGCGCAGGCCTTCAAGACGGACAGCTGACATGCAGCGCATCAAGCCCGACGCACGCGTGACCGTGACCCTGGAGGTCGACGGCCGCACGCGCCGCGGCACGGCCGAGCCGCGCACGCTGCTCTCGGACTTCATCCGCCACGAGCTCGGCCTCTACGGCACCCACGTGGGCTGCGAACACGGCGTCTGCGGCGCGTGCACGGTCATGGTGGACGGCCGCGCGGTGCGCAGCTGCGTGCAGTTCGCGGTCGAGTGCGACGGCGCGGCGCTGCGCACCGTCGAGGGCCTCGCCGAGAACGGCGAGCTGAACATCCTGCAGCGCGCCTTCCGCCGCCACCACGCGCTGCAATGCGGCTTCTGCACCGCGGGCATCCTGATGTCCACGACCGATTTTCTCGCGCGCTGCCCGGACCCGACCGAGGCCGAGGTGCGCGACATGCTGTCCGGGCACCTCTGCCGCTGCACCGGCTACCAGACGATCGTCGCCGCGATCCTGGACGCCGCGGCCGAGCTGCGCGCCACCACCAAGCCTTCGAAGGGAGAACGACCATGACCGACAAGTACGCGCGTCAACGCGGCGAGCTGCTCGCCGAGCTCGACGGCCTGCGCGTGGAGGTGGACGCCGCGCGGCGCATCGCCACACTGTGGCTGGACCGGCCGCCGCTCAACATCGTGTCGTACAAGGCACGCTCGCAGATCGGCGCGCTGTTCGAGGAAATGGGCAAGGACCCGGACATCGG
>Ga0209254_10003422_pt1 | contig 14478 bp, 12 predicted proteins | sample FrelakmetDIP11DI_FD_187148 | JGI IMG/M metagenome (GOLD analysis project Ga0209254, IMG submission 187148) | Freshwater lake sediment microbial communities from the University of Notre Dame, USA, for methane emissions studies - DIP11 DI (SPAdes)... | ecosystem: Environmental > Aquatic >...
GTCACAGATGTCTCCTTCGATCATCTCAAGGAAGGGATAAGCCTCATCAAAGACTAAATTCTCCCTCTTCCCCGTCGATAAATTATCGAGCACCCAAACCTGATGCCCCACCCTGAGCAATGCTTCCGTTAGGTTCGACCCGATAAACCCCGCTCCCCCGGTGACTAATACATGTGACATGTCCATCTCCCCCATTCTTCCTATGTGCCTCTTTTTAACAAAACCATTCCCCTTTATCAAGAAAAAACGTTACCTATCCCTACCTCCTAACCTCAGTATGGATGGACGCGCCTCAATTCTCTCGGAGACCATCGCTTTACGACTTTTGAAGCAGGAGTAAAAAAAGGCTTGACAAAGAGGACCCAATTATTACACTCTTAAAAGAGTGCTATAGGAGTGCTATATGAAAACGAAAGATAAGGTGACTATCAAAATCCCGAGGCCTCTGTACGAGAGTCTCGGTAAAATCCTTGAGGGAAGCGGTTTCAATTCTGTCACAGAATTTATTGTCTATATATTGCGGGACCTCATCTCTTCCAGGTCGGTTAAGAAGGAGTCCTCCCTATCAAAAGAGGAAATCGAGATGGTTAAAAAGAGGTTGAAATCACTTGGTTACTTATAATTCCAGTTTCCCCTCATAAAATTCAAAAAGAGGAGGGACAAGGCCTTGGAACACAATATCATTGTCTTTATCATCTTCGGGTTTATTGCCCAATTGATTGACGGGGCCCTTGGAATGGCGTATGGTGTTTCTTCAAACGCTTTCTTTCTTAGCCTTGGGATACCTCCCTCCATTGCGAGTGCCTGTATTCATACGTCAGAGATGTTCACTACTGCGGTATCAGGAATTTCTCATTTTAAGTTTAGAAATGTGGATCGGGAACTTTTCGTGAGGCTCCTGATCCCAGGAGTCGTAGGAGGGGTGGTAGGAGCTTATATTCTTACCGAATTACCGGGAGGAAAGATCAAACATTTTATCTCCCTCTACTTGTTGGTAATGGGGATCTTGATTCTCATAAAAGTATTCAAAAAAACCCATCAGACGAAAACGAAAACCAGGGTGATTCCGTTAGGATTAGTCGGAGGTTTTTTTGATGCCATAGGAGGAGGCGGTTGGGGTCCCATTGTCACCACGACATTAGTGGCAAATGGAAACCACCCTCGATACGCAATCGGATCGGTTAATTCGGCAGAGTTCTTCGTGACCGTCGCTGAATCCATAACTTTCTTCGCAACCATTGGAGGATTATTATTCCAACATTGGGAAAAAATTGCTGGCTTAATGATCGGAGGAGTCTTAGCAGCTCCTATGGCAGCTTGGGTCTGCAGGAAGCTTCCTCGTGAGGTATTGATGATACTCGTTGGATTATTAATCATCGGGTTAAGTATAAGAATTCTCTACTTAGCCTGGTTTTAGGAGGAACTTAAAGGATCGATGAAATTATGTTCAAAGAAAATGAAAAAGGCTTTAATCATTGGCATCGATGGGGTTCCCTATTCCTTGTTAAGAACCTATATCGAAAACGATACGATGCCAAACTTAAAAAAGATTTTGAGTCAAGGCTATTCGCTTCACCAGATGAATGCCTCCATTCCTGACATCTCTTCGGTCTCCTGGACCTCTTTTAATACCGGCGTGAATCCCGGGGAACATGGGATTTATGGATTTACAGATCTAAAGCCCAATAGCTATTCTTTATGTTTCCCAAATTCAAAGGATATAAAGGCACCCACCTTTTGGGAAATTTTAGGAAAAACAGATCATAAAACTTCCACCTTGTTCCAAAAGTATGATCCTAAATTGAGCCACCCCCTTCGATCCTCCATCTTGAATGTCCCTCATACTTACCCTGCATCGTCGATGAATGGAATTCTGGTCTCCGGTTTTGTCGCCATTGATTTAAAAAAGGCTGTCTTCCCGGAATCTGCTTATAACTATCTTCGTTCAATTAATTATCTCATCGATGTGGAGGCCGAAAAGGCTCGTGAAGATAAAATGACCTTTATGAAAAGTATATTTGAATGTTTTGAGATTCGTAAAAAAGCGATATCCCACTTCTTCGCGGAAGAATCCTGGGATCTCTTCTTCGCCTGTATCACGGAGACAGATCGTCTGCACCATTTCTTCTTCGATGCCTCAAATGATAAAGAAAATCCTTATGATGAACCTTTTCTCCGGTTCTATGTGGAATTGGATAAATTTATTAAATATTTATACGAGCAGTTTCTTAAAAGAGAATCAGAAAAGGGGTTTTTCATGATCCTCTCTGACCATGGGTTTGCCCCGGTTAAAAAAGAAGTCTATATCAATCGGTTTTTAGAGGAGAAAGGGTTTTTGGTATTAAAGAATGAAGGAAATTTCTATGAAAGGGTCGAAAATAAAACCAAGGCATTCAATTTGGATCCCTGTCGCATTTATATCCACGGAAAGGATTCTTATCCTAGAGGGACCGTGAGAAAGGAGGAAAAGGCTGCTTTATTGGAAGAAATAAAGAAGGCATTAAGAACGCTAAAGGGGGAGAATGGAGATGAAGTGATTGATAAAATCTTTGAAAAAGAGGAAATCTATCATGGACCCCATACCCATCTGGCTCCAGATTTGGTCTGTCTTCCTAAAGATGGATATGATTTAAAAGGGACCTTAGAAAAAAAAGAAATCTTTGGCCAAAACATCTTTACAGGGATGCATACATGGCACGATGCCTTCTGTATCCTCCCTGAATATATCGCCTTTTCTAAAAAACCATCTATTGAAAATCTCACGGATTATATTATTCAATACTATACTCAATAGGAGTGAACGTTATGGATCATCTGACAAGACTGGAGAATAAAAGTATTTATATTATCCGAGAAGCTTATTATCAATTCAAAAATATTGCCATGCTATGGTCTGTCGGTAAGGACTCCACGACCCTGCTCTGTCTCTGCAGGAAGGCCTTTTTCGGCCACATCCCCTTTCCGATCATCCATATCGATACCAGTTACAAATTTCCAGAGATGTACCAATTCAGGGATGAAAGGGCGAAAGAATGGAATCTCAATCTTCTGATCGCAATGAATGAAGAGAAACTGAAAGGAGGAATGGGCCCGGGTCAGGGAAGCAAGTTGGATTGTTGTAATGAACTGAAGACGAATGCATTGAAATCAGTGATCAAAAAGTATCATCTGAAAGCCATCCTTTTAGGCATCCGAAGGGATGAACATGGGATTCGTGCTAAAGAAAGATATTTTTCACCAAGGGACTCCCAGTTTAAATGGGACTATGAAAATCAACCCGCTGAACTCTGGGATCAGTATCAATCTATGGTAGAGGAAGAAGAGCATTTTAGAATTCATCCTATTCTTCATTTTACAGAATTCGATATCTGGAATTACGTCAAACGGGAGGAACTCCCCATTGTCCCTCTCTATTTTAGTAAGAATGGGAAAAGATTTAGAAGCATCGGGTGCGTTCCCTGTTGCTCTCCCATTGATTCGAATGCTCAAACCATAGATGAAATTGTTGAAGAAATTAGAATTTCAAAAACCTCTGAAAGATCAGGGAGGGCCCAAGATAAAGAAAATATCTATACGATGCAGAAGCTGAGGGCCTTGGGATATATGTAAACCTTAACGTTGCATAAAAAGTGAGGCAAGTGTGCTTACAAACCTTTACAATTGCGGATTATTTTATATTTTATGGGAAACATACGATGTAACCTGAGGTGGCCTTTGGGTTTTGCTTGAAAACAGCGTAGCCAAACGTTTAAAGGTGCCGCTGTAAAGTTTTTCCAGCACACCCGCCTCCCTTTTTATGTAATTTTTACGCAACTGTGACGTAAACCCTGTTAGAAAGGGCGGGGCTTTCTACGGGGTAAAGGAGGGAACGTAATATGGATCAAGAAGAACATGCTCTTCCTATTGTGATTGTTGGGCATGTGGACCATGGGAAGAGCACCCTTATCGGGAGACTGCTTTATGATACGGATTGTCTGCCCCCAGATAAGTATTCTGAAATTCAGAAAAGTTCTGAAATGCTTGGCAGAGAAGTGGAATTCGCCTTTGTCATGGATTGCTTCGAAGAGGAGCGATCCAGAGGGATCACCATCGATACCACCCAAACTTTTTTCAAAACTCCAAAAAGGAGATACGTGATTATCGATGCCCCCGGGCACAAAGAATTTTTAAAAAATATGATTACAGGCTCTAGCCAAGCGGAAGCGGCCCTGTTGATGATTGATGCCTTTGAAGGGATTCAAGATCAGACAAGACGTCATGCTTATATCTTAGGCATGCTGGGGTTCAAGCAGGTCTGCGTCTTGTTGAATAAGATAGACCTGGTTGAGTACTCCCAGGATAAATTTATGCAGTTAAAGGTGGAGGTGACCGATTTCTTAAATCAGTTGAATATCCATCCAACTTTTATCCTGCCCATTTCAGCCATTCATGGGGATAATGTGGCCAAACCCTCAGAAAAGATATCTTGGTTTGATGGCCCCACGGTACTACAGGCATTGGATACCTTTTACGAATTGAAGGTCGAAGAGAAACCATTACGATTTCCTATCCAAGATATTTACCAGATGGATGGGAAAAAGATTCTGGTGGGCCGAATTGAATCAGGTCATCTCGCTAAGGGTGAGAGTCTATTTCTATTACCCGAAAAGAAGAAGGTGGTCGTAAAAAGTATTGAAAAATTTTTAGAGAAGGATGGACCCACTGTTCATTTTGAAGAATCGGTGGGAATCTGTCTGAAGGGAAGGCAGAAAGTGAGAAGAGGACAAATTTTATCAGGGAATCTCTCTTCCATGATATCTGATAGAATTAATGCTAATATTTTTTGGATGGACCCTATACCTTATCAAATGGGGGGCCCTCTCCTATTTAGATGTGTGACCCAAGAAGTCCCCTGCCGGATTGAAAAGATACACAAAAAATTCGACCCTGCTTCGATGGAATGGGTTAAGGAAAATGCCTCTTCCATTCTTGGAGCAGAGGTAGCAGATATCCTGATCCACCTTGAGTCTCAGGTCATCGTTGATCCTTTTAATGATATTCCTGAAATGGGAAGATTTGTCTTAGAAAAAGGCCGCAGACCTGTTGCTGGAGGAATCATTCTGTAGAAATAGAACTTTATAGGGGACAATTTAAATAATCCAACATCCTCAAAAGGGTCATTGCGAGCGAAAGGGCGTGCCTGCACGCCGAAGTGCTTCAGTTTATTGAATACTTTACCAAAGCGTTTCGGCACGCAGGCGTGGCAATCTCTTGAGATTGCTTCGTCGCTACGCTCCTCGCAATGACGACTTTCTCTAATAGTTCATTACGGTAAAGATTCAAAAAGAAACATTATGCAGGCTATTGTTGTATAGGATCTAAAAAATCTATCCCTCTGAAAATTAACTCCTGCCTCAATATTTAAACACTTCCCCTTGATTGCCAAAAAGTGGTAACTTATTAACCACCCGAGGGCTTTTTAAACCCAAAACATTTTTGGACTTGAATAAAAAAATATAATTAAAACAATAGGATTGACTTTTTCACAATGGCTAATTATAAATTGGAATAATATTTGCACAATTTTACTAAAGTTCCAATTATAAAAAATTTTTGTCTCCTCTTCTCGATTGTTTTTCAAATGATTTATTTCACAAAATAGAAATGGAGCTTTTCATATTATGTTTTTCCAAAATAATTTAAAGGGGTTGAAATAAAATTTGAGAAAATAAAGATAATGTTTTATGATTTTTTTTACCTATAAAATAGCTTCAAATCCGCCCAGCCCCCCTTTTACTAAAGCTGCCTGCAGTAGCCAGGGGGGTGCGAAGGGGGGATTTGCAATTTTCATAAAGAAATGTAATCTTAAATGGATACGAAAGTAAAAGTCGATTGCAAGTTTTTTAAGGGAGACATGCCTTGTAAACCCTATAAGGATGGAGAAGTTCATTGTGATGTTTGTCCATACTACAACCCTATCGATAAGAAGATACTGATCATCAAACTCGGCGCAATCGGTGATGTCATAAGAACAACCCCTCTATTAAAAAGACTTGGACAGGAATTTCCTCATGCCGAAATCTCCTGGCTTACCTATTACCCTGAAGTTATTCCTTCTCAGGTGGCTAAGGTATATACATTTATCCTTAAAGATATTCTCACCCTTTTAGCTACTCCATTCGATATGGTCTATAACCTCGATAAAGATCTTGAAGCTTGCAGTTTAATAAGTATGTTAAAAGCTGGAGTGAAGAAAGGATTTTATTTAGAGAATGGAAGATGCTCCCCGATCGATCAAGGAGCTTACCATAAATGGCTAACCGGCCTCTTTGATGATGTAAGCAAGGAGAATATAAAAAGCTATCTTGAAGAGATTTTTGAGATATGTGGTTTTGATTACCGGGGTGAGGAATACCTTATTGAGAACAAACATCCCCATTTGTTTAAAAACATCAAAACGAAACCTTTTCTAATTGGTCTTAATACAGGATGTGGAAATCGATGGAAGGCAAGACTTTGGTCAGAAGAATATTGGATAGAACTGGCTAAAAAACTGATTACCGATGGTTGCGATGTCATCCTCTTGGGCGGACCAGAAGAACATGAGAAAAATGAAAGGATAGCGAAAGCTTCAGGAAGTTTCTACCTCGGCCATTTTCCTATTGAAAAGTTTATATCCCTCATTGGGCAATGTGACCTGTTGGTGACCGGTGTGACCATGGCACTTCACATTGCCATTGGTTTAAAGAAAAAATTTGTCTTGATGAATAATATCTTTAATAGGAATGAATTCGAACTGTTTAACCTCGGCCTCATCGTTGAACCTAAGCTTGATTGTATCGGCTGTTACAAGATTTCATGTGAAAGGGATTGCATGCGCTTGATTTCGCCTGACGAGGTGCAAACGGCGTGCAAGGGACTAATGGATGGAAGTGCAGCAAGTAGAGAAAAAGAGAAAGAGTATATCTGTCGTCTTCCCAGCTTATAATGAAGAGGGGAATATCGGAAAGACTGTCAGTGAGGCCATTCAGATCTTACCAAGCCTTACGGATGATTGGGAGGTCATCGTTGTAAACGATGGGAGTAAAGACAGGACGGCAGGGATTGTAAAAGATTATACCGAAAGGAATCCCAACGTCTTATTGGTCCATCATCCTTCGAATAGAGGATATGGAGCGGCCCTGAAATCTGGGATCACCTCTGCTAAAAAAGATCTCATCTTTTTTTGTGACTCTGACCTTCAATTTGATCTCAGAGAACTGGTGAAGCTATTCGAGTGGATCGGAGACTATGATATGGTCATCGGCTACCGGAAAAAAAGGCAGGATTCCTTTTATCGGCGTTTAAATGCCTTTGGATGGAATACCCTGGTCAGATTGTTACTCGGACTGAAGGTGAAGGATATCGACTGTGCCTTTAAAATCTTTAAGCGGGAAGTTTTTGACAAAGTAAAAATCGATGCGATTGGGGCGATGGTTAATACGGATATCCTTTCCCAGGCTTTAAATTATGGATTTAGGTTCAAAGAGGTTCCTGTGAATCATTTTCCAAGATTGCGAGGCAAACAGACCGGAGCCCATCCAAAGGTCATCCTCAAGGCCTTCAAGGAGTTGATCAAACTTTATAATAAATTAAAAACCCCCACGTCATGATTTCATGATTGAAAAGGGAGATATTTCTACTTGGCAAAAAAAAAATCCCCAAAAATTGTTGTATTGGGAATAGATGGTGGCACATGGGACTTAATCCTGCCCTGGGCCGGACAAGGACGACTCCCTCATTTTGCCATGCTCCTTAAAGAAGGAACATGGGGAACACTGCAATCCACCATTCCCCCTGTTACCGCTCCCGCATGGACCTCCTTTTTAACAGGTAAAAACCCAGGTCAACATGGTTTGTACGATTTTTTTGAGATAGATCCTGATAACTACAGGATAGAGTATTCTTGTGCCTCATCCCGTAAGGCAAAGACGATATGGAGAATCTTGAGTGATCGAGGGAAGCGGGTTGGAGTGGTTAATGTCCCTATGACTTACCCGCCAGAGGAAATCAATGGTTACATGATCTCTGGGATGGACACTCCAGATGAGGACTCTCCCTTTATTTATCCTCCATCCCTGAAGGAAGAGATATGGAGAGAAGTGGGAAGGATCAGGCTGGATATTCATCACCTTGGATATATGAACAATGACCGCAAAAGGGATAAAGTATTAAAAGAGTTTATCGAACAGGAACTAAGTCGACTGAAACTCATCCTTTATCTCTTCGAAAGGGATCCTGTCGATGCCTTCATGGTCGTCTTCAACTCGACCGACCAGGTTCAGCACCACTTCTGGCATTATATGGACCCTGGCCACCCCTATTTCGATGAAAAAAGTGCAAAGGTATTCGGTGACGCCATTTTTAGAATATATCAATGCATCGATGAGATCATCGGTCTATTACTGAAAAAGTTTTCAGATGAAACAGCCCTGATCTTGATGTCAGACCATGGTTTTGGTCCAACCAGCCCACGGAATCTCTACATTAATCGCTACTTAGAAAAGATAGGTATCCTTTCTTTGAAAGATGAACGAAAATCCATTTCAAGGTCATTCTCGACCTTTATGAGTAAGATCGATCATTTTCTACGTTTGAACTTACCGCCTGATTTAAAGAGAAAAATTACCAAATTATTTCCGTGGGCAAGAGCTCAATTGGAATCGTATCTCTCCTTTTCCATGATCGATTGGTCGAAAACAAAGGCGTATGCCATTGAGATCTCTTCCACCTCTCCAACCATCTGGGTGAATCTGAAGGGACGGAATCCACAGGGCATCGTTCCAAGTCATGAATATAACGATGTGATTGAATCCATCCGGAAGGCCCTTTATGAGTTACGAGATCCGATTGACGGTAGCCAGGTTGTTTCAAAAATATACAGAAAGGAAGAAATTTATCACGGTAAAGAACTGAATAAGGCACCTGATTTAATCCTGTCCTGGTGGGAAGGAAAAGGTTTTATGGTGAAACAGAGTTTTCCCAGACGGTCTGACAAAGACGATGTCATTTTAGAATACCCATCTGGGATGGTGCAAGGAGGTCAGGATTGGAGTGGAACGCATACGCCAAATGGGATCTTTCTCTTCTACGGCAAAGAGATTAAAAAAGGGGAAAGGATTGAAGGAACTCGCATTGTTGACATCGCCCCCACCCTATTGCATATTCTTAAAGAAGCTGTTCCTGATGACATGGATGGTAGAGTTTTAACAGAAATATTTGAAAAATCGAGGGAGGAACTTGAGCCTATTGGATACCAAAGCGTTTCCCCCGAGGGAGAAGAAGAGACGATGGATACCTATTCTGAAGAAGACCGTCTGAAAATAAAGAAACGATTGCAAGACCTCGGCTATTTATCTTAAATGGAGGGATTTTAAGGTATCCATCAAAGGATTAAAACGGTTAAGAGTAGAAGATAATGTTTGATTTAATTTGAGGATTTTCCCAATGTCAAGAGTTCTCATTGTCGGGATAGATGGTGGTACCTTTGATATCATTTTACCCTTTGTTCAAGAAGGGAAATTACCCCATATCCAATATCTGATGGAAAATGGGAGTCATGGTTATCTTGAAACCACCTTTCCTCCTATGACCTTTCCAGCCTGGACCTCCTATATGACAGGTGTCAACCCAGGAAAACATGGGATTTTCGATTTTACGGAGCGTATCCCAGGCACTTACATGATCAGGTTTATTAATGCAAAGGCTCGCAAGGCAAAGACCATTTGGCGTCTAATTAGTGAAGCCAATAAAAGGGTAGGGGTGATGGCTGTTCCTGTAACATATCCTCCCGAGGAAGTGAATGGCTTTATGATCTCCGGATTTGATGCCCCAGGAGTGGATGCCCTTGGGGATATCCATTCGATGTATCCTCCTGAATTATTGTACGAACTGAAAGAGCATGTTGGGGATTACATCATCTCCTCAAATATCATAAAAGAAATCGATGCGGGAAGAGCCGATTTAGCGATCGATATCGTTTTAAAAACTATTGGTCGAAAGGCTGAAACTGCTAAGTACCTCTTTCAAAAGGAACCATGGGATCTCTTCATGGTCCTATTTGGCGAATCCGACCTTGTTGGGCATCATTACTGGAAATATATTGACCCCCGATCGCCTTTCCACGAAGCCAATGGAAATGAGAAGTGTAGGAAAGCAGTGGAATGGGTTTACCAAAAGATTGATCGGACCATTGGTGAGTTCATGGAGTTAGCCCCTTCTGATACTACCATCCTTTTAATGTCTGACCATGGATTCGGAGGGAGCGGTGATCATATTCTCTATCTCAATCAATGGCTGAATGATGAAGGCTTTTTAAAATTCAAGAGGAAATCGGTTAAATTTTCAGAATATCTTTTTATTAAACCGCTCATGTTTGCCAAGCGATACGGGATCAAGTACTTACCCACAAAAGTCAAACAGCACGTCTTTCGCAAGAGAACCGGCATTGCCAATAATATGGAGTCGTGGCTTCGTTTTTCGAAGATCGATTGGGAACAGACGCTGGCTTACTCTGAAGAAACTCCTTATTATCCCACCATCTGGTTAAATTTGGAAGGGAGAGAACCAGAGGGGATCATCTCTGTTGATGAAAGAGAAGCCATTTTAGAACGGATCATCAATGCCTTGTATCGGTGGAAAGATCCCTTTACGGATGAAATGGTGGTGAGGACGGTTTACAGAAGGGAAGAGATTTATCATGGCCTATATGTCGAGAGAGCACCAGATTTGATTATCGATTACAATGATCCCGGGGGGTTTTCTTATCTCAGTCGCCCCTCTTATACAAGCAAAGACGGTGTTGTCATTAGAAAGCTCACTAAAAAGGAGATGGAATCTGCCAGATTCCAGAGCAAGAGTGGAAGCCATAGAAACCTTGGCGTTTTTATCGCATACGGAAACAGTATCCGATCGGGCAATTTCGTAAAGAAGATTCATATTTTAGATCTTGCACCTACTATTTTATATCTACTCGATCTCCCTATCCCCGCAGAGATGGATGGTCAGGTGATTGGGGACTGTCTAAAAGAAGAATATAAACCAAAGCAGACATGGAGAAGAGAGATGGGGCAACCCACCTTTGTTACTGAAGATATGGAAACCCAGGATACCTATACCATTGAAGAGGAAGAGGAGATCAAAAAACGCCTGAAAGGAATGGGTTACATCGATTAGCTGATTATGCCATCACCAGTTGCACATTCTTTAGTAGGAGCAGGAGCCTTTCTCATTCTAACGCCTGAAACGGGGCTGAAGCCTTTATCTTTCATATTATGGGAAAAGAGAAGGGATCTTCTTTTTTTTACAGTCATGGCCAATCTTCCTGACCTTGATATGGTCGTCGGTCTTCTCCTCAACGGCCATGCAGACACCTTTCACAGCCTATTCAGTCATAGCCTTTTAGGTGCTATTCTGATGGCCTTAGCGGCCTCTCTCATTTATTCGATAGGGAGTAGAAGGAAAACCTTTCTGGCTGCGTTCACCCTGATGGCTCTCCATGACCTGATGGATTTTTCAGCCTCTCCCAACCTGATAGACCCCGGACCCGGCGTCTCGCTGTTCTTTCCTTTATCCGAAAGGATAGCCTCTCCTTTTCCAATATTTTTTGGGATTCAGCACTCGACGATTCAACAACTGATCAGCTTGCATAATCTCCGAGCTATTGGGGTTGAACTTTTAGAATTCAGTACAGTGGTTTTTCTCTTATACAAATTGAAGGAAAAATTTTCTTTTACAGAATCCACCCAATGGAAAAGGGAAAAAAATGGGGCGAAATAGAGCGAGATGGTGGATATTAGGGATAGGGACTGTAGTCATAGTGATGATTGTTGGTACTTTTTATCTTTATCATAAATCGCGTAAAGACCCTGTTACAGCGAGACAATTGAATGAACCCATCCCTGTAAAAGTTCTTACGGTGAAGAAAATGGAGATCCCTTATGTGGTGGGGGCAGCGGGTTCTTCAAAAGAAATAACTACCCAAAAAATTGTTGCTGTGATTGAGGGAACCATCAAAGCAGTAAATGTTGATTTAGGGAATATCATTAAAGTCGATCAAATTTTATTAGAGTATGATAAAATGGTTCTTCTCTCCGAACTAAAAAGTGCTGAAACAAGAGTGAATACAGCTTTCGTCAGGCTGAATACAGCTTCCGTCAGACTGAATACAGCCCCCGTTACGTTGAACACAGCCCAAGTCAGGTTGAACACAGCCCAAGTCAGGTTGAACACAGCTCCTGTTACGTTAAACACAGCCTCCGTTATATTGAACAATAGTAAAATTAACCTCGAACGGATGGAGGAACTGTATAAACAGAAATTGATAGCAAAGGTCGAGTTGGAGAATGCTCAGAAGACCTATGCGAATGCACAATCGGAATATGCGAATGCACAATTAGAATATGCGAATGCACAATCGGAATATGCGAATGCACAATCGGAATATGCGAATGCGCAATTGGAATATGCGAATGCACAATCGGAATATGCGAATGCACAATCGGAAGACGATAATGCAAAATATAACCTCAATAGAGTCAAATATAATATTAATTATCTGCAGATGAAATCGCCGGTCACAGGGGTAATCTTGGAAAGAACCGTAAACCCAGGAGAGACTCCACCTTTGAGAAACCCACTTTTTACAGTGGGGATTATCGACCCCATTTTCATGATAGCAAAAGTTCCGGAACAGAATGTCGGGGATGTTTCCATAGGGGAAAAGGTAGAGGTTGTTTTTGATGCCTATCCAAACCTGACCTATGAAGGCAAAATCTTCAAAATAGACGCGAATGTGGATATTCAAACGAGGACTTTCTCAACCTATATTGAGATCCCTAACAGAGACCTTAAGTTGAAACCGGGGCTTACAGGTTTTAGCAGGATTTCTATTAAAAAAGAGGCCCTTGCCCTCCCTAACCTTGCTATCATTAATCCGACAGGTCAGAGGGCAACGGTTTTTGTCATTGACCATAACAACATGGCCCATCTTCGGGAGATAAGAATAGGGACAGTCACTGAACGATATACAGAGATCCTTTCTGGCCTTGTTGAAGGAGAAAAAGTCGCCTCAGTGGGGATGAGAGGTTTACGAGACAAGGATCAAGTGAAAATCATGGAGAAAATATTTTAATCGATGTTTCAGCGCTTTCAATCCTTTCTTTTCTCTTATCAATCCCTTGGTCTCCTTGCCCTGTTCTTTCTTTTGGCAAGTTTGATGGTTAAGTGGTTCGATGTCCCCCTTGGCCATAGCCTACGAAGCTATCATCTCTCTCTCTTCTCCAACAGACTCCTTCTCAGCCCACAAGTGGTTTTCTTCTCCTTTGGCACCGCCATAGGTGTGCTTTTGCTTCTGGGTTCTTATGCGGTATTGAAAAATAAGTCAGGGTTGAAATTATTGACAGGATGGCTGGCTATTTTTTTAAGTATATTGATCATCGGGAAGGTTGTTTCCTACAATCTTTCCATGGCTGAGGACATCTATAATCAAAATATGCAGGTCAGTCGTATGCTAAATTTCAGTAAAGAACTTCCCCCAAATAGGGCGATGAATGCCACCTTCCAACCAGACCTCTCTACTTATAAAGTGACTGACAGACTCTATCTCACCTGGCATTTTCTCACCTTCGGGTTGTTTTTTCTAATGTTTTCCGCAGTGATTTTTATCATTTCAGGATTCAAAAGCTATAAACCTAAAAAGTGGGTTAAGTTATTACTTATTCCTTTTTTATCTCTCTCTCTCATTCTCTTGGCCGTGATTTCAAAACCCATTCTTGCTGAATACCATCGATCTGAAGGCAGTGCTTTTTTATCAAGCCAACAATATCGAAATGCTTTTCATTCATACAACATGGCTTTGAAGTATAACAAAGAACTGATGGAGAATCGCACTTTCGCATTGAATTATGGTGAGGTATGTTACAACCTGAAATTAACTGTTTCCCCCTATTATCTTTTTTACTGGGGGGATAAGCTCTACAAGCTTCAAAGAACTTTAGAGGCCATTGAGACATTAACAAAGGCCCATGAACTTTCTCCTAAAGACTCGGTATTAAAAGTGTCCTTGGCCAATATGCTCACTGAAATAGGAACTGATTATTTTTATAAAGGGGTTTCTGGATCAGCTATTGCCGCCTGGGAAAAGTCTCTCCAAATTGCTCCAGAGCAGATAGAAAATTGGTATTATCTCAGCTTCGTGTATAAAAACCTGGCCTTCTATAAAAAAGCTATTTTTGCAGGTGAGCAATTCACCCGTTTATCAGACAACAACTCCTTGAATGCTGACACCTATGCAAATATGGGCGACGCCTGTTATTGGCTGAAGGACTTTCTTCTTGCCCGAAGCTATTATGAGAAATCAAAGACCTCTGTACTAACTCTGAACTATAGGGCTGGTAAGGCTTTGGGGGGAACATAAACCATGAAGAAGCTAATTCCCCATCTGCTGATCATCGTTTTTGG
>Ga0209254_10003423_pt1 | contig 14475 bp, 12 predicted proteins | sample FrelakmetDIP11DI_FD_187148 | JGI IMG/M metagenome (GOLD analysis project Ga0209254, IMG submission 187148) | Freshwater lake sediment microbial communities from the University of Notre Dame, USA, for methane emissions studies - DIP11 DI (SPAdes)... | ecosystem: Environmental > Aquatic >...
CCCGCCGCTGCCTCCGCCGTGGATTGAGCACCGCATCAACAAGCGTCCGCCTTCCGCCACATTCAGTAGCACGATCCATCCCTCGAGCCACTACCGATTGGGTCGATACGGGCCACTAGTCCGAGGTCGGCGCGGTGTGCAAAAACCGCGTTAGAATGCCCGCCGGTTCGAAACGGTTGGTCGTCGATGCTCGATGGTTCGATACATCCGGATTACGCTGATGTCGCGGCGGTTCTGCTGCGTTTGATGCCGAAGAATTCCGCTGGCGGCGCCGCGGTGTGCGTGTATCACGAGCAGCGTAAGGTCGTTGATATCTGGGGCGGCACGCGTGATCGAGATCGTAATGCGTGGGTCGAAGCCACGACCGCGCCGTCGTTCTCCACGACCAAAGGTGTGATCTCGACGCTTGTGCACATCCTCGTCGATCAGGGTCGTGCGGCCTACGATGATCCAATCGCCAAATACTGGCCGGCATTTGCAACAAACGGCAAAGCGCAGATCACTATCCGGCAGGCGTTGTGTCATGAGGCCGGCCTGTATCGAATCGATGAACTGATTACCCACGCGGCCGAAATTCTCGAATGGGAGCACATGAAACAGTTGATCGCCGCCGCACGGCCGGTGCATGAACCGGGCGTGCAGCACGGCTATCACGCGTTGACGTATGGCTGGCTGATCGGCGGCATCATCGAGTCGATCACGGGCAAACCGCTGCAGCGCGTGCTGCAGGAAGAACTCGTAGATCCGTTGGGGCTCGACGGCATGTTCATCGGCATGCCGCACAACGAGTTGTATCGGCGCGCGAAGCTCATTACCCGTGATGGGATCATGGCGCCGATGCCGGAGTCCGACGGTTGGGGAGCATCTGGTCGAGAATGGATCGAGCGCGGCCTGGCGAGGATTGGCGTCGACTTCAGTGAGTTTCGAGCGGCAATGGCGTTGAACGAACCTTTCGACTGGAATGCTGAAGCGACCGTCCAAGCCCTGATTCCGGCAGCGAATGGCCAGTTCACGGCGCGTTCGCTGGCGCGGATGTACGCGATGATCGCCAATGACGGTGAGATCGATGGGGTGCGGTTGTTGTCGCGGGAGCGGGTGCGCGAAATGGCCGAGGTCCAGAGCAAAAAACGCGACATGGTGGTGTTTGTCCCCATGCACTGGCGGATGGGTTATCACCGCGCGTTCAGCTTCGGCACGTCGGCGCCGTCGGCATTTGGTCACTATGGATTCGGCGGCAGCGGCGGATTTTGTGATCCCTCGCGGCGCCTGGCGGTCGCGTTGACGGTCAACAGCGGCGCGGGTTCGCCAATGGGCGATGCACGTATGTCGCGGATCGCCCGCGCCGCGATCAAGGCCGTGGACCGACTGCGTGGGTAGCGGGCGCAATACGTTGAGTTATGCCGCCCTCGAGCAGCGCTGTCGCGAACTCGGCGATCTGGCTCACGCGCAGGCGATGCTGGGTTGGGATGAAGCGGTGATGATGCCGGTGGGCGGCGGCGCACGGCGCGGCGACGTGCTCGCGACTCTGGCCGGACTTGCACATCGGCAATTGACGTCCCCTGAGACCGCCGAGTTGATCGCGTCGGCTGCCGCAGAAGGCGACCTCGATGACTGGCAACGCGCGAACCTGCGCGAGATGCAGCGTAGTCATGTGTGTGCCGCGGCGTTGCCCGCGACATTGGTTGTCGAACGTAGTCGCCAAAGCACGCGCTGCGAGCAGATCTGGCGAGTGGCTCGTGCAGCCAATGACTGGCGCGCCATCGAAGCCCCGTTGGCAGAACTCGTGAGGCTCACTCGCGAGGTTGCCCTTGGTCTCGGCGCGGCCATGAACCTCGCGCCCTATGATGCGTTGATCGATCAGTACCAGCCGGGTATGGACCAGGCGCAGATCGATCCGATTTTTGCCGAGCTGCGAGATTTTCTACCGAGCATGGTCGAGCGAGTAATTGCACGACGACCGCGACCGTTGCCGATCGACGGACCGATTCCGCGGTCCCGGCAAGAAGCGCTCGCGCGTGCACTGATGGAAAGAGTCGGATTCAATTTTACCCACGGTCGCCTCGACACGAGTCATCACCCGTTCTGCGGCGGGGATCCCGACGACACCCGCATCACGACCCGGTATGACGAGAACGATTTCCTGTCATCGCTGATGGCGGTACTGCACGAGACGGGCCACGCGTTATACGAACAAGGCCTGCCGCGGAAGTGGCGCGGTTTACCGGTAGGCCAGGCCGCGGGCATGGCGGTGCATGAAAGTCAGTCGCTGCTGATGGAAATGCAGGTTTGTCGCAGTCGGGAGTTTTTAGGTTTTGCCGCGCCGCTGGTGCGCCGTCATCTCGCCGACTCGGTATCCGCAACGCCCCCCGATACCCACGCCTGGAATGCGGACAACCTCTTTCTTGCGAATACCCAAGTGCAGCGAGGGCTGATCCGCGTCGACGCCGATGAATTGACGTATCCGCTGCACGTCATCCTGCGCTACGAACTCGAGCGGGCGTTGATCGCCGGTGATCTCGAGGTTGCCGATGTGCCGGGTGCCTGGGACGAGAAGATGCGGCACTACCTCGGTCGCTCGACGCAGGATGACCATCGCGACGGCTGCATGCAGGACGTGCATTGGTATGCCGGTCTGTTCGGCTACTTCCCTTCTTATACACTCGGCGCCGTCATCGCCGCGCAGCTGTTTGCCGCAGTTCGGCAACATGAACCGGAGACGATGGCGAGGATCGCGAGCGGCGACTTCGCCCCTCTGCTTGCCTGGTTGCGCCTTAACGTCCACGGACGAGGTCGTTTGGTGACGACGAATCAGTTATTGCTCGAGGCAACCGGTTCTACGCTCAATACCCGCGCGTTCAGAGCACATCTGGCGGCGCGTTACGGCGACGCGTGAACGAACGTCTGGTCGAGTTCGTTGCGACCCATCCCGAGCTGTTGATATTGACCGGCGCGGGAATCAGCACACGCTCCGGCATCGGGGACTATCGCGGCGACGATGGCGCCTGGAAGCGACTGCCGCCGGTGGAACTGCGCGACTTCATGGGCTCGGAGCACGCACGGCGGCGGTATTGGTCGCGCAGCATGGTCGGTTGGCCCCACTTTGCGAAGGCAGAACCCAATGCGGCGCACCATGCGATCGCGCGGCTCGACGGCGTCGGACGCCTGGTCGGCACCATCACGCAGAACGTCGACTCGCTACATGAACGCGCCGGGCAGCGCGGCGTCGTCGAACTGCATGGGCGTCTGGCAGACGTCTTTTGTTTGCAGTGTGGTGGGAAATACTGCCGGGCCGCGGTGCAGGATCGACTCCTCGCTTTGAATCCGGGGTTCGGCTCACGCACCGGTGAATTGCTGGCCGATGGCGATGCCGAAGTCGACGATGGCGATCTCGAACGCTTTCGAGTGCCGAGCTGTGATTCCTGTGGCGGATTACTCAAACCCGGGGTCGTGTTCTTCGGCGAATCGGTACCGCGCGCCGTGGTCGCCCGCGCATTCGAACTGCTCGAGCGCGCATCGGCATTGCTCTTCGTTGGATCCTCGATGATGGTTTATTCGGGCTTTCGTTTTTGTCGTGCGGCGCAGGCGCAGAACAAACCCATCGTCGCGATCAACCGCGGCGTTACGCGCGCGGATGCGCTGTTGCGGTTCAAAGTCGAGGCCGATTGCACGGTCGTGCTCGATGAGTTGGCAACGGCAATGGAACTTTGTTTCGATCGCTGAAAACGTGCAGTATGCCGGCATGAAAACCGGGTCCGCATGCGCGCTCGTATTTGCGTTCTGGTCGGCGCACGCCATCAGTTTCGCTGAGTCCCTCGATGCGTCGACTTCGAGCCCCGCGGATCTCGACGCGCAAGTCGCATCGATCCTGGACAACCCGTTGCCCGAATCCGACTACGTCCAGGCGCAGCGCTGTCTTCCCAGCGGCATCAATGAACATGTCGACGTTCTCGACAGCCGCCACTTGTTGTTCCGCGGCAACCGGGACGTGTTCTGGTTGAATCAGCTTCGTTTCAACTGCGTAGGACTCACGGACGACACTATCTTGGTATTCGATGTGCGTGATCGAAGGCTGTGCGACATGGGTGGCTTTCGCAGCGTGCCGCGTAATGGTTCGATGGGAGCCGACTTTGGGGTGAGCTGCACGCTGGGACGCTTCGAGCCGATTACGCAGGCACAGGCTGACCAGCTGCGTATAGCGCTGGCGCGCGGCGCCCACTCGCCGTTGGCTTCCAAGGCCGCACCGAATGAGTGATCTGCGTGTGTTGAACGTGTTGATCCCCGCCGAGTGCGTGTTCGCGGATTCGGCGGTGATTCTGGAGAAGGGGCTGCAGGGTAAGCGGCGATCGCGGCAGGGGCCCGGACAATAGGCGTGCGATTTGTGGGCGCGCTGCTGCTCTGCGTCTTGCACATCGACGTGGTCCGGGCGCACGACGCGTCGTGTGTCGAATTATCGAAGCTGACCCACGAGGAACTCGCCCGCTATTCGTTTGCCGTTGGCAAAGATGCAGCGGCGATGCAACTTCTGGTGCCGGATCATCAGTACGTCACCGGCGAAGTGCGCGTCATCGTCCAACCAATCTTCGATGCGTCGGATCCCGCAGAAGACCAATGGCTGTACCGGTGGGTCGATCGACTCCATTTGAATACACGCAGTGAGCTGATTGAAGCCGTGATCCTGTTCCGGCCGGGTGAGCCGGTGCAGGTTTCAACTATGCTCGAAAGCGAGCGCATCCTGCGCGCCAAGTCGTATCTATATGATGCTCGGATCATTCCCCGACGGCTCTGCGGGAATCGAGTCGATGTCGATGTGGTGGTGCGCGACGTCTGGACGCTGTATCCGAGTTTCGACTTCTCGCGCTCCGGCGGCAACAACGCGTACGAATACGGCATCATCGACACAAACCTGCTCGGTGCTGGCCAAACGTTGTCGGTGTTTTTCCAGAAAGACGAAGATCGTGATGGCACCGGAGTCTGGTACCAGAACCCGAACGTCGCCGGATCGAGGATCGCGTTCGAAACGCTGTGGGAAAACAACAGCGATGGCTCGCGGTACGTGGTCGACGTTGGCCAGCCGTTCTATGGGCTCGATGTTCGCCGTGCCCTCGGCGTGCGTCTGGAGGACACCGACCAGGAGCAGGGATTGTTTGTGCTGGGCGACAAGTTCGCCGAGTTCCGTCAGCAGTATCAACAGCTGGGTTTGGGCGGCGGCGTCTCCAACGGCGAACATCAGGGGCATACCTTTCGCTGGCTCGCCGGATATGCATACGAAGAACATAAATTCAGCGCAGTCCCCGGGGCGGTGCCGCCGAATCCATTTCCGGTCGATCGCACTCTGGGATATCCGTGGATTGGTTTTGCCGGTATCGAAGATCAGTTTGACAAGTCCGTCAACGTCGACCGTATCTTTCGAACCGAAGACCTCGATCTCGGGCGCAAGTACAACGTCCTGCTGGGTTGGTCTGATGACTTCTTTGGCGGCGACGATACCCGTCGTGCGGTGTTGCGCGCGGACTATCGCGACGGTATTCGGCGCGGCGACACGCACCTGTTGTTTTATGGCACGAAGCTACACGGCTACTGGAATTTCGAACTTGATCAGACCGAGCAGGTGATTGCGGAGGCGTTTGCGATGTATCGGCAGCGTCAGACGGGCCGCTTCAGTCTGGCGGGAACGCTGCGGGGTACCGTCGTGCACAACCTGCCAACGGATCTACAACTGCTCGGCGGCGGTGACACCGGACTGCGCGGTTATCCGAGTCGTTACCAGTGGGGTAACCGCAGCTTCCTGGTCAGTCTCGAGGAGCGCTACTTCTCGGATATCTACATCGCGCGGCTGCTGCGGTTGGGATTTGCGATGTTCGTCGATGCGGGGCGGACGTGGTTTTCCAATGGCCCCAGCGGCGACGGTTTCGGCGTGCTCGCCGATGTCGGCTTCGGCGTGCGGTTCGAATCCACGCGCACGCGGCAGGATCGGGTGTTGCACGTCGACTTCGCGTTTCCGCTTGTCGACGGACCCGATGTGGAATCGATGCAGATTCTGGTCGCCGTCGAGGAGCGTTTTTAGCCGCCCAGAACCACCTCCGCCAGCGCGCCCAGTTCAGTCGGATTGCGGGCCGATACCAGCAACGACGTTACCGGCGTTTCGCGCCACGCGCCGAGTCGCTCGCGGATACGGCCGATCGGACCCACCAGTGAAATCTCGTCGGCCAGTTTGTCCGGCACCGCGAGGACAGCCTCCTGCTTTCGACCCGCGAGATAAAGGTCCTGGATCTGGTTGGCTTCGCCTTCGAAGCCCATGCGCGAGATCAACTCCTTGTGGAAATTCCGCTGTTTGGCACCCATGCCGCCGATATACAGCGCGAGCATGTTTTTGACCGGCACCAGCCCCTTTGCGATATCGTCTGTGATGTTGACGACAACGCCCTGGGTGATTTCGAAGCCGGCCCGCGCATTGGATAACGATGCTTTGTAAACTTCCTGACGAAACGGTGAGTAATACAGCGGAAGCCAGCCGTCGGCGATCTCGGCCGCCAAAGCGACGTTTTTTGGACCTTCGGCGCCCAGGAAGATCGGCAGATCGGCACGCAGCGGATGCACGATCGACTTCAGAGGTTTGCCGAGGCCCCAGCTGCCGTCGCCGTGAAACGGCAGCGGATAGTGCGGACCCGCGTTGGCAACCGGTGCTTCGCGCCGCAGCACCTGACGGATGATGTCGATGTACTCGCGGGTACGCGCCAATGGCTGACTGAACGGCGCGCCGTACCAACCCTCCACGACCTGTGGACCGGAGACTCCGAGGCCAAGAATCATCCGGCCGCCGGACAGATGGTCGAGCGTCATCGCAGCCATCGCGGTGGCTGTCGGCGTGCGCGCCGACAACTGGCAGACTCCAGTGCCCAGCCGGATACGACGGGTGTTCGCGCCGATCCACGCCAACGGCGTCAATGCGTCGGAGCCGTAGGCTTCGGCAGTCCAAACAGAATCGAAGCCCAACCGTTCCGCTTGCTGGGCCAGCTCGACAAATCCGGTGGGGGGCGTCGAACCCCAATACCCCAGTTGTAAACCCAGCTTGAGATCGGTCATCGCAGACTCCTTGTTTGAGTGGCGCAGTATAACGGCTTCGATTCAGCCGACCTGCTTGTGAATCACCTGCTGAATCAGGTTCGATAGCTCGCGACCGGAGGTCGGCTTCGAGATTGTCACGGTGATCGCGGGGTTATGGTCGGCCTTGTCGTCGACGTAACCGCTCATCAGCACGATAGGGATTGATGGATCGCTTGCGCGGATCGCGTCGGCCAGCTCGAGTCCGGTCATATCGGGCATCAGATTATCGGTGACGATCACGTCGAAGGCGCGGCCGGGCTGCTGGAACTGGCGCAATGCACTGGCGGGCTGGGTAAACGCTTCGACTTCGTAGCCGAGATTTTCGAGCAGATCCTTCGTTGCGCGCGCGACGGCGACCTCGTCGTCGATCAGCAGGATGCGCTCATGACCTTCCGCACGTTGGGGCGTAGGCATTTCGACCCGGTCCGCAGCGTGCTCGACGGCGGGCAGGTACACACGAAAAGTCGAGCCGGCGCCTGCGTTGGTGGTGACCGTGATGTCGCCGCCATGGCCGGTCACGATGCCGTGCACGACCGACAATCCCAGCCCGCTGCCTTGGCCCACGTCTTTGGTCGTAAAAAACGGTTCGAAAATTCGCGCCCTGACGTCTGCCGTCATGCCCGCACCGTCGTCGGTCACGGAAAGCTCGATGAAGTCGCCGCTGGCGACCCGCGACGGGCAGCCGGGTTGGGTTGGATCGGCGCGTCGCAGCTTGATCCCGACGTGGCCGCGCGATTTTTGAATAGCCTGGGCTGCGTTAGTGCAGAGATTGACGATCACCTGGTGCAGCTGGCCCGGATTGGCGTTGATCAACGGCAGATTCGGCGCGACATCGACCTTGATTTCGATGGAGCTTGGTATCGTCGAGCGCATCAGACCGATGGCATCTTCGAGTACTGACGCCGCATCTACCTGCTGCTTCTCGGCGGCTTCGTTCTGGTGACGCGAAAACGTCAGGATTTGTTGCACGAGGTCGCGTGCTTTCAACGCGGCCGAATAGATGGCCTTGAGCTTGGTCGCGACATCCGCCGGAAGGTCGCGATCCATCAGCAATGTGCTGTAGCCCATGATCGGGGTCAGCAGGTTGTTGAAGTCGTGCGCGATACCGCCGGCGAGCGTACCCACGACTTCGAGACGCTGCGAAAATTGCAACTGCATTTGCAGGCGACGCTCCTCGGTTACATCCACCGCAACCACCAGTTCGCTGGTCGGCAGTGCGATGGCGTCCTGTTGTTCCACGAACGGCACACGCGTTACCAGAAAGCGCTTGATGTGTCCGGTGCAATCGTTGAACCAGATCTCGGTCGGCGGCTGCCGCGTGCGGTGGTCTTCGAACAACAACCCATCCGGTCGATCGCTGCCGCGTTGATCGGCAAAGCGCCCATCGAGCAATGCGTCGATGGGGACTCCGTATGCGTCGGCGACCGCGCGATTGGCGAAGATCACACTGCCGTTCGCACGCACGGCGAAGATCAGATACGGAACCAGATCGATGATCTTGCGCAACAGCGACTCCGCGGCAGTCAGCGCTGCCTGGGTGCGCTGCTCTGCTTGCCGGTCCTCTTGAATGAGTTCGCGCGAGGACGCGGTGAGCGCCCGCAGCGGTAGCGCGCTGCGCATGACGAGACGTCTGCCGACGACCGTGACGATCAGCCACAGGAGCAGCGCGAGTGCCGCGATTGGCGCAACAATACGCAGTACGCCGCTCACGACGGCGGCACGCTTGACGTAAACATACAGCTGCCCGATTGGCTCGCCCTGCCACAGAATTGGCACCTGCCGCGCCGGCGTCGGTGTTGACGCATCCAGCGCACTGCGGTCCTCCGGGCAACGGCTCGCGGGGTCCTTGCTGTGGCGCGCGGCGAGGCTGCCCTGCTGGTCGTAAAGGCAGGCACGCTCGACGCTGGAATACCCGCGCAGCGCGTCGAATTTAGCTGCCAGTACGCGGCGGTTGGTGAACAGCGATGCGTCGGGGCTTGCCTCGACCAGGAGCCGCGACGCTAGATCGACGTCGTGGTCCAGACCCGCCGATACGGCGCGTGTCGCTACGGCCGCTACCAGCAGCACCATCATCAACAGCGTGGTGCCCACCAGCCATACCGGCAGCAACAACGGCTTGGATCGTGGCGGTTGCGAGCGGCTCATGTGGCACCTGTGTGCGTGCCGAAGTGGCCGTCGTGGATCAGCGTCGCGGCGTGAATCAAAGCGGCACGGACATCGATGCCGGCCACCGGAGAAACGACGCTCCAACGCACCAATCATATGGCCTTTTGCTTGCGTGAGTGCAGCATCGTACGTTGTATGCTGCGCTGTCAAACTATCGCAGCCTCAGCCGGCTCGTTAGCTCGGGCTCGCGTTTATCGACGGGACTCTACGCGCGAATGTCGGACACCGCCCATGCATGCAACTACACGTCGATCTCGAGCCACAAATCGAGAGGCGCCGGCCAAGAGCGGCACCGGGCGTTTTCTTGAGGGCATCAAGGGCGTGCGCTATAGTCCGCCGGTCGTCGCATGAGGAACAAGACCGTGACCGCACGCGCAGCTGCTGCAGGGACGCTTTTGTTCGGGCCGGTGACGATCCCGCCTAGTCCGGCGCAGCGTACAAAGAAAAAAGCCGCTACGACGAAGTGCCGCAGCAAGCGAAGCAGCGGATGACCGGCTACGCGACCCGCGACGTCTCGGAGTTGATCGGATTCAACGCCGATCAGGTGCGTCACTATGTGCGGCGCGGACTGTTGACACCGGAGCGTGGTGGACGCGGTGAATATCGGTTCTCGTTTCAGGACGTTGTGCTGCTGCGCACCGCGAGGGGTCTGCTCGACGCGCAGGTATCCGCTCGCCGCGCCCATCGGGTACTGCTGAAATTGAAGTCGGAACTCACCGCCATGAAGTCGTTGTCGGCCGTGCGGATTTTTGCCGATGGCGACAACGTCGTCGTTCGTGAAGACAGCTCTGTGTGGAATGCCGAATCGGGCCAGGGACACCTGAATTTTTCAGTGAACGAACTCGAAGGCAGCGTCGCCGCGTTGGACCGGCGCAAGAGCGTCGCGTTGCCGCCGACCGGCGAGCTCGACAGCGACGATTGGTACAACATCGGACTCGACCTTGAAGAAGCCGACCCGGAACGCGCGCCCGATGCGTATCTGCGGGCAATTTCCCTCGACCCGACCAATGCCGATGCCCACGTCAATCTCGGGCGCCTGAGTCAGATGAAAGGCCAACTGAAACCCGCGCGGCGTTATTACCGCAAAGCCCTCGAGTGCGTGCCCGATCATCAGCTCGCGCTGTATAACCTGGGGACGCTGTTCGACGAACTGGAAGAACTCGATACCGCGGCACAGTATTACCGTCAGGCGCTGCGGATTCCGGATGCACACTACAATCTGGCGCGTATCTGCGAGATGTTGGGCGATGAGCTGGCCGCGCTGCGCCATCTGCGGCGATATCAGCAACTGCTCGAATCGGCTGACTGACGCGGGCTCTTTGTTCGGCCGCGACCGGCTGCGCGGTCAGCCGAGCCGGATCAACGGAATCAAGCGGCTGCGGTCGAAGCGCCGCCGGCCCCAGCGGATCAACCCCGTAAACGACGCCGCAAGTCCCACCAGTGCGGCGGCAATCGTCATGGCGGCCGACGCGGGTGCTGCCGCGAACGAGCCGATCTGAAAGGTGATCACCGCCAGACAATACGCGGTGACGACGGACCAGACGGTGCTGAAGCTCGCCCAGAACGCGCCGAGTTCCTTGTAGATCGCACCGATCGTCGCAACGCACGGCATGTACAGCAGAATGAACACGAGGTACGCGAACGCGGCCAAGCTGGTTGCGAACAGCCGCTGCATTTGTTGAATGGTCGTCATCGCGACGTTCTGCTGAGTTGCCTGAGCCGCTGTGTCGCCGAGGTCACCGAGATCGAGGCCGAGCGGATCTGCGGCGCGCGTCGCCAGTGCGTGCAGGTTGGCCGGCACGCTGGCGACCGCCGCGCGCAGGGTGTCGGCGAAGTGGAAACTGGGTTTGCCTTGCGCGCTGCCGTCGAGGTTTTTGTACAGCGCGTTCAGCGTGCCGACGACGACTTCCTTCGCGAATACGCCGGTAAAGATGCCGACGGTGGCGGGCCAGTTGTCGTTGGCGATGCCCATCGGGGCGAATGCCGGCGTCAGCGTTCGGCCGATGGCCGACAGCACGGACTTGTCGCTGTTCTCGTTGCCGACGCTGCCGTCTGTGCCGATGGTACTCACCAGGTTCAGTACGATCACGACCGCGATGATCGCTTTTCCCGCGCGCATCACGAAGCCTTTGAGTCGCTGCCACGTATGGATCAGCAGACCACGTAACGTCGGCAGGTGATACGCCGGCAGTTCCATGACGAATGTCGATGCGGCGCGTGGCAGCAGAAAGCGCCGCACGATCAGCGCCGATACGACGGCGACGGCGATGCCGAGCAGATACAGCGCAAACACCAGGTTTTCGCCGTTGCTCGGGAAAAACGCGACCGCGAACAATGCATACACGGTCAACCGGGCGCCGCACGACATATACGGCGCCATCAGCGTCGTCAGCACGCGGTCGTGTTCGCTGTCGAGGGTCCGGGTCGCCATCACGGCGGGTACGTTGCAGCCGAAGCCGACAATCAGCGGCACGAACGACTTGCCTGGCAGACCCAGGCGCCGCATCAGTCGGTCGACAATGAATGCGGCGCGGCCCATGTATCCCGAGTCTTCGAGGAACGATAAAAACAGAAACAGACAGGCGATGATCGGGATGAAGGTCGATACCAGCCGCACGCCGCCGCCAACACCATCGGCGAGAAATGTGCTGAGCCACACCGGCAATCCCAGCCAGGCGTAGATCTGGCGGGGTCCCTCGACGAACAGCGCCATGCCGGACAGATCGAAGAAGTCGATGAACGAACTGCCGACATTGATCGTGAACATGAACATCAGGTACATCACGCCGAGGAACAGCGGGAACGCGAGCAGGCGATTCAGAAACACCGCGTCCAGCATGTCGGTGACCGTGCGGCGCACCGGTGTCGTGTGCAGCGCACGCTCCAACAGTTGATCGATGGCGTGATAGCGCGCCACGCTCAACGGTTCCGAAGACGTCGCAACATGACCGAGATGTTCGACCCGGCCGATCCGCGCGGCGACCGCTTGGTCGCCTTCGAGCAGCGCTGCGGCGACGAAGCGACGGTGCCGCGTCACGCCTTGTTCGGCGAGTTCGCGCGACAACGTCGCAAGCGTTGTCTCGAGCACATGCGTCAGCTTGATGCCGCGCCTGGCTTCGCTGCCTTGCGCGATTGGCGGCGCGGCTTGAATAGCGCTGCCGATCACGTCTTTCAGCGTGCCAAGCCCTTCGCGTCGACTCGCGATCAGCGGTACGACCGGCGCGCCTATTTCGGTGCCGAGCCGGTATGGATCGATGTGCATGCCGTGGCGGTCGGCCACATCCATCATGTTCAATGCGACCACGACCGGAATGTCCAGATCGAGCAGTTCGCCGGTGAGGTACAGACCACGCGCCAAGCTCGACGCGTCGATCACGTTGACGATGAGGTCGATCTCGTCATCGAGCAGAAAGTCCCGGGCGATCTGCGCGTCCTGGGCGTCGGTCGCGTTCACCGCGAGCAAGCTATAGATGCCGGGGAGGTCGATCACTTCCAGGCGTACGTCGCCGTGGCGGAAATGGCCGGATTTGCGCTCGACGGTGACGCCTGGCCAGTTGCCGACGCGCTGATGCCCGCCCGTCAGCGCATTGAAGACGGTGGATTTGCCGGCGTTCGGGTTGCCGATCAGTGCAATCGTTGTCATAACTTTTCTAGCTGCAGGCCGCGCGCTTCGCTGGGGCGCAGTACCAGACAGGCGCCGCGGAACTGGATTTCGACCGGATCGCCGAGCGGTGCGAAGCGGGCGACTTTGATGCGGGTGCCGGGAATCAGTCCCAGGCTGAGCAGATGCCGTGCATACGTCGTTGACGGCTCATCGAAGCCGACGACCCGTGCCTGATCACCTTTCTTGAGTTCGGAGAGACGCAGCATTCCTAGATCGTGTCGCAGCGGAGGCCGATTTAAATAGAAATGGTTCTCATTAGCAATCAGGAGTTGTGCGTACTGCAGCGCGAACGGGGCGGGCGGGGTCAGGCTTTATGCTTGCGGACGTACAAGACCAGTTCGTGATCGACCAGTTCGTAGCCGTGTTCTGCGGCGATTTCCCGCTGCAGTGCCTCGATCCGGTCGCTCAAAAACTCGGTCACGCGGCCGGTATCCACGTCGACCATATGATCGTGATGGTCGTGCTTCGACACTTCGTAGACCGCGCGGCCGTCATCGAAGTTGTGCCGTTCGACGATGCCGGCGTCGACGAATTGCGTCAACACGCGATACACCGTGGCGAGTCCGACCGATTCGTCGGCGCTGAGCAACTGCTTGTACACGTCCTCGGCGCTCAGGTGATGCGGCTCGGCCTGCTCCAGAATGTCGAGCACGCGCAGCCGAGGTGTCGTCACCTTCAGCCCGGCTTTGGTCAGTTCCGAACGATCCAAGGGCGTGTCTCGGGTCAGAATCGTTCTGCACCTTAGCAGCTGAGTTTTCGGCTGCCTAGCACGAGGGCGCGGGTACCGCGCGGTGGGTTGGGCGCGGCCGTAGCGCGCCGATCTGGATTAGAAGGAGGGTTATCTGGTGCCGGATCACCAGGATTGAACTCGGACAACTGATTCGACAGGTTCTGGCGCATGACGTTGCCGATCGAATTGCGGCTGTTCTTCAACTCGATCCCGCCCACCGCGATGCCGGGTAGGTGGTGAGCGGAGTGATTTCGATATCGCTGTTGTCAGCGCGGTCGGTCCAATCGCGCAGAGTGCGATAGCCCAGTTCGACGCCCGGGCGAGTACGCGGTTCTGCGTCGTGCGTTCTGTTCGGCCGATGGCGCTCACTGTCAGGGCTCGAATTTCGGTATGGCGCGCCGCATGAACTCATCGAACAACGGTACGGTGAAAGCCATCTCGCCGTGTGATGGGCTGTACCCCATGCCCTGTAGCCCCACCCCTGCAGAAAATAGGGGTAGCCTTTGGTCAGCCTGAATATCTCTTGCAAGGCGGCCGGCTCGAAGGCTTCTCCGGCCGCACGCACAGGGTCTTGCAGGGCAGTGATCGCATCGCGCTCCGGAAGGGGGCCGATTGCGGAAAAGTTGAACAATCGCTCGGCGTAGGACTTCGACTCACCCGCGAGCCCCGGCAAGATTGGCAGGCCCGCGCCAATCAATACCAACGGGAGCTGGCGCTGCTGCATCTTATGCATGGCCATGATCAAGGCACTCAACTCCGATGAGGTGAAATATGCGATTTCATCGATCAGGATGGCTACCGCCACGCGGCG
>Ga0209254_10003424_pt1 | contig 14470 bp, 14 predicted proteins | sample FrelakmetDIP11DI_FD_187148 | JGI IMG/M metagenome (GOLD analysis project Ga0209254, IMG submission 187148) | Freshwater lake sediment microbial communities from the University of Notre Dame, USA, for methane emissions studies - DIP11 DI (SPAdes)... | ecosystem: Environmental > Aquatic >...
GTCGGTTCGGCGGCGGGTGAATAGAGAGTGGCGACCAGCTCCAGAATGCGTTCCTGCCCAGCTTCGGGCGCGGACCGCAAGCTCACCTGGGCCAAGGAGACCGGACAAGCCACGGGGTCCCCTAGAACAGCGAAGGTTGCTGGGGCTCGAGTCGCAGGTAGGCTACATGAGGGATATTGCGGAACAACTGACGATAGTCGAAACCGTATCCCACGAAGAAGTCGTCGGTCACCTGGAAGCCCACGTAGCGCACCTCGATATCCACCAAGCGTTGATGAGGCCGGTCGAAGAGCGTGCACACTTCCAACGAGCGGGGCCTTCTTAAGCCGAGCGATCGTATGATGTAGTGCAGGGTCAGACCGGAGTCGATCATATCCTCGACGACGAGGACGTTCTTGTCCTTGACCGGTCTGTCCAGGTCCTTCAAGAAACGGATCGCCTTCGTGCCTGTCTGGCCGTGCTCGTGCAGGTAGGAGCTGATCGCCAAGAAGTCGATCTCGAGCGGAAGATCGATGGCCCGGGCAAGGTCGGCCATGAAGAAGACCGCCCCCTTCAGGATCGAGATAAGGAGAAGGTCTTGACCTCGGTAGTCGCGAGTGATCTCCGCCCCCAGTTCCTGCACGCGTTCGCCGATGGTGGTCGAGTCGAGGTATGTCTCGCCGATCCTGTCGTCGCGGCGCCGCGCGCCATAGGATGAAGTGGTTGGCGGCGGGAGGACAGTCATCAAGACCTCAGAGACCGTACTTCTGGGCCATCCGCACGAAGTCCTTGCGATAGAGGAGCTTGATGCGGATATCGGGGTACCTCTCGCGCAACTTCCGTACCTTGCGGTTCTTGGCGGTGACCAACGACTGCTTCATCTCGGTCACTTCGATGAAGAGATCGAGATCAGGTAAGAAGAAGTCGGGCGTGAAAGCTTCGAGGATGTTTCCCCGCTCGTCCTGCTCGAGGATGAAGGTGCGCGGTTCATACTCCCAGGCGATCCGGTGATAGTCGAAAAGCTTGGCCGCCTCCAGCTCCGTTCGGGTGGCGAAGCCGGGCTCCTTGGTGCCCCGGTAGTAGGAAAAACTGGACGTTTCGTCGGTCATCCTGGAAGTTCATTCTACCAGTTGGCCTTGTGTGGTAACGTACCGGTGTTTCCCTTCTGGAGGCTGAAGTGACCCACACGCTCGTCTATCCCATCACTGCTTCGCACAACGCGGCCGGACACCTGCAGGTCGGTGGCTGCGATGTCGCCGAGTTGGTGGCCGGGTACGGCAGCCCCCTCGTCATATACGAGGAGGAGTCCATCCGCGACCAGTGTCGGCGCTACCTAACGGCGTTCCGCGAGCATACCGACGACTTCGAGGTGATCTACGCCAGCAAGGCGTTCTCCTCGGTGGCGGTGGACCAGTTGGTGCTCGAGGAGGGGCTTTCGATCGACGTGTCGTCTGGAGGGGAATACCACGTGGCCGAGGTAGCCGGCTTTCCCGCCGAGCGCATTTTCTTCCACGGAAACAACAAGACCCGCGAGGAGCTGGAATACGCGCTTGCGCGAGGCGTTGGGTTCATCGTGGTCGACAGCTTCCAGGAGTTGGACTTGCTGGAAGAACTGGTAGCAGCACGGGGAGGTTCGCAGCGGATCCTTCTTCGCATCACTCCAGGCGTCGAAGCCCACACGCATTCATACATCGAGACCGGCCAGGTCGATTCGAAGTTCGGCTTCGGGCTTCTGGAGGGAGTGGCTCTGGAGGCCATCCGCCGGGCTCTCGCCGCGCCTCACTTGGATCTCGTGGGCGTGCACGCCCACATAGGCAGCCAGGTATTCCTTCTCGAGCCGTTCAGGAAGGCGATCGAGATCCTGGTGAGACTCATAGGTCAAGCGCATGCGAGCCTCGGTTTCGACTGTCGCTATCTCAACATCGGGGGCGGTCTGGGCATCCGCTACACCGAAGCCGACGCGCCTTCGTCCATCGCCGACTACGTAACGGTGAAGGTCGAAGGGGTCCGGGAAGAAATGGCGGCCATGGGCCTGCCCATGCCCAGGGTTCTCATCGAGCCCGGACGATCGATCGTAGGCAAAGCGGGCATCACCGCCTACCGGGTCGGAACGATCAAGGAGATCCCGGGCGTCCGCACCTATGTGAGCGTCGACGGGGGCATGAGCGACAACATCCGTCCCATGCTCTACGATGCCCGGTACGAGGTCATGCTGGCGAACAAGGCCGAGGCGCCCGCAGACACGACCGTCACGGTTGCGGGCAAGCACTGCGAGAGTGGCGACATCCTCATCCGGGACGCCGTCATCGCCCGTCCGGAGCCGGGTGACGTTCTGGTCATGCCGGCCACCGGCGCGTACTGTTACGCCATGGCCTCGAACTACAACGGTAGCCTGCGGCCGGCCGTCATCCTGGTGAACGAGGGCCGGGCGCGGGTCATCATCGAGCGCGAGAGCTACGCCGATCTGGTGGCGAAGCAGCACCCGCTGCACGACTAGTGGGGACGACAGAGAAGGGAGCGGTATGAGTCGGGAGCAAAGGACCGTACGACTCGGTCTGCTGGGTTTCGGTACCATCGGATCCAGCGTGTACCGGCTCATCCAGAAGGAACACGACCAGATCCTGGACGGTACCGGGGTGGACCTCCAGGTCGCGAAGGTGCTGGAGATCGATGAGGCGAAGATCCCCGCCGACGCGCCCCCGGGTCTGTTCACCAGCGATTTCGCTCAGATCGTGGACGATCGCTCCATAGATATCGTGGTGGAATTGATCGGCGGCACCGACGCCGCGTTCACCTTTCTCGATGCGGCGATGCGGAAGGGAAAGAACGCGGTAACGGCCAACAAGCAGCTTCTGGCTTCCCGAGGTGAGGCCCTGTTCGATCTTGCTCGAGACGAGAAACGTCACCTGCGTTTCGAGGCTTCGGTAGCTGGGGCGATCCCCATCATCAAGGTGATGCGGGAGAGCATGATCGCGGCGGGACTCCACACGGTGTACGGGATAGTGAACGGCACCACCAATTACATCCTCAGCCGCATGTATAGCGACGAGGGCGACTATGCCGACATCCTGGCCAAGGCTCAGGAACTGGGTTTTGCTGAAGCCGATCCCACCGCCGATGTGGGTGGAGCCGACGCGGCTGCGAAGATGGCCATTCTGGGGTCGATCGCTTTCCATTCGCGCGTCACGTTGGCCGATGTATCGTTCGAGGGCATCCAGGAAATAGGCCTGGAGGACGTACGCTATGCCAAGGACCTGGGCTTTGTGGTCAAGCTGATCGGCGCGGCTCGTCTGATGGACGAGCGGGTGAGCGTGCGGGTGTTTCCCGCTCTGGTGCCGGTCGATCATCCACTCGCGTCCATCAGCGGCTCTCACAACGCGGTGTTCCTACGTGGCAGCGCCATCGGGGAGATCATGTTGATGGGGCCCGGTGCCGGCGGCGCACCTACGGCTACCGCAGTGGTGAGCGATATCATCTCCATCGCCAACACCAAGGACGTCGGCTTCCTGCAGAGCTGCTCCTGCTACCGCCATCTGGGCTTCTACCCGGCGGATGAGGTGGAATCGGCCTTCTTCATCAAGATGAACGTGGAAGACGTTTCCGGCGTGCTGGCCCAGATCGCGTCCGTGTTCGGCGAGCACGGGGTCTCGATCGCAAGCATGATCCAGAAGGGCAGGGGGGCGGAGGCGGAGTTGGTGCTCATCACGCACCCCACGCGCGAAAAGGATTTCTTCGCCGCGATCGAGCAGGCCAAGGGCTTGAAGTGCTGCAAGAGCAGGCCCATGACCCTGAGGGTGCTTTAGATGGGCGCGGGGGACGAGCGTCCCTTTGGGGTGGTCGAGCGGTATCGCCGTTACCTGCCCTTGAAGCCCGACACCGTTCCGGCCAGCCTGGGTGAGGGCAGCACTCCGCTGATCCCGGCCGAGTGGTTGAGCAAGGAGCTGGGTTGCCGCGTGTACCTCAAGTACGAGGCGACCAATCCTACGGGATCGTTCAAAGACCGGGGTATGACCGTGGCCATCACCAAGGCCTTGGAAGAAGGCGCGACGGCGGTCATCTGCGCTTCGACGGGCAACACTTCGGCCTCCGCGGCCGCGTACGCGGCCCGGGCCGGAATGCGCTGTGTCGTACTGATACCTGAAGGCAAGATAGCCATGGGCAAGTTGTCGCAGGCGCTCATGCACGGGGCCGTGGCGATCGCGATCGAGGGCAATTTCGATCTCGCGCTGGAATACGTCAAGGAGATCTCGGAGCGGCAGCCCATAACCCTGGTGAACTCTCTCAACCCCTACCGGATCGAGGGACAGAAGACGGCGGCCTTTGAGATCGTCGACCGTCTGGGGGAGGCCCCCGCTATGCTCTCCATCCCTGTGGGCAACGCGGGCAATATCACGTCGTACTGGAAGGGTTTCCGCGAGTACCACCAGAATGGGCTGGCCGGACGGCTGCCGGTGGTGTGGGGTTTCCAGGCCGAGGGGGCCAACCCCTTGGTGTGCGGACACGTGGTGGAAAAGCCGGAGACGGTCGCGACGGCCATCCGCATCGGCAATCCGGCCCGAGCGGAAGAAGCCCTGGCGGCCGCGTGCGAGTCGCACGGCGCGATACGCGATGTGACCGACGAGGAGATACTGGCCGCACAACGACTCCTGGCCCAGAAGGAGGGCGTGTTCTGCGAGCCCGCTTCGGCGGCCAGCGTGGCCGGGCTGCTCAAGTACCGCAGCACCGGATTGCCCTTCGGTGATACGTTGGTAGCGGTTCTTACCGGCCATGGTTTGAAGGATCCACAGACCGCCATCGACCAGTCACGGCCGATCATCCATTGTCCGGCTGATCTGGCGGCGGTGGAGGAGATCATAGCGAGCGCTGAGTAGGCGGCGCTTTCAGCCCGTCCCGGTCCGGAATGCGGGCTGAATTGGGCATTCCAGGCGGAGGAAGTCGACATGGACAACAAGACTCGCTCCTGTGTCATCGCCCACCTGTCCGACCTGCACACGGGCTCCCAGTACTTCGTGCCCAATCTGCTGGACCGGGCCCTGGTGGAGGTGAACGACCTGGCCCCCGACGTCGTGGTTGTCACCGGAGACCTGACCAACATGGGGTATCGCCAGGAATTCCGAGAGGCGCGCGAGTATCTCGACCGGCTCGACTGCCCTGACGTCCTGGTGGTGCCCGGCAACCACGACAGCCGAAACGTCGGCTACGCACATTTTGAGCGGTTGTTCGCATCCCGGGAGAACGTGATCCGCAAGAAAGGCGTCACGTTGGTGGGCGTCGACTCTACCGAGCCCGACCTCGACTACGGGCGCATCGGCCGGCACCGCTATCCCTGGATGAGGGAAGCGTTCACAAAGTGCCCCGGAGACTTCCAGATCTTTGTCCTGCATCACCATCTGCTTCCCATCCCGGGCACCGGGCGGGAGCGTAACATCGTCAACGATGCAGGTGACGTGCTGGAGGTGCTGGTGGAGTGCGGTGTGGAACTCGTACTCTCCGGCCACAAGCACGTGCCCTACGCGTGGCGTCTCGAGAACATGTTCGTCGTGAACACTGGGACCGTCGCTACTCTGCGGCTCAGGGGCGACACGAAACCCTGCTACAACGTCATCGAGATCCTAGGCGATCACGTGACGATATCGCGCCGGTATCCCTTCCATGGGGCGGAGGTGATCGTCGAGTTCGACGCAGCCTCGAAGGCCTATCTGCGCAATGGTCTCCCCATTGAGGCAGAGCCTGGGCCATGAAGCAGCCGGCCGTCGCTCTGATCGATGGGGAGCACTATCCGTCGGTGGTGGTCGACGCCCTACGACAAGCCGCGGAGCGTTTCGAGTTCCGGGGCGCCCTGTTCCTAGGTGGGTTCGAGAAGATCAGGGACGATGACCTAGAGGCTGCGGCCGAAAGAATCTATGGTCTGCCTGTAGTGTTCGACCCGGATCTGAGCCGAGGCTTGGGCCGGGCCATCGAGATGTTCGATCCGGAGGTGGTCGTTGACCTGAGCGATGAGCCGGTGCTAGGATACGAGGTGCGTTTCCGTCTCATCAGCCACAGCTTGGCGCGGAACGTAGGCTACGTTGGTCCGGATTTCCACTTCAGCCCTACAAGCTCAGATCATCTTTGCGCAAGTCCTTCGCTTTCCGTCGTCGGGACGGGGAAGCGGGTGGGCAAAACGGCGATCAGCGGCTACGTGGCGCGGGTCTTGCGGGGCTTGGCGACCAGGGAAGACGCGCACGAAGTGGTGGTCGTGGCGATGGGGCGCGGCGGTCCTGCGGAACCCGAGATCATCGACGGGGCTCGGGTCGGTCTGACTGTCGAGGATCTTCTGGCCTGGAGTCGGGAGGGCCGGCACGCGGCGTCGGATCACTTCGAGGATGCGGTCCTTAGCCGGGTGGTGACCGTAGGGTGCCGCAGATGTGGCGGGGGCATGGCCGGAGAGCCCTTCGTCTCAAATGTGGCTGCCGGGGCGCGACTGGCCAACAGCCTGGCCCCGGGTCTGGTGATCTTTGAGGGCAGTGGGGCGACTCTGCCGCCCGTCGGCACAGATGCGCGCCTGCTGGTGGCCGGAGCCCAGCAGCCGGTGGAACACATCGCCGGATACCTGGGGACATATCGCCTGCTAACCAGCGATGCGTTGGTGCTGACCATGGCCGAGGAGCCTCTAGCGTCGAGGGAGAAGGTGCGCGCAGTCTTTGACGCGGTGAACGAGGTCAAACCGGGGTTAGAGGTGCTTCCCGTCGTGTTCAGGCCGCACCCGGCGCAGCCGGTCGAGGGTAGACGGGTAGCCTTCTTCTCCTCGGCGCCTCGCGTCCAGGAGGGGTTGCTGAGGCGGTACATGGAGGAGCGCTGGGGCTGCCGAGTGGAGCTGTTCTCGGGGAACCTCTCCAGTCGGCCGGAATTGCGCGCCGATCTAGAGCGGCCGGAGATGGGGCGGGTGGACGCGGTTCTGACGGAGATCAAGGCTGCGGCCATCGACATGGTGGCCGCCGAAGCCGAAGCACGTGGACTTGAAGTGGTGTTCGTCGACAACCTTCCTGTCGAGGTGTCGCCCGGACACGAGGGGCGTCTGGCTCAGGTGGCGGAGGAGTTGGCTCAGTTGGCAAGAACGCGTTTCGAGAAGCGGGTGTAGCGGGATGGGCAGCGGCGAAGGCCGGCAAGACACGGGCGCCAGGCTTTCCAGGCCGGAGAACTTCCCCATCCAACTGGTGAGAGAGGGTCACAAGGTGCCTTTCTCGAAGGGACTGCTGGCAACCACGTTGACCGCCACCGGGCTACCGCCGGAAAGGGCCTTTGGGGTGGCCATGGATGTGGAGTGGCAGCTGCTGCAGGGGCTCGACCGCGAGGTGAGCGTGGACCGGCTACGCCAGATGGTGGAGCTGGTGTTGGCTGAGAGCGAAGGGCAACGGTACCTGCAGCGCTACCGCGCCTGGAATCGGTTGGCTAGAGAGGACATGCCGGTCATCGTGCTGATCGGAGGAGCCACCGGGGTGGGCAAGAGTACGATCGCCGCCCAGGTGGCGGAGCGGCTTGGGGTGGTGAGGATCATCTCCACCGACGCCATTCGGCAGGTGATGAGGGCCTTCTTCTCCGAGAGCCTCATGCCGGCAATCCACTACTCGTCGTACGACGCGGACAAGGCTGTTCGGATCCCGTTGCGCGTCGGCATAGACTCGAACTTGATAGGTTTCATGGAGCAGGTGGAGATGGTCAATGTCGGTGTGCTGGCCGTGTTGGATAGGGCGATAGAGGAGCGCACCAGCCTGGTAGTGGAGGGTGTGCACATGGTTCCCGGGATGCTCGCCTCGATCGGAGCTCGAGAGCGGAGCGGGGAGGCTCTCTTGCTTCCCCTGGTCGTGGCCGTGACCGACTCGCATCTGCATCGTAGCCATTTCTTGGTGAGGGAGCAGGAGACATCTGGGCGCAGGGTGTTTGCTCGTTACCTGAAGGGATTCGAGGAGATACGCAAGATCCAGGAATTCATCCTTGAGCGGGCAGGAGCCGAAGGGACACTTGTCGTGGACAACGTGAGCATCGACGACACGGTGGGGATGGTCGTCGACGCCTTGTATGGTCTCATCGAACAGACTGAGGAGTTGGGCAGTGGGGACTATTGAGGGACGGTGCATTTGTGGTCGCTTCGCGCTGGTAACGGAAGCCGGTGGTCTTGCGGCTGCCGAGTGGGCAGGCAGGGGAGATGGCCTGCTTGGCGACGAGGCCGCGAGAGAGGCCATGGCGGCTGAGCTTGCTCAGATGCCGGCACCGTTCAAGGCACGGGTGGTGACCGGTCACGGAGCCACAGAGCCGTCCAGTGCTCTGTGTGTGGGAGACGAAGTGGGCCACGAAGTGGGTCCGGGGAGCGAAGAAGACCCACAGGGGATATGGGATCTGGCGGTGGACCCGCTGGAGGGCCATGCCGCCCTGGGGCACGGCCTGGACGGTGCCTTGTGCATGCTGGCCGCCGGACCGCCTGGCAGCATCATGGCCGTGCCGGAGATGTACATGCAGAAGCTGATCGTGGCCGGTGAGGCGGCCGCGGCCATCGACATCGACGCTCCCATGGGCGACAATATCAACGCAGTGGCCGCCGCCCTCGGACGGCGGCCCGCCGACCTCAACGTGGTCGTCCTCGACCGGCCACGCCATGAGGATCTGATAGCTCAGATCAGGCGTTCAGGCGCGCGGCTCAGACTCATAGCGGACGGTGACGTGTCGGCGGGCATCGCTGCGGCGACGCGAGATGCCGGTGTCGACTTGTATGTGGGCATCGGAGGCTCCACCGAAGGCATCATGACGGCCGCGGCCCTGCGCTGTCTGGGGGGCGAGATGCAGGCCCGCTTCTGGCCGGTCTCCCGTCATCAGGTTGAGCAGGTGAGGATCGCGGGTATCGAGGACATCGAGACGCGTCTGACCACGAGCGACATGGCCGGAGATGGCGTGCTATTCGTGGCCACCGCGGTCACCGGAGGCAGATTCCTGCGGGGCATAGATGTCCGCTCCGACGGAGTACGCTCCGAGACGCTTCTTCTCTGCTCCCGCTGTCACGCGATACGTGTGGTAAGGACGATACACCGGGCGGGTAACGGAGGGCCGCGGGTGAGCCTAGACGCGAGATAGCAGCGGGACCGAAGAGCTGACGACCAGGAGAGAAGACAAGCCAACGTGAACGAACATAAGGACGGTGAACATGAGCCAACAGTGGGAAGTAAGACGATGTCCCTAGCCGAATTGGAGCCCAAGCTCCTCTCCGACTTGCACATGGTCGCGGGCGAGCTGGGTATCAAGAACTACCGGAAGTACTCGAAGCAGGATCTGATCATGAAGATCCTGAACGAGCAATCGCAGGACCGGGGCCTGCATTTTCGCACAGGGTTGCTCGACATACTGCCCGATGGCTATGGGTTCCTGCGCACGCAGGGCTATACGCAGTCGGACTCCGATATCTACGTGTCGCTGTCGCAGATACGGCGTTTCAAATTGCGCCGGGGCGACGAGATCACGGGGCAGGTGCGCACCCCGCGTGACAACGAGAAGTACCATGCCTTGCTCAAGATCCAATCGGTGAACGGCATCGATCCCGAACAGGCTCGTCACCGCCCCACCTTCGACTCGTTGACGCCGCTCTTTCCTGACGAACGCCTGCGGCTGGAGACGACGCCCGACCGGATAGCCGCCCGGGTGATGGATCTGCTGAGTCCCATCGGCAAGGGGCAGCGGGGGCTGATCGTCTCCCCTCCCAAGGCGGGAAAGACCACCATCCTGAAGGACATCGCCAACGCCATCGCCACCAACAATCCGGAGGTTCACCTTCTGGTGCTGCTCGTGGACGAGCGCCCGGAAGAGGTCACCGACATGGAGCGCACAGTGACCGGCGAGGTGGTGAGCTCGACCTTCGATCAGCCGGGGGAGAACCACGTGCAGGTGACCGAACTGGTGCTGGAACGGGTCAAACGCCTGGTGGAAGTGGGCAAGGACGTGGTGGTCCTTCTGGATTCGATCACCCGCATGGCCCGAGCCTACAACCTGCAGGCTCCGGCCAGCGGCCGCATACTCTCGGGCGGGGTCGACTCGACGGCTCTCTATCCACCCAAGAAGTTTTTCGGGGCGGCGCGGAATATCGAGGAAGGAGGCTCTCTTACCATTCTGGCGACAGCGCTGGTCGAGACGGGGTCGCGGATGGACGAGGTCATCTTCGAGGAGTTCAAGGGCACAGGCAACTGGGAGGTACGTCTGACTCGCCAACTGGCCAACAAGCGGATCTTCCCGGCCATCGACATCGAGAACTCCGGCACGCGCAAAGAAGAGCTGTTGATGGACCCGGCCGAGGCGAAGATGGTGTGGAAGCTTAGGGCGGTGCTGCATGCGCTCGATCCCAATGCGGCTATTGAGTTGCTCATCGACAAGCTGAAAGAGACCAAGTCCAACCCGGAGTTCCTCGAGGGCATGCGGAAGAACACCCGGTGACGGCCGGGATGGGTCGGGTGAAGGCCGGCAGGCATCGGCTCGAGGGACGGGTTTGGACATGACATTGGCGCTCCCGGTGGAAGGGATCTCAGTCGGTCATTTCTCTGACCGTGAGGGCCTGACGGGATGCACGGTGATCCTCACTCCTGCCGGGGTGACGGCCTCTGTAGATATCCGTGGCGGTGCGCCGGGGACTCTGGAGACGGCTTTGCTGTCGCCGTTTGCCGCAGTCGGCGAGATCCACGCCGTGTTGCTGACCGGTGGGAGCGCCCCTGGGCTGGGGGCGGCCGCCGGTGTGACTGCGTTTCTGCGCGAGGGCGGTTGCGGTTACCGCACCCCGTACGCCCGGGTTCCTCTGGTGGCGGCGGCCGTCATATACGACTTGGGACTGGGTAGCGCGCAGGCCTGCCCAAGCTACGAGGACGCCTACCAGGCCTGCGATTCGGCGGGATTCCACGTCGAGGAGGGCTCGGTGGGCGCCGGCACCGGGGCCACGGTCGGCAAGATCCTGGGCGCGGGTGGTCTCATGAAGGGAGGCCTGGCCTTGTCCACTGTGGTTCTGGGCGGGGGGGTGACGGTCGCCGCCTTGACCGTCGTCAACGCCCTCGGGGACGTAATCGCCGAAAATGGCGCCATCCTCGCCGGTGCCAGGCGAGACAATGCCTTCGTGGACAGCGCGAGACTATTGCTTTCCTTGCCTGAGGCGCCGACGTTCGCGGCAATGGAGAGCACCACACTGTCGGTCGTCCTGACCGACGCCAAGATGGACAAGCTGCATTGCTCGATCGTGGCGCGGATGAGTCACGATGGACTTGGCCGGGCGATCAATCCGGTGCATACGCCTGTCGATGGGGACTGCGTGTTCGTTCTCGCCACCGGCGAGAGACCGTCAAACGTATTCCAGGTGGGGGCTGCCGCAGCCGAGGCTGTGGCGATGAGCATTCGTAGGGCAGTGAGGGTGGCGGAAGGTCTCGGCGGAGCACCGGCCTTGAAGGACCTTGCGTCCATGACGTGAGCCGCTATCTGACGACCACTGCAGCGACGCGGGCGGCGCTCGAGCAGGCGCGCGCCCGCGGACTGACGGTGGGACTGGTGCCCACCATGGGGGCGCTGCACGAGGGACACCTCTCTCTCATTCGCAAGGCCAGGGCGGACGGCGGGGTCGTCATCATGTCGATATTCGTCAATCCGACGCAGTTCGGGCAGGGCGAGGACCTGCGGCACTACCCCAGGCCTTTGGAGCACGATCGAGATTTGGCCGCGGCGGCGGGGGCGGACCTGATCTTCGCTCCATCCGTGCTCGAGATGTACCCGGAAGGCTACTCTACGTGGGTGGATCTGGAGGGACTGACCGCCGGGCTCTGTGGAAGATCAAGGCCCGGGCACTTCCGCGGGGTGTGCACCGTGGTGACGAAACTCCTCAACATCTGCCGTCCGGACCGGGCCTATTTCGGCGAGAAGGACGCCCAGCAACTGGTGGTGGTCACGCGGATGGCGCGCGATCTCAACTTGGCGGTGGAAATCGTTCCCTGTCCCACCGTACGCGAGGCGGACGGTCTGGCCCTGAGCTCACGCAATGCGCGCCTGACCGCCGAGCAGCGGCAGGAAGCTCCCGTTCTCTACCGCGCACTCCTGGCAGCGAGAGAGCTGCTACACGGCGGCGAGCGTGACGCAGCCGTGCTGGACGGCACCGTGCGCTCGGTGTTGGCCGAAGCGACTCTGGGGCGGATCGATTACGTGGAGATAGTCAACAAGGCCGATCTCTCGCCGGTAGTGACCGTGAGGGGAGAGTGTCTTATCGCTGTGGCGGTCTGGTTCGGCGATACGAGGCTGATCGACAACATCACGTTGGCCGGCTGAGGTCCGGCCACCCGAGTCGAGCAGCAGAATCGACGGCGAAGCTCAGGGCTGGGCCTTAGAACTCCTCGCCTCACTCGTGCCGATCGCACCCTTTCGGCAAAGCGTCATTCTGAGACGAGCTTTTGTCCTCGATGATCGAATTGCCCCCGTCGACGATCACCAGTTGCCCGGTCACGTATGAGGCCGCCGGCGAAGCCAAGAAGGCGATGAGCGCGGCGACTTCGTTCGGGGTCCCGGCTCGACGCAGCGGTGACGCCAGAGCAGCCTCCGCCTCGGCAGGGGTGGCCGAGGCGGTTGCGATCCATCCCGGACCCACGGCGTTGACCGTGATGCCGGCCTGGGCCACCTCGAGGGCCAGGGCACGTGTGAGCCCCACCATCGCGGCCTTGGCGGTCGCATAGGTGGACTGGAGAGGCATCGCCACCAGAGGTCCCGTAGTCGACGAGACGTACACTATCCTTCCGTACCTGCGGGCTTTCATCCCAGGCAGGAAGGCTTGTGTCACCAGGAAGGCGGTACGCAGATTCCGGGCGAGCGCCTCGTCCCATTCGGCGAGGGTCAGGTCCTCGAGGGGTTTCTCGGCATCCCAGCCGCTGATGAGCGAGACCATGCCGGCGTTGTTGATAACGATGTCGACCGCCGGGCGCCACGCCCCCACAGCGGCCGCCAGGGCTGCCACTTGGGACGGTTCGGTCAGGTCGGCCACCAGGCCTAAGGCCTCGACGCCCTCGCTCCTGAGTTCGGCGGCGCGTTCGTGTATTCGCTCGGTGGTCGAGGCCACCGCCACCGCTGCTCCCATACCGCCCAAGAGCCGGGCAGTGGCAAAACCGATGCCTGCAGGGCTGCCGGCGCCCGTGACCAGGGCGGTCTGGCCGGCGAGAGCTGTCGCCCCCGTGATCGGCGTGGTCGGTATATCGGTCATGGCACCTCTCCTATCCCGCAATGCGCTCCGTCTTTCCGACGCCAGCTTACCGCCACCGGCTGTCAATCGTGAACGGCTCCGATGAAGGCGTAGCTGATCCGACCCTGGGGGGCGCTGGTCCCGAATACACCGCGGGCCGCCAGGTACTCTTGTAGCTCGACGGGGGTCCTGAATCCGGCCGGTTCCCCTACCAGCCGTTCGAGGGCGGCAATGAGGCGTCCACCTCCGGTCCTATCCATCTCCAGTATCACCACTCCTCCGCCCGGCCGGACGGTGCGCCGGATCTCACGGACCGCCGCTTCTGTATCACGGAAATGGTGGAAGGCGTCGGAGCAGAGGACGGCATCGAAGTGGGCGTCGGGGAACGGCAGTTCCTCCGCGGCCGCGAGTCGCACGGAGACAAGGGTCTGTGCCGGAGCACGGGCCAGCATCTGTGGGGTGGAGTCGACGATCACCACCTGGGCGTGGAGGGCCCGGGCCACGCCGGCGCCCAGGTAGCCGGTCCCGCCTCCAAGGTCCATGAATACCCCGTTGGGAGTCACGAAGGGCCGGAGCCACCCCGCCACCACCCGGAAGTCATCTTCCGACCAGCGACCTCCGGTCAGCTTGAAGATGGGGGCGGTCCACCGGAATATGGACATGGGAGCCGTCGTTCCCCCGACGTATCAGCAGCGCGCGCAGTCGTGAGGGACGTTGTTCACTTCTTCTCCCACCTAAGCACGTAGCCCACCTGACCGAGAGTGCTGCCGGCCTGGATCTCCGAGCGGAGACGGTTCTCCCTTTCGAGCACGTCCATGGCCCGGTTGGTGTACTCCACTGCCTTCTCCCGAGGGATGACGCACACACCGTCGTCGTCCCCGACGATCCAGTCGCCGGGGCAAACGCGCACTCCCGCGATACGGACCGGCACGCCGATCTCGCCGAAGCCCTTGGCTTCCCCGGCAGTGGGGGACACCAGAGTGGAGAAAAGCGGGAAGCCGAGGGACCGGATATCGCCGGTGTCACGGGCCGCTCCGAAGATGACCACTCCGGCCACCCCTCTCTCTATCGCCGAGTTGGTGGCCAGTTCTCCCCATACCGCGGGGAGGACGCCGCCTGCGTCGATGACCAGGACGTCCCCCGGCTCGGCCTTGTCGATAGCCTCCACTGGTTTGGCCCAGTCACCAGGGGCGGTGCGGACGGTGAGCGCGGGTCCGACCAGCTTGGACCCAGGGGTCAACGGCCGCAGCCCGGGGAGGTCTCCGGTACGATGCAGGG
>Ga0209254_10003425_pt1 | contig 14469 bp, 16 predicted proteins | sample FrelakmetDIP11DI_FD_187148 | JGI IMG/M metagenome (GOLD analysis project Ga0209254, IMG submission 187148) | Freshwater lake sediment microbial communities from the University of Notre Dame, USA, for methane emissions studies - DIP11 DI (SPAdes)... | ecosystem: Environmental > Aquatic >...
GGGCGCACGATGTTCGTCAACATCCAGCACCCGGGTGAGCCCCTCAGCCCTCGCAGCGACGGCCTCGAAGTCCCCAATCTGCACAGCGACCCTGCCGACCCTACGCGGTACTCGAACTGGCCCGATTTCAAGCCAGGCGGTCGGCCGCGCTCGGCCACCGTGGCGATCCGCAAGGCAGACGGCGGACCGATCGGGACGTGAGTCCGCATCGGCCGCCGTTCCTCGGGACGTGCCGATGCTGAACTTCTGGTCGGTCGTCCTGTACGATAACGACACGCGCTGCATGATCGTGAATCCGCAGGGCAAGGCCGAGGTCAACAGCCGCCAGCCGCTCGTCAAGAGCAAGGACGGCTCCGTGCGCCTCGTCTTCTCCCCGACGAAGCCCGCCGGCGTGCCCGAGGCGAACTGGATCCAGACCACCCCGGAAAAGGGCTTCTTCGCCTACTTCCGCTGGTACTCACCCACCAGGGCCTTCTTCGACCGCTCCTGGAAGATGGGGAATATCACGGAAGTGAAATAGCAACTGTCGCTACCGCCAGAACTCAATTGCCTGACAAGGCGGTGCAGGCAACCTCGCTCCCGTCCGTGCCTGACCTTGGATGTTCGCTTCCTCGCCGTGAGCAGACATAACCACGAAATAGTATGACTTCCGCAATGGCCGATGAAGGGGCATTCACCTCGAATTTTTGAATGGCAGTTCGACACCAGATAGCCGACCGGCAAAATGTCGAAGGGCGTGCAACTCTTACGGGTCGATCCCGGACCACCCAAGCGCCCCCTCATCCCGGCTTGCCCGCTGACGCCTCCGCGATTCTCCCAATGGTCGCCACAAACGCCGGGTCCTCGCCCTGCAGCAGGGCCGGCAGGGCCGCACGAAAATCCTCTCGCAGACACCACTCGTGCATGTAGTCCGCCCACGACTGCCACAGCCGCGCCTGCTGGCGGCTCATGTCATCTTCGTACACCAGCACGTAGGCGCGTTCGAACAGGCTGACCAGGATGGCGAACAGGGCATGCTTGCGCACCAGCTGTTCTTCGCTGAGTTCTCCTTTCGCGGCCGGCGACAGCAGATGCAGGTCGGCGTTGTCGATGACCAGCCGCATGAAGTCGGCGTATTCGTCGGACAGCCGCAGGAAGATTTCCTCCTCGTCGGTCTGCTGATCGCGGCGGCGGTCGTAGAAATAGACACCGATGGCGAGCGGCAAGCCGACGATGGTGACGAGGTAACTGGCTGCTTCCAGCCATTCGAGTCCGCTCATGCTCCCTCCTTGTTCCAATCAACTTCCACCTTCGACGGGCTCCCTTCGACGGGCTCAGGGCGAACGGTGGTTGGCTTCAACGCCTGCCGCGATCCGAGATTTCATACCCCGCCTGCAAAACCATTCTGCCGCCAGGCCTCGAACACCACCACACTGACGGCATTCGACAGGTTCATGCTGCGCGAACCGGGCAGCATCGGCAAGCGCAGGCGATGCTCCATGTCGAACTGCGACAGGATATCCGGCGGCAGGCCGCGCGATTCGGGGCCGAACAGCAGCACGTCGTCGGTCTGGAAAGCGATATCGGCATAACGCGCGCTGCCCTTGGTAGTGAGCGCGAACCAGCGCCGTCCCGTCAGCGCTGCCTGCACGGCCTCCCACTCTTTATGCACGGTCACGCAGGCCATGTCGTGATAATCCAGGCCGGCACGCGCCACCTGCTTGTCGCTGAGGTCGAAGCCCAGCGGCTCGACCAGATGCAGGCGGCAGCCGGTGTTGGCCGCCAGGCGGATGAGGTTGCCGGTGTTGGGCGGAATTTCGGGCTGAAACAAAACGATCTCAAACATCGGGCTTGGCCTAAAATAAAAACATTCTTGGAGTCCGCCTATTCTATGGTCCCTTACCTCACCACCGCACTGACCGGCCCGCTGCTGGAACTCGAAAAACGCCTGCTCGACGCCCAGCCGACGATCGAACACTGGTTTCGCCAGCAATGGAAGGAACAGGCCGCGCCCTTCTACACTTCGGTGGACATCCGCAACGCCGGCTTCAAGCTGGCGCCGGTCGACACCAATCTGTTTCCCGGCGGCTTCAACAACCTCAACCCGGCGTTCATGTCCCTGAGCATTCACGCGGCGATGGGGGCGGTGGAAAAAATCTGCCCCGACGCACAACGTTTATTGCTCATTCCCGAGAACCACACCCGCAACACCTTCTATCTGCAGAACGTCGCGGTGCTCGCGCACATCCTGCGCCAGACCGGCCTCGTCGTGCGCATCGGCACGATGATCCCCGAGATCACCCAGCCGACCACGCTGGAACTGCCAGCGGGCGGTCGTCTGACACTGGAGCCGCTCATCCGCAAGGGCGACCGTATCGGACTGGAAGGATTCGACCCCTGCGCGGTGCTGCTCAACAACGACCTGTCCGCCGGCGTGCCGGACATCCTGAAAGGGATCGAGCAGACCATCATGCCGCCGCTGCATGCCGGCTGGGCGACGCGCCGCAAGTCGCGCCACTTCGCCGCGTATCAGCACGTGGCGATCGAGTTCTCGCGGCTGGTGGGCATCGATCCCTGGCTGATCGATCCCTACTTCAACCAGTGCGGCAGGATCGACTTTCATGCGCGCCAGGGCGAGGAATGCCTGGCCGAAAAGGTCGGCGACATGCTGGACAGAATCCAGGTCAAATACGACGAATACGGCATCGACCAGCCGCCTTTCGTGATCGTCAAGGCCGACGCCGGCACCTACGGCATGGGCATCATGACGGTGAAGTCGCCAGAGGACGTGCGCGAACTCAATCGCAAGCAACGCAACAAGATGGCGGTCGGCAAGGAAGGCATAGAGGTCAGCGAAGTATTGATCCAGGAGGGCGTCTACACTTTCGAGAGCATCAACGAGGCGGTGGCCGAACCGGTGGTCTATATGCTCGACCACTTTGTCGTCGGCGGCTTCTACCGCGTGCACACCGGGCGCGGGTCGGATGAAAACCTCAACAGCCCCGGCATGCACTTTGTACCGCTGGCGTTCGATAACACCTGCGTGATGCCGGACCGCAGCGCCAACCCCGACGCCAGTCCCAACCGCTTTTATGCCTATGGCGTGATTGCACGGCTGGCGATGCTGGCGGCGAGCATCGAACTCGACGAAGCGCTGAACGAAGCCGAGAACACGGCCACCGCATGAAGCTGCTGTTCGTGGTCGATCCGCTGCCGGGCCTCAAGGCCTACAAGGACAGTTCGGTGGCAATGATGCGCGCCGCCGTGGCGCGCGGTCATGCCGTATTCGCCACCGAGGCGCGTCAGCTGCAGGTGAAGGGCGGTGTAGCACGCGCCGCCTGCGACACGCTCGATGTGCGCAGAGGCGAAGACTGGTTTCGCATCACCCAAACCGCCTCCCATGCACTGAATGATTTCGATGCTGTGGTGATGCGCACCGATCCGCCGGTGGACACCGATTATCTGCTCGCCACCCAGCTGCTTGGCATCGCCGAAGCCAACGGCGCACACGTGCTGAACAGTCCGGCGTGCCTGCGCAATTTCAACGAGAAGCTGGCCATCCTCAATTTTCCGCAGTTCATCGCACCGACGCTGGTTTCCGCCGACGCGGCGGAAATCGGCAGCTTCCTCGACGAGCACCATGACATCATCGTCAAGCCGCTGACCGAAATGGGCGGCAGCGGGATTTTCCGGCTGACGCTCACCGACCCCAATCGCAACGCGATTCTAGAAACGCTGACCCGGCACGGCCGCCGCGCCATCATGGCGCAACGCTATCTGCCTGAAATCCGGGACGGCGACAAACGCATCCTGCTGATCGACGGCGAAGTCGTGCCGTGGGCGCTTGCGCGGATCCCCAGGGCTGGCGAAACCCGCGGCAACCTCGCCGCCGGCGGCACTCCCCGCGCGCAGCCGTTGTCTGCCCGCGATCGCGATATCGCCGAAACGATCGCCCCGTGGGCGAAGCAGAACGGCATTTTCCTCACCGGGCTCGATGTGATCGGCAGCTGCCTCACCGAAATCAACGTCACCAGCCCGACAGGCTTTCAGGAGATAACGGCACAGACCGGGCACGATGTCGCGGCGCAGTTTATCGCTGCAATCGAGCGTGCATGAAGTCAGTCCGGCATGGGCTGGGGTGGATGCTGCTTTGGCTGCTCGCCGCGTGCAGTCCGCCCCCCTTGACGCAACAGCAGGCCTACGTTTTCGGCACGCTGGTGGAAGTCAGCGTCTACGGCACGCCGGAGACGCAGGCACACCAGGCAGTCGCCGCGGTGCTGGCACGCTTCGACGAACTGCACCGTGCGCTGCACGCCTGGCAACCCAGTGAACTGTCTCGCCTCAATGCCGCGTTGGCCCGGGGCGAGCGAATGCCGGTCAAGCCGGAACTCGCGGCGATGCTGCGCGATGCGCAAACACTTTCGGACCAGTCGAACGGGCTGTTCAATCCGGCCATCGGCGGGCTGATTGCACTGTGGGGCTTTCATGCCGATACGCCACAGACCCAAGTGCCGGAGACGGCCGCGATCGCACGCTGGGTGAGTGCGGCCCCGAGCATGCGCAACCTGCATGTCGAAAGCGGCGAGGCCTGGAGCGATAATACGGCAGTGCAACTAGACCTCGGCGGCTATGCCAAGGGCTATGCGCTCGATGAGGCCGTGCGCATCCTGAAAGCCCACGGCATCCGGGACGCGCTGGTGAACATCGGCGGCAATGTCATCGCGCTGGGTAATCACGGAGACCGTCCCTGGCGGGTCGGCATCCAGCATCCGCGCCAGCCGGGAACCTTGGCCACCCTTGACTTGCTCGATGGCGAGGCAATCGGCACCTCGGGCGATTACCAGCGCTACTTCGAAGCGGACGGGCACCGCTACAGCCATCTGATCGATCCGCGCAGCGGCCGCCCGGCGACCGGCATGCAGTCGGTTACGGTGCTGGTATCAGGCGAACACGCGGGCACGCGCTCGGATGCCCTGTCGAAACCCCTGTTCATCGGCGGCCCCTCGCAGCTGGCTGCGCAGGCTGCCCGCTTGGGCATCGCCGACTATCTCACAGTGGATGCCGCCGGCAAGCGCCATATTTCATCTGCGATGCAGGCCCGGCTTCGTTAGTCGGTTTGGACATCACGTTTGCCCCCTCTACCGCATGCGGGGGAGGGTTGGGGAGGGGGAAACGGGCAGCCATGCGCGTTAGAATGCTGTTTTTGATCTGATGCACACCCCATGATCGGTATCCTCATCGTCGCCCACGGTTCGCTCGCCGACAGTCTGGTCGAGTGCGCCACCCATGTGCTGGGACAGCGTCCGCGCGGTCTCGCCACGCTCGATTTCACCGGCCATGCCGACCCCAACGAGCGGCAAAAGGCCCTGCAGGCACGACTGGACGAACTGGCCGCGCTCAACGACCGCGAGGGCGATGGCGTCCTGGTGCTGACCGATGTCTATGGTGCCACCCCCAGCAACACGCTGTGTCGACTGCTCGAGCCGTCGCACATCGAAGGCGTTTCCGGCGTCAACCTGCCGATGCTGCTGAAGGCACTGAACTACCGCGAGACGTTGCCCCTGCCCCAACTCATCGAGCGCATCGTCGAGGGGGGGCGCAGCGGCATCAACCATATTTCCGAGACCATGTGCCATGCAGCAACGGGACGTTGAAATCGTCAACAAGCTCGGGCTGCATGCGCGCCCGTCGGCCAGACTGACTCAGCTGGCTTCCAGCTTCAAGAGCCAGGTCTTCATGGCGCGCAATGGCCGTCGCATCAACGCCAAGAGCATCATGGGCGTCATGATGCTGGCTGCGGCCAAGGGCAGCACCGTCACCCTCGAAACCGATGGCGAAGACGAACTGGAAGCGATCGATGCGCTGGCCGGACTGATTTCCAGCGGATTCGGAGAAGAAATATGAGCTTCTCCCTGCACGGCATCGGTGTCGCCGGCGGCATCGCCATCGGCTATGCGCACCTCACCTCCAACGCGCGGGTCGAAGTGCCGCAGTACATGCTCGACCGCAAGTACATCAAGGATGAGCTCGCACGCTTCGACGAAGCCATTCTCGCCACGCGGGCCGAACTCGAGATCCTGCGCATCCATATTCCGGCCAGCGCACCGGCCGAACTGTCGGCTTTTCTCGACATGCACCTGATGTTCCTTGGCGACTCGATGATCGCCGAGGAACCCAAGCGCCTCATCCGCGAAACCCAGTGCAACGCCGAATGGGCGCTGGCGCAGCAGATGGAGGCATTGGTGGCGCGCTTCGAGGAAATCGACGATGCCTATCTGCGCAGCCGCCAGGAAGACGTGGTGCAGGTGGTGCAGCGCGTCCTCAAGGCCTTGATGGGGCATCCCAGCCATCTGCCCCTGGATGTCGACTTCGACGTCGAACGCATCCTGGTGGCGCACGAGCTGTCGCCTGCCGATATGGCCTTGTTCAAGAACGTGCACTTCGCTGCGTTCATCACCGACCTCGGCGGTGCCACCTCGCACACGGCGATCCTCGCGCGCAGCATGGCGATGCCGTCGGTGATGGCGCTGCACAATGCGCGCGGCCTGATTCGCGACCACGACCTGCTGATCGTCGATGGTCGCGACGGCGTGGTGATCGTCAATCCGGACGAATCCGTTCTGACCGAATACCGCCTGCGCCAGAACCAGTGGCGCATCGACACCGACAAGCTGAAACGCCTGAAAACCAGCAAGTCGGCGACGCTCGATGGCACTGCGATCGAACTGATGGCGAACATCGAGTTGCTGCAGGACGTCGACGCCGTCAAGACGGCCGGTGCGCAAGGCATCGGGCTGTTCCGCAGCGAATTCCTGTTCCTCAACCGCGCCGACCTGCCCAGTGAAGAGGAACAGTACGCATCCTACAAGGCGGTAGCCGAGGCGCTGGACGGCAAGCCGGTCACCATACGCACGCTCGATCTGGGCGCGGACAAGCAGGCGCCGTGGGGCCATACCGTGGCCGACAATCCGGCGCTGGGCTTGCGTGCGATACGCCTGTGCCTGGCGGAGCCTGGACTGTTCCACACCCAGTTGCGGGCAATTCTGCGTGCATCGCAGCATGGACAGGTACGCATGCTCATCCCCATGCTGGCAAATTTCATGGAGCTGCGGCAAACCCTGCAGCGCATTGACGAAGCGCGCGCCTCCCTGAGAAAGGATGGCCTGAAATTCGACGAGGGCCTGCAGGTCGGCGGCATGATCGAAGTGCCGGCTGCGGCCCTGTCAGCGAGTTTCTTTGCCGAACAGCTGGACTTCCTGTCGATCGGCACCAACGACCTGATTCAGTACACGCTGGCGATCGACCGCGCCGACGACAGCGTCGCGCATCTCTACGACCCGCTGCATCCGGCCGTGCTCAATCTGGTGCAGCAAACCATCCGTGCCGGTGCCAAGGCCGGCAAGCCGGTTTCCGTGTGCGGCGAGATGGCGGGCGACCCGTTGTTGACGCGCTTGTTGCTGGGACTGGGGCTGCGGACGTTTTCGATGCAGCCGGCCAGCCTGCTGCAGGTCAAGCAGCAGGTGCTGAAGTCTCACCTGGAAGAACTGGCGCCCATGGCACAGCGCCTGCTGAAGAATACCGATCCGGACAAGACATTGTCCTTGCTGAACCGGCTCAATAGCTAGGGCCGGTTACGGCTTCAATCTGGCAAGGAGCGTGTTTTCAGGCAGCAAACTGCCCGGCGATATGGGTCAGCTCCGCCTTGTCGTTGCGCAGCCTGCCGATTTCCGTCTTGATCTGTGCCATGCGGTTATGCAGTATTCCCATGTTTTCCAGAATCCGCTGCAGGCTGTCCAGCCGTGAATCGAGGTACTGCTTGTGCTCGCGGATGCGGGTCATGATGGGGTCAAGCGCGATGCGCAACCAGCGTTCCGCCTCCTGCCTTGCCAGCTTGAACGCCTTGCGCGCCTCTTCTGCGAGACCGGCATAAAAGCGCCGGATCATGAACCGCTTTTCCAGCATCAGGTTGGCGGGATCCTTGCAGAATTCCCCGGTCTCGCGAACCAGTGCAGCGAGACGGTTGCGGTATGCACCCAGATCCAGCCTTGGCACCTGCATCTTCGGCAGTCCGTGCTGGCGGTGAAAGCGGGCATAGGCCTGATCCAGCGCATCCAGCATGCTGTCCGCCTGTTTGGTGGCCTGCCCGAGGCGTTCGTTCATCTTTTCGCTCAAATGGCGGATGCCGCCGGTCAGCCCACGCGTGGTCCAGCTGCCTTCGATTGCCTCGCGGCTGGACTTCAGAATCGCGTCGAGCGTGTCATCCGACAGATGCGTCATCAGATGCTCGCCCTGCGATTGCAGCATTTTGCGGGTGGCCCGAAACTGGTTGGCGGTAGCGTCGTAACTGTCTTTTTCCTGTTGCAGGGCGGCCCGTGTCTGCTCGATCAGCTCCCGGTTCTTGCCTGACAACTGGGTCAGCTGGATCAGCTCGTCACTGCTGCGCTTGATCCGCGCGGCCATGTCGACACGGCTTTCATCCAGCAATGCATTCACCTCGTGGTTGACCGCGTGGTAGAGCATGTCGCGTCGCGCCGGGATGACCTGATGTGCCAGCAGATATTCCAGCGACTCGATGCCGGAACGCACAAGCAGCGCGGCATCGCCCCGGATTTTTGCCGTCAGCGCTTTTTGCGCCGACACGGCGAACACCTGGCTGCGCGGCAGCTTGAGCACGCGCGCGGTTTCTTCGGCCTGGCGCTCGATCGTGGCCTGCACCTCGGAATCGCTCTTGAGCTCATCCCACAACATGTCGATCTTGTTGAGGATGGCGACGTGGTAATGGGCATGGCGAGAGACGTGCTTCTGCCAGATTTCCAGGTCCGATCGCGTCACGCCGGTATCGGTCGCCAGCATGTACATCACGGCATGCGCATTGGGAATGACCGACAGGGTCAGTTCCGGCTCGGCACCCAGGGCATTGAGCCCCGGCGTATCCAGAACCGTCAGTCCGGCTTGCAGCAGGGGATGCGGGTAATTGACCAGGGCATAGCGCCAGGCCGGTACATTAACGGTGCCGTCGGCGTGCAATTGATGGCGCTCACTGGGGTCCTCGCCGTTCCACAGCCCCAGTTCGATGGCGTCGACCGCCGCCATCGCCTTGGTTTCGGTGAGCTTCTTCAAACTGTCCTGCATCTGGCGGGGATCAGCGGGATTCAGCGCAACCCGGCACCACTCGATCGGCATGCGCTTGAAGTGCGCCAGCGATTCGCTGCGGCGACGGGTTTCGATCGGCAGCAGCATGAGACTGGGTGCCTCGTCCGCATTGGCAAATAATTCGGTCGGGCACATGGTGGTGCGGCCGGCGTCGGAGGGAAGCAGACGCTGACCGTGATCGGCGAAGAACAGGGCGTTGATGAGTTCGGTCTTGCCACGAGAAAACTCCGCGACAAAGGCCACCACGAGTTTGTCCTGTCGCAGGCTGGTCGCGGTATCGGCCAGCCGCAGGGTGCGGTCGACGTCGATCCCGTGCAGGCGGTCGAGCCACTCGGCATAGTCGGTAATCGCTGCCGCAAGCCGCATGCGCCGATCGCTGAAGTCGGCAACTTCCTGTTCCAGGTGGACACTCATGTTTTTCTATTGTTCTCGATAACAAGCCAGGGGCGTTCAACCCCGCGCACCGCCACGGTTTTCTGCCGCGAGGCCTCCCCTCGCACCAGACGCACCGCTGACTTCGGCACGCCCAGTTGCGCGGCCAGCCACGACAGCAGTTGCGTATTTGCCTTGTTATCGACCGGCGGTGCGGCAATCTTTAGCTTCAGCCGACCACCATGTTCACCTGCCGCAGCGGTGACTTTTGCCCCTGGTTGGACGTGCAGTTCCAGCAGCCACTCTGCGCCATCAGGGTGCGCCCAGACCGGGGGCCCGTCAGAGTGAGCCAAGCAGTGCCCGCTCCATTGCCATGATGGGCACCATCAGGATCAGCTGGCACAGGATGAACAGCACCAGCGGGGTCAGGTCGATATTGGAGACCATGGGAACAATCCGCCGCAACGGACGCAGGAAAGGCTCCGTCAGCTCATACACCACCGGCATCAGCGGGGTACTGGTATTGACCCATGACAGCACCGCGCGCACCAGGGTCAGGCCAATGATCATATAGACCGCCAGACTCAGCAGCCGCACTGCCGCAAGCCCAAGCATCACTGGCCAAACCCTTGCCCCGGCCAGAGCAAAGGGGAAACCGTCCAGCCAGTACGTTGCCGCCACCACCCCCAGCTTGACCAGCAGCGCCAGCACCAGACAGGCCCAGTCAAGGCCAAGCAGACCCGGTACCACGCGGCGCACGGGCTTCACCGCGAAATCGGTGAGGGCGACGATGAACTGGGCGAAAGGATTGCGGAACGGCACCCGGAACAACTGCATCATGAAGCGCAGCAGCACCGCTATCGCAAACAGGTTGCCCAGCGTCTGGACAAGGAACGTCAGCGCGCCGGCAATCATGCGAGGCGTCCCAGATCATCGCCAAGCTCGGCGCTGCGGCGGCTGGCCGCCTCCACCGCCTGCCCGATGGCAAGCCTGACCGCCGCGTCTTCCAGCGCGGAGAGCCCGCGCTCGGTAGTGCCGCCCTTGGAGGTCACCCGCTGCCGCAGCACGGCGGGTTCCTCACCCGATTCCAGCGCCAGCTTGGCAGCGCCGAAGAAGGTTTGCAGCGCAAGCTGACGCGCGGTGGCGGGCGCCAGGCCCTGCGCCACAGCCGCAGCTTCCAGCGACTCGATGAAGTAGAACACGTAGGCCGGCCCGCTGCCCGAAACAGCAGTCACCGCATCCAGCTGCGACTCGTCCTCCACCCACACCACGCCACCGACGGCACGCAGCACCGCCTCGGCCTGCGAACGCGCCTCCTGACTGAGGGTTGCCGATGCATACAACCCGGAGATCCCGGCCTGGACCAGCGCCGGCGTGTTGGGCATGGCGCGCACGATGCGCTGATGCCCTCCCAGCCAGCGTGCAAGATCGGCCACCCGCACCCCGGCGGCGATGGACACCACCAACTGGCCATCCAGACGCGCCGCCAGCGCTGTTGCCACCTCGGGCAGGGATTGCGGTTTGACCGCCAGCACGATCAGGGCATGCAGCCGTGCCTGCGATATATCCGAGTGGGTCACAACGCCGAAACGTGCGGCCAGCTGTGCCCTGGCGTCCGCATTGATTTCCACCACCTCGATGTCGGCGGGTTGCGTCCCGCTGGCGATCAGGCCGCCGATGATGGCTGCAGCCATGTTGCCGCCACCGATAAAGCTCACCTTATGCATGCTTGTTCCTCTCTCCAAAAAGTGCAGTGCCGACACGCACGATGGTCGCGCCTTCCAGTATGGCCGCCTCCAGATCGCCCGACATGCCCATCGACAGAGTGTCGGGCGCGTGGCCTTGCCGGACCAGCACAGCGAAGGCCTCGCGCACCTGCCGGAATGCGGCACGCTGCTCGTCCAGCACCGGGGTCGGTGCCGGGATCGCCATCAGCCCGCGCAACTTCAGGCCCGGCAATGTGGCGACTGCGTCGGCCAACACCTGCAAATCATTCATGGACACGCCGCCCTTGCTGGCTTCACCGCTGATATTGAGTTCGATGCACACCTGCAGGGGTGCCCAGCCCGCCGGGCGCTGTGCGGAAAGCCGCTCGGCGATCTTCAGGCGATCGACGCTATGCACCCAGCTGAAATTTTCGGCGATGGCCCGTGTCTTGTTGCTCTGGATCGGGCCGATGAAATGCCATTCCAGCGGCAAGTCGCTCAATTCACGCTGTTTTTCCAGCGCCTCCTGCACATAATTCTCGCCGAATTCGCGCTGGCCGCAGACAGCCAGATCGCGCACGGCGGCGGCACCAAAAGTCTTGCTGACTGCCAGCAAGCGTATATCTGCCGCGGATCGCCCGGCCTCTGCCGCAGCACGCGCAATTCGCGCCTGCACTGCATGCAGGCGAAGGTCCGGGGTCAAGGGGGCGGCAGTCATGCCTGGTTCAAGTTTGCGCGTCTTCAGGCCGTTATCCATAACGTTTATTATCTGTCAAAACCTCCCACCAACACTGAACGAGGCACGCGTGGACATTTCCGAATTGCTGGCTTTTGCCGTCAAGAACAAGGCATCCGATTTACACCTCTCGGCAAGCCTGCCGCCGATGATCCGCGTTAACGGCGATGTGCGCCGCATCAACCTGCCTCCCATGGATCACAAGGATGTCCACCGCATGGTGTACGACATCATGAACGACAGCCAGCGCAAGGTGTACGAGGAAACGCTGGAAATCGACTTCTCGTTCGAGATCCCTTCGCTGGCGCGTTTTCGCGTCAACGCCTTCAACCAGCTATATGGCGCGGGCGCGGTGTTCCGGACCATTCCGTCCAAGGTGCTGTCGCTGGAGGAACTCAACTGTCCGCCGATCTTCAAGGAAATTTCCGACCAGCCGCGCGGCATCGTTCTGGTATGCGGCCCTACCGGCTCGGGCAAGTCGACCACGCTGGCGGCGATGATGGACTACGTCAACGAGAACCAGTACGCGCACATTCTCACCGTCGAGGACCCGATCGAATTCGTGCACCAGAGCAAGAAATGCCTGATCAACCAGCGCGAAGTCGGGCCGCACACGCTGTCGTTCAACAACGCCCTGCGCTCGGCGCTGCGGGAAGACCCGGACGTCATCCTGGTCGGCGAATTGCGCGATCTGGAAACCATTCGTCTCGCGCTGACCGCCGCCGAAACCGGCCACCTGGTGTTCGGCACCCTGCACACCTCGTCTGCAGCCAAAACCATCGACCGTGTGGTCGATGTGTTCCCGGCGGCAGAAAAGGAAATGGTGCGCTCCATGCTGTCCGAATCCCTGCGTGCGGTCATCGCGCAGACCTTGCTGAAAACCAAGGACGGCACCGGCCGCGTCGCCGCGCACGAAATCATGATCGGCACCCCGGCCATCCGCAACCTGATCCGCGAGAACAAGGTGGCGCAGATGTATTCGTCGATCCAGACCGGTGGCAACCTGGGCATGCAGACGCTCGACCAGTGCCTGCAGGATCTGGTGAAGCGAAATGTGATTGCATCGGGTGTGGCGCGTACAGCCGCGCAGAATAAAGACGCATTTTTTGCATGAGGATTGAACGATGAATGCCGAGAAAACCGTCCACGATCTGCTGCGCCTGATGCTGTCGAAGAACGCTTCCGACCTTTTTCTCACGGCCGGCTTTCCACCCGCCATCAAGGTGGACGGCAAGATCACCCCGGTGTCGAACCAGACTCTAACCCCCGCACATACCAGCGAACTGGCGCGTTCGATCATGAACGAGCGACAGTGGAATGACTTCGAGGCGAGCAACGAATCCAACTTCGCCATCAGCCCGCCCGAGATCGGCCGCTTCCGGGTCAACGTCTTCGTGCAGCAGGGGCGTGTCGGCGTCGTGATGCGGACAATCGTCACCAAGATTCCGAAGATGGAAGACCTGAATCTGCCGCCGATCCTGCGCGACGTGGCGATGATCAAGCGCGGCCTGGTGATCTTCGTCGGCGGTACCGGCACGGGTAAGTCGACCTCGCTGGCGGCGATGGTGGGCTACCGCAACGAAAACGCCTGCGATCACATCATCACGGTCGAGGATCCGATCGAATACGTGCACGAGCACAGGAAATCGATCATTACCCAGCGCGAAGTCGGCATCGACACCGACAACTGGTTCTCCGCGCTGAAAAACACCTTGCGCCAGGCACCCGACGTCATTCTGATCGGCGAAATTCGAGACCGCGACACCATGGAATACGCCATCGCCTTCGCCGAAACCGGCCACCTGTGCCTGTCGACCCTGCACGCCAACAGCGCGAACCAGGCGCTCGACCGCATCATCAACTTCTTCCCGGAAGAAAAGCGCGACCAGTTGCTGATGGACCTGTCGTTGAACCTCAAGTCCTTCATCTCGCAACGCCTGATCCCTCGCAAGGGGACCAAAGGCCGTGTAGCCGCGGTCGAAATCCTGCTCAACTCGCCGCTGATTTCCGATCTGATCTTCAAGGGCCATGTCCACGAAATCAAGGAAATCATGTCGAAATCGCGCGAACTGGGCATGCAGACCTTCGACCAGGCGCTGTTCGACCTCTACGAATCCGGGATGATTTCCTACGAGGATGCGCTCAGGAACGCCGACAGCCTCAACGACCTGCGCCTGCAGATCAAGCTGCACGGACAGGAGTCGAAAGGCCGCGACATGATGGCCGGACTGGATCATCTCGACATCGTCTGATGCCATCCAGCAATGAAAACAGGGTGCCAAGCACCCTGTTTTCATTTGTATTGCCTGAAGAAAGCCGGCCGTTATTCCGGATTGATCACCACAGTTACCGCCAGTCCCCGGTTGCCCGGCAGCGCCTTGATCGCTTCTGCCGCCGCTTTCAGGGCGGCTTCCTCGCCGCCATATTTTACCGTCAGATGCTCGTCGTCCGGCATCGGTGCGCCGATCGACATCGGGATAATCGATGACTTGCCGCTGCCCGACGAACCAAAGTCGGCCACTA
>Ga0209254_10003426_pt1 | contig 14466 bp, 10 predicted proteins | sample FrelakmetDIP11DI_FD_187148 | JGI IMG/M metagenome (GOLD analysis project Ga0209254, IMG submission 187148) | Freshwater lake sediment microbial communities from the University of Notre Dame, USA, for methane emissions studies - DIP11 DI (SPAdes)... | ecosystem: Environmental > Aquatic >...
CCGTGCTCCTGGACATCGCGCCGGGCGACGAAGTGATCGTGCCGTCGTTCACGTTCGTGAGCACGGTCAACGCCTTCGTCCTCCGCGGCGCGACGCCGGTGTTCGCCGACATCCGTCCCGACACCTTGAACATGGACGAGACGCAGGTGGAGCGCCTCGTGACGCCGCGGACCAAGGCCATCGTGCCGGTGCACTACGCCGGCGTCGCCTGCGAGATGGAGACGATCGGCGAGGTCGCGGCGCGCCACGGCATCCCGATCGTCGAGGACAACGCGCACGGGCTCTTTTCGAAGTACCGGGGCCGGTATCTGGGGACCTTCGGGGCGCTGGCGACGCAGAGCTTCCACGAAACGAAGAACTTCACCTGCGGAGAGGGCGGCGCCCTGCTGGTGAACGACGAGCGGTACGTGCAGCGGGCCGAGATCGTCCGTGAGAAGGGGACCGACCGCAGCCGGTTCTTCAGGGGTGAGGTCGACAAGTACACGTGGGTGGACGTCGGGTCGAGTCACCTGCCCTCGGACATCCTCGCGGCGTTCCTGCTCGCGCAGCTTGAGTCCCGCGAGTCGATTCAGTCGAGGCGGCGCGAAATCTGGGAGCGTTACTACGGAGATCTCAAGGCCTGGGCTGGCAGCGGCGGCGTGCGCCTGCCGGTGATCCCCGCCGATTGCGAGCAGTCCTTCCACCTCTTCTACCTGCTCATGCCGTCGGCGGAGTCGCGGAAGGGGCTGATACGCCACTTGAAGGATCGCGACATCCACGCCGTCTTCCACTACCTTCCGTTGCACCTCTCGCCGATGGGGCAGCGGTACGGCGGGTCGCACGGTCAGTGTCCCGTCACCGAGTCGGTCAGCGATCGGCTCCTGCGCCTGCCGTTCTTCTTCGACATGACCGAGCAAGACCAGGACCGCGTGGTCGAAGCCATCAGGGCATTCCGCCTGCCGTGAGCCGATATCTGCCGCTGAACGTCCTGTTTGTCGTGCCCTACGCGCCGACGCGCATTCGGACGCGGTCGTACCACTTCATCCGCGCCCTGGCCTCACTTGGCCACCGGGTGACAGTCGCCACGGTATGGAGCAATGGCGAGGAGCGTGCCGCGGTCGAAGCGGCCTCCTCGAACGGCGCACACGCCGTGCTTGCCGAGCGCCTGCCACGAACCCGGACCCTGTGGAACTGCATGCAGGCGATCCTGACGGCTGACCCGATGCAGGTGCATTACAGCTGGAGCCCGGCGCTCGGGCGCCGCCTCTCCCGGGCGATCGATGACACTCCGTTCGACGTCATCCACGTCGAGCACCTGAGGGGCGTCAGGTACGCCCTAACCATCGCGAACCGGCCCACACGGCCTGGCGTCCGGTCCGCGCCCGTCATCTGGGACAGCGTCGACTGCATCAGCAGCCTCTTTCGCCAGGCCGCGCGGTCGAGCCAGGCATTTCGAGTCCGCCTGGCCGCCCGGCTGGAGCTTCGGCGCACCGAACGCTTCGAGGGGCGGGTGGTCCGGCAGTTCGACCGCGTGTTGGTGACCTCGGACGTCGATCGCGCCGACTTGCTCGAGCTTGCGGGAGGAACGGACAAAGACAGTCTGGCCGCGCGCCTGCAGGTGGTACCTTGCGGCGTCGATCTCGACTACTTCTCGCCTTCGGGCGAACCGCGGGCTCCGGCGACCCTCGTCATCACCGGCAAAATGAGCTACCACGCGAACGCGACGGCGGTGGTCAGGTTCGTCGAAGACGTGATGCCGCGGGTGTGGGCGACGCTGCCGGGCACACAGGTGCTCATCGTCGGCAAGGACCCTCCTCGCGAGGTCGTACGGCTGCAGGATGCCGGCGGCGCCGGCCGGGTGGTGGTCACGGGCACGGTCGACGACATTCGGCCGTTTCTGCGCACCGCCACGCTGGCTATCGCGCCGATTCAGTACGGCGTCGGCGTTCAGAACAAGGTGCTCGAGGCGTTCGCGTGCGGCACGCCGGTTGTTGCCACGCCCCAGGCGACGTCGGCGCTCGCCACCACGAATGGACTGGACGTCGTGGTCGGCCGCGACGCCGGTGAACTCGCCGCCGCGATCGAAGCGCTGCTCGGCGATGCCGATCGCCGGAGGCGGATCGGCGAGGCGGGACGGGCCTGCGTCGAGCGGCAGCACAGCTGGCAGGCCGCTGCGGCCCGGTTGACTGACATCTATCATGACGCCATCGCGTAAACAGCGGACGGATGAACCCGCGGTGCCGGACCGTCACCGGCGGCCGCTGCTGGCCGTGATCGCCGTCTCGGTCGTCCTGCGGCTGGCCGCCGCCTTCTATCTGGGCAACTCGGTGGCACCACTGCCCGGCATCTTCGACCAGGTGTCGTACCACACGCTGGCGGGCCGGGTCCTCGAGGGCCACGGATTCACCTTCGGCACCGGATGGTGGCCGGCGACGGCCGCCAACGAGCCGACCGCCCACTGGAGCTTCGTGTACGTCCTGTGGCTCGCCGGGATCTACGGAGCCGGCGGGACCTATCCGCTCGCCGCGAGGCTCCTCCAGGCGGTCGCGGTTGGTGTGCTGCAGCCGCTCCTCACCTACCGCGTGGCGGCGAGAGTGTTTGGCGCCAGGGTCGGTCTGGTGTCGGCGTCGGTCGTTGCGTGTTACGCCTATTTCGTCTACTACGCTGCGGCGCTCCTCACCGAGTCGTTCTACATCGTCGCCATCCTCTGGAGCCTCGACCGGGCCATGGCGCTCGCGGGCGCCGGGGAGAAGTCCGGACGGCAGCGCGCGAGCCTCTGGCTGCAGTTGGGCGTCGCGCTTGCCGCCGCCGTGCTGTTGCGGCAGGTGGTGCTCGCCGTCGTGCCAGTCATTCTCCTGTGGGCCTGGTGGAATGCGGCCGGGGCGGGCCGGCGCCACGCGGCCGCAGGCGCTGTTGCGGCCGCCCTGATCATCGCCGCCGCCGTGCTCCCGTGGACGGTTCGCAACTACGTCGCCTTTCATCGCTTCGTGCTGCTGAACACCAACGCCGGGTTCGCCTTCTTCTGGGGCAACCATCCCATCCACGGCACGCGGTTCGTGCCGATTCTGCCCGAGGGGGCATACAGCCGGATGATCCCGGACGAACTGAGGGGCCTGGACGAAGCCGCGATGGAACAGGCGCTGATGCGGCGCGCCGTCGCGTTCGTCGCCGACGATCCGGCGCGCGTCGCGGCGCTTGCCGCCAGCCGCATCACCGAGTACGTGAAGTTCTGGCCATCGCGAGACTCGGGCCGCGCGAGCAACTACGCCCGGGTGCTGTCGTTTGGCGTCTGCCTGCCCTTCATGGCAGCCGGCACCGTCTTCGCGCTCTCGAGGAGACCGGACCGCGGCAGCCACGGAGCTCGCGACAGGCGGGCGGCCGTATGGCTGCTGCTTCTCGTGGCGGGCGCCTACACCGCCGTTCATCTGCTGACCTGGACGCTTGTGCGCTACCGGCTGCCCGTTGACGCGATGCTGATGCCGTTTGCGGCGCTCGCCATGGTGCGGCTTCGAGAGCAGTTCTTCGTTCCAGCCCGAGCTTCCTCGGAGAACCGAGCAACGACATGAGCACCGACCTCCGCGCGGCTGGGCAGAGCGCGCATCTGCCCCGGAAACTCGATTGGACGGAACTGCGCGGCGCCGATGCGGCGGTCGCGGCGGGAGGCCCCGGCGCCCGGCACGCCGGGGAGGCCGCCGCCGGGACCCATGTGCGCCGCTACTCGCTCAAGGCGCAGCGGATCGTGCTGCTCGTCTGGCTGCTGCTCAGCGACGCGGCCTCGCTCGCCGCGGCGTTCCGGCTGGCCTACTGGATCCGGTTCGACCTGCGGATCACGGTTGCGCCCGAGGTGGTTGGCTCCATTGACACGTACTTCTCGTTGACCGCCGCGCTCATTGCGCTGTGGCTGACGGCGTTCGCCTTCGCGCGCCTGTACGACACACAGGCCCGATCGGGAGGTACTGCGGAGTCCGCGCGCGCGTTGCGGGCCTGCACGACGGCGGTCATGCTGGTGGTGGTCGCGACCTTCCTGTATCCGCCCTTCGTCGTCTCGCGCATGTGGGTGATCTCGGTCTGGACTCTCTCGTTCCTGTTCGTGTCCGTCAACCGGTTCGTCGCCCGCCGCGTGGTGCGGGCGTTGCGCAGGCGAGGTTACCTGCTCGCCCCGGCGGTGATCGTCGGGACAAACGAAGAGGCGGCCAATCTTGCGGCGTTTCTCCGCGACTGGCAGGCGTCGGGCGTGCGGGCCGTGGGACTTGTGGCAACGGCGGACGGCGGGAAGCCTGGCGGCGCCGGCCTCCCCGTCCTGGGCTCTGTCTCGGACATCGCCGGCATCGTGCGGGAGCATGGCATCGAGGAGGTCATCGTTGCGATCACGTCGGCGAGCCGCGAGCAGCTGCTGCGGCTGTGCGAAGACGTCGATGAGCTTCCGGTGCAGCTGCGCCTGTCGTCCGGGCTCTATGAAATGCTGACGACGAGGGTGTCGGTGCGCACGATTGGGACCGTTCCCTTGATGAGCCTCCAGAAGAACCGGCTCAATCGCAAGGAGGCCCTCGCCAAGGCCCTGCTCGACAAGTCGCTGGCTGGCTGCGGGCTCCTCCTGCTCCTGCCGGTGCTGGCGGCCGTGGCGCTTGCGATCAAGCTCGACTCCCGCGGGCCGGTCATTCACCGGCGCCGCGTGCTCGGGTCCCGGGGGCAGCAGTTCGACGCCTTCAAGTTCAGGACGATGCACGTGAACGGCGACGAGCTCCTGCGCCGCCGTCCCGGCGCGGCCGAGGAGCTGTCGGCGCACCACAAGCTGAAGGACGACCCGCGTATCACCGCTGTCGGGCGTTGGCTGCGGCGGTACAGCCTCGACGAGCTGCCGCAACTGCTCAACGTGCTCAGTGGGCAGATGAGTCTGGTCGGCCCCAGGATGATCACGCCGGCAGAGGCTGTGAAATACGGGTTGCACCGGCTCAACCTGCTGACGGTGAAGCCCGGCATCACCGGGCTCTGGCAGGTGTCCGGCCGTTCGGACCTGAGCTACGAGGAGCGCGTCCGGATCGACATGTACTACGTCCGCACCTACAGTGTCTGGCTCGACTTCCAGATCCTGTTCATCCAGACGCTGCCGGCGGTGCTGCGCAGCAGGGGCGCATACTGACACGAAGATGGGGGCAGCGCTGGTGCTCGCGTCACGTCGCGACCGCCGGTTGGCACGCGGCCGGAAGCGCGCCGATTAGGGGACCAGGCGCGGACGCGCTCGACAGGGATACCATGGCGAAATTAGCGGCGAAACACCCCTGGAAAACCCGTTGCCAGCCATGACCCGACTGGGCGTCGTCAATCCGGAGACGTGGGCGTTCTTTCACGAACTGCACGCCTACCTGGCGCGAAGGTACGCGACGAGCGTCTTCACGCCTGCAGAGAGCCGGTCGCCAGTGTTTCGCGAGCGTCTCGACAGACGGCGTCTCGACCGGGATCTGCGCGCCTTCCTGGGTCGCCACGACGTGGTCTTCTTCGAGTGGTCGAGCGGCCTGCTCGCGCACGCAACCCGGCTGCCGAAGACGTGCTCCATCGTGACACGGCTCCACCGTTACGAGCTCTACGACTGGGCGGACCGCGTTGCCTGGGACGCTGTCGATGGCATCATCCTGGTCAGCGAGGCCAAGCGGCGCGATTTCGTGAAGCGGTTCCCCGCCCAGGCCGCGAAGACCGAGGTGCTTCCGGTCGGCGTTGCGCTCCACCGGTTCCCCCTGCGATCGCCGCGCCTGTCCGGTACCGTGGGCACGCTGTGCCATCTCACGCCGAGGAAGCGGGTGTACGACCTCGTGCTCGCGTTCGTCCAGATGCTGGACGCGGTGCCATCGCTCACATTGCGGATTGGCGGCGATCGTGAGTCGCACCACGAGGATTATCACGAGGCCATTCGGAGCCTCGTGGAGCGCCTCGGCCTGCAGTCGAAGGTGACGTTCGATGGCGAAGTCACAGACACGGCTGAGTGGTACGCCGCAGTGGACGTCTTCATTTCGCACAGCTATTCCGAAGGACTGCAGGTCGCTCCCATGGAGGCGATGGCATCCGGCTGTTATGCCGTGGCTCACGCGTGGAACGGCGCCGAGGAGTTGGTCACGCCGGCCGGCGTGTACGTCACCGACGCGGAACTCGCGGGGAAGGTCGCGGCATTCTACCAGCTGCCGGCGGCGGAGCAGGACGCTCTGCGGAGGAATATGCGCAACCTCGTGGCGAGCCGCTTCGACGCAGACAATGTCCATGCACGAATTGGCGACTTCATCGACCAATGCGCACGCACGAGGACCTGACCCGACGTCGCCCCAATCCGGCGGGAACGCCCTCTCGCCGGCTTCGTTTCAGCTGCCCGCCGTGGCGAAAGCTCCGGAGGGCGGCGAGGTGCTGGCAATGACCCACGATGTGCGTGACCGTCGCGCTGGATTCACTCAGAGGCAATCAGAAGGCCAGGGGAGGGTGGACGACGGCCCTCGCTGGTGGCGCGATTGGACCCGCCTGGCTGTCGTATTCACCATCGTGGCGCTGGGCCCAGCCACTGCTGGCGTTGCGAGGGGCCAGGCCGGGTCAGATTTCGTGGCGTATCCGAAGAGGCTGACGGAAGCCGGCGCGTTCCGGACGAACACGCGTCAGCTCACTTTCAACCGCATGCCTGGCCTGTCAGCGGACTACAGGTTGGGCACGGGCGACGTCGTCCAAGTCATGATCATCGGTTTGCCCGAGATGGAGCGGAAGATCGATGCCAGCGGTGAAATCACGATCCCGCCTGGGGGGACGGTCAGGATCGGCGGCCTCACGGCCGAGGAGGCCGAGACGGCGATCGCCACCCTGTTCACGGCGAGGGAGCTGATTGTCGATCCTCAAGTGTTGCTCTACGTCTCGCAATTCGAATCCAAGACGATCTACGCGCTCGGCGAAGTCGACAGGCCGGGGGAGTATGCGGTGTCGTTCGACATGACGCTGATGGACCTGCTGATGATTGCGGGCGGCCTTGACCTGACAGCGACGCGATACGGCTATCTGCATCGGCGAGCTGAGGGTTCGCCGCCCGTGTGGAGACCCGCCTACGCGGAGGGCGACTTCGCGCTGCTCGCGGCCCACCCCGAGACGCCGCCCGCGGGGTCGGAGGTTGTTCGGATCGACCTCCAGCCGATGAAAGAGGGCGGCGTACTCGCGCAGAACCTCGTGCTCCGCAATGGGGACGTACTGTATGTGCCGCGCAGAAAGCTCGAGTTCGCGTACGTGATCGGCGACGTGAACAGGGCCGGGGCCTTCGAACTGCCCAATGCCAAGCGCGTGACGGCAGCGCAGGTGATTTCCTGGGCCGGCGGCCCGACGAGGACCGCGAAGCTGAGTGCGGGCATCCTCGTGCGAAACGACCAGCGGGGGCAGCGGCAGGAGTTCCCGATTGACTTCCAGGCGATCCTTCGGGGGCGCCAGCCCGATGTCGACGTCCGCGCCGATGACATCCTCTTCATTCCCGGCAGCCAGGGCAAATCGGTCGGCCTCGGCATCCTGAACGCCATCCCCTCCCTCGCCATGTATGTGCTCGTTTTCTAGGCGCCGGAAACGCGACGGGCAGGCCAGGTGCAGGGAACTTCGAAGTCACAGGAGGAGTGCGGTCATGAAGTACATCCTATTCGCGTTGCTGGTGCTGACCGCCCAACCCGCTGGTGGCGCACCGAGCCAGGGAGACCCAGCAGGTTCGGCTGCGGGGTACCGTGTTGGACCCGGTGACCTGTTGTCCCTCAGCGTGCTCGACGCGCCGTTGCTCGGAGTGACCGCGCGAGTCAGCAACTCCGGCAAGATCCACGTCCCGTACCTCGGAGTCATCCGCGTGACCGACCTGACCACATCCCAAGTCGAGGCGAACGTGGCGGAGATGCTGCGGTCGCGAGGGCTCGTGAACGAACCATGGGTGACGGTAAAAATCGACGAGTACCGCTCACAGCCTGTGTACATCCTGGGAGAGGTCATGCTGCCCGGTCAGTTCGTGATGACAAAGGAGATGTACCTGACCGATCTGATTACGCTGGGTGGGGGGTTCAACGATGTCGCCACGCCGGTCGGCTACCTGTACCGGCGCAAAGCGAACGCAGGACTCCTGCCGCCCGGCGAAGCGCCAACCGATGAGGCCATCGCCATCGATTTCCGGGCGCTGAACGAGGGCACAAATCCCGAACTGAACGTCCGCATGCGGGGCGGTGATGTCCTGTACGTCCCGCAGCGCCAGAGGGACTACTTCTTCGTGGTCGGCGACGTGCACGGGCCCGGGCACTACGAGAAAACCGACGACATGCTGCTCGCGAGCCGCGCGCTCTCGATGGCCGGCGGACCGACGAGAACTGCGAAGCTCTCCAAGGGGTTTCTCGTCAGGTTCGCCAAGGACGGCTCGCGCCAGGAATTTCCGGTGGACTTCGATGCCATTCTGAGAGGGCGAAAGCCCGACTTCCGGATCGAAGCGAACGACATCGTTTTCGTCCCGGGCAGCGCAGCCAAGATTCTGGGCTACGGTCTGCTGGGCGTCATTCCATCGGTCGTGACGGGCCGCGCCGGACAGGCGGTGACCAGATGACCAGCGGCGGCGACGCTATGGAGCCGGCCCTGCGTGGATCGGCGACCAAAGGCTCGTTCCCGCCCATCATCATCGAGCCCTCGCGTCGTCGTCTGGCTCTGGGGCTGGAGGGGGTCTGGTCATTCCGGGAGCTGCTGTACTTCTTGGTCTGGCGTGATCTGAAGGTGCGGTACAGACAGACACTGCTGGGGGGAGCATGGATCGCCCTGCAACCCCTTGCGGCCACGGCCATCTTCGCGGTGGTATTCGGCCGCCTGATCAGGGTGCCGTCCGACGGCGTGCCCTATCCGCTCTTCGCGTTTGCGGGGCTCGTGCCCTGGAACTACTTTGCGGGATCCGTCAGCCGCGGAGGGACGAGTCTTCTCAACAATGCCGCGCTGATCACGAAAGTCTACTTCCCGAGAGTCGTCGTGCCGATGGCGTCCGTGCTCAATGGCCTGGTTGACGGCGGCGTCGCCTTCGCGGTCCTTGTGGGGCTGACGTTCTATTACGGCGTTCCGCTTGGCCCCGGACTGCTCGCCCTGCCGCTGTTCGTCGCGTTGGCCGCAGCGGCGGCGCTTGGTGTGAGCGTGTGGATCGCAGCGCTCGGCGTCCGGTACCGCGACGTGAACCATGCGCTGCCGTTTCTTCTTCAGGTGTGGATGTACGCGACCCCCGTCGTCTATCCGGTGAGCCTGCTGCCGGAGCGATGGCGCCTTGTTGCCGCCCTGAACCCCATGGTGGGCGTTGTCGAGGGGTTCCGGTGGGCGATTCTAGGTACGGGCAAGAACCCCGGCCTGTTGGTGTTGGTGTCGCTCAGCGTGACGATCTGCCTCCTCATGAGTGGACTTGCGTTCTTTCGGCATGTCGACAGGTCCACGGCGGACATCATCTAGCAGGACGGTGGAACCATAACCGGGGTCAAGTGTGACGTCGCCCAGTATCAACGTCGAACGCATCAGCAAGCTCTATCAGATCGGCAGACTGGCTCGCCGACGCGACACTCTGCGGGATCAGGTCGAGGAGTCCGTCGTGCGCCGAGTGCGCCGTCTGATCCGGGTCGGTCGCCCTTCGAGCGCCGAAGACGGCCCCCTGACATCGACCGACGCGGAGGCGAAACTGTGGGCGCTTCGCGACGTGTCCTTCGAGGTGCGCGAGGGCGAGGTGCTCGGCATCATCGGGCGCAACGGCGCGGGCAAGTCCACCTTGTTGAAGGTCCTCGCGCGCATCACCGAGCCCACGAGCGGGCGAGCCGTCGTGCGCGGGAGCATGGCGTCGCTGCTGGAGGTAGGAACCGGGTTTCATCCCGAACTGACGGGTCGGGAGAATATCTACCTGAGCGCCGCAATTCATGGAATGCCCCGGTCGGCAGTACGCCGCAGGTTCGACGACATCGTATCGTTTGCGGAGGTCGAGCGATTCCTCGACATGCCTGTGAAGCGGTATTCGAGCGGGATGTACGTGCGACTCGCCTTCGCCGTCGCGGCGCACCTGGAGCCGGACGTCTTGCTTGTCGACGAGGTGCTGGCTGTGGGTGACGCGGCGTTCCAACGCAAGTGCCTCGATCGCATGGGAACAGTCAGGCGGTCGGGCCGGACGGTGCTGTTCGTCAGCCACAACATGGCCGCGGTCCAGAACCTATGCACCCGCGCGATCCTCCTGCGGGGAGGAAGCGTCGCGGTTGACGCGAGCGTCGACGAGACCGTTAGCGAGTACCTGACGCGCTTGACGTCGACCGCCGGGAACGCGTTTGACAGCGACAACCCTGAGCGGAGCGGAAACGGTGCGGTTCAGCTCACAGGAGCGAGAGTGCTCGACGGCGGAGGCCGCGAGTCGCTGCATCTGGTCGCTGGTCAGCCGGCTGTCTTTGAGTTCCGTTACCGGAAGGCATCGACCGCAAGGCGCGTCACAGCGACCTTCACGATTTTCAACCACATGGGTGTCGCCGTCACGAATTTCCCCATGCAGTTGACGGGGTTCGCTATGGAGGAGATCGGCGGGGCCGGCGCGTTCGTCTGTCACGTGCCGGTCCTTCCTTTGCCCCTGGGGTCGTACCGAGTGGCGGTCGCCGTGTATGCGCAGGACGTCGTCACGGACCTCATCCCGAATGCTGTCGTGTTCCAGGTCGACAGTTCGACGTTCTTTGACACCGGGCGCGTCCCTCAGCCGCAGTACTCGACGTGCATGATCGCGCATCGCTGGGAGCATCTGAGGTTGGAATGACGCCACTCGTGATTGGCGGCACGTGCCGTTGACGCGCGCGGGCGTGCGGTAGGGCTCGTTCGTGCTCGGCTGCGGAGTAGAACACGGTGGAACTGCACTATTACAAGGACGCGGTCGGGAACTTCGGGGACGATCTAAACCCCTGGCTGTGGCCGCAGCTGTTCCCGATGCCCATCCGGGCGTGTGCCGACGATCAGACGCTGTTCATCGGAATCGGTTCGCTGCTCAATCACCGGGTCCCCTCGATGCCTCCGAAGAAGATCGTCTTCGGTGCGGGGTGCGGGTACGGCCCGGCGCCGGCCGTCACGGATCAGTGGCGGTTCTGGTGCGTGCGCGGTCCGCTCACGGCGAGCGCGCTCGGGCTGCCTCCGAGCGCCGCCATTTGCGACGGCGCCGTCCTGGTCCGGGAACTGATGGAGCCGGCTCCGTCGCCAGGTGGCGCGGCAGCGTTCATGCCGCACCACCGGACATCGCCGTATGACGACTGGCGCGCGGTGTGTGCGCCTCTCGGTATGCGCTACATCGACCCAGCCGGGTCCGTTCAGGAGACGCTTGATCTGATCCGCATGAGTTCGCTGGTGATCACTGAGTCGCTGCACGGCGCGATCGTCGCGGACGCGTTTCGGGTGCCCTGGATTCCCGTGCGCACCAGGCGCCGGATCCTCGGCTTCAAGTGGGAAGACTTCGCGCTCTCGCTCGGCCTTGTGCACCGGTTCGAATGGCTGCTGCCGGCGTGGAAGAAGGACATCGACTGGAAGCTCAAGCGGGCGGCCCGCCCGCTGACAGGGAGCATCGCGAGAGCGCGCCTGCGATGGCTCGTACGGTTCGGAGAAAGGCGGCTGAGCCGGCAGGACGTATTTGATGAGACGCGGGTGAGGCTTCGCGGTCGATTCCAGCAACTGCTCGAGGCGGTGACATGAGTGACCGCATTGCACAGCCCGGAGCGAGGTCCGAGTCGCCTTCGCCTGGAACCGCCGCGACCGGAACCCCTGCCGCGAACGCGTCTCGGGGTACGGCGCCACCCGAATTCGCGGTGGTCATCCCGGCGTACAACCACGCGAAGTATCTGGGTGACGCTATCGCGAGCGCGCTCTCACAGACCGAGCGAAGCCTCGAAGTCGTAGTCGTCGATGACGGGTCGACCGACCACACGGAGGCCGTGGTCCGGCGTTTCACCGACCCGCGCGTCAAGTATCTGCGGCAGCGCAACCGGGGCGCATCCGCCGCCCGCAACGCGGGCATGCGGGCGTCGCAGGGGCGCTTCATCGCGTTCCTCGACGCAGATGACCGGTGGGCCTCGGACAAGCTGCGGCGGCACGGGGAGTTCTTGCGCGACCATCCCGACGTGGGGGCGTCCTACAACTCCCGGTGGGATGTCGATTCGCACAGCCGCAACGTGCTTGGACTCTGGCGCCCGCCGGAGACGGTGACCCTCAAAGATCTGGTCCTTGGGTTTCCCTTCAGCCCGAGCGACCTGGTCGTGCGGCGAGAGTGGGCGTTTGGCGTCAACCTGTTCAATGAGCGGTACGCCTTCTACGGCGACGACCTCGACTTCTTCTGTCGTCTAGGCCTCGGGGGCTGCCGGTTCCATCGTGTAGACGGAGCCCTGAACTTCAGGGCGTACCACCCCGGTCGGAGAATCGAGGCCCTGCAGCGCTGCGTCGAAGACGCCCTCCTCCCACTCGAGGCGGTGTTTGCCGATCCTCGTTGTCCCGTGTCCACCCTGGCCGTGCGGGATGAGGCGTACGCCAACCACAGCCTCTCGTGGGCGTGCCGGGCGCTGTTCCAGGGCGAGGGCGAGCTCGGGCGCGCCCTGCTGCGCCGGGCCGTTGCCCTGAAGCCATCTCTCCTCGCCGGGGAGCGATGCGACCTGCTCAGGGAGCTGCTCTTCGCCAGTGTCCGGGACGATGCGGCGGACCACGAGCTGCAGATGCAGCGCGCGCTCAGCGCGTTGCCCGACGAAATGGCACACCTCTCAGACCACTACCGTTGGGCGGCCGCCTATGGCTGTCTGCTCAAAGGCACTCGCGCAGTGCTGTGGAAGAGGCACGAGACGGGGCGTGCGCTGTTCAGGAGAGCGGCGACCCACCGGGGATTGGTGGATGGGCCGTACCTCGGGATGGTGTTGTACCAACTGAGAGAGTTCGAGGCCGAGTGCGGAGACGGGTCGGCTGAAGCTGCGGCCGGGGCGCTGGCCAAGCGCCTGAAGGAGAACGGCTATCCACGTGACGCGCGCCGGCTGCACGCGTCTTACTTCATCAATCGGGCAACGCGAGATCTCGCTGCCGCCAGGCGCGGCCGCGCTGCGGCCAATGTTATCCGCGCCATCCGCATGGATCCGAGGATGTCTCTGTCGCGAGATCCGTACGCACGGCTCTTCCGTTGCGTCGCCGACTCGACGCACGATGGAGCGTCGCGCTCAGCCCGGCCGCCCGGGAACGCCGCCGGGGAGCCCACCCCGGCCGCGTGACCAGAACTGACATCCGGAATCCACCGATGAGAATAGACGAGCTCGGGCTGAACAACGGCCCTGGGACGGCGAGGGCCAGCGCGAGGGTGACATGGGAGGACTGCTCCCGCCCGCCTGTGGACATCATCTTCGAGACCTCAGGCTCTCCCGAGTTGCGGGGCGGCGCCAATCCCCATGCGTTTCTCGCCGCCTGCCTGCCTCCGGCGCTCAGCCACGGCGAGAAGCGGCTGAAGATCGACGATGCGATTTGCCCGGAATTGCGCAACGGCCTCGAGACGGCCGCTGCGCTTCTGTGCCAGTGGTACCGCCCGTCGCAACTCCCATTGCGGATTGAGACGCCGCCGGGGCTGCGATGGCCGACGCCCCGGCGCGCGCCTCGGGCCGGGCTCTTTCTCTCGGGAGGGATCGACTCCCTGTCAGCGCTCCGTGTCAACCGCCTGGACTTCCCCCTCGATCACCCCCTCTCGGTGAAGGACTGCATATTCGTCTACGGCTTCGACATGGGCGTGAACGAGAACGACGCGGATGTACGGTCGCGAGCCTTGCGATCCGTCTCTGCTGTGGCCGACGCAGCCAGAGCCAACTTGATTGCGGTGGCCACGAACATCCGAGTGCTCGATCCGTCCGTTGATTCATGGATGTACGAATTCCACGGGGCCGCCATGGCGGCGGTGGCACATGTGTTGGTCGATACACTGTCCACGGTGTCTATTGCCTCCTCTCACGAGTTGTTCGGCATCGTGCCCTACGGTACACACCCGCTGCTCGACCCCCTCTTCAGCAGTGCGGATATGCGGATCAGACACGAGGGGATGAATCTCTCGAGGCTGCAGAAGACACAACTGGTCGCGGACTGGGATGTTGCCCTTCAGCACGTCAGGGTCTGCACGCGGAACCAGGCTGAGGGGCCCAACTGCGGCCAGTGCCGAAAGTGCATCCGCACGATGACGGCGCTCCTCGCGATCGGGAAACTGGAAGCGTGCCGTGCGTTCCCGATCACGACGGTGTCAGTGGACATGCTGGAGTCAGTACCATTTGACGCCTCGTACGAGGTTGCCTGGTACGCCCAGGTATTGCCGTTGCTAGTGAAGGCGGGGCGCCAAGACTTGGTGGCGGTGATTCAACGGAAATCCGCGGGATTCCAGCGACACCTCGACTGGCTCGAAGAGACCGACGCGAAGGGCCTGGTGAAACGCCTCGATCGCCGCTACCTCGGGGGCCGTCTCGCGCGGCTGAG
>Ga0209254_10003427_pt1 | contig 14464 bp, 12 predicted proteins | sample FrelakmetDIP11DI_FD_187148 | JGI IMG/M metagenome (GOLD analysis project Ga0209254, IMG submission 187148) | Freshwater lake sediment microbial communities from the University of Notre Dame, USA, for methane emissions studies - DIP11 DI (SPAdes)... | ecosystem: Environmental > Aquatic >...
CCCGCCCCTCTGGAACCGAGAACCTCTACAAGATCTACGCGGAGAGCTTCCGCGATGAACGCCACCTGCAGGCGATCGTCGAGGAGGCGCAGCAGATCGTCGACGACGCCCTGGCCTCGCCGTAGCGCGGGTCAGCGCCCGCCCCAGCCCGCGACCGAGGCCCAGCTCGTGAAAGCCCCCCGGCGCCTGCACGATCTCGGCCAGAGCCTCTGGCTGGACAACATCACGCGCGACCTGCTGGCGAGCGGCACGCTCCGGCGCTACATCGACGAACTGTCGGTCACCGGCCTGACCTCGAACCCGACCATCTTCGAGCAGGCGATCGGGCGAAGCGCCGCCTACGACGAGGCGATCCGCGGCAGCGGGCACGATGGCAGCACGGCCGAAGCGCTGTTCTTCGCGCTGGCCCTCGAAGACATCACCCGCGCGGCCGATCTCTTCCACCCGGTGCACGAGCGCACCTGCGGCGTCGACGGCTTCGTTTCGCTGGAAGTCTCGCCGCTGCTCGCGCACGACACCGCGGCGACGATCCGCGTCGCCCGCGAACTGCACGCGCGCGCCGGGCGGCGGAACCTGTTCATCAAGATCCCGGGCACGCGCGAGGGCCTGCCGGCGATCGAGGAGGCGATCTTCGCCGGCGTGCCGGTGAACGTGACGCTGCTGTTCTCGCCCGAGCAGTACGAGGCCGCCGCCGGCGCCTGGCTGCGCGGCATCGAACGGCGCATCGCCGCCGGGCTGGCGCCGGACGTGGCGTCGGTGGCGTCGCTGTTCGTCAGCCGCTGGGACGTCGCCGTCGCCACCCGCGTTCCTGCGCCGCTGCGCAACCGGCTCGGCATCGCCATCGGCAAGCGCGCCTACCGGACCTACGTGCAGCTGCTCGCCTCGCCGCGCTGGCAGCGCGTGTTCAACGCCGGCGCCCGCCCGCAGCGGCTGCTGATGGCCAGCACCGGGACCAAGGATCCGGCCGCCGAGGACATCCTGTATGTCAAGGCACTCGCCGCGCCGCTGACCGTGAACACCCTGCCCGAGTCCACGCTGCTGGCGTTTGCCGACCACGGCGAGATCGGCGCGGCGCTGCCGGCCGACGGCGGCGACTGCGAGGAGGTGATCGCGCAGCACCGCGAAGCCGGCGTCGACGTCGACGCGCTGGCCACGCAGTTGCAGGAGGAGGGCGCGCAGGCCTTCGCGAAATCCTGGCACGGGCTGCTGGCGCAGATCGAGGCGAAGCGCGCGGCGCTGGAGTCGGCTGGCTGACAACCGCCGCGGCCGGCGCGCCGCCGGAACATCGAAACGACCAGGGAGACCACGGCATGCCGACGAAAGACACGACACCGGCCCGCGAGCCGACCCGCACCGGGCTCACCCGGGATGCGCTGCAGCGCGCGGTGCTCGACAACCTGACCTTCGTCCAGGCGACCCCGCCAGCCTACGCCAGCCGGCACGACTGGTACATGGCGCTCGCCTACAGCGTGCGCGACCGCCTGCTCGCGCGCTGGATCGGCTCGGTGGAAACCTACGCCCGCAGTGACGTGAAGGTCGCCTGCTACCTGTCGGCGGAGTTCCTGATCGGTCCACAGCTCGGCAACGCCCTGCTCGCGCTCGGCATCGAGGACGAAGCGCGCGCAGCGATGGGCGCGCTCGGCAGGAACCTCGACGAGCTCGTGGCGCTGGAAGAGGAGCCGGGGCTGGGCAACGGCGGGCTGGGCCGGCTCGCCGCCTGCTACATGGATTCGCTGGCCACGCTGCAGGTGCCGGCGATCGGCTACGGCATCCGCTACGAGTTCGGCATCTTCGACCAGCAGATCCACGACGGCTGGCAGGTCGAGGTGACCGACAAGTGGCTGGAGGCGGGCAATCCGTGGGAGATCGTCCGTCCGGCAGTGCACTACTACGTCAACTTCGGCGGGCGCACCGAGCCGTGGACCGACGAGGCGGGCCGCTACCGCGTGCGCTGGATCCCGAGCGGCCAGATCAAGGGCGTGGCCTGCGACACGCCGGTGCCGGGCTACCGGGTCGACACCTGCAACACGCTGCGGCTGTGGAAGAGCGAGGCGGTCGAGTCGTTCGACTTCCAGGACTTCAACGTCGGCGACTACTACGGCGCGGTGCAGGCCAAGGTGGTCTCCGAGACGCTGTCGAAGGTGCTGTATCCGAACGACGAGCCCGAGATCGGCAAGCGGCTGCGGCTGGCGCAGCAGTACTTCTTCGTCTCCTGCTCGCTGCAGGACATGCTGCGCCTGCTCGACCTGAAAGGCGAACCGATCGGCCGCTTCGCGGATCTCTTCGCAGCGCAGCTGAACGACACGCATCCGGCGATCGCGGTGGCCGAGCTGATGCGGCTGCTGGTGGACGAGCGGCGGCTGCCGTGGGACGAGGCCTGGGACATCACTTGCCGCACCTTCGCCTATACCAATCACACGCTGCTGCCGGAGGCGCTCGAGACCTGGGGCCTGAAGCTCTTCGCCGGCCTGCTGCCGCGGCCGATGGAGATCATCTACGAGATCAACCGCCGCTTCCTCGACGAGGTGCGCCGCCGGTTCCCCGGCGACGAGGCGCGCGTGCAGAGGATGTCGCTGATCGACGAGGGCGGCGCCCGCCGCCTGCGCATGGCCAACCTGGCGACGGTCGGCAGCCACGCGGTCAATGGCGTGGCCGCGCTGCACTCGGATCTGCTCAGGCAGACGGTGCTCGCCGACTTCGCCGAGATGTGGCCGGAGCGCCTCGGCAACGTCACCAACGGCGTCACGCCGCGGCGCTTCGTGGTGCTGAGCAATCCGGGGCTGGCGCGGTTGCTGGACGAGACCGTCGGCACGGGCTGGGTCACCGATCCGTCGCAGCTGCGCGCCCTCGAGGCGCACGCCGGCGACGCCGCCTTCCGCGAGCAGTGGCGGCGAATCAAGCGGGCCAACAAGGAACGGCTGGCGCGGCGCATTTTCGACAGCGGCGGGGTGACGGTCGACCCGGACGCGATGTTCGACATCCAGGTCAAGCGCATCCACGAATACAAGCGCCAGCACCTGAACGTGCTGCACGTCGTCACGCTGTACCGGCGCCTGCGCAGCAACCCGGCGCTCTCGATCCCGCCGCGCTGCGTCGTCTTCGGCGGCAAGGCCGCGCCCGGCTACTTCATGGCCAAGCTGATCATCCGGCTGATCAACGGCGTGGCCGAGGTGGTCAACAACGATCCCGCCGTGGCCGGCCGGCTGGCGGTGGCCTTCCTGCCCGACTACAACGTCAGGAACGCGCAGCCCGTCTATCCGGCCGCCGACCTGTCCGAGCAGATCTCGACGGCCGGCAAGGAAGCCTCGGGCACCGGCAATATGAAGTTCATGATGAACGGCGCGCTCACGATCGGCACGCTCGACGGCGCCAACGTCGAGATCCGCGACGAGGCTGGCGCCGGGAACTTCTTCCTGTTCGGCCTGACGGCGGCCGAGGTGCAACAGCGGCAGCGCGACGGCTACCGGCCGGCCGACGTCGTCAACGCCAATCCGGAGCTGCGCGAGACGCTCGACCTGATCGCCGGCGGGCACTTCTCGCGCGGCGATCAACAGATGTTCCGGCCGCTGGTCGAGAACCTGTACCATTCCGACCCGTTTCTGGTGCTCGCCGACTACGCCGACTACGTTGCCTGCCAGGAGCGGGTGAGCGCGGCCTGGATGGATCCGGAGCGCTGGGCGCGGATGTCGATCCTGAACGCCGCGCGCTCGGGCAGGTTCTCCTCCGACCGCGCGATCCGCGAGTACTGTGAGGGGATCTGGGGGGCACGGGCGGTGCCGATCGCGGCGGCACGGTAGCCGGCCCGGCGCGGCCGCCCGCACGCAAAGACGCGTCGTCGCCGGCGTGTCGTGCGGACGGGCTGACCAGGGTCATCGTCCGGCCCCGGCGGGCGCGCAAACTGCGCGCGAAGCGCAGGTACGGCTTCGCAGCGGGCCGGCCGGCTGTTGTATCTCTTTTTCATCGCCAAGGAGGGTGCCATGACACGTGAAGTAGTGTTCTTGAGCGGAGTACGGACCGCCATCGGCGGCTATGGCGGCAGCCTGAAGGACACGCCGCCGGCCGAACTGGGCGCCGTCTGCGTGCGCGAGGCGGTCAAGCGCTCGGGGGCGAAGCCGGCCGACATCGGCCACGCGGTGTTCGGCAACATCATCCACACCCATCCGCACGATCACTACCTGGCCCGCGTGGCGGCGGTCAAGGGCGGCCTGCCGCACGAGACGCCGGCGCTGACCCTGAACCGGCTGTGCGGCAGCGGCCTGCAGGCGATCGTCACCGCGGCCAACATGATCGGCAATGGCGACGCCGACTTCGCCGTGGCCGGCGGCGCGGAGAACATGAGCCGCAGCCCGTACCTGGCACCGATGATGCGCTGGGGCGCGCGCATGAACGACGCCACGCTGGTCGACATGATGGTCGGCGCGCTCTCCGATCCGTTCGACGACGTTCACATGGGCGTCACCGCGGAGAACGTGGCGAAGAAGTACGGCATCTCGCGCGAGGACCAGGACGCGCTGGCCGCCGAGAGCCACCGCCGCGCACGGGCGGCGATCGACCACGGCTATTTCCGCGCGCAGACCGTGCCGGTGATGATCCGGGTCAAGCGCGACATGGTCCCGTTCGAGGTCGACGAGACGGCGCGCGGCGACGCGACGGTCGAGCAGCTGGGCAAGCTCAGGCCGGTGTTCGACAAGGAGGGTACGGTGACCGCCGGCAACGCCTCCAGCATCAACGACGCCGCCGCGGCGCTCGTGCTGGCCGACCGCGCGGTCGCCGAGAAGCGTGGCCTGCAGCCGATGGGCCGGCTGGTCGCCTACAGCTACGCGGGCGTCGACCCGAAGTTCATGGGCATCGGTCCGGTGCCGGCGGTGCAGAAGCTGCTCGCCAAGACCGGACTCGCGCTCGACGACATCGACGTGTTCGAGGTCAACGAGGCCTTCGCCGCGCAGGCGCTGGCAGTGTGCCGCGAGCTGAAGCTGCCGATGGAGCGCACCAATCCCAACGGCAGCGGCATCTCGCTCGGCCACCCGATCGGCGCCACCGGCGCGATCCTGGTCGTCAAGGCGCTTTACGAACTGAACCGGACGGCCGGCAGGCGGGCGCTGGTGACGATGTGCATCGGCGGCGGGCAGGGCATCGCCGCGATCGTCGAACGCCTGTAGCGCGGCGATGGACAACGCAGACCAACCCACGAAAAGGAGACGGCAATGGGCAGAGTGGCAGGCAAGACGGCGCTGGTGACCGGGGCCTCGCGCGGCATCGGCCGGGCGATCGCGGTCGAACTGGCGCGCGAAGGCGCGCGGGTGGCGGTGAACTACGCCAGCAACGACGCGGCGGCGCAGGAAGTCAAGGCGGAGATCGAAAAGCTCGGCGGCGAGTGCGTGCTGATCAAGGCCGACCAGGGCGACGCCCAGCAGGCGCGCGCGATGGTGAAGCAGGCGGCCGAGCACTTCGGCCACCTCGACGTGCTGGTCAACAACGCCGGCATCACGCGCGACTCGCTGCTGCCGAAGATGAACGACCAGCAGTGGGTCGACGTGATCCAGACGAACCTGAACGGCTGCTTCTTCTGCACCTCGGCGGCGATCCCGTACATGTCGAAGCAGAGCTTTGGGCGGATCATCAACATCAGCTCGATGAACGGCCAGGTGCCGGCGATGGGGCAGGCCAACTACAGCGCCAGCAAGGGCGGCATCATCGCCTTCACGCGCACCGCGGCGTCCGAACTGGCGCGCTTCGGCATCACCGTGAACACGATCGCGCCCGGCTACACCGATACCGACATGTTCGCCTCCGTGCCGGGGCCGATCCAGCAGCAGATCAAGTCGAGGATTCCGCTGGCGCGCTTCGCGCACCCCGAGGAGATCGCCAAAGCGGTGATCTTCCTGGTTGCCGACGGCGACTACATCACCGGCGAGCAGATCAACATCAACGGCGGCGCCTTCGAGGCGTAGCGGCGGCCCGTCCGGATCGTCGCCCGCAGCGCCGGGGAGACGGCCATGGGAATGGCGACAGCCGTTGCAAAGCGGCAGCGCCTTGCCCATGCGCCCGAAGGCATCAAACGGAAGCAGCGCGGCCCGCACCTGAGCGAGCGCCCGTGGGGCACGGTGCGGGAGCACGACAGCGACGACGGCAGCGCCTGGAACTGCTTGACCCACGACCAGGCGCGGCTGCGCGCCCGCCGCTGGGGCGAGGACGGGCTCGCCGGCATCAGCGACCACCACCCGGTGCCGTGTTTCGCACTCGCCTTGTGGAACGGGCGCGAGCCGATCCTCGGGGAGCGCCTGTTCGGGCTGGCCGGCAGCGAAGGCAACCACGGCGAGGACGTGAAGGGGTATGGCTTCTACCTCGACTCGACGCCGACGCACTCGTACATGAAGACCCGGTACAAGTACGCGCAGGCGGCTCATCTGCACGACGCCCGGGTGGCGACCAACCGCGGCCGCGGCAAGCACGAGCCGGGGGCCGAGGCCGCGATGATCAGCCGCGCAGTGGGAGCCGGCGCAACGGCGTGAGGCGTCGACCCGGCGGCGGAAGCCTGCCGTCGACGCCGCCGCGGCAGATCCACTTGGCATGCTCTGACTTCGGCGCCCCGCTGCTTGGGCCCTCATCGTCGCCCGCTGCTCTGCCGTGCCCGCTGCTTCGCCACCGATTCCTGCGTCCGATCGGGAGCGCCTGAAGCGTCTCGTCGCGCTGTTCGCCGCGGGCAGCGACGGCGCCGCCGAAGCGCTGGCACGCGAACTGCAGGCGCTGCTGCCGTCGCACCCGCTGCCGCCGATGGTGCTGGGCGCGGTCCTGAAGCGCGGCGGGCGAACCGCCGAGGCACTCGCGCCGCAGCAGCGCGCCGTTGAACTGCTGCCCGACCGCGCCGAACTGCAAGGCAACCTGGGCAACACGCTGCGCGCCCTGGGCCGCGCCGACGAGGCCGAAGCCTGCTACCGGCGGGCGCTGGCGGTCGACCCGCAGCATGTCGACACGCTGTACAACCTCGGCCAGCTGCTGGCGGCCGCCGACCGGCGCGACGAGGCCGAGGCGGCCTACCGGGCGGCGCTCGCCGTCCGGCCGGACTTCGCCGAAGCCCACTACCGGCTGGGTGTCGTGCTCGACGACGGCGGCCGCGCGCTGGCCGCCGAGGCCTGCTACCGCAAGGCGCTCGCCCTCGACCCGGCGCTTGCCGCCGCAGCCGACAGCCTGGGCGGCGTGCTGCTGGCCACCGGGCGCGCCGAAGAAGCGCTGGCCTGCTGCCGGCAGGCGGCGAGCGCCCGGCCCGATCGGCCGGACTTCGTTGGCAACCTGCTGTTCACGCTGAACTACCTGCCTGCCGACGCCGCCGATCGCGACGCCGCCAGCCGGCGCCGCATCGCCGCCGACTACGGCGCGCTGGTGGCGGCGCGCGCCGCGCGGCTCGCCCCAGCACACCCCGACCGGGCGCCGTCGCGGCGTCCCGGGCCGTGGCGCGTCGGACTGGTCTCCGGCGACCTGCGGCGACACTCGATTGCCGGCTTCCTGCGCGGCTGGATCGCGCAACTGGACCCGCGGCGCGTCGTGCTGCACGCCTTTCCGACCAGCACGCTGCACGATGCCGTGAGCGATGCGCTGCGGCCGCACTTCGCCGGCTGGCAGCCGATCCCCGGACTCGACGACGACGCGGCCGCCGCGGACGTCATCCGCGCGGCCGGCATCGACCTGCTGATCGATCTCTCCGGACACACCGGACACAACCGATTGCCGCTCTTCGCGCTGCGCCCGGCGCCGGTGCAGGCGACCTGGCTGGGCTATCCGGCAACGACCGGCGTCGCGGCGATCGATTACCTGCTGGCCGATCCCTTCGCCTGCCGGCCGGAGGATGCGGAGAACTTCAGCGAGCGCATCTGGCCGCTGCCGACGACTTGCCTTTGTCTCGCGCCGCCGGAACCACCGGCCGGGTCGGCCCCGCGCCCGCCTGGCGCGGGCCTGGTCTTCGGCAGCTTCAACAATCTCGCCAAACTGTCGGACCCTTGCGTTGCCGCTTGGGCGCGCCTCCTCGCCGCTCTTCCCGGCACGCGGCTCGTCCTCAAGGCGCAGCACCTCGCCGACCGCGCGGTCGCGGCGGCAACGCGCGCCCGCTTCGGCGCGCTGGGCATCGACGGCGGGCGCATCGAACTGCGGCCGATGACGGCCGACACCGCATCGCACCTCGCCGCCTACCGCGAGATCGACATCGCCCTCGATACCTTTCCCTATCCGGGCGTGACGACGACGCTCGAGGCGATCGCCTGCGGGGTTCCGGTGCTGACGCTGGCCGGCGACGGGACGCTGCTGCGCTTGCAGGAGGGCATCGCCATGCAGGCCGGGCTGGCCGACTGGATCGCCGCCGATCGCGACGACTACGTGGCGCGCGCCCTTCGCCACGCCGCCGACCGCGCCACGCTCGCAGCGCAACGCGCGACGCTGGCGGCGCGTGCGCTCGCCTCGCCGCTGTTCGACGGCCGCCGTTTCGCCGCCGACTTCGCCGACGCGGTCGAGGGCATGTGCCTGGCCGGCGCGGTCGGGAAGAGGTGAGCGCAGGGCAGCGGGCCGGCATGCGCGCCGCTTGACCTGGTCGTACCCGGCGGGCGCGAAAGACCCTAACCTGCCCCTGCCGGCCGCTGAAGGCGGCGGGCGATGTCGATCGATCGCATTGCCGATGCGTCGCATCCCGTCTGCCGTGAACGCGGCCGCCGCGTTCCTCGCCTGCGCCCTGATGGGGCAGGCTCCCGCGCCGCGCGCCCAGGACATCGAGCCGCGCGCCTATTCGAACGCGCCGGTCGGCATGAACTTCCTCATTGCCGGCTACGCGTACGCGCGCGGCGCCCTGCCGTTCGAGACTCTGCCCGTCACCGATGCACAACTGAAGACACCGAGCACCGTGCTCGGCTATGCGCGGGCGCTCGATCTGTGGGGCAACTCGGGCAAGTTCGACGCGATCGTGCCCGTCACGTCGCTGTCGGGAACGGCTCGCTACCTCGGCGAACCGGTCGAGCGCGATGTCGATGGCCTCGGCGATTCGCGGTTTCGCCTGTCGGTCAACCTGGTCGGCGCGCCGGCGCTGGCCTTCCCGCAATTCGCCACGTACCGGCAGGACCTGATCATGGGCGCGAGCCTGCAGGTTTCCGCGCCGACCGGCCGGTACGACTCCACCCGGCTGGTCAACATCGGCACCAACCGCTGGTCGTTCAAGCCCGAGGTCGGCATCTCGAAGGCCGCCGGCCGGTGGACGCTGGAAGCCACCGCGGCGGCGACCTTCTATACCGGCAACGACGACTTCTTCAACGGCAACCGGCGCGAACAGGATCCGTTGTACTCGGTGCAGGGCCACGCGATCTACGCGTTCCGCAGCGGTATCTGGACCTCGTTCGACGTCACTTTCTTCACCGGCGGCCGAACGACCGTCAACGACACCGTGAGCAACGACCTGCAGCAGAACTGGCGCGTCGGCGGAACGCTGTCGCTTCCCGTCGACCTGCGCAATTCCGTCAAGCTCTACGCGAGTTCAGGCGTGTCGGCGCGCACCGGCAACAATTACGACCTGCTCGGGATCGCCTGGCAGTATCGCTGGGGCGGCGGCTTGTGAAGCACCGCCGGGCGGAGCGGCGATCGCGCCGCCTGCCGCCTGAGGATCGATCGTGGCCGCGTTCGCCGGGTCACTTCGCCGGATCGACCCTCCGCCAGGTCGCATCCGGATCGAAGCGCGCGATGGCGCCGGCGCGCGCGGCGGTGTCGGGACCGAGGTCCTTCTCGTAGACGGCGCCGTCGTGGCTGACCATGAAGGTCATCACGCCGGTGTCGCCGTACTTCACCGGCCAGCCGACGGCGGCGAAGCCGCCGATCTTCTTGCCGCGGACCGTGAAGTCGTAGGCACCGCCCGGCGCGCTCCTGCCCTGGGTGCTGACAAGCTTGTAGCGGTAGCCGTGGTAACCCTCGCCGCTCCTGGCGCCGGCGGCTCGCGCCTCGGCGAACAACGGCCCGAGCGGACTCATCGACTCGCCCGACTTGGTCGGCCAGTACAGCCCGTCCTTCCTGCCGGGGGTACTCTCGAACCGCGCGGCGTACTCGCGCAGGCCGTCGCCGTCGCGATCGAACAGCGCGTACTCCATCTGCGCGTCGTAGATCGCCAGCATCACCTGCATCGCCGCCAGTTCGTTGCGGCCGATGCGGCGAATGCGCATTTCCTCGGCGCCGGCGCGCGTATCGAATTGCCAGCCCTGCGCCGTCCTGATGATCGGCACCGGCATCGTCCAGCCGTCGTTGCCGACCGTGATCGCCGCCTTCGCGTCGCCCTCCGGCTTGATGGCGCGCGCTTTCGCCCAGGCGGCCAGGAAGCGAAGGCGCACGTCGTCACCGACCGGTGGAAGGAATCGGCGATAGTCGGCGCCGAGCAGTTCGCGCATGGCGTCGTCATCGCTGCGGGCGACGGCATCGCCGAAGGCGTTCATCGCCGCCTCCGGCGTGGCAAACGTCTTTTGCTGCGCCCATGCCGCCGGCGTCAGGCACAGGCACAGCGCCAGCGCGCCGGCGAGTCCGGCCCGGCGGACCGCGGCCCGGCTGCGTGTCGAGTGCTTCGTCGTTCGCATTTTCTCGATCCCCCTAGCGCCTGCCGCCGCCGCGACCACCGCCGCCGCGACTGCCGCCACCGCCCCCGCCGCCACGCGATGCGCCCCCTCCGCTGGGCCGCGTCGAGGCGCTCGGCCGCGAGGCCGAGGCGCCGCCGCCGCTGTAACCACCGCCGCCGCTGTAACCACCGCCACCGCTGTAACCACCGCCCCCCCCGCGGTTGGACGACATCGACGTATTGCTTGCGCTGCCGCGGCTGAAGTCGCGCTGCGACGCGCCGCCGCTGCCGACGCCGGAGAAGGCGTTATCGCGGCCGGCGCCACCCCGGTCGGCGCCGCCGGCGCGATCGGACACCCCGGCGCCGCGCTCGCCGGCTCCGCCGCGATCGCCCGCCCGATCGCCCGCCCGATCGCCCGCCCGATCCCCCGCCCGATCGCCCGCCCGATCGCCCGCCCGGTCACCCGCGCCGCCATCGCGGCCGCGGTAGTCCTGCCGGCCCCCGGCACCGCCGACGTCCTTGCCGTACTTCTGCCGGCTGGCGTTGTCGCGGTAGGACACGCCCTGGCGATGGCTCGCGTCGTGCTGCCACTTGCCGCCGCCCGCCTTGTTGCGGTCGAAATTGCGGTCGATGTTGGTTGCCCTGTCGATGTCGATGTTGACGTCGCCGCCACCCCAGTTGGCGCCGCCGTAGATCGCCCCCGCGGCGAAACCCCAGGCAGCACCCCAGGCAAAGCCACCTCCGTACCAGCCGCCGGGGTAGTAGATCGGCGATGGCGGCCAGTAGTACGGCGGGTAGTACGGGTAGGCCCAGGCGCCATAGACGACCGTCGGGTTGTACGACGGCACGTAGATCACCTCCGGCTGCGCCGGTTCGATCACGATCACCGTCTGCTGCGCCTGCTGCTCGACGACCACCTTCTGCTGCTCGGTGGACTTCAGGTTGCCGCTCGCCTGCGCCTTGGCGCGCAGCCGCTGCACGGCATCGAGCACCGCCTTCTGGTCGGCGAGGAACGCGTCGCCGAGCTTCTGCGTCCAGTCGATCTTCTGGTCCATCGGCTCGAGGATCTGCGGAAACGCGACCATCGACTTGACGCTGACATCCCAGGGCTGGTTCGCCACCGCCTTGACGGCGGCATCGCCCTTGAGCTTCGGGTTCGCCTTCAGCCAGCGCGCCGCCTGCACGATCTCGAGCGGATAGGTCGAGGCCATCAGCACCTGCGACAGCAGCGAATCCGGATACAGCGCGATCGGCGCCACCAGCGCCTCGATCTCCTCGGGCTTCAGCGGCGGCGGATCGGCCTGTGCCCGCGCGGTGCCGCTGGCGACCACGGCGACCGCGACCAGCATCACCAGGAGCCGTCTGAAGACAACCCTGCCCCACAGATTCATGAGTGACCCCGCTTAGTCATGCGAACTGCTGCCGGTGCCGGTGCACCGCGCGCCGCATATTAACGGCCCGTCCCCGCCCCGCGCTGACGTGCGGCCGGCCGCGCCGGGGTCTCGGCGAGGAAGGAAGTGCCCGTCGATGGACCGCGCGCCCAGTGACTTCAACCCGCCGATGCCGTGGCGCGGCAATCGGCCGCCAGGCTACAGGCCCTTGCGCCCGAGGAAGCCGAGCACGCGCCGGACCAGCCACTTGGGAGCGGCGCGGCCGGACAGCGTCGTCAGCAGGTTCACCGCGCCCGGCACCCGGATCACTTCACCGGCCAGGCAGGCGTCATAGCCTTCCTGCGCGACGTCGTCGGCCTTGGACACCGTCAGCGCAACCTGTTTCGACAGCTGCGGGTTGGCCCGGTCGATGACCTCCTTCATGTGCGTCTCGGTCACGCCCGGGCACAGCGCCGTGATCGTGACGCCGGTGCCCTTCAGTTCCTCCGACAGCGATTCGGTCAGCGACAGCAGATAGGCCTTGGTCGCCGCGTAGGTGGCCATCGACGGCACCGGCAAGAACGACGACGTCGAACAGACGTTGAGCACGCGGCCGTGGCCGCGCCTGACCATCGGCGGCAGGAAGTGCGACAGCATCGCCGTGCTTGCCGCCGCGTTGACGCCGATGATCCGCTGACTCTGCTCCGCCGGCATCCTGACGAACGCGCCCGTCGCATTGACGCCGGCGTTGTTGACGAGGATGTCGATGCGGATCTTCTTCCGCGCCAGCCTGGCGGCCAGCGCCTTCGCCGCCTCCGCTGCGGACAGATCGGCCGGTTCGACCCAGGCCCTGATCCCGTGCTGCGCCGACAGCGCGTCGGCGAGCGTCCTGAGCTTCCCGACGCTGCGCGCCACCAGCACCAGATCGAATCCGCCCGCGGCGAAGCGCCTCGCCAGCGCCTCGCCGATACCGGACGAGGCCCCGGTGACGAGGGCGATTTCGCGCTGCTTCGACTTGGCTTCTGCCATCGAGTTCTCCCTGGTTTGCGTCGGCCGCCGTGCGGCGGCGCGACGTGAACCTCATCGAGGGTGAACGGCTCGCGGAACTGCGAGAACGGGTTGTGCACCGAAAGCTGTTGGTTCTTCGCCGACACCGCGGCGATCTGCCGCTGGGTCGTGCCGTAGGTCTTCATGTGGTGGCGGCACGGGGCCACGTCGATGGCCATGAACCGGCTGTAGGGGCGATTCGACTCGGAGCTCGGCGGCGGCGTGATGCCGTCACCCATCCGGATCAGCGTCTGGTAATTCTCCTCGGCGCGCGAAACGTCCCAGCCGCCTTCGAAGATCGCGAAGGCCTTCGCCTTGTCGGCGATGTTCATCTTCTCCGTGCCGATCGCCAGCGCCACGTCGCAGGTGCCGGCGCGCCGGCTCTGCAACGCCAGGCTGAAGGCCGAGCGGCCCGAGGCGCAGGCGTTCTCGACGTTGTAGACCGGGATACCCTCGATGCCAGTCCGGCTGAAGCCGACCTGCCCCGCAATCGTGATCTGGCCCTGCAGCGGGCCGTTGGTGACGCTGCCGGTTCACCAGCGAAACAAGGCGGCGATCTGCGGACCGTTGAAGGTCAACTCCTCGATCGGCTTGCCGGACTTCATCTGATACCCGAGGTAACGCCACGCCACGGTCACGTCGCCCCAGCCGAAGCCGTAGCCGACGCCGGCCATCGCCTGGAAGGTGAGTTTCGATTCACCGGCGCCGATGTCGAAGTAGTAGGGAACGAACCACTTGCCGCCGTCCGGACTGAAGGCGGCACGGCCCTTGACGCCGACGAGCAGGTCCCAGTTCTGCTCCTTCACTTCGCGCCGGCCCGAGCGGTCGGGCAGCGCAATCGGTCCGACATTGCCGCTGAGCGTGTAGTCCACCTTCGGGCGCACGTCCAGCACGCGCGTGCCGGCGAGGACGTCGAGCCTGAAACCCGGGTCGGCGACCACGGCATGCGTTCCCAGCAGTGACCACGCCCACAGCTTCAGGTCGAAGCTGAGATTCGCGTTGATATCCGCTGGAAGGCCTGCATTTCCGATGCTCAACGCCTTCGATTTCTCCTGGACGTTGCCGACGTCCATGTAGGCGAAGTCGGTGAACACGCCCCACCGTCCGCGGCGCGCCTCGAATGAACCCATGAAGCCAAACTTCAGGTTCTCGAGGATCTCGTCGATTTCGACGGTCGCATCCTTGCTGGCGCCCGTCGGCGGAAACGTCACGCGGCCGCCCACGTCGGACATGAAGAAGTAAAGGCTGGCCTCGTACTTCCAAACGTCGGCCGGCTGGGCGGCAGCGATCCCGGGCAGCAGGAGCGCGAGAACGGGCACCGCAGCGACCAGTGATCTGAATGCTTTCATCGGGATCCTTCTCTCGGACATAGAAGCGCAGCAAGTGCGCCGCGCTTGCGGTTGACCGCCTTCGGCACGCCATCGCGAGCCTTGTTCATGGAGACTCCCGTCGGCGGCAGCGATTCGACCGGCCGCGGCTC
>Ga0209254_10003428_pt1 | contig 14464 bp, 11 predicted proteins | sample FrelakmetDIP11DI_FD_187148 | JGI IMG/M metagenome (GOLD analysis project Ga0209254, IMG submission 187148) | Freshwater lake sediment microbial communities from the University of Notre Dame, USA, for methane emissions studies - DIP11 DI (SPAdes)... | ecosystem: Environmental > Aquatic >...
GCTTCCCATCCGGCCAGCCACTTCACCACTTCGGCGGGGCGTTGCCGGTCCAGCAGGAAGTCGCTCCAGGCGGCCAGCAGGTAGCCATCATCGATTCCCGACGCGAGCGCGGCGCGGTAATGCTCTTCGGCCTTATCCGGCTGCCCGCGCCAAGCCGCCACCTCGCCCAGGCGGGTGAGCAACCACAACCGGTTGCCTGCGTCACGGGTCTCAGCCAGGGCACGCTGCAAGGCGGCGTATCCGGCTTCCATCCGGCCACCATAGGCGAGCACCAGTCCGCTGCAGCCTCCGTAAAGCGTGGCGCGATCCAGTGCCAGCAGGGCATCGCACTCTTTCCTGGCCGCCGCGTAGTTGGCCTGGACCAGGTAGATGGCGCCGCGCCAGGCATGGGCCGAGGCAAACTCCGGGTCGACCTCAAGCGCGCCGGCGAAGTCCTGCAGCGCCCCGTCGAAGTCATGCCGGTATTGCCGCAACTGCCCGCGAACGGTCAGCACGGCCGGGGTTCGGCTCGAGGCAAACGGCGCCAGGACCGCGTCCGCATAGCCTATGTAGCGGGGATCGCCTCGGGCAACGGCCAGTTCGTAGTAGCGCGCTGCCAGTTGGGCGGCCGGGAGCGGATCGGCCGGAGCCTCCTTGGCGGCTCGGGTCACGGCCGCCCTCAGGCGGGCCAATTCGCCTGCCGTGGCGTCTGCGGGCCGCAGCGGCAGGCGCTCCAACACCTCGGCCGGATCGGTTGGCAGGCGCGGGGCGGCCAGCAGGTGAAGGGGCGCCAGGCAGACTCCAGCCAAGGCGACAGCCGCCAGAGCCGGCAAGAATGCCCCCGTAACCCGTGAAAACAGGGGGGTGATACGGTGACTTGCGGTCATTCCTGCGCTAGACTGCCGGCCGCGTTCATCGAGAACGTCCCTCTCCAACCCAAAACGAGTCCCCACACATGAAAAAGCTGATCACGATGTTGATTGCCGCGACCTTTGCCACCGCTTCCGTTGGCGCGTTCGCCGCGGCTCACGGCGGCGCGATGAGCGATGCGGACAAGGCCAAGAAGTTGGAAGCCTGCAAGAAGATGGACCCGAAGACGGCCGACGACAAGATGAAGGCCGAGTGCAAGAAGCTGATGGAAGGCGAGAAGAAGCCGGACGCCAAGAAGTAAGCATACTTACACTTCGTGTGCTGACTCGTTTCAGCACCACGATTCAGAAATCGGGCCGCGTGCCCGATTTTTTTTGGTTTCTGGAAGGCGAACCCTGGATCACGAGTGGGCCGTCCGAAAAAATGGACCGGCGGGCGCACTCCATTTGAGGCCGGGCTCGGTCATGACGGCTCTGGCGAACAAGCCGCGCTGCTTGCTGAATGCAACTCGCCCGACGCCTCACGCGGCCCGCGCCGCCAGCGCGGGCTTGCCGATGTCGCGAACGCCAAGATCCGCAAGCGCATCGGCGATCGCGTGCACCGCCTGCTGCATCTCCTCGGGGCCGATCGCGCCGATGCATCCCACCCGGAACGTCTCAACCTGTGTCAGCTTGCCCGGATAAAGGATGAAGCCGCGCTCGCGCACCGCCGCGTAGAACGCCTTGAACTCGTACCTAGGGTCGACAGGCGCGTGGAACGTGACGATGATCGGCGCCTGGATCGCAGGGTCGAGGAATGGCTGGAAGCCGAGTGCGGCCATGCCCTTCACCAGCGCATCGCAATTGCTCGCATAGCGCGCGAGTCGTCCCGGCTGGCCGCCCGCGGCGATGAACTGGTCCAGTGCCGCGTCGAACGCGACCACGACGTGCGTGGGCGGGGTATAGCGCCACTGCGTCGTCTTCTCCATGTAGACCCACTGGTCGTGGAGGTCGAGCGCGAGCGAGGTGGAGTTGCCGGCAGCCGCCTCGAGCGCGGAACGGCGCGCGATGACGAAACCCATCCCCGGCGGGCCCTCGATGCACTTGCCGGAGGCGGCGATCACCGCGTCGAAGCTCACTTCGCGCGCGTCGATCGGCAGCGCCCCGAACGAGCTCATCGCGTCGACGATCAGCCGCTTGCCATGCTTCGCCACGACGTCGGCGATGCCCTTGAGCGGATTGAGGATGCCGGTCGAGGTCTCGCAGTGGATGAGGCCGACGTGCGTGACCGACGCATCGGCCGCGAGCAGCCGCTCGACGTCGGCGGGCGTGGTCGGGACGTCCTCCGCAGTCACGAACGTCGAGACCTTGCGCCCCATCATCTGCGTCAGCTTGGCCATCCGCTGGCCGTAGGCGCCGTTGATCAGCACCAGCACGTGGCCGTCGCGCGGCACCAGCGTGTTGATCGCGGCCTCCACCGAGAACGTGCCGCTGCCCTGCATCGGCACGACGACGTGCGTCGCATCGGCGTGGACGACGTCCAGCAGCTTGCGCCGCACGCCCGCCGTGACGGCGTTGAACGAAGCGTCCCACGAGCCCCAGTCGCGCAGCATCGCCATCTTCGTCGCCAGCGAGGTGGTGAGCGGGCCCGGTGTGAGCAGGATCGGGTCGCGGGAGACGAGGCTCATGGAAGGCTCCTTGGTGAAGGCGTCAGCGGGCGGAGGCGGTGCGCCGCCACGCCTGCGTGCGCTTGAGGATCAGGTGCTCGATGCCGAGCGAAATCACGGTGACGACCGCCGACGTGGCCACGATCAGCGTCGCCATTGCCGCCGCCGCGCCGATCGCGCCGGCCTCGTCCATGTGCAAGATCGAGATCGCGGCAAGCGTGGTCTTCGGCGAGTACAGAAAGACGACGGCGGAGATCGTCGTCATCGCGTTGACGAAGTAGTAACGCGCGATGTCGATGACAGTGGGCAGGCACACCGGCAGCGTGACACGGGTGAACGTCTTGTAGAACGGGACCTTGAGCGAGGCCGACACCGACTCGAACTCGCCGTCGAGCTGCTTTAACGCGGTCACCGCCGTGAGATGCGACGACGAGTAGAAATGCACGATCGTCGAGGCGACGAGAATGGCCATCGTCCCGTAGAGCACGGTGAGCGGGTTGGCCGGGTTGTTGAAGAACAGGATGTAGCCGATGCCCAGCACCATGCCAGGCACTGCCATCGGCAGCATGGCCTGCAGCCGGATCACCGGGCGCAGCCCGTCGGCGCCGCGCGTCTTCTCGACCCAGTAGGCGCCGGCGAACGTGATCGCTGCGCCCAGGACCGCGCACAGCCCCGCCATCACCAGGCTGTTGCGGTAGGCGTGCTCCACGCCGGCCTCCTCGAAGCCGTAACGGTAGTGGTCGAGCGTCAAGGAAAGGTTGTACGGCCAGAACTTGACGACAGACCCGTAGGCCGCCATCAGGATCACGCCGAGCATGTAGGCGGAGATCGCCATGACGTAGGCGAGGAACAGCGCGTCGCGCAGCGCGACGCGCTTGGGGGCATAGGGCACGCTGCGCGCGGTGAGCAGCGCCTTCTGCCGTCGCTGCACGATCGCGTCGATGGCAAATGCGACGACGGCCGGCACGAGCAGCACCAGGCCGACGACCGCCCCCATCTGGAAGTTCTGCTGGCCGATGACCTGCTTGTAGATGTCGATCGCCAGGACCGGATAGTTGCCACCGATCACCTTCGGCACGCCGAACTCGGACACGGCCATCGTGAACGTCACCATGGACGCCGAGACCAATCCGTACTTGGCCGACGGCAGCGTCACCGTCATGAAGCACCGCCGCGCCGTCGTGCCCATCGCGTCGGCCGCCTCGTAGAGCCTCGCATCGGCGAGCGACAGTGACGCAAGCAGGATCATCACCGCGTGCGGCAACGTCGAGAACGTCATCGCCAGCACCATGCCCGGCAGGCCGTAGATCGTGTTGAGCCCGAATAGCGGCAGCAGCGCCTTCAGCACGCCCTGGTTGCCGAACAAGTAGATGAACGAGATCGCCGCGAGCAGCGAGGGTGCGAGAATCGGCAGCAGCGCGATCGACCGCCACAGGCCCTTGGCCGGGATGCAGGTGCGCTGGATTGCATAGGCGAACAGGAACGCCATGGGCACGACGACCGCCGTCGTCAGCGCGGCGAACGTCAGCGTGTTCCACGTGGACTGGGCCAGCGCCGGTGACTGCACGTAGCGCATGAAGTTCACCAGCCCCACGAAGGCGCCGCTGCGGTCTTCGAAGCTGCGCACGAACAGCATCGCCAGCGGCAGCGTCAGGAACACGAAGAGCGCACTGGCGAGCAGCACCAGACCGCCACGCGCGGCGATCCACTCGCCGATCAATGTGCCGCGCGCCGGCGGTGCCTCGGCGTCCCGCACCACCGCCGGAGGCGTCATTCGGCGCGGTCGGCAAACACGCGCACGCGGTCCGCCCGCAGCGCGAAGTCGAGCCGTCCGCCTTCGCGCACATCGAGATCGTGCAGCTGGTTGAGCGAGAACGACACGGCGAGGGGCTGCTCGATGCCATCGCAGCCAACTTCGGCAAGGCAGAACGTGCCGAGGTAGTCGATGCGCGAGATGCGCCCGGACAGCCGGTTCGGTAGCGCGGCAATGTCACCCTCGACATAGCGGTCCTCGGGGCGCACGAAGATGCGCACGTCCGTGCCGGGCGCGAAACCATCGACCGGCAGCGTGAGTTCGCACGCGCCCACCCGGTAGCGCCCACCGCCGAGGCTGCGGCCGGGCAGGACATTCACGCGGCCGAGGAACGTGGCGACGAACGGCGTGGCCGGCTGTTCGTAGACCTCGGCCGGCGTGCCGCACTGCTCGATGACGCCGTGGTTCATCACCACGACGCGGTCCGCCATCGACAGCGCTTCCTCCTGATCGTGTGTCACCATGATCGTCGTGACGCCGACGCGCTTCTGCAGCGCACGGATCTCGCCGCGCAGGCGCTCGCGGACCTTCGCGTCCAGCGCTGAGAGCGGCTCGTCGAGCAGCAGCAGCGACGGCGACGTGGCGAGCGCACGGGCCAGCGCGACGCGCTGTTGCTGGCCCCCGGAGCACTGCGCCGGGTACTTCGGGCCGGCATCGGGCAGGCCCACCAGCGTCAGCAGTTCCTGCACCCGCGCGTTGATCTCCGCGCGCCGCTTGCGGCGGTTGACGAGGCCGTAGGCGATGTTCTGCGCGACGGTCAGGTTGGGGAACAGCGCGTAGCTCTGGAAGACGATGCCGTAGTCGCGCGCCGCGGGCGGCAGCGCGGACACGTCGCGCCCGTCCTGGATCACTCGCCCTCGCGTCTGCTGCTCGAGGCCGGCGATCACGCGCAGCAATGTCGTCTTGCCGCAGCCGGAGGGCCCGAGGAAGCAGACGAACTCACCCTTGCGGATGGCGAGGTCGATGTCATTCAGCGCGACGAAGCTGCCGAACGACTTGTGGATCCCTTCGAGCTTCAGCGCCTCGTCAGCCACGACCGGGTCTCCATCGTCGTTCCCGCGCAAGCGGGAACCCAGTGACCTTCGTACGGAAAGACGCTGGGTCCCCGCTTTCGCGGGGACGGCGCCCAACGCGCGCCCAGCGCGCTACTTGGGCGCCGCCTTCGACTCGTAGCGCTTCGACCACTCGGCCAGGATGCGGTCGCGGTTCTTCGCGGCCCACGCGAAGTCGTTCTTCACGAGCCGGCTCGCATAGTCCGCCGGCACGTTGGGCAGCGGCTTGCTCAGGCTCGGCACGGCGACGATGGCGAAGTTGGCGGCGTACAGGCCCATCGCGGCGTCCGACACCGACCAGTCGATGAGCTTTTTCGCCGCGTCGGCCTTCTGCGTGGTCCTGACGACGCCGATCGCCTCCAGGTCCCACCCCAGCCCTTCCTTCGGGAACACGAGGTCGATGGGCGCGCCGCGCGCCTTCTCGCGATTGGCGCGGTACTCGAACGAGATGCCGGCCACGTACTCGCCCGCAGCCGCCGCCGCGCAGGGGCGCGAACCCGAGTGCATGTACTGCGCGACGTTCTCGTGCAGTGCGTCCATGAATTTCCAGCCCTCGGCCTCGCCCCACATCTGCAGCCACGCCGAGACGTCGAAGAAGCCCGTGCCCGACGACGCCGGGTGCGGCATCACGATCTGGCCCTTGAACGAAGGGTGCAGCAACTCCTTCCACGTCTCGGGCTTCTTGATCCCGCGCTTTTGTGCCTCGACGGTGTTGAAGCAGATCGTCGCGCCCCACACGTCCATGCCGACCCACGTCGGCGGGTTCGCCGTATCGCGGTACTCCGGGGCGACACGACCCAAGCCAGCCGGCGCATAGGGCATCAGCATGCCTTCCGTGGCGAAGATGGCCATGCTGGTGGCCGCCACACCCATGATCACGTCGGCCTTCGGCGCAGCCTTCTCGGCGAGGATCTTCGCGGTGATGATGCCGGTCGAGTCGCGCACCCAGGTGATCTCGATGTCCGGATGCGCCTTGTTGAAGCCTTCCTGGTAGGCCTTCAGCTGGTCGGTCTCGAGCGCCGTATAGACAGTGAGCTGCGTCTTCTGCGCCACGGCGGAACCGGAAGCAACGAGGGCCAGCGTCGCAATGGACGCAAGCCAGGCCTTGGTACGGGCGGTATTCATCGACAACCTCTCCTTCACGGGAAGTGGAACGGTGCGTCCGGATGAACAGCGAGGTACAACCGGCGGATGCTACGCCAAGGGGTCGGCTGCCGGGAGTCGAGATGCGCGCGGCGCGGCGACGTCGCCCGGTGTCCGGCCCCAGTTCCGCAGCCCGAAGCCAGCCCAACTGATCTTACCGGGCGAAGTTTGCAGATTGTTGACAATCTACACCCCGGCGGCGTCCAATCGCAACATGCGCGCCGCCCCTGCCGGCCCCGCAACCCGCGCCCAGCGCTCGGTTCCGGACGACCACCCCATCGCCTTGCTGCAGGCGCACACGCTGCCCGCGCTGGTCCAGCGCGAGCTCACCCGGCTGATCCTCGCCGGCGCCCTGAAGGCGGGCATGAAGCTCAACGAGGTCGACGTTGCCCAGCGGCTCGGCGTCTCCAGGGGCCCCGTCCGGGAGGCTTTTCGCGCTCTCGAGGAGTCGGGCCTCGTGCGCCTCGAAAAGAACCGCGGCGTGTTCGTGCGCGAGGTGACGCCCGCCGAGGCCGACGAGATCTTCGAGCTGCGCGCCCTGCTCGACGAGTTCGCCGGTCGCAGAGCGGCAGAGCGGGCCACCGCGACCGACGTCGCGGCATTGACCTCGATCGTCGACCGCATGGCGTCTGCTGCCGAGGCCGGCGACGCCGACGCGTACTTCGACCTCAACCTTACTTTCCACGACCGCATCGTGGCGTTGGCCGGCAACGCGAAGCTCGCCGCACTCTACCGCCGGCTGGTGAACGAACTGGCTCTTGCGCGCCGTGCGGCGTTCGAGCGGGCCGGAACACTGCCCCGCTCGATTCTCGAGCACCGCGCCATCGTGGCGACGATAGCCTCGGGCGACGCCGACGCCGCCGGCCACAGGCTGCGCGAGCACGTGCTGGCCAGCCGCGACCGCGTGCGCCGCGATCGCGAGGCGCCCGCCTCACCCTCCCCTCGCCGAACCGCCGCCGCGTCCGCGCGACGCGCCGTCAGGAGCCCACGTTGATTGCGGATAGCATCAGCGTCAACGGCCGCCGATACCGCTGGCCGTCGCGTCCGCTCGTCGTCGTCTGCGTGGACGGCTGCGAGCCTGACTACATCACCGAGGCGATCGGCGCCGGTCGCGCGCCCTACCTCGCCTCGCTGCGTGGCAAGGGTACCTGCCTCACCGCCAACGCGGTCGTGCCGACCTTCACCAACCCCAACAACCTGTCGATCGTGACCGGCGTGCCGCCGGCGGTGCATGGCATCTGCGGCAACTACTTCTGGGATCGCGAGGCCGGCGCCGAGGTGATGATGAACGACGCGCGCTATCTGCGTGCGCCGACAATCCTCGCCGCGTTCGCCGAGTCCGGCGCGAAGGTCGCCGTCGTCACCGCGAAGGACAAGCTGCGCACGCTGCTCGGCCACAGGCTCCGCGGCATCTGCTTCTCCTCCGAGAAAGCCGACAAGGTGACGCGCGCCGAGCACGGTCTCGACGACGCGCTCGGTCTCACCGGCATGCCGGTCCCGTCCGTCTACAGCGCGGAGCTCTCCGAGTTCGTGTTCGCGGCCGGCGCGGCGCTGCTCGAGCGCGAGCGGCCCGACGTCATGTACCTGTCGACCACTGACTACGTGCAGCACAAGCACGCGCCGGGCACGCCTTCGGCGAACGACTTCACCGCGATGATCGACCGCTACCTCGGGCGGCTCGACGCGCTCGGCGCCACCGTCGTGCTCACCGCCGATCACGGCATGAACGCCAAGACCGACGCCTTCGGCGCGCCGAACATCGTGTTCCTGCAGGACCTGCTCGACGGCTGGTACGGCAAGGGTGCCACGCGCGTGATCCTGCCGATCACCGACCCCTACGTCGTCCACCACGGCGCGCTGGGCTCCTTCGCCACCGTCTATCTGCCGACCGACAAGCTGATGGACGCCGCGGTGCGCATCAAGTCGTTGCCCGACGTGGGCCTCGTGCTCACCCGCGACGAGGCCTGCCACCGCTTCGAGCTGCCGCCCGACCGAGTGGGCGACCTCGTCGTCGTCGCGGAGCGCCTCTCGGTCATCGGGACGTCGAAGGACCGGCACGACCTCTCCGGCCTCGACGCACCGCTGCGCTCGCACGGCGGGCTCTCCGAGCAGCAGGTCCCGCTGCTCGCCAACCGTCGTGCTACCGATCTCCCCTACCGGCGCTGGCGCAACTTCGACGCCTTCGACCTCGCCTGTAACCGCCTCGACTGACGCCATGAACAGCGACGTCCTGCACGAGAAGATGCGCATCGGCGGCGTGCGCGTGGGCCGCGACCGCGTGCTCGAGGTCCACAACCCCTACACCGGCGCGCTGGTCGGCACGGTGCCGATGGCGAGCGTGGACGACGTGCGACACGCGTTCTCCGTCGCGCGCGCCTACAAGCCCCGGCTCACCCGCTACGAGCGCTACCGCATCTGCCAGCGCGCTGCCGAGATCCTGGCAAGCCGCGCCGAAGAGTTGTCCGACCTCATCACCGCCGAGTGCGGCATCTGCAAGAAGGACTCGCTCTACGAGGTTGGCCGGGCCCGCGACGTGTTCACGTTCGCCGGCAACGCCGCGCTGCAGGACGATGGGCAAGTGTTCTCCTGCGACCTGACGCCGCACGGCCGCTCGCGCAAGGTGTACACGCTGCGCGAGCCGCTGCTCGGGGTCATCAGCGCGATCACGCCGTTCAACCACCCGCTGAACCAGGTGGCGCACAAGGTCGCGCCGTCGGTTGCGACGAACAACCGGATGGTGCTCAAGCCCACCGAGAAGACGCCGTTGTCCGCGCTGCGGCTCGCCGACGTCCTCTACGAGGCCGGGCTGCCGCCGGAGATGCTGTCGGTCGTCACCGGCGATCCGCGCGAGATCGCCGACGAGATGCTGACGAACCCGGACGTCGACCTCGTGACGTTCACCGGTGGCGTGGCCGTCGGCAAGTACATCGCCGCGAAGGCCGTGTACAAGCGCCAGGTCCTGGAGCTGGGCGGCAACGACCCGATCATCGTGATGGAAGATGCCGACCTCGACGAGGCGGCGATGCTCGCCGCGGCAGGTTCGTACAAGAACTCCGGGCAGCGCTGCACGGCGGTCAAGCGCATTCTCGTGCAGCAGGACGTGGCCAACGCGTTCGTCGAGCGCCTGGTCGCGGCGACGGAGGCCTGGACGTACGGCGACCCGATGGACCGCGACGTCGACATGGGTACGGTGATCGACGTGCCGGCGGCGATGAGCTTCGAGTCGCGCGTCAATGACGCCGTCGCGCGCGGCGCGAAGCTCCTGGTCGGCAATGTGCGGCGCGGAGCGCTGTACTCGCCCACGCTGATCGACCACGTGGATCCCGAGATGAACGTGGTGAAGACCGAGACGTTCGGCCCGGTCTCGCCGGTGATCCGCTTTCGCACGATCGAAGACGCCATCCGCATCGTCAACGGCACGGCCTACGGCCTGTCGTCGTCGGTGTGCACCAACCGCCTCGACTACGTCACGCGCTTCGTGTCCGAGCTCAACGTGGGCACGGTCAACGTCCGCGAGGTTCCGGGCTACCGCCTGGAGCTCACGCCGTTCGGCGGCATCAAGGACTCGGGACTGGGCTACAAGGAAGGCGTTCAGGAGGCGATGAAGAGCTTCACCAACGTCAAGACGTACTCGCTGCCGTGGTGAGTGCAGGGTCAGACCCTCCTTCTCGCAGTTCGTCGGCCCATGCCTTGTCCGCAACGTCGGGAGAAGGAGGGTCTGACCCTGCTTCCCGCGCTGGCCCTGATTTCACGTCCGAAGGGGACGTCAACCTGTCGCCCCGGCGCAAGGCGTGGCAGGAGGCGCACGTCGGCCCCCGCGCGCACGCGATGCTCGCACGCGACAGCGCGGCGTTCCTGCACCAGTCGCTGTCGACACCCTGCCTCGACGCGCTCGTCGCCGCCGAGGGCATCTGGCTCACGGGTGCCGACGGCCGGCGCACCATGGACTTCCACGGCAACAATGTGCACCAGGTCGGCTACCGCCACCCGCGCGTCATGGCTGCCGTGCATGAAGCGCTCGGCACGCTGCCGTTCTCGCCGCGCCGATTCGCCAACCGCTACGCGACCGAGCTGGCGGAGCGACTGGGCAGCCTGGCACCCGACCCGCTCGGCAAGGTGCTGTTCGCGCCCGGCGGGACACTGGCCATGGGCATGGCGCTCAAGCTCGCGCGCGTAGCGACCGGACGCCACAAGACGGTCTCGCTCTGGGACAGCTTCCACGGCGCCTCGCTCGACGCGATCGGCATCGGAGGCGAGGCCGTGTTCCGCAAGGGCATGGGCCCGCTGCTGCCTGGCGCCGAGCACGCACCGCCGCCGGACCCGCGCGACTGCCGCTTCGGCTGCGCAGGCACGTGCAACCTCCGTTGCGCCGAGTACGTCGCGTACATGCTGGACAAGGAGGAGGACGTCGCGGCCGTGGTCGTCGAGACGGTACGCTGCACCGACGTCCAGATACCTCCCCGGGACTACTACCGGATCCTGCGCGAGGCCTGCGACCGCCACGGGAGCTTGCTGATCCTCGACGAGGTCCCCATCGCGCTCGGCCGCACGGGCACCATGTTCGCGTTCGAGCACTACGGCGTCGTGCCGGACATGGTCGTGCTCGGCAAGGGACTCGGCGGCGCGGTATTCCCGCTCGCTGCATTGATCGCCCGCCGCGACCTCGACGTCGCGTCCGACCGCGCGCTCGGCCACTACACGCACGAGAAGAGTTCGGTGGGATGCGCGGCGGGGCTCGCCACCCTCGACGTCATCGAGAGCGAGCGACTGTGCGAGCGTTCGCGCACGCTTGGCGAGCGGGCGCTGCGACGCATGAAGGGGCTGCAGGCGAGGCATCCGCTGGTGCGCGACGTGCGTGGTCTCGGCCTGCTGCTGGGCCTCGAACTGTCGTGGTCCGACGGCACGCCGGCTCGCGAGGAGGCCGATGCCGTCATGTACGAGTGTCTGTCCCGCGGGCTGTCGTTCAAGGTCGGCCAGGGCAACGTGCTGACGCTCTCGCCTCCGCTTGTCATCGACGAGCGCGATCTCGACGCCGCGTTCGATATCCTGGACGACGCGCTGGCGGCCGTGGCCGCCGGCGTCGCACGATGAAGCTCCTGCTCGACCTCCTCGCCGGCGTCGCGCTGCTCGTCTGGGGCACGCACCTCGTGCGCACCGGCATCCTGCGCCAGTACGGCGGCCCACTGCGCCTGTTCCTGCGGCGCAGTGTGGCCAACCGCGCCACGGCGTTCTTCGCCGGGCTGGGCGTCACCGGGCTGCTGCAGAGCAGCACCGCTACCGCACTGATCGTCGCGGCATTCGCCGGACAGGGGCTGATCGGCACGGCGTCTGCGCTGGCGGTGATGCTGGGCGCCGATGTCGGCACGTCATTGGTGACGCTGGTGTTGTCGTTCGACCTGGGCTTTCTCGCGCCGGTGCTCGTCATCGCCGGCGTCACCATGTTCCTGCGCCGGCAGGACACGGCCATCGGCCGCTTCGGCCGCATCCTGATCGGGCTGGGGCTCATCCTTTTCGCGCTGCAGTGGATCCGGACTGCCGCGCAGCCCGTGGTCTCGACGGCGGGCGTCAAGGTGCTCTTCAGCTCGCTCACCGGCGACGTGATGCTCGACATGCTCGTCGGCGCGGCGTTCGCCATCACCGTCTACTCGAGCCTCGCCGTCGTCCTGCTCGTGGCCACGTTCGCCCAACTCGGCCTGGTCGGCCTGCCGGTGGCCTTCGGCATCGTATTGGGCGCGAACCTGGGCAGCGGCGCGCTGGCCATGATGTCGACCATTCACGCCGAGCCCGAGGCCCGTCGCGTCACGCTGGGCAACTTCCTCTTCAAGCTCGCCGGCTGTGTACTGGCGGCACCGGTGGTCAATGGGTTGCTGCCGCTCGGCGAGCGCTTCGCGCTGGCCCCCGAGCAGGAGGTCGTCCTGTTCCACCTCGCGTTCAACATCGCGATGGCCGTGCTGTTCCTCGGCTTCACGAACCCCTTCGCGCGCATCGTTCAGCGGCTGCTGCCGACGCCGCCGGCATCGGAGAAGGGCACGCGCCCGCGCTTCCTCGACGCCTCCGCGCTCGAGACACCCGCGTTGGCGATCGGCAACGCCGCCCGCGAGACGCTGCGCATCGCCGACGCGATCGAGGAGATGCTGCGCGGCGTGATGGACGTGCTGCGCCACAACGACCGCGACCTCGCGCAGAAGCTGCGGCGCAAGGACGACGTCGTCGACCAGTTGTACACGGCGGTCAAGCTCTACCTGGCCCAGGTTCCGCGCGGCGCGCTCGACGAGCGCGAGAGCCGGCGCTGGACCGACATCATCTCGTTCGCCATCAACCTCGAGCAGGTCGGCGACATCATCGAGCGCATCCTCGATGACCTCGAGAACCGCAAGATCGACAAGGGACGCAGGTTCTCCGAGGCCGGCATGGGCGAGATCGTCGACCTGCACTCGCGCCTGTGCGCCAACCTGCGGCTCGCCACCAGCGTGTTCCTGCACGGCGACCTCAAGACGGCGCAGGAACTGCTCGCGCAGAAGGTGCTGATCCGCGACCTCGAGCGCGCCTATTCCGCCTCGCACCTCGAACGGCTCGCCGGCAACACCATCGAGTCGATCGAGACCTCGTCGCTGCACCTCGATCTCATTTCCGACCTGCGCCGCATCAACTCGCACTTCTGCTCGGTCGCCTACCCGATCCTCGAGGAGGCCGGCGTCCTGGCGAAGACGCGACTGCGCGAGGTCGAGATCGCGCCGGTCGGCGAGGACGCAACCGCGCCACCGCCTCCGGGCTTCGGCAAGGATGCGCCCAGGGGCCTCTGAACGACGCCGTTGGCTCCAACCGACATCTCGCTCGGCGTCACGCTCGCCGTTCTCGGCGCGGGGCTGCTCCACGCGCTGTGGAACGCTCTGCTGAAGAGCGCGGCCGGCGACCCGATGCTCGACACGGCGCTGATCGTCGCCGGCTCATCGGCCGTTTGCCTCCCCCTGCTGCCGTTCATTCCGCTCCCGGCCAAGGCGGCGTGGCCCTACGCGTTCGCATCCATGGTGATCCACTTTGCCTACTACGTGACGCTGGCCGGCGCCTACCGCCGCGGCGACCTGTCGTTCGCCTACCCGCTGATGCGCGGCGTCGCGCCGCTGCTCGTCACGGCGCTCGGGGTCGTCGTGCTGGGCGAGCACCTTCGACCGCACGCGCTCGCCGGCATCCTGCTGATCAGCGCGGGCATCATCGCGATCGCGTGGTTGGCGAGCGGCACGCACACGCTAGCCGCAGCCGGATTCGCGTTGGGCAACGCGGTGATCATCGCCGTCTACACGCTGGTCGACGGCGCCGGCGCGCGCGCCGCCGGCAGCCCATGGTCCTACGCGTTCTGGCTGATGTGCCTCGAGGGCTTTCCGTTCCTCGCCTGGATCGTGTGGCAGCGTGGCCGCCCGGCCATCGACTATGCGCGCCGCCGGTGGCGCCGCGCCGTGCTCGGAGGTGCCGCGAGCGTGGCCGCCTACGCGATCGCGCTGTGGGCGATGACCAAAGCGCCGGTGGCCGTCGTCGCAGCGCTGCGCGAGGTGTCGGTGGTGTTCGCGGCGTTGATCGGCACGCTGTTCCTCAAGGAAGCCTTCGGCTGGCGCCGTCTCGCGGGCGCCGTCGGCGTGGCGGCGGGCGTGGCCGCGTTGCGCCTCTGACCACGGATGACTCCATGACCCCGATCCCCACCCAGGCCCGCGTCGTGATCGTCGGCGGCGGGATCGCCGGCTGCTCGGCGGCCTACCACCTCGCCAAGCTCGGCGTGCGCGACGTGCTGCTGCTCGAGCAGGGCAGGCTGACCTGCGGAACGACCTGGCACGCCGCGGGCCTCGTCGGGCAGACGCGGGCCACCCGCAACGCCACGCGCATGAGCCGCTACGGCATCGAGCTGTACGCGACGCTCGAAGCCGAGACGGGCCTGGCGACCGGATGGAAGCAGTGCGGCTCGCTCAACGT
>Ga0209254_10003429_pt1 | contig 14463 bp, 14 predicted proteins | sample FrelakmetDIP11DI_FD_187148 | JGI IMG/M metagenome (GOLD analysis project Ga0209254, IMG submission 187148) | Freshwater lake sediment microbial communities from the University of Notre Dame, USA, for methane emissions studies - DIP11 DI (SPAdes)... | ecosystem: Environmental > Aquatic >...
GGGAACTGGGCGCTGTCGGGTGGCGTCATTGAGAGAGTGTTGGCCTAAGGTGAATAATGAATTATCGCGTGTGGATGCTGTTGTTGCTGTTGCTGCCCGGATGGGCGGCAGCCGCTTCGTGTTCCCTGTTGATTGTCGGCGACAGCCTGAGTTCCGGCTATGGCCTGGCAAATGGATCAGGCTGGGTGGACAAGCTGGACCAACGCCTGAAGAAAACTGCGCCGGAATGGCGTGTGGTGAACGCCAGCGTCAGCGGCGACACCACGCAGAACGGTCTGCAGCGCCTGCAACCCGCCCTGGGCCGGCATCATCCGCAGGGCGTGCTGATCAGCCTCGGCGGCAACGATGCCCTGCGCGGCACCCCGCCCGACGTAATCCGGCAGAATCTGCTTACGATGATTCGCCAGGCCAAGGCGGCTGGCGCCTGGGTGGTGCTGCTGGAGGCGCCGGTGTTGCCGAATTACGGCAAGGCGTATGCCGACGCGGTGGCGAAACTGTACGTCGACGTGGCGCGCGAGGAGAAAATCGCGCGCGTGCCGTGTTTTGTCTGCGCGGTGGGGGTGAAGTCCGGCATGATGCAGGCCGACGGCATCCACCCCAACGAGCAGGCCCAGGCTGCGCTGCTCGACGCGGTGTGGCCGCATATCAAACCGAAACTGCGCTGCCCGGCGAAATGAAGCATCGAGACGAGACCTGCCCGTGCGGATCCGGGCTGCTGTATTCAGCCTGCTGTGGGCGTTTCCATGCCGGGGAAGTTGCGCCGGATGCGGCGAGCCTGATGCGCTCGCGCTACAGCGCGTATGTGCGTGGGCTGGAAACCTATCTGCATGGCACCTGGCATCCCGCTACGCGCCCCGCGACGCTGGAACTGGATGCCGTGCCGCGCCCGCAGTGGCTGGGGTTGACGGTCAAATCGCACGTGCCGCTAGACGACCATCACGCGACAGTGGAATTCGTCGCGCGCTACAAATTGAACGGTCGTGCGTTCAAGCTGCACGAAGTGAGCCGCTTCGAACGGGTGGATGGGCGATGGTTGTATGTCGGCGGCGAGATGCACGAGTGAAGGAGAGGTCATGCGCGTAAGCAAACTGGGTCACGCCGTGTTGAAAGTTCGCAGCCTGGAAACGTCGGTGCCGTTTTATCGCGACGTGCTCGGACTGAAGGAAGTGGCGCGCTATGGCGCCCGGATGGCGTTTTTTTCGTGCGGTGACAATCACCACGATCTCGCGCTGTTCGAGATCGGCGCGCAGGCCGCGTCGCCCGATGACCGGCAGATCGGCCTCTACCACCTGGCGTTCAAGGTCGGCGAATCGCTGGACGCATTGCGCGCCTGCCGCGATCACCTCGCGGCACACGGCGTGGCCATCGTCGGCCAGGCCGATCATCGCGTCAGTCAGGCGCTGTATTGCCACGATCCCGACGGCATCATGATCGAGCTGTACGTCGATGCCGATCCGGCTGTCTGGCGCGACGATCCTGGTGCGGTGGCGCATGTCGGGGCGCTCAGGCTGTGAGCCTGGAATAGAGAGGGGGCATGCACGCTACGCGACGCCAATTTCTCAGGCAGATGAGTGCAGCGTCGCTGGCGACGTTGACGGCGCACGCGCGCTGGGTGGAGGCAGGCAGTCCCGCGGCCAGGCCATCCGGCTACGGTGCTTTGCGACCGGTGACCGATCAACGTGGCGTGGCGGTGCTGGCCTTGCCGGAAGGCTTCAAGCTGACCACGCTGAGCCGCATCGGCGAACGCTTCGACGGCGGCCGCGTGCCGAAGCATCTCGACGGCATGGCGGCGTTCGCGCGGCCCGGCGGCGCGGTGCGGCTGATCCGTAATCACGAGGTGAGCAATCCGGCGGGCGACGTGACCGGCGCGCTGCCGGGGGGTGGCTACGATGCGCTCGCCGGCGGCGGCTGCATGGTGCTCGACATCGATCTCGCCGGGCGACTGATGCGACAGTTCGTCGGTCTGTCCGGTACCCACGTCAACTGTGCGGGCGGTTATGCCTGGCGGCAACGCGCCTGGCTTTCCTGCGAGGAGACCGTCGCGGGGCCGGAACAGGACTACGGCAAAAAGCATGGCTATGTGTTCGCAGTGCCCGCCGATCTCGTGCGCGCCTCGCCGCCGGTTGCGCTGACGGCGATGGGGCGCTTCAAGCATGAGGCAGCGTGTGCGGATAATGCGGGCGTGGTCTATCTGACCGAGGATGCGGGCAGCGCGCGCGGCAGCGGATTCTACCGTTTCCTGCCGCACGATCGCGCCGATCTCGCCCGGGGCGGGCGCCTGCAGATGCTGCGCGCGCGCGCGGCGCAGCTGGACGCACGGCAGACGCAGCGCAGCGGTACGCCGCTGCCATGCAGCTGGGTGACCATCGCCGATCCCGACCCCGATCTGGAAGCCGGCGCGGCCAGCTGTTTCGCGCAGAGTCGCGTGGCAGGCGGCACCCAGTTCAACCGCCTGGAAGGCCTGTGGCTGGGGCAGGACGGCAAAGCGGTTTATTTCACCTCGACCTCGGGCGGCGATGTCAAAAGCCCTGACATGAACAGCGACGGTTTCGTGCAGGGCTACGGCCAGGTCTGGCGCTATGTGCCGACCGGCACGGACAGCGGCGTGCTGACGCTGTTCTTCGAATCGCCCGGCGCCAGCGTGCTCGATTCGCCCGACAACCTGTGCGTGACGCCGCGCGGCGGATTGCTGCTGTGCGAGGACGACGCCAGCCCGAAGGACCGTGACCGCAATTCACTGTTTGCCGGAGAAAACGTGAATCGCCTGGTGGGTCTGGGTGCCAACGGCACGCCCTTCGTCTTCGCGGTCAACCTATTGAATGGCAGCGAACTGGCCGGTGCCTGCTTCAGTCCGGACGGCCGTACGCTGTTCGTCAACGTCTACGGTGACGGCAGTCCGGACAGCGGCATGACCTGTGCGATCAGCGGGCCGTGGCGGGCGGGACCGCTTTGAAGGAAGCGCTGAAATGAATCGAGCCCGCGTGTGCGGGCTCGATTCATTAAAAACTGGGGTGGACGATGGGGCTCGAACCCACGACAACAGGAATCACAATCCTGGACTCTACCAACTGAGCTACGTCCACCATTGATGCTACTTACTACGAAACCTTGGCCTGCCCGACAGGAATCGAACCTGTAACCCCCAGCTTAGAAGGCTGGTGCTCTATCCGGTTGAGCTACGGGCAGAGAGTCCTATCTTCGGGCACTAATTTTATGCTTGGGCACATTGGGGTGGTCGGGGTGAGGGGATTCGAACTCCTGACATCCTGCTCCCAAAGCAGGCGCGCTACCGGGCTGCGCTACACCCCGAAATCCTCTTGGCCCCCAGCAACCCAAACAAACTGGAAACTGGCGGCGCATTTCGGAGAGGCGGAACTATACCTTGGCGATTCGGCCGGGTCAATTTTTGCTTGAGTAAGGTAGGGGGTTCCGGGAAAATCACGCTTTTGCTTCAGGGTTGTTTTGATGAGCGCACGCATCCTCGACGGCAAGGCCATGGCCGACACCATTCTTGCAGTGATCCACGACAAGGTGGCGGAACGCGAGGCGCAGGGCAAGCGCCGTCCCGGCCTGGCGGTGATCCTGGTCGGCGACGATGCTGCGTCGGCGGTGTACGTGCGCAACAAGAAGCGTGCGTGCGAGCGTGCCGGGGTTACCAGCATCGCGCATGATCTGCCGGGGGCGACCACGCAGGAGCAGGTGCTGGCGCTGATCGACAGCTTGAATGCCGATGCAGGCATCGACGGCATTCTGGTGCAGTTGCCGCTGCCTGCGCACATCGACGCCGAGACGGTGATCGAGCGTATCCGTCCCGACAAGGACGTCGACGGTTTTCACCCTTACAACATCGGCCGCCTGGCCGTGAAAATGCCGACGCTGCGACCGTCCACCCCGCGCGGCATCATGACGCTGCTGCGTGCCACCAACGAGGAACTGCGCGGCAAGAATGCGGTGATGGTCGGCGCGTCCAATATCGTCGGCCGGCCGATGAGCCTGGAACTGCTGCTGGCCGGTTGCACCATCACCGTGTGCCATAGCGCCACGCGCGATCTGGAAAGCTTCGTCCGTTCGGCCGAGGTGCTGGTGGTGGGAGTGGGGCGGCCGCGCATGATCCCCGGCGACTGGGTGAAGGAAGGAGCGATCGTGATCGACGTCGGCATCAACCGCCTGCCGGACGGCAAGCTGGTCGGCGATGTCGATTTCGATACAGCGGCGCAGCGCGCCAGTTGGATTACCCCGGTGCCCGGCGGCGTCGGTCCGATGACAGTGGCGACGCTGCTGGAAAACACGCTGGAAGCGGCGTTGATGCACAACCCCTGATGGAGTGTGTGTGAGTGGTAAGTGGTGAACGGTAAGCAGTAAAGCGGCGTCAGCCCTGGTGTAGCGCCCTTAGATATGCCACATCGACGAACGGCTGGCCGAGATCGGGGCCAGCCAGTCGCTGGTTCGGCGCACCGGGATCGCCGAGGTCGGATAGCACGACCGCCGCACCGCTGAAATCGTGATCCAGGGTGTAGTCGTTCACCGTCACCAGCGTTTTCAGGCCGGCTCCCAGACTCGCGCGCAGGCCGTTTTCCGAATCCTCGAAGGCCAGACAATCGGCGGCGTCGAGTCGCATTTTTTCCAGCGCGTAATGATAAATGTCGGGCGCGGGCTTCTTTGCCGGGACGATGTCGCCCGCCGCGATGACCTCGAACCAGTCCTGGGTGCCTGCACCCAGGCTGTGTTCCAGCAGCACGGTGACGTTCTCGGGCGTGGTGGTGGTGGCGATTGCCAGGCGCAGACCCGCGGCACGCGCGTCGGTCAACAGGCGCTTGACCCCCGGACGCATCGGGATGCCGCCGTGCGCAGCGAGTGCGGCGTAGTGCCGGGTCTTGGCTTGATGGAGTTCCGCCACCATCTGATCGAAGTGGGCCGGCTTGCTATAGTCCGGCCGATAGTGGTCGATATAGTGCTTCATCCGCTCCTTGCCGCCGGTGACGGCGAGCAGTTTGCCGTAGAGGGTGACATCCCAGTGCCAGTCGAGCCCGGCATCGGCAAAGGCCTGATTGAAAGCGGGGCGATGGCCGTCACGCTCGGTGTCGGCCAGGGTGCCGTCGACGTCGAATAAAAGGGCTTGTAGGGTCATGTTGGCGGGGTCGGTGGAAGTTGCTGAGTCGGTGGGATTCTGTTATTTAATCGCGCTGGGTTTTTTGCCCGGCACACATCACTTCTGAAGAGAGCGAAATGGCTGAAACTCTGAAGCGCTTTGAGCCTTACAAGGCCAAAAAAGGCGAAGAATACATGAACGCAAACCAGCGCGCGCATTTTCGCAAAATGCTCGAAGCCTGGAAAACCGAGCTGTCACAGGACATCGACAGCACGCTGCAGTCCATGCAGGACGAACAGACCGTGTTCGCCGATCCCAACGACCGCGCCACCCAGGAATCCGACATGGCGCTGGAATTGCGCAACCGCGACAGGGAGCGCAAGCTGATCAAGAAAATCAACGACACCATTGCCAAGATCGACAGCGAAGACTACGGCTATTGCGAGTCCTGCGGGGTTGAGATTGGACTGGAACGCCTGCAGGCGCGTCCGACTGCAACGCTGTGCATCGAATGCAAAACGCTCGAGGAAATCCGCGAACGCCAAGTCGCCAAATCATAATTGGTACGTCGGCTCGTCCAATCATCATCAGCAAGCAGAGCGCCCAATAATTATCCGGAGAACACGATGGCCAACACGAACGATTTCGATGCGTACTACAACGGGCTGCTCTACAGCGTGATGCGCTGGGATCAGTTGACTGCGTTCTGGCAGAAGGTGGATGCCGACGCGGCGTGGTATCTCTATGCGGTGGGGCAGGAAGTGCCGCAAGAACCTTCGGCTGCCGACAAGGTGCAGCAGTTCATGCGCGAACTGGATGAACTGTTACGGCGCGAGCATCACGAGGATTACTGCGCGATCGTCTACGCCGATAACCTGGATGCGCCCAATTTCATCAAGATTTACGACCCGAACCATCTTGGCAGTTCCTGCGGCTCCAGCTCGATGAAATCGTCGGTATTGCCGGGTTGGCTGATGAGCAAGACACCGCCACGCGAGCTGGAAATGCATGGGATGGTGACGGGACAGCGCAAGCGCTGGTGGCAGACGTTTCTCGGCGAGACGGCTTAGCGCCACAGAGTAGAAGCCAATAAAAAACGCGCCATCAGGCGCGTTTTTTATTGGCGAGGCGCGCAGCAAACACGCGCCGGGCGATTAACTCGCTTGTTCGTCAGTGGCTTCCGGTGCGGTTGCCGCAGGCGCATCCAGCAGCGCCTTCATCGACAGGCGCAGGCGGCCTTTTTCGTCTGCTTCCAGGATCTTCACCCGTACGACCTGGCCTTCTTTCAGGTGGTCGCCGATGGCGTTGACGCGCTCATGGGCAATCTGCGAAATGTGCAGCAGGCCGTCGCGACCCGGCAACACATTGACGATCGCGCCGAAGTCCAGCAGCTTGATGACCGGGCCTTCGTAGACCTTGCCGACTTCGACTTCGGCGGTGATTTCCTCGATGCGCTTCTTCGCCAGTTCGCCGGCTTCCATGCTGGTGCAGGCGATCTTCACGCTGCCGTCTTCCTGGATGTCGATCTGGGTGCCGGTTTCCTCGGTCAGCGCGCGGATCACGGCGCCACCCTTGCCGATGACGTCGCGGATTTTTTCCGGGTTGATTTTCATCGCGATGATGCGCGGCGCGTAGGCCGACATTTCATGCACGCCCGACGATACCGACGCTTTCATGATCTGCAGGATGTGCATGCGGCCTTCCTTGGCCTGCTTCAGCGCGGCATCCATGATTTCTGCGGTGATGCCCTGGATCTTGATGTCCATCTGCAGCGCGGTGACGCCCTTTTCGGTGCCCGCGACCTTGAAGTCCATGTCGCCGAGGTGATCTTCGTCGCCGAGGATGTCGGTCAGCACGGCGAACTTGCCGCCTTCCTTGATCAGGCCCATGGCGATGCCGGCGACGTGCGCCTTCAGCGGCGCGCCGGCGTCCATCAGCGACAGGCAGCCACCACACACCGAGGCCATCGACGACGAGCCGTTGGATTCGGTGATTTCCGACACCACGCGCATGGTGTAGCCGAATTCTTCCTTGCTCGGCAGCACTGCCATGAGCGCGCGCTTGGCCAGGCGCCCATGACCGACCTCGCGGCGCTTGGGGGCGCCCACGCGGCCGGTTTCGCCGGTGGCATAGGGGGGCATGTTGTATTGCATCATGAAGCGGTCGGAGTAGCTGCCTTCGAGCGCGTCGATGGTCTGTTCGTCGCGCCCGGTGCCGAGCGTGGTGACCACCAGCGCCTGGGTTTCGCCCCGGGTGAACAGGGCGGAACCGTGGGTGCGCGGCAGCACGCCGGTGCGGATGGTGATCGGGCGCACGGTGCGGGTATCGCGACCGTCGATACGCGGCTGGCCGGAGAGGATGCGGTTACGCACCACGCTGGCTTCCAGGTTGTGGAAAGCATCCTTGACGTGGTTGGCAGCGACAGTGTCCATGTCGGCGCTGATCAGTTCGGCGAAGGCCTTGTTGCGCACTTCGTCGACCGCGGTCATGCGCGCCTGTTTCTGCTTGATGTTGTAAGCCTGCTGCAGACCGTCCTCGGCCAGCGCTTTCAGGCGCTCGACCATCACGGTGTCTTCGGCGTGCGGTACCCAGTCCCATGCGTCGGCGCCGGCTTCGTCGGCCAGTTCGTTGATCGCATTGATGACCGCACGCATCTGGGTGTGGCCGAACACCACCGCGCCCAGCATGATGTCTTCCGGCAATTCCATCGCTTCGGACTCGACCATCAGCACAGCGGATTCAGTACCGGCGACGACCAGGTCGAGTGCTGAGTCTTTCAGTTCGGAAAGGGTCGGGTTCAGTACATATTCGCCGTTGATGAAACCGACGCGTGCTGCGCCCACCGGGCCGTCGAACGGCAGGCCGGACAGCGACAGCGCGGCGGAAGCACCGATCAGCGCGGGGATATCGGCGCTGATTTCAGGATTGGACGACATCACCGTGGCGATGATCTGTACTTCGTTGAAAAAACCTTCCGGAAACAGCGGGCGGATTGGGCGGTCGATCAGGCGGCAAATCAGAATTTCACCGTCGGACGCGCGGCTTTCGCGCTTGAGGAAACCACCGGGAATACGGCCAGCGGCGTAGGTTTTTTCCTGATAATCGACGGTCAGCGGGAAGAAGTCCTGGCCGGGTTTGACATCCGTTTTGGCGACGACGGTAACCAGCACCACGGTGTCTTCAATGTTGACGATGACGGCGCCGCCCGCCTGGCGGGCGATTTCGCCGGTTTCCAGGGTGACCTGATGGCGGCCGTAGGTGAAAGTTTTCTTGATAGCGCTCACACGAGTTCCTTTCAAAATGAAAACGCCCCGCGAGTGCGGGGCGTGGGCAATTCAGGGTGCAACACGACCCTTCCACTGTTCTGATATGGCCAGCGCCGAGCCAGTCAGTGCCGGCACAGCCAGCAAAGTGCAGCCAGCAAAGTGCTGTGTCATCACAGTGGGCCGGTAGGGTTTACTTACGCAGGCTGAGACGGTCGATCAGGGTCTTGTAGCCTTCGAGATTGGTGCGCTTGAGGTAGTCGAGCAGCTTGCGGCGACGGCTCACCATTTTCAGCAGACCGCGACGCGAATGGTGATCCTTCATGTTGACCTTGAAGTGGCCGGTCAGGTCATTGATGCGAGCCGTCAGCAGGGCAACCTGCACTTCGGGTGAGCCGGTGTCGGCGGGTGCGCGTTGAAAATCCTGGACGACTTGCGCTTTTTGAGCGACGGTAACAGCCATGGTGTACTCCTTCTAAATCGCGTGGCCTGCGGCTGAGCGGGACACGTTCTGGGAAACCGCGCATTTTACGCTAAGTGGGTGCGCCAATTCAAGTTTTCTGTTGGGTGGCGATCAGGCGGCGCGGTACCAGGTGGCCAGATTCGGCATGAGCCAAACCGAGGAAGGTGTGGGCGGCCGTATACACGCGCGTCAGTCCGGGTTCTGCTGCCGGATGCGCGATACTGCGGCCCTGACACAAGGCTGCGGCGTCGGGGGCGTCGAGGTGCACGGCGGGCAGATGCGCCACCAGACAGTCCGCGGGCATCAGCATGGCCAGACGCTGGCTGGCGTCGAGGGTTTCCAACTCGGCCAGTGTGTGTGCCTGCTCCAGTTTGAATCCGGCCACGGCGGTTCGCGTCAGCGCGGTGAGGTGGGCACCGCAACCGAGCGCGGCGCCAATATCCTGCGCCAGAGTGCGGATGTAGGTGCCGGCGCTGCATTGCACGTCCAGCACGACGCGGGGTGGGGCGCATTCGATCATGTCCAGTGACCGGATCGTCACTTTGCGCGGCGGACGATCAATCTCGATGCCGGCGCGGGCATATTCATAGAGCGGGCGACCCTGATGCTTGAGTGCCGAATGCATCGGCGGGATTTGTTCGATCTCGCCCCTGAAGCGGGGCAGCACGGCGCTGATATCGGGGCAACTGACGGCTATGTTGCGGGTAGCGAGAACCTCTCCTTCCGGGTCACCCGTCGTGGTGGTGACGCCGAGTTGCTGCACGGCGCGATAGTGCTTGTCTGCATCGAGCAGGTAGGCGGAAAACTTGGTGGCTTCGCCGAAACACAGCGGCAGCAGACCGTCTGCGAAGGGGTCGAGTGTGCCGGTATGACCTGCTTTTTTGGCGTTAAGCAGCCACTTGGCTTTTTGTAACGCGGCGTTGGAGGTGATGCCGACCGGTTTGTTCAGCAACAGCACGCCATCAATCGGCTGGCGGGCGAGCTTCACTCGTCTTTCGGATGCTGGGCGTCTTCGGCGACTGCCGATTCGATCAGATGGGTGAGCTTGATCCCGTATTCGACCGAGCGGTCGTAAACGAAGCTGAGCTTGGGCACCACGCGCAACTGCATGCGGTGCGACAGTTGCGAGCGCAGGAAGCCGCTGGCCCGCTGCAGGCCCTGCAGGCAGGCCGCGTGCTCGGTCTCACCGCCCAGCGTGGTGAAGTAGACCTTGGCGAATTCCATGTCGCGGTTGACCTCCACCTCGGTGATGGTCAACATGCCGACACGCGGATCCTTCACTTCCTGCCGGATCAACTCCGGCAGTTCGCGCTGGATCTGGTCGGCGACGCGGCGCGCCCTCGGGAAATCCTTCGGCATTACAGGCTGCGCGCCACTTCCACGACTTCAAACACTTCGAGGATGTCACCTTCCTGGATGTCGTTGAAATTCTTCAGCGACAGGCCGCATTCGAAGTTGGCCTTGACTTCCTTGACGTCGTCCTTGAAGCGCTTGAGCGAATCGAGTTCGCCCTGGTGGATCACCACATTGTTACGCAGGACGCGCACGCCGGCGTTGCGCTTGATCACGCCATCGGTGACGTAGCAGCCTGCAATGGTGCCGACCTTGGAAATGACGAACACCTGGCGCACTTCCACCGTGCCGATGACGCTTTCCTTCTTCTCGGGCGCCAGCATGCCGGACAGCGCGGCTTTCACTTCGTCCACGGCTTCGTAGATGATGTTGTAGTAGCGGATATCGACGCCATTGGACTCGGCCAGCTTGCGGGCCGACGCATCGGCACGCACGTTGAACCCGATCAGCGCCGCCTTGGAGGCGAGCGCCAGATTGACGTCGGATTCGGTGATCGCACCCACACCGCTGTGGATGATGTTGACCTTGACTTCGTCGGTCGACAGCTTGCCCAGTGCGTGCGCCAGACCTTCGTAGGAACCCTGCATGTCGGCCTTGAGAATGATGGGCAGATGTTGGACTTCGCCCTGACCCATCTGGTCGAACATCGACTCCAACTTGGCCGCCTGCTTTTTGGCGAGTTGCACGTCGCGGAACTTGCCCTGGCGGAACAGCGCGATTTCACGTGCCTTGCGCTCGTCCGGCAGCACCATCATGTCCTCGCCCGCCTGCGGTACGTCGGACAGGCCCTGGATCTCGACCGGGATCGAGGGGCCGGCTTCAGCGACGGCTTTGCCCGATTCGTCGAGCATGGCGCGCACGCGGCCGAACACCTGGCCGGCCAGCACCATGTCGCCGCGGCGCAGCGTGCCGGATTGCACCAGCAAGGTAGCGACCGGCCCTTTGCCCTTGTCCAGACGTGCTTCGATGACGATGCCCTTGGCCGGGCCGTCTGCCGTTGCTTGCAGTTCCAGCACTTCGGCCTGCAGCAGAATGGCATCGAGCAGGCCGTCGATGTTGGTTTTTGCTTTTGCCGACACTTCGACGAACTGGGTGTCGCCGCCCCATTCTTCGGGCGTCACGCCCTGGGCGACCAGTTCCTGGCGGATGCGCTCGGGATTGGCGTCAGGCTTGTCGATCTTGTTCACCGCCACCACCACCGGCACGCCAGCAGCTTTGGCATGGTGGATGGCCTCGATGGTCTGCGGCATGACGCCGTCGTCGGCTGCCACCACCAGCACCACGATATCGGTCGCTTTCGCGCCGCGTGCCCGCATCGCGGTAAACGCTTCGTGGCCAGGGGTGTCGAGGAAGGTGATGACGCCTTTTTCGGTTTCGACGTGATATGCGCCGATGTGCTGGGTGATGCCGCCAGCTTCGCCGCTGGCCACCCGGGTGCGGCGGATGGTGTCGAGCAGCGAGGTCTTGCCGTGGTCAACGTGGCCCATCACCGTGACCACCGGCGGGCGGGCGCGCACTTCATGCTCGCTGACTTCGCCCGTGTCGATCAGGAAGGCTTCCGGCGTGTCGAGCGCGGCAGGTTTACCGATATGGCCCATTTCCTCGACCACGATGATGGCGGTTTCCTGGTCGAGCACCTGGTTGATGGTGACCATGCTGCCCAGTTTCATCAAAGTCTTGATGACCTCGGCGGCCTTGACCGACATCTTGTGGGCGAGTTCGGCCACCGTTATGGTTTCGGGCACCGGCACCTCGCGTACGACCATTTCAGTCGGCTCGATGAAGTTGGTGTCTTCCTGGCTGGAGCGGGACTTGCCCTTGCGACCCCGCCAGCCGGTGTCCGGCGCTGCGCCACCCCGGGTCTTGAGTCCGCCTTTACGGCGTGCGGCGTCGTCTTTCCAGCTGCCTGCAGGCTTTTTGTCCGGACCCTTGGCGCCTTTGGCTGCCGTACTCGGCTTGTCCGGCTTGTGCAGGGTTTTTTCGGTGGGGGCAGCGGGTGCGGCGGCCGGTGCAGCGGCTTTTTCCGCAGCTGCCAGCTTGGCGGCTTCGCGGGCGGCTTCCGCCTGCTTGCGCAAGGCTTCACGTTCGATGCGCGCTTTGGAGTCCGCCGCCTGACGTTCCTGCAGTGCGGTATGGCGGCGTGCTTCTTCTTCGCGCGCCTTGACTTCGGCTTCGTTCAGGATCGAGGCTTTTTTGATGCGGGTGGTTTTCTTGACGACCGGAGCTGCTTCACCTGCGGGCTGCGCAGCGACCTCAGTCGGCGCGGCCTCAGCAGTTACCGGCGCAGTCGCAGCAGGCTCGGTGGGCGCCGGCTCAAGTTCGACTGGCGCAGCAGCAACCGGTTCGACGACGGGTTCGCTGATCGCTTGAACGACGGGCACCTCGGCCTGCGCTTCGACGACGGGGGCAATCGGTTCCTCGATCTGGGGGGCAGGTTTGACTTCCGGCAGAGGCTCGGCAGCTGCCAGAGCCTCGGCGGCCAGCGCAGCGGGATCGCGCTTGACGTACGTACGCGATTTACGCGTTTCGACCGTAATGGTGCGCGATTTTCCGGTGCTGTCGGTCTTGCGGATTTCACCGGTCTGCTTGCGCGTGATGGTGATTTTGGTTTTGCCGGTTTCAGCGCCGCCACCGTGGACCTTGCGCAGATAATCGAGCAAATGCGCTTTGTCCGCTTCGGTCACGGAATCCACGACATCATTTTTGCTGACGCCTGCCGCCTTCAGCTGTTCGAGCAGCAGATGGGGCGGCAGTTTCAGTTCCTGGGCGAATTGTTCAACGTTCATGCAGTCCTCGCGGCGTATCAGCCTTGGGCGAACCAGGGCGCGCGTGCGGCCATGATCAATTGATTGGCGCGGTCGGTGTCCATGACGACCATTTCGGTCAGCTCATCGATTGCCAGATCGGCCAGATCCTCGGTGGTGTGAATGCCTTTGCTGGCAAGCAGGCGTGCGGTTTCGGCGTCCATGCCTTCGAGCGACAACAAGTCGCCTGCGGAGGCTTCGACCTGCTCTTCGCCGACGATGGCGGCGGTGAGCAGCGCGTTGCGGGCGCGGTTGCGCAGCTCGTTGACCAGGTCTTCGTCGAATGCCTCGATTTCGAGCATTTCGTTAAGCGGTACGTAAGCGACTTCTTCCAGTGTGGAGAAACCTTCGTCGACCAGAATCTGGGCGACTTCTTCATCGACGTCGAGCTTCTCGATGAACAGCGCGAGCGTCTTGCCGCTTTCGGCAGACTGTTTTTCTTCCGCCGCTTCGCGCGACATGATGTTGAGCGTCCAGCCGGTCAGTTCGGAGGCCAGACGCACGTTCTGGCCGCCGCGACCGATCGCCATCGCCAGTTGCTCCTCGTCCACCACCACGTCCATGGCATGCTTGTCTTCGTCGACCACGATGGAGCTGACTTCGGCCGGTGCGAGCGCGTTGATCACATACTGCGCAGGTTCGGCCGACCAGTGGATGATGTCGACGCGTTCGCCCGCCAGTTCGTTGGTCACCGAGGTGACGCGCGAGCCGCGCAGGCCGATGCAGGTGCCGATCGGGTCGATGCGCGGATCATGCGAGACCACCGCAATCTTGGCGCGCAGGCCGGGGTCGCGGGCAGCCGCCTTGATTTCCAGCAGGCCTTCCTCGATCTCCGGCACTTCGAGTTCGAACAGCTTCATGATGAATTCGGGAGCGGTGCGCGACAGCACCACCTGCGGGCCGCGCACGCCACGGTCGATGCGCAGCAGATAGGCGCGCACACGGTCGCCGACGCGCAGGTTTTCGCGCGGGATCATCTGGTCGCGGTGCAGGAAACCCTCGACGCGGCCCGATTCGATGATGGCGTTGCCACGGTCGATGCGCTTCACCACGCCGTTGACGAGGTGTTCCTTGCGGTCGAGGAAATCGCTGATGATCTGCTCGCGCTCGGCGTCGCGGATCTTTTGCAGGATGACCTGTTTGGCGGCTTGCGCGCCGATACGGCCGAATTCGATGTTTTCCAGCGGCTCTTCGATGTAATCGCCCAGCTCGATATCGGGGTGGGTGTCCTGCGCGTCGATCAGCAGGATTTGATAGCCCTCGGATTCGAGTTCGGTTTCCGACACCACCTGCCAGCGGCGGAAGGATTCGTATTCACCGGTATCGCGGTCGATGGTGACGCGCACGTCGGCATCGTCCTTGAAGCGCTTTTTGGTAGCGGAGGCGAGCGCCTGCTCCAGTGCTTCGAACACCACCTCTTTGTCTACGCTCTTTTCGCGTGCCAGCGCATCGGCCAGCATCAACATTTCACGGCTCATATTTTCTCCAGCC
>Ga0209254_10003430_pt1 | contig 14463 bp, 7 predicted proteins | sample FrelakmetDIP11DI_FD_187148 | JGI IMG/M metagenome (GOLD analysis project Ga0209254, IMG submission 187148) | Freshwater lake sediment microbial communities from the University of Notre Dame, USA, for methane emissions studies - DIP11 DI (SPAdes)... | ecosystem: Environmental > Aquatic >...
CTCTTCAATTCCATCGGCACCGAGCCCGATGCCAGCACGACGTGCTTCGCGACCAGCTCGCTCTTCGAGCCATCGAATGCGGTGACTTCGACGCGGTTGCCCTTCAGCAGTCGCCCATGGCCCTGCAGCCCCGTGACGCCCGCGGCCTTGAAGAGCGATGCGATGCCCTGGGTGGAGGCCTTGACGATCCGGGCCTTGCGCTTCTGCATGGCCGCCACGTCGAAGCCGAGGCTGCCGACCAAAATGCCATGTGCGCCAAACTCAGTCTGCGCCCGGTGATAGAGCTCCGAGGACTCGAGCAGCGCCTTCGAGGGAATGCAGCCCGCGTTCAGGCAGGTGCCGCCGAACGCATGCGTGCCGTCGTAGTTCTTCCACTCGTCGACACAGGCGACCTTGAGCCCGTTCTGGGCCGCGCGGATCGCGCACGGATAACCGGCCGGGCCGGCGCCGATCACGATTACGTCGTAGGAGGCGTCAGGCATGTGTGCTCCGGGGCGAAAGGAGAAGACCGTAGAAGGCGTTTCAGACCTGCAGCAACAGCCGCGCGGGATCCTCGAGCGCGTCCTTCACGGCGACGAGGAACTGCACGGCCTCGCGGCCGTCGACGATGCGATGATCGTACGTGAGCGCCAGGTACATCATGGGCCGCACGACGACCTGTCCGTCGACCACCACCGGGCGTTCCTGGATCTTGTGCATGCCGAGGATCGCGCTTTGCGGGGCGTTCAGGATCGGGGTGGACAGCAGCGAGCCGAACACGCCACCGTTAGTGATCGTGAACGTGCCCCCGGTCAGCTCCTCGATCGTGAGCGATCCTTCCCGTGCACGGTTGGCATAGCCCACCACCGCCTGTTCGATCTCACCGAAGCCGAGCGCATCAGCGTTCCTGAGCACCGGCACGATGAGTCCGCGATCCGTCGAGACGGCGACGCCGATGTCGTAGTACTCGTGATAGACGATGTCGTTGCCGTCCACCGAGGCATTCACGACCGGGAAGCGGCGCAGGGCCTCGATGCTGGCCTTGACGAAGAACGACATGAAGCCGAGCCGGGCGCCGTGCGCCTTCTCGAAGCGCTCCTTGTGACGCGCGCGCAGCTCGTTGACCGCCTTGAGGTCCACCTCGTTGAACGTCGTGAGCATCGCGGCAGTGGCCTGGGCCTGCACCAGCCGCTCTGCGATGCGCGCCCGGAGTCGAGTCATCGGAACCCGTCGTTCGGCACGCGCGCCGCTCGGCGCGCCCGTCACCGCTTTCAGTGGCACCGGAGCAGCGACCGGCACGGCCGCGCCTGCGGCGCCGCTGTCCTTCGTGACCAGGTGTGAGAGCACGTCGCCCTTGGTGATGCGCCCGTCGCGCCCGCTGCCGGGAATGGAGCCGGGTTGGAGCTTGTGCTCCTCGACCAGGCGACGCACGGAGGGGGCGAGCTTGTCGGCACCGCCGCCCGCCTTCGCGTCGGCTGTCGAAGCCGGCTGCGCCGCCGCGACCGGCCGCGGTGCCGCGGCAGAAGCAGTCGCAGTTGCGCCAGCAGGCGCCGACACGACGGCGGTTGCGGCTTCGTCCAACAGTGCAAGCAGCTGGCCACTGGTCACCGTGGCGCCGCTCTGCACCTTCAACTCGGTCATGACGCCGGCCGCCGGGGCGGGAACTTCGAGCACGACCTTGTCGGTCTCCAGGTCGACGAGGTTCTCGTCGCGATTCACCGCGTCACCGGGCTTCTTGTGCCACGCCACCAGTGTCGCGTCTGCGACCGACTCGGGGAGCTGCGGGACGCGTACTTCGATGGTCATGAGTTCTTCCTGCTGGAGGACGTGCGAATGCGCTTCGGCGCCGGCGCAACCTCCTCGATCGTGTGGGCGCGCAACGCGGCGGCGACGAGACCCTGCTGCTGCTGGCTGTGGAGCTGCGGGATGCCGGTGGCCGGCGCAGCGGACGGCCCCCGGCCACAGTACATCAGCTCACGTCTCCCGAGCGGCTCCTGCAGGCGATGCCGGATCTGGAACCATGCGCCCTGGTTCTGCGGCTCTTCCTGGCACCAGACGACGTCCTTCGCGGCAGGATATCGCTTGAGGATCGCCGCGTACTCGTCCGCCGGGAACGGATAGAGCTGCTCGATCCTGACGATGGCGACGTCGCGGGCTTCGGTCGACCGGCGCGTCTCGAGCAGGTCGAAGTAGACCTTGCCGGAGCAGAACACCACGCGGCCGACGGCTGCCGGGTCGAGGTCGTCGATCTCGTCGATGACGTTGCGGAAGAACCCGCTCGACAGATCCTCGAGCGCCGAAACGGAAAGCTTGTGACGCAGCAGGCTCTTCGGCGTCATCACGACCAGCGGCTTGCGGAAGTCACGCCGCATCTGCCGCCTCAGCATGTGGAACATCTGTGCCGGCGTCGAGGGCACGCAAACGATCATGTTGTTCTCGGCACACAGCTGCAGGAATCGCTCGAGGCGCGCCGAGGAGTGCTCCGGACCCTGCCCCTCGAACCCATGCGGCAGGAACATCGTGAGCCCGCAGTAGCGACCCCACTTCGCCTCGCCGGAACTGATGAACTGGTCGATGATGACCTGCGCACCGTTCACGAAGTCGCCGAACTGCGCCTCCCAGACCACGAGGCAGTTGGGATCCGTCGTCGCGTACCCGTATTCGAATCCGAGTACCGCCTCCTCCGACAGCAGCGAATCCGTGACGCGGAATCGCGGCTGCCCCGGCTTCAGATGCTTGAGCGGGATGTGCACGGCCCCTGTCGCCTGGTCGTGACCCACGGCGTGGCGATGGAAAAACGTGCCACGACCGCTGTCCTGGCCCGTGATGCGGACCTCGTAGCCCTCATCGAGCAACGTGGCGTACGCAAGCGTCTCGGCGAAGCCCCAGTCGAGCGCCATCTGGCCTGCAGTCATCCTGCGCCGATCGTCGACGATCCTCTGGACCTGCCGATGCAAGACGAAGCCTTCCGGGAAAGCGGTCGCCCTGCCACCGAGTTCCTTGAGGACCGGCAGCCTGACGCCCGTGCGAACCTGCTCGGTCCAGTCGACGTCGTGATACCTGGTCCAGTCGACGGTGTGCACGTTTCCAATAAGGCCGAGCACGTTCTTCGCCTGCGGCTTGCCGTCGCCGTCGTCGAGGCCGTTGCGATAGGACTCGACCATCGCGTCGGCCTCACCGGCCGCGATCGCGCCCTCGTCCTCGAGCCTCTGCGCGTAGAGTTGACGCGTGGTCGGCTTGGATCGAATCGTCGCGTACATGACCGGCTGCGTGGCAGCAGGTTCGTCCGCTTCGTTGTGGCCGAGACGGCGGTAGCAGACGAGGTCGACGACCACGTCCTTGTGGAACTTCATCCGGTACTCGAGCGCGAGCCGCGCGGCGAAGACCACGGACTCCGGATCGTCTCCGTTCACGTGCAGGATCGGCGCCTCGACCATCTTCGCGACGTCACTGCAGTAGAGCGTCGAACGCGTGTCGCGCGGATCGTGCGTCGTGAAGCCGACCTGGTTATTGATGATGAGGTGAATCGTGCCACCGGTGTAGAAGGCGCGCGCCTGCGACATCTGCAGGGTTTCCTGGATTACGCCCTGCCCGGCGAAGGCGGAGTCCCCATGGATCAGCACAGGCATCACCTTGTCGCCGGCGGTGTCGCCGCGGCGCTCCTGACGCGCCCGCACCGATCCCTCGACCACCGGGTTGACGACCTCGAGATGCGAAGGATTGAAGGCGAGAGCCAGGTGCACGTTGCCGGACGGAGTGCGCACGTCGCTCGAGAAGCCCTTGTGGTACTTGACGTCGCCGGAGCCCTTGAGCTTCTTGAGGTCGTACTTTCCCTCGAATTCGGAGAACAGCACCTCGGGTACCTTGCCGAGCACGTTCACGAGCACGTTGAGCCGGCCGCGGTGGGCCATACCTATCACGATATCCTCGACACCGTGCGCTCCGCTCGTCTGGACGAGGTCGTCGAGCAGCGGGATCAGGCTGTCACCGCCCTCGAGCGAGAAACGCTTCTGCGCCGGGTACTTCGTGGCGAGGTAACGCTCCAGTCCCTCGGCCCCCGTCAGGCCCCAGAGGATGTGTTTCTTCGCCTCGGGCGAAAAGTGCTGCTGTGTGCGGCCGACCTGGAAGCGATCCTGCAGCCATAGACGCTCGGTCTCGTTCGATACATGCGCGAACTCGGCGCCGATCTTGCCGCAGTAGATCTGCTTCAGCTGCGCGACGATGTCGCGGAGCCTGAGGCGGGGCCGGATCGCGTCATTGCGGCTACCGGTGAAAAACTCCGTATCGAGATCAGCATCGGTGAGACCCAGGTAGTCCAGTCCCAGCACCTTGGGGGTCGGCCTCACCAGAAGGCCCAGCGGGTCGATGTCGGCGACGAGATGCCCCCGGTTCGCGTAGATCTGGATCAGGCGCGAGACGGCGCCCTGCCTGGCTGCGCCGTCCGACGCCGCAACCGTCATCGTCGGGGATGCGGCGCGGCTCGCGCCGGAATTCGTGCCGCGTGCGCGTGCCGCGATCTCCGCGACCAGAGGGCCGTGCGCCACGTCCGACCCGAGCCCGCCTATCGCGGCGAAGTAGTCTCGCCAGGCGGCATCCACCGACTGCGGATCGCCCAGGAACCGCTCGTACATCGCCTCGACGTAGGGCGCATTGCCCGCGGCGAGCGGGGTGGACGAAAGCAGTGCCTTCAGTTCGCTCATCGCTTTGCTATTCGAATCGTGCGGCCGTCCGGATCCGCCGGTGCGTGGCGGAAAGGCCGCATAGTCTAGCGAAATCAGGAAGTCAGAAGTACAGGTTGGACCGAAGCCCGGCTAGGTCACGGCCGTACCCGGACTTTGTGTCGCCCAGCTGCGGCGTCCGACAACTATTTCTTCCGCCGGCGCATCAGCGATACCGCGCCGTTCAGGTCGCCATCGTGCCGCGGCGGCCGGCTCAATTCCGCCGCCCGCAGCAGGTTGCAGATCCACGCGGGGGAATCGCTCGCGAACGCCACCACCGTGCCGGCGTCGGCCGGACGCGATATCAGGTAGCCCTGCACGGAAACGTCGCCGCAGCTCGCCAGGAAATCCAGTTGCTCGTGTCGCTCGACGCCCTCGGCCGTCACGGCCAGGCCGAGGTTGCGACACAGGGCGATCATCGAGCGCGCGATCGCGGCGGCGCGCGGGTTGTGATCAACCTCTGCAATGACCCGGCGGTCGAGTTTCACGCGACTGAGTGGCAATTGCTCCAGCGACGTCAGCGAGGAGAAGCCCGTTCCGAAATCGTCCAGCGCCGTCGCAACGCCGAGCATGCGCAGCGCGTGCAGCGTCTCGACGGTGATGACCCCGGTCTGCAGCATGTTCTCGGTCAGCTCGAGCTCGAGCGCATCGGGCGGCAGGTCGTGACGCGCGAGCAGTCGCTCGATTTCGGTCACGAAGCTTCCGGAGACGAACTGCTGGGCCGACACATTGACTGCGACCCGTGCGTCGGCCCAGCCCTTGCGACGCCAGTCGCGCACCGCATTGGCCGCGCTTTCGAGCACCCAGTCGTTGAGGTCCAGCATCAAACCCGACTGCTCCGCCACATGGACGAACTCGCTGGCCGGGACGATGTGCGTATCGCTGCGCCGCCAACGCAACAACGCCTCGACCGAGTGGGTTCGCACCGTGCCAAGGCAGACCTGCGGCTGGTAGTGGAGGATGAAGTCGCCGCCATCAATGGCCTTGCGCAGCGCCTGTTCGACCCGGAAGCGGTTTGCCGCATCCACCAGCATCGCGGGCTCATGGACGCACAGCCGGTTACGACCGAGCTCCTTCGCGCGGAACAGCGCCGCATCGGCGGCTCGCAGCAGCGAAGTGGCGTCCTGACCGTGCTCAGGGAACATCGCCACGCCGCAGCTGACGCCCACGGACACCTCGCGATGATCAATCGCGAGCGGCTGCTGGAAACCGTCGACCAGCTGCTCGGCGCGCCGCTCGACTTCCTTGGAATCGCCCGAGTAAGGGAACACCAGCGTGAATTCGTCGCCGCCGAGACGGGCGACGAAGCCGGTCTCACCGGTGATCTGCCGCATTCGTTCGCCTATCTCGGTGAGTACCCTGTCGCCAAACTCGTGGCCGAGGCTGTCGTTGATGGTCTTGAAGTTGTCGAGATCCAGGAACATCACCGCGAGCCGTATACCGTCAGGTGCGGAACTCTCGATCAGGCCATTCAGGTGTTGGAAGAGCTGGCGCCGGTTCGGCAGATTGGTGAGCGGATCGTGTTCAGCGAGGTGGCGCAGCTGCAGAGTCCGCTCCTCGATGCGTTGCTCGAGCTGCGTCTGGTAGCTGCGCACCGCGCGTTCCGACCGGTCGAGTTCCAGCGCCATGTGATTGAACACCTGCGCGAGCTCGTCGAGCTCGCTGGCACCGCCCCTGGGCACGCGCGCCGTGAGGTCACCCGCCGCCAGACGGCGCGTGCCCGCCGTCATTCGCCGCACCGGCCACGTGATTGCCCACGCCGTGATCGCGAGCGCCAGCAGCGCCAGCAGGATGGCCTTGAAGGTCGCGCTTTCGATGTTTCGCGCCGAAACCTCGACGGCAGCGAGGGCCTGGCCGGCCGCATCGGTAAGATCACGCCAGGTCGGTGCCTCGAGTTCGTCGCGGATCGCTGCGTTGAGTGCTTCACCGTCGACGACAAAGGCCGTGCGCTCATTCTCGATATCCGCGTCCAGCCGCTGCACGCTGCGTCGCAGTTCAATCGCCCTGGCGGCATCTTCCTCCATCAATCCCAGCCAGGCACGGCCTGGCGAGACGGCGAACTCCTCACGATGCGCATCGAGCGTTCGCTTCAGAAAAGACTCGCCCTCGGTCATGCCGGCCGCCGCGGCATCGCGGCTCAGTACGCCGGCCACCTCGTTGCGGGACAACTCGACGGCGCGATCCAGGTCGGCCAGCGATGGTCGTGCAATGACGTTCTCGCCGACGACGATGCCGGTGCTGCCGGCGCCGACGACCCGCCGGTCGAGCGCCGCATACGTCCGTTCGAGGCCCGCCATGGCGCGACGTCGCCTGTCCTGCAGGTCCAGCAGGCGAAAGCCCTCGCTCTGGTGATCGGCGATTCGAGCCAACAGCGCAGGCAGTGGAGTCGCCGCAGCGAAGTGACCACTGGTGGAGGCCTGATTCATCGACTGTGACAACCGAACAGCGGCATCCGCGGTCGCAGAACTGCTCGCGTCCGAATCGGTTCGCAGGTTGGCAAGCACGGCGCGGTCGAACGCTGCCGCGCTCTCGCCGAGGTCGCGTACGCCCAGGGCAAGCGGCTCGAACCGCTGCTGAACCTGGGTAACGCCGGCCATGGCGTCACGCGTCCCACGCAATGCCAGCGTGGTGGTGACCGCGAAAGCGCCGATGACGACTGCGAAACCCAGCACCAGCCACGCGCTGATCGGCAGGCCAATCCCGCGATGCGAAGGGGGTCGCTTCGTTGGCGTCGTAGTGGTGGTCACGTCCGATGTTCTCGACCCTGGGCGAAAACCGGCCGGCGACGCAGCATCACGCCGATCCGTGCCCGGCCAGTAACCCGCACCCTACATGACTCGAGGCGAAAGCACAGTCAAATTCTCGGCCGCCGGGCAGACAGTCACAAATCGCGGGGGGGCCCGGATGGTGCCCGCGACCAGCCTCCGCCCGGAACACAAAAAAATTAGCCGTATCAATCGTCTGCAGCCTATTTCTGTCGGCTGGTCGAGCCGGTTGCCGGCGATTGCAGCCGGTTCTGCTCGCCACTTCACAGATTGTCGGAATCGCGTCGGGGAGGATTCGAGCGTGGCGCCGGATCGTGGAGGCGGAGCAAATGACTACCACGTCGATCGGAACTCTTCTTGCGGTCGTAACCTGCTGCCTCATCGGGTTGACGTTCACCCTGCTGGTGGTAACGCTGGGCGGACTCGCCCTCAAGGAGAACGAATACGAGGACTGCTGGGACTAGCGACCGCGCCTGCGGTACGCTGCTCGCCGAGAACCATCCTGGTGACGGTTGCCATGTCCTCGACCGACGCATCCGAAAACGATGCCCTGAGGCGTCCGGCGGCATCCACCAGGAAGACCTGGCTCGAGTGGAAGAAGTCGTAGTTGCCGGTATCGTCCGGCTGTCCCTTGAATGCCACGGCTGCGAAGCGCGCCGCAACATCGGCAACGGCTCGCGGATTGCCGGTGAGGCCCATGAAGTCTGGGGACAGCGAGGCCAGGTATCTCTTCATCACGGCCGGGGTGTCCCTTTCGCCGTCCACGCTGATCATCACCACCCGCACTGCCTTGAGTGCTCCGCCCCCTGACGCTTGCAGTAGCTTCAGTTTCGTCAGCGCCGCCGGGCAGACGGTCGGGCAATGAGTGAAGCCGAAGAAAACCAGCACTGGCGCTCCGCGCAGGCTTGAGAATGCACGAGGCCGGCCGTTCTGGTCCGTGAGCGTGAAGTCGGCCACAGACTTAGGCAACGGGATCACCGTCACCCGCTCCAGTGCGGGTAGCGGTGGCGGCATGTCGTCGGCGTGCGCCGCCGATGCCAGCATCAGCAGGCACGGCAGCAGAGCCGACACCAGGTTGCGGTTGGGCATCATGGAGTTCCAATGATGGCCAATCCGCACGAGCATGGCACCAGCGTCAATCAGATGAGTTCCTAGTTCGTGTACAGGCGGCGTGCCGGGATCGCCACGTAGGACGTCGTTCCGGGCGTCCTCCAGCGCAGTCGCGCAACCGCCTGCCCGCCGTTCTCGTAGTACTCCATCTTGATCGTATAGCGGCTGCCACCGGTCAGCGCGATTACGGCACTCGTATTCGTGGTCGCCGCGTGGTTGGTCCAGTTGTTGATGACCTGTACCCCATTGACCCAGAGCCGCACGCCATCGTCGGAACTGGTCTGGAACTGGAATTCACCGGTCGAGGAAGCCTCCACCGTGCCGGTCCATCGCACCGAGAACTTGTCCTTGAAGACTGCGGTGGCAGGAGACCCGCTGCCCCAGCCGAAGTTCACGGCCTCCGTGCGCTGCATTACCGGGACGCCTGTCAGTGTCATGTTGTTGAAGTACTCGCCCAGCAGCCCCGCGCCAGCGTTCAGTCCGACGACGGGCGCCGCAACTTCCTGACCACCGATCTCCACGACGTACGCGACGAGATTCAGCAAGTCCGTGCCGGATACGTCGACGTTGCCATGTGCGGCGATCGCATCGGCCACCGTCGTCGCCGAGCCGTCGTGCAGGTACGGCGCAGTCGCCCAGATGTCGCGCAGCGTCGGAATGTCTATCCCGGCCAGCGCGCCGCCCAGCCGTGAACCGCTGATCGGCTTAAGGGTACCGATGTTCTGCGGGTTGTTGACGCCGCTGCTGCTGAAGGCAGTGCCCCCGTGGCAGGCGGCGCAGTTCTTCGCTACGAATACGTCGCGTCCCGCCGCCGCCGCCGCACTCAGACTACCATCCGCGTTGCGCAGCGGACTGGGCGCGAAGCTGTTCAGCGACGCTACGTACGCCGCCAGTGCGTCAAGGTCACTGCTTACGCCCGCCTTGGCCTGTCCCAACGGCTGACTGCGCGTGCCGGTATTGAAATCCGTATCTGACATGAGGCCGGTGCCGCCGGCGAGACTGCGGATCTGGCCCTCGAAATCCTGTACTTCGTCGAAGTTGTTGCTCCAGTGCAGGAAGCCCTGCGCCCTCCCGGCGCGCCCTCGCAGGCTGATCGTGTTGCGCAGCCCCTCGCCGAATCCGGTCAGGTCCCAGACCCGGCCGTCGTGGCCGCCGTCGTTGTGGCAGGAAGCACAGCTGATGTAGGCATCGCGCGCGAGACGAGTGTCTTTCGCGTCGTAAAAGAGCTTCTTGCCCAGCAACACATTGCCGCTCAGTTTCTCCGTACCAACGCTGCCCAGTGTCGCTATCTGCGGTACGTCATGCCTGCCTTCTTCCAGCAACGCGGTGAGGTCAAACACGCTTACGGTCCGATCCATGAAGTTGCTGACATAGAGCGTGCGTCCATCGGCCGAGAGTGCCAGGCCCTGCGGTGCTTGACCCACGTCGACACGGTCGATCTGCCAGTGATCGTACGCGCTGACGATCGCGACCTCGCGGCTGGTCTCCAGTGCGACGAACATGTACACACCAGTCCGATCAAACAGAACGGCACTCGCCACGCTGGAGTTGTCGAAGTCGATGCGCGCCGCGTAGTCCTCGGCCCCACCCGCAATGTCTATGCGCGAACCAATGGCCCGCACCGTGTTCTGGAAGTCGAGGTTCCGTTTGTCTTGGTCGCGCAGCGCTCCCCTCAGGATGTTGTCCTGCTTCGATGGCACCCAGGCCGACTGACCGTCAGGTGACAGAGTGGCCGCTCCGAGATAATTGGGCACGCCGCGACCCTGGTTCTCGAAATCCGCCTTGTCGCTGTGGCGCAGTACGACGGTCTGCAGCGGCACCATGCTTGCCGTGTCTACGACGATTACCTGGCCGCCCACTCCGGACGTCTGCACATCTTTCGTGCTCTCGCCCGGCTGCGGCGGCGTGATGAACTGCGAGACATAGACCAGACTGCCGTCGCTGTTGACCGAGACGTGCCGCGGGTTCGCGCCGACGTCAACGCTGCCAGCCTGCGAGTAGCCGGCCACATCGAACCTGAGCAGCTTGCCGGAACCCTCCAATGCCACGTAGGCATACCCGCCGGTCGGCGCCATCGCGATACCGAAAGGCTGCGAAGCGAACGGCAGCCCGAGAGTACGCGTGACGATGAAGGACGTCGGATCGATGATACTGATGGTTGCGTTCTGCTTGTTGGTCACCCAGACCTCGCCATTGGGCGCGATCGCGAGCGTTCGTGGGGCAGCTCCGACCGGGATTTCGGCCAGTCGAGTATTGGTGCCGACGTCGAACACGCTCACGGAGTCGTTGTCCTGGTTGACGACCCACAGCCGGTCGCCGTCCCCTGCTCGGTCCTCGAGTGCCAGGTTGGACGAAGCAGTCGGCCGCTTGGCCGTGAGCGGCAAGTGCACCGTCTGCACCACGGTTTCCGACTGCGGCAGACCGCTGTCGTCGATGGCCGTGACGGTCACGTAGTAGATCCCTGGCTTCGTGAAGACGTGACTGACAGTCGGCTCGGTGGATTCGCTGGTCGTCGACGTGCCATCGTCGAAGTTCCATGAGTAGCGCACATTCGACCCACCCGTCACGCTGGCTGTGAAGGACACGGCCTGCCCGGCGAGCTGCGGCGCAGGCGAAGGCATCGGCTGGATCGCCAATGGCTGTGCCTGGGTAATCGTCCAGACGAAGTTCCGGACGTCGCTGTTGACGCCATCGCTTGCCGCGACCACGACGTTGTAGATTCCCGACGCGCTTGGCGTGCCGGAGATCACGCCAGTCGCGCCGTCGATCGACAATCCTGACGGCAGGCCAACGGCACCAAAGCCAAGGATGTCATTGTTCGGGTCCGTCGCTTGAAGCTGCACGGAAACGGCCGCGCCGGTCAGTCCCGCCTGGTTGCCAGGATCGGCGAGGACAGGCGTTATCGCCGGGTTCAGCACCGAGGCGACATTGATCTTCACGATCCGCGCGACCGATGGCGTCCCGGCGCTGTCGAGTACGAACAGCATGTAGAACCCCGGCGGCGCATCGGCGGCGCGGGTCGGCGACTGCACCATCAGCCGGCCGCCGTTGGAGGTGAACGTCAACTCGATGAACCGCTGCTCCATGTTGAAGCTGTGCGTCACGGCCGACGTCTTGACCATGACCACGCGACTGACGCCCGGCGCAGAGGCGAAATCAACTGCGAAGGTCTGGCCGATGTCGATGACCGACGGTGCAGACTCGATGGTCGGGCGGGCGGCCAGCTCGCCGGACGAGTCGTACAGGTAAGGCGGGTAGTAGACCTCGAAATTCGTGTTGTTCTGCGGGCCAGGTGCACCGCCACCCGCCACGATCACGCTGGCGTCGGGCATCAGCACGGCCGTCGAGTGATACAGACGCGCCCTGTTGCCACTGGCGCCGACAGTCCAGACTCCGGTGTTCGGGTCCCAGATCTCGGCGCTGTTGTTGACGTTGGTGAGTTCGTTCCAGACGGAGCTGCCGCCGGTGGCCAGTACCTTGCCGTCCGCCAGGATCGTGGCGTTGACCAGGCGGCGTTGTGAAGACATCGACCCGGTCGGCGTCACTATCGGTGCGCCGCTCCCGATATCGATCACGACCGCAGCCCTCGAGTTCCCGCCAAACTGAAGGATGCGGCCGGGTCGGAACATGGCTGCGCTCGAGTCGCTGCCGGTCGGCCCGCTGAACTGACCCGCGTTGCTGACGGAGCCGTTGCCAGCGGTGTTGACGTAGTACATCTTGCCGCTGCTGTCGTAGCCGAAGACACGGCCGTCTGGCGCAATGAAATTGCGCGGGTACATGAAATTGAATGCGCCAGTCCCCGCCCCGGTCAGCAATCGGAAAGTGCCGTTCGTCGCTCTGATCTCCGGGTAGTCCGTACCGCCGGATCCCCCTTGCGTGTAGACCTCACCGTTCAGCAGCACGGTCGAGCTCGAATACCAGCGCGCCCGGTTCATATCGCTCTGGCGGGTGAGCGTGTTGCTGGTGTAGTCGAATAGGTTGCTGTTGTTATTGCCGGTGTTGGTCGTGCCTGTGCCGTTCCAGTTGTCACCGCCGGCTATGAACACGTTGCCGCCCTGTGGCAGCACCAGCGTCGAACTGCAGAACAGATCCGTCCCGGTAGCGTTGGTGGGCGTCGTATGCCCACCACCGCTGAGTCCGGCGGCGGGGTCCCATACGTCGTAGATGAACTTGCCGGTCTGCTTGCCGTCGGCATTGGTGCCAAAACTCATCACCCGGCCGTCGGGCATCAGGACCATGTGCACCGGGATAAGCGGCCACGACGTCACGGACGACCAGGCTCCGGTTTCGTTTGGCGCCGCAGCAGCCGGGCCGACGACGGACTGCGCAAGCAACAGCCCCAGGAATATCCCGGCGCCACCACGACGAACGATCGTAGTCAGCATCACCCTGCCCCCTGATGTTTCTGCGTCACGTTTCTTTGTGATTCGGGAACCAGCAATTTCCATGCCATTCCAGAAAAAATGCAGCCTGAACAGAGACCTGCCAGCCAGAAAAGAAAGACGTCGTTGCCTGGTATCGCGATGTGTAAGGAAGCCCGACGCTCCTTGACCTGGGCGATGCACGCCCAGGGACGGTCACGGCATCGACCAGTGGACCACGCAGCCACATCGCCGCCGCAATCTCACGCGCCGAGGGAATGCCCAGAAACAAGAAGGCCACGAACCATGCCGGGGCCTTCGTCGCTGAATTGAGCGTCCCACCTACACCCGGCGTCGTCGGCCCAGGCACAGACCCGCGAGGCCGAGGCTCAGCAGCGCGAGCGTTCCCGGCTCCGGCACACCGTTGGGCGCGTCGCCCTGCAACCCGTACTGCAGGTGGTCGACCTCGATGCCGCCGGCGGTGTTGCTGATCACTATTCGTGCGATGCCCACCAATGACGTAAGGCCATAGAAGCGGTCCTCGCCCTTCCCGCCGGTGAATGAGCCATCCGCATGGTTGCCGGTCAGGATGCCGAGTGACTGGTTCGATGCGTCAAATGCCTCGAACTTGATCGTACCCGCGCCGTCCGTCCACACGATGCCGACCGCATTCGGCAGCGCTCCGAGCACCGCTGCGTTGAACAGGAAGGAGATGGACCCGGACGCCCAAAGATCTTTGCCTTGCTGCCCGTTCTCGACCGAGTCGATCAGTCCGGAACCCACGAAGCAGGTCGAGCCGGCCATGCACACGCCGGGACCGCTCGCGGATGCCCCGGGCGTGTTGAGCAGCCCGTCCTCGAAGTCGTCCAGATAGAAATACGTAAACCCGGTTGATGGCAGGAACGGGCTGTCGGCCGAACTGAGGTACGGCGCTGGCCCGATCAGCGTCGCATTTGCCACCAGAGGTCCCGCCAGGAACCCGAAGGCCAGCACGCCCAGGATCTTGCGATTCATGTCTCCTCCCCCTTGCATCGCTATCGGGCCCGCCATGCGGGCGGACTTGACATAGGCGGGATGCATCTTTCGAGCCAGTCTCGGCGGGAACAATGGAATCAGCGGCTTGCACGGACAAGTTGAACGACCTGCAGACTTCCCGCGCTGCAATATGTAAGAAAAGCCGTCGCGCCTGGACGCTCGATACCCGCTCCCCGGTCGGATTTTCTCGATATGACTTTCGCCCGGTCACCGGGCGCGGTGCCCGCGCTACTGATGCCAGGCGAATGTCAGCATCGACCCGGCCTCCGCGAGATGGAGCCGCAACACCCAGGCGCCGGAAACATTCGCCGCACGGCGGACCGACGACGAAGATCAGCCTGTCGTTCTCAACTCGGGGCCTTCTCGACCTGCAGCCGTGGCAGCCGCGTGCCCGTGGTGACCGAAGAATCCCAGCTTATCGAACGATTTCGCCCGGCCGACTTTGCAAGCAGCAAGGCCTGGTCCGCCCGCTCGATTGAGTCCTGCACGCTGCCC
>Ga0209254_10003432_pt1 | contig 14457 bp, 7 predicted proteins | sample FrelakmetDIP11DI_FD_187148 | JGI IMG/M metagenome (GOLD analysis project Ga0209254, IMG submission 187148) | Freshwater lake sediment microbial communities from the University of Notre Dame, USA, for methane emissions studies - DIP11 DI (SPAdes)... | ecosystem: Environmental > Aquatic >...
GTCGCCAACAGGGCGTCCAGCTGAGTGAGCTTCTGGTCGAAGACCAGCGGAGCGAAGATGAAGGTGTTCTTCACCCACTGGCGCGGGCGCATGCTTCGCAGCAGGGCGGTGAGCATGGCGGGATGATAGCAGGAAGGAGGGGGCCGGGCAAGCCACGCCGACGCCGTTGGCCCGCGGCGAAGGTAGAATTCTCCCATGCCTGCGCGGGAGCGAGCCGACATCCTGTTGACCGAGAGCGGGCTGGCCGAGAGCCGGAGCGCTGCCCAGCGGCTGATCATGGCCGGGCAGGTGCGCGCCGATGGGGAGCGCGTCTTGCGGCCGGCGCAGCGGCTCGACCGCGCCGCCGAACTGACGCTGGACTCGCCGGCGCGCTTCGTCTCCCGCGGCGGCGAGAAACTGGCTGCGGCGCTGCAGGCCCTGCCGATCCAGATCGCCGGGCGGGCCTGCGCCGACGCGGGCGCCTCGACCGGCGGATTCACCGACTGCCTGCTGCAGGCCGGCGCTGCCCGCGTCTACGCCATTGATGTCGGACAGGGAATCCTGCACTGGCGCCTGCGCAACGATCCCCGCGTCGTGGTCATGGAAGGCATCAATGCGCGCTATCTGGAGGGTCTGCCCGAGCCGGTGGGAGTGGTCACGCTCGATCTGGCGTTCATCTCGTTACGGCTGGTACTGCCCCAGCTTCCAGGCTGGATGTGTCCTGGCGGCGACGTGGTGGCGCTCGTCAAACCACAGTTCGAAGTCGGCAAGCAGGCTGTCGGGCGCGGCGGGGTGGTCCGGGTGGAGGCCGACCGCTTGCAGGCGCTGCGGGGGGTGGCCGAAGCCGCGCGCCAGTGCGGCCTCCAGCCACAGGCCGCCCTGCGATCCCCGCTGCAGGGGCCGAAGGGCAATGTCGAGTTCTTGCTGTGGGCTCAGCAGGGCGGCCGTGTGGTGGACCTGGAGGCAGTCCTCGACGGTGCCCGCCTCGCCGTTGAGGGAGATTTCCCGGACATCTCGGGTATACTTCCCACGGCGGGAGGAATACCTCCCGCCCCTTAGTGTCTATTAGTGTCCAGCCACATCATGCGCCTCACACACATCCGCAACTTCTGCATCATCGCTCACATCGATCATGGCAAGTCCACACTGGCCGACCGACTGCTCCAGCTCACCGGGACGATCTCCGATCGCGAGATGACCGAGCAGGTGCTGGACAGCATGGAGCTGGAACGCGAGAAGGGCGTGACCATCAAGGCCTCCGCGGTTCGGATGCACTACGCGTCGGCCGATGGGCAGGAGTACGAGCTGAACCTGATCGACACCCCCGGGCACGTCGATTTTGGCTATGAGGTCAGCCGGGCTTTGGCCGCCTGTGAGGGCGCGGTGTTGGTCGTCGATGCCACCCAGGGAATCGAGGCCCAGACGCTGGCCAATTTGTACCTGGCAATGGAAGCGGATCTCAAGATTCTGCCGGTCATCAACAAGATCGACCTGGCTTCCGCCCGCCCCGACGAAGTGGCACAGGAGATAGGATCGTTGCTCGGGATCTCGGCGCCGGAGGTGGTGCGCATCTCGGCCAAGCTCGGCACCAACGTGCCGCAGCTGCTGCAGGCGATCGTGCGCGACGTCCCGCCTCCGCGGGGCGACCCCGAGGCGCCGCTGCGGGCGTTGATCTTCGATTCGCACTACGACTCCTACAAGGGAGTGGTGGCCTATGTGCGCCTGGTGGACGGACGTCTGATGGCGTCTGACGACGTCCGCCTGATGGCGACGGACGTGGCGATGCGGCCGCTCGAGATTGGGGTGTTCACGCCGGCGATGCAGCCTGCCCCGGAGCTGTCGGCCGGCGAGGTTGGCTACATCGCCACGGGGCTGAAGACCGTTCGCGAATGCCGTGTCGGGGACACCTTCACGCAGACCGCCCGACCAGCGGCCAGCGCGCTGCCGGGGTACCTGCATCCCAAGCCGATGGTGTTCGCCGGGTTCTACCCCGTGGAAGGTGAGGACTACGCCAGCCTGAAAGACGCGCTGGAGAAGCTGCAGCTCAACGACGCTTCCCTGGTCTACGAGCCGGAGACCTCTCAGGCGCTCAATTTCGGCTTCCGTTGCGGCTTCCTGGGCATGTTCCACATGGACATCATCCAGGAGCGGCTGGAGCGCGAGTATGAGCTCGACCTGATCGCCACCGCGCCTTCCGTCGAGTATGAAGTGCTGCTGCACGATGGGTCGATCCGCACCATCGACTCGCCGGCCGACTTACCCGAGCCCAGCCTGGTCGCAGCGGTGCGTGAGCCGTGGATGCGCATCCAGGTGTTCACGCCCGAGTCGTTCTATGGGACGGTGATGGACCTGACCACCAAACGTCGAGGGGTCTTTGTCGAGCAGGAATACCCGGCGCCCGGACGCGTGGTGCTGCATTTCGACATTCCGCTGGCCGAGCTGATCGTCGACTTCTACGATCAGCTCAAGTCCCGCACTCGCGGCTACGCCTCGCTGGACTACCGCTTCGAGAGTTATCGAGCCGACGAGTTGGTCAAGCTCGAAATCCTGATCAACGAAGAGCCGGTCGATGCTCTGGCGATGGTCGTGCACAAGAAAGAGGCCTACCACAAAGGGCAAGCGCTGGTCTCCAAGCTCAAGGAGCTCATCCCGCGCCAGCTCTATCCGGTGCCGATCCAGGCTGTCAGCGATGGCAGGGTGATCTCGCGCGCCAATGTGAAGGCGCTGCGCAAGGACGTGCTGGCGAAATGCTACGGCGGGGACATCACCCGCAAGAAGAAGCTGCTCGAGCGTCAGAAGCGGGGCAAGAAGCGCCTGAAGAAGGTCGGCAGTGTCGAGATCCCGCAAGAAGCTTTCATGGCTGTGCTGCGCCTGGGGGATGAGTGACCGCCCGCCAAGCGGCGTCTTGGCCGGCGTGGACTGGCTGGCGAGCGACCGGCCGACCCTGCGGAGTTGGTGGCTGATGGCCGGGGCACGCGCCCGCCGCACCAGCCTGATCGGCGTCGTGATCGGCTTGGTGATCAGCGGCCTGGCCCTGGCTGGAGTCCTGAGCTGGGCGGGCTGGAAGCCCGTCCTGGCGGCGCTGCAACAGATCGAACCCGTTTACCTGCTGCTGGCCATCGGTGTCTTCCTGGTTTCCATGCTGGCGCGCGGCGTGGCCTGGTGGCTGCTGTTGACGCGCTCGGTCAGTCTCGGGCGCACGCTGGCCACGCTCAATGAAGGGTACCTGCTGAACAACCTCCTCCCCTGGCGCCTGGGGGAGCTCGGGCGAGCCGTGCTGCTCGGCCGCCAGCCGGGCATGTCCACCCTGCGGGTGCTCTCGACGATCGTGATCGAGCGCACCTACGACATCATCCTGGGAACGACGCTGCTTCTGGCGATGCTGCCCGTTGTGCTGCGCCTGGACTGGGCCTCCCGCGCCGCCGCCATCTGGGGCGGGGCGGTGCTGTTGGCGCTGTTCGTGCTGTGGTTGCTGGTTCACTACGCCGGGTCCATTGAGGGTTGGATCGGTATGCGGTTTCCCAACCCGCAGGTCTGGCAGGCGCGCTGGCATCGGGTGCACTCCGGTTTGGCTGCGCTCGAGAGCCCGTCCCTGTTGATCGGCAGCTTCTCCGCCATGGCGCTCAGCTGGATCCTGGCCGGCGTCGTCTACTGGCTGGTGCTGCGCTCGGTGCATCCGGCGCCGGGTTGGTCGTGGGCCTATCTGATGCTGGCGGCCACTGCGCTGGGCGCCGCCGTGCCGGCTGCTCCCGGATCGATCGGCGTCTTCGAGGCGGCGGCGGTCGCTGCACTGAGTGCCTTCGGAGTCCCGGCCGGCACGGCCCTGGCGGCGGCATTGGTCTTGCACGCGATGGTCTATGTCATCACGGTCGGTATCGGGGCCGTGGCGCTGGTGCGGGATGGCAGTACGCTACAGGGCATCTACCAGGACGTCGTCGGCTGGATCGGCCGCCGCCAGCAGGTCGAAGGGCCATGATGCGGGTCCTTAACACGCTCTACTATTACCGCCCTCACTTTTCCGGGCTGACGGTGTACACCGAGCGTCTGGCGATGGCGCTGGCGGCGCGAGGCCACACGCTGACGGTGCTGACCTCGCGCTATGCGCGGAAGCTGCCGGACGAGGAATCGCTTGACGGCGTGCGCGTCCTGCGCGTGGCTGTGCTGGCGACGGTGAGCAAGGGCCCGATCATGCCCACCTTCCTCCTGCATGCCTTCCGCCTGCTCCGCAATCACGATGTGCTGCAGCTGCATGTGCCGCAGCTCGATGCCGCGCCGCTGGCGTTGCTTGCCCGCCTGATGGGGAAGCCGGTGGTTGTCACCTACCACTGCGACCTGAGCCTGCCTACCTCGCCGCTCAACCGGATCGCCAATTGGGCGTCGCGTCTGGCCAACAGCCTTGCCTTGTCCTTGGCGCAGGCCGTGGTGACCAACACACGGGACTACGCCGAGAGCTCGCCCGCCCTGCGCCGAGTGCTGCACAAGCTCGTGGTCATCCCGCCTCCGTCCATCGTGGCACCGGTCGATCCAGCTCGCGGGCGCGCCCTGCGTGACCGCTTTCGGGTGCAAGCGCAGGATCGCCTGATCGGCATGGCCGCCCGCCTGGCGACCGAGAAGGGCGCCGAGGTCCTGGCGCAAGCTATGCCGCACGTGCTGCAGGTCCATCCGACGGCGCGTGTGCTCTATGTCGGCCAATACCAGGATGTCATGGGCGAAGCGGCCTATCTGGCGCGATTGCAGCCGACGCTGGCTGCGCTGGGCGACCGATGGTCGTTCCTTGGGGTGCTAGACCCGGAGGACATGGCCGCCTTCTACGCGCTGTGTGACGTGACCGTGCTCCCGAGCCTGAACAGCACCGAGAGCTTCGGCATGGTGCAGGTCGAGTCGATGCTGTGCGGAACCCCGGTCGTGGCCAGCGACCTGCCGGGTGTGCGCCAGCCAGTGAAGCAGTCCGGCATGGGCTTGGTCGTCCCACCGCGCGATCCGCTGCGCCTGGCGCAGGCGATCAACCAGGTGCTGGCGGATCGGGCGCGCTACGCAGAACAGGGCTGCGCATGGTGTGAGGGGCTCTCGCCAGCCAACGTGGCCGACTCCTATCAGCGGCTGTACGCGCGCCTGCTGGCGGGATCGGGCTGAGCGCACCGCGTGGCGAAGGACTTCGTCTGGCCCCACATCCGCGACCTGCCGTACTTTCGCTCCCTGCTGCGTTCGGTCGAGGCGGAGTTCTACCAGGAAGTGGACTTGCCCAGTCCGGTGCTGGACGTCGGGGCGGGCGATGGGCACTTCGCTTCGGTAGTGCTGCGCCACCCGGTCGATGCGGGACTGGATCCACATCTGCCTTCCCTGCGCCAGGCGCGGCGGCGCAACTGCTACCGCCTGCTGGTGGTTTCCGGTGGTCACCACATGCCCTTCGCCGAGGCTAGCTTCGCCAGCGCCGTGAGCAACTCCGTGCTCGAGCACATACCGGATGTCGAAGGCGTGCTCACGGAAATCGGACGGGTGCTGCGGACCGGGGCGCCGTTCCTGTTCACCGTCCCGAATGATGCCTTCCCCGGTTCTCTGAGCGTCTCCGGCAGGCTGCGTCGCTGGGGGGCGAACGGCCTGGCTCAGCGCTACCAGGAAGCCTTCGTCCGGATCTCGCGCCATCACAACATGTTCGATGAGCAGGGCTGGGGCGAGCGGCTGGCAGACGCCGGGCTGGAAGTCGTGCGTACCTTTCGCTACTTCCCACCGCGCTCGCTGCACGCCATGGAATGGGGACACTATTTTGGCGCACCGTGCCTGCCGCCCCGGATGCTGACCGGCCGCTGGATCCTGGCCCCGTACCGCTGGAACCTGTGGTTGACGGAAAGAATTGTCCGGCGGTACCATGACCCGTCGCCCCGGCCCGATGGGGCGTATAGTTGCTACCTGGCGCGCAAGCGATGATGCAGCCGAACGATCCCCTCCCGCAAGCCCCCTTCACAGCCGGCGATGAGCCGACCGTCCTGGACGGCTTCAAGGCCCTGTTGCGGGGCAAGCGGCTGGCGATCCCACAAGCGCCCGTGCCGAACTGGGTGCCAGCCAGCGGCCAGGCGGCAGCTCCCGAGCTCGCGGGGGGGGAGCCCGGGCCGCCCTTCCGGCTGCGGGGCGCCTATCTGCGCCTCCCGATCGCCTTCCTGCTGGCCTTGATCGCCCAAACCGGCCTCGAGCGGCGCAGCGAGCCGCAGATCGCCTGGCTGCTGCTGTATGCCGCAGCCGCCGTCCTGATGGGGTGGGCGGTGTGGGCACGCGATGCCACCTGGCTCGTTCCCGGCTCCTCCTCGGCGCAGGGCAAGCAGCTCACCGCTCGCCCAGCTTTCTTGCTGGCTGCCTTTCTGCTCACCGCGCTAACCTTTCTCACCGCCTCCGACAACACCTTCCGCCCCTCTACGGTCGTGCTCTGGGTCGGGGCGATGGCCAGCGGCATGATCGCTTTCTGGGAGGGTGACCTCAGGCCGAGAATCTGGCTGGCTCGGACCTTGGCCTGGCTCAGGGCGCCCAGCCTGCAGTTCCGCCTCGGAGGGTGGAGTCTGGCGATCGTCGGCGCGCTGGCGCTGACGCTCTTCTTCCGCTTTGCCTACCTGCGCTCGGTGCCGGTCGAGATGGTCAGTGATCACGCCGAGAAACTGCTGGACGTGGCCGACGTGGAGAGCGGGCTGACCTCGATCTTCTTCCCGCGCAACACGGGCCGGGAGGCGCTGCAGTTCTACCTTGCCGCCGCCACGGATGCGCTGTTGGGAACCGGGATCTCATTCCTTACACTCAAGATCGGCACAGCGCTGGCGGGCTGGGTGACGCTGATCTTCGTCTACCTGTTCGCTCGCGAAGTGGCGGGCCGCCCGGCGGGCCTGATCGCCTTGCTGCTGGCCGGCATCGCCTACTGGCCCAACGTGATCAGCCGGATCGGGCTGCGCTTCCCGCTGTATCCGCTGTTCGTGGCGCCGGCGATGTACTTCCTGGCACGAGGCATCCGCCGTCGCAGCCGCAACGATTTCCTGTGGTGCGGGCTAGTTGTCGGTCTTGGGCTGCACGGCTACACTCCAACGCGCGTGCTGCCGTTGGTCGTCGCCTTTGGCGTGTTGCTCTTCCTTCTCCACCGGGAGGCGCGGGGGCAGCGCATGGCGATCAGCAGTTGGCTGGTCGCAGCCGGTTTGATGGCGCTGATCGCTCTCACCCCGCTGCTGCGCGTGGCCATCGAGATGCCCGACCAGCTGTTCTTCCGTGTGTTGACGCGTATCGGCGAGACCGAACGCGAGCTTCCCGGCGATCCGCTGCGGATCTTCCTCAGCAACACCTGGAACGCGCTGCGCATGTTCGGCTGGGACAACGGCGAGGTCTGGGTCAATTCGATCCCCCACCGCCCAGCATTGGACTGGGTGACCGCAGCGCTGTTTCACCTTGGCGTTGTGGTGCTCACCGTGCGCTACGTCCAGCGCAGGTCCTGGCTCGATCTGTTTACCCTGGTCTCGATCCCGGTGCTGATGCTGCCTTCGATCATGGCGCTGGCGTTTCCGGCGGAGAATCCGGCTCCGAACCGTGCGGCCGGGGCGATCGTCCCCGTGTATACGCTGGCGGCCATCCCGCTGGCCGGCATGTTGGATTGGATCCGCCGCCAATGGTCCTCCCGGCTGGCGCGGTCGGTCTGGTCGATTGCGGCGGGGATGCTGTTGCTGATCGCCATCGTCCTCAACTACCGGCTGGTGTTCGTCGAGTACGCCACGCTCTTCCGCCGCTCCGCCTGGAACACCGGTCAGATCGGCGAAGTGATCCGCAGCTTCGCCGGCTCGACGGGCAGCTACCGCACGGCACACGTGGTGGCGTTCCCGTATTGGGTCGATACGCGCCTGGTCGGCATACACGCTGGTGATCCGCTGCGCGACTACGCCATCTGGCCGCCCGACCTGGCGACCCTCGTAGGGGAACGCCAGGCGCAGCTGTTCATCTTGAATACCCAGGACCAGGAAGGGCTGGAGACACTCCGGCAGCTGTTCCCCAACGGCACGCTCTCCCACTACGTTCCGCCGGAAGAGGGACACGACTTCCTGATCTACTCGGTGCCGGCGCGCGACCCAGAGTACGGCTCGCGCTCCCCGGGCGCAGTGCCTTAGATGCAGCCCGAAGCGACTGCCCCGCCTCGAGACCAAGTATCCCCACCGGCCCCGCGCAGCCGCACGCCGCCGCGCGATTGGCTGCACGACGGCCTGCTGGTGGTCATCCTGTTGATCGCCGCCTATCTGCGCCTCACGGGGACCAACTGGGACGAATACACCCACCTGCACCCTGACGAACGTTTCCTCACCATGGTCGAGAGCAGCCTGAGCCTTCCGGGCTCCGTGGCGGAGTACTTCGACACCGCCGCCTCACCGCTGAATCCGCACAACACAGGCCATGGGTTCTTCGTGTACGGCACGCTGCCGATCTTCCTGGTCCGCTACCTGGCGGAGACGCTGGGTCAGGCGGGCTACGACCAGGTGCACCTGGTTGGGCGAACCGTGTCGGCGGTGTTCGACCTGGTGAGCATCGTCTTCGTCTACCTGCTCGGTGAACGGCTATACCGGAGGCGGGTGGGCCTGTTGGCGGCGGCGCTGCTGGCGTTCTCGCCGCTGCTGATCCAGCACGCGCACTTCTTCGTCGTTGACCCGTTCCTGAACACCTTCGTCGCCGCCGGGCTGTACTTCGCCGTGCTTGCCCAGGCGAAGGGTCGCTGGCTGGACTATGGCTTGTTCGGTGTGGCGCTGGGGATGGCCGTCGCCACCAAGATCAACGCCGCCCCCCTCAGTCTGATGCTGGTCTTGGCGGCGAGCGCCCGGTACTTCACGGTGGCGAGGGAGGGCCGCGAGCGGGAGCTGGTGAGACTGGTGGGCGGGCTGGCGCTCGCTGCCGTCGTCTCGCTGGCCGTGTTCCGCCTGCTCCAGCCGTACGCCTTCTCTGGCCCTGGCCTGCTCGGGATTCGCCCCAATCCGCAATGGCTCGACAACCTGGCGGTCATCCGACAGCAAGCGAGCGGCGACGTCGACTTCCCGCCGGCGCTGCAGTGGGCCAATCGCACGCCGATTCTGTTCGCCCTTCGCAACCTGGTGCTGTGGGGCATGGGCCCGGCGGCGGCGCTGCTGGCCTGGGCGGGGTGGGGGTTCGCCGTCTATCGGTCGCTGCGCGGCGACTGGCGCCAGCACCTGATCCTGGTCGTGTGGACCGGGTTCTACTTCCTCTGGCAATCGATCAGCTTCACGCCGTCGATGCGCTACATGCTGCCGGTCTACCCAACTCTGGCGCTGCTGGGGGCTTGGTTCCTCTGGCAGCTCTGGTTCATGGCCGAGGCTCTTACGGGCCGCGGGCGCCGCCCGGCCAAGATCGCAGCCGGCGCGCTGCTGCTGGCGGTGGTTGGGTTGTCGGCGGCACAGGCCTTTGCCTTCCTGTCGATCTACATCCAGCCGATGACGCGTGTCGCGGCCTCGCGCTGGATCTACGCCAATTTGCCCGGACCGGCCAACTTGATATTGGGCGGCCCGGCGCAGGCAGGCCAGGAGCCGATACCGCTCCCGCTGGATTTCGTGCTCAGCCGGGAAGCGCCGTTCGAGTCGACCTTCACCAGTCGGGTGAACGGCACGGTCGATGCGGTCACGCTGACGCATGTCACCGACCTGATGTCGGGCACTGGCGTGAAGCTGCTGGGCGTGGAGGTGCTGGCTTCGCCGGATTCGACCCTGGCACTGGCCAGTGGCCGCGCCGAGCTGTTGGAGCAGTCGGGCGAGACGCCTCTGGTGATCCCACTCGATCAGCCCCTTCCGGTTGAGCCTGGGCCGGGCTACGTCGTCCGCCTCTCGTTGCAGTCGCCCGGCGCAGTGATGCTGCGCGGCACGATGGACGTGGTGACGGAGTCCTCCGAGGGGTCACACGTCGAGTCGATGGGATACCCGAAGCAGGTGTTTGCCATCCCCTCCGGTATCCCACAGGATTTCTCGTTCACGGCACGCCAGGCAGGCACGGCCGAAGGCTTGCTGCTTCCCTTTGCTCGCCGACTGCCGGACGGCGGGGCGGGCGACGAAGTCATCGGCGTGGCCGAGCTCTACGACGACAGCGCGCCGGACAGTCCGCTGGTGGCGCGGGCGCGGTTCTCGCAGTCGATGGCGGAGGGCGTCGAGACGGCGCTGACGCTCCCCTTCGATACGCCCGTCCAGATCGTCGACGACGGAAGGTACCGGCTGCGACTGCTGCTGCAAGACTCGGCGCTGGTCCTGCGGGGTGCAGTGATTGCCAGCGAGTCGTCCTGGGACGACGGCCTTCCGGTGCGAGTCGACTCGCGTGACTACGGTGGGTTGTACGGCAGCGTTGTCCAGGAGCTGTACTGGCAGGACGACCAGGACGATGACTTCGACGGGGTGCCCGACAAGCTTCGGCGGATCGTCGACAGCCTGGAGCAGGCGGACCTGCTGATCATCACCTCCAACCGCCAATACGGCACGATTCCGCGCGTTCCACAGCGCTACCCGCTGAGTGCCGCCTACTACCGCAACCTGATCGATTGCCCGGATGACCAGAGTGTGTCGGCCTGCTATGCCCGCGCCCGGCCAGGCGAGGTCACCGGTAGCCTGGGCTACAAGTTGATCGAGGTGTTCGAAAGCAACCTGCGCCTGGGTCCACTCGAGGTGAGCGACCAGCTGGCGGAGGAAGCGTTCACGGTCTACGACCACCCCAAGGTATTGGTGTTCGCCAAGCAGAGCGATTTCTCGCCGGAGCGAGTGCGCGACCTGCTGGCCGGCGTCGACTTGTCCCGCGTGGTCCACGTCATCCCGAAAGAGGCGGGCGAGCCGCCGCCCGACTTGATGCTGCCCGCCGACCGCCTGCAGCGGCAGAGAGCGGGCGGCACCTGGAGCGAGCTGTTCCCACCCGAGTCTCTGCTCAACCGCTTCCCGGCGCTCGCCGCCATCACCTGGTGGCTGTTGATCGCCCTCGTGGGAGCGGCGGCCTTCCCGCTGGTGCGGGTTGCCTTCCCGGGGCTGCGCGATGGGGGATATCCCCTAGCCCGGGCGGTCGGCCTGGTCGTGCTGGGGTGGGGTGTGTGGATTCTGGGAAGCCTGGGGGTTGCCTTCTCACGTCCCACGATCGTGCTGGTGGTGGCGCTGCTGTGTGCTCTGTCGGCCGCCCTTGCCTGGCGCGATCGCGAACTGCTGCTGGGCTACTGGCGCGCTCGACGGAAGGAGATCGCCTGGGTCGAAGTCCTGGCGGTCAGTCTGTTCTTGCTCGATCTGCTGATCCGCATCGGCAATCCTGATCTGTGGCATCCGTCGAAGGGCGGCGAAAAGCCGATGGACCTGTCCTACCTGACGGCGGTCCTCAAGAGCACGACCTTTCCTCCCTACGACCCCTGGTTCGCGGGCGGGTACATCAACTACTACTACTACGGCTTCGTGCTGGCGGCCGTGCCGATCCGGCTGCTCGGGATCGAGCCGGCTATCGCCTACAACCTGGTGCTGCCCACTTTCTTCGCGCTGCTGGGCCTGATCGCCTACTCCGGCGGTTCCAACTTCGTCGCTCGCACGCTGGCTGGCAGGCATTGCTCGGGCGTGCGCTGTGCGCGTCTGGCCGGCGTGTCCGCTGCATTGGGGCTGGTCCTGCTCGGCAACCTCGGCACGGCGAGAATGATCTACGAAGGCTTCCAGCGCATCGGCGCAGCGCCGATCGAGGAGGGTGGGCGCGAGCTGCCGGCCTTGTTGGATGCGGCGCGTGGCGCGGGGCGATACCTGAGCCTGGAGTCCCCCCTCCCGTACGGTATGGATTCCTGGTACTGGAACCCCAGCCGGGCGATCGATCCGGGCGAGGGCGAGGCCGGCCCGATCACCGAGTTTCCGTTCTTTACGTTCCTGTACGCCGATCTGCACGCTCACATGTTCAGCCGGGTATTGACCACACTCATCCTGGTGTGGCTGCTGGCCTGGTTGATCGAGGCCGACGAGCGCCGCCGGCGCAGACCGCTCGACGTGGTGCTTGGACTCTGGATGGGCGCCCTGATTCTGGGAGCGATTCAGCCCACCAACCTGGCGGATGCCCCGGACTACCGCGCGCTAGCGGTGGCGGGTGTGGTGGCCGCAGCCTGGGTCCGCCATCGCCGATTCAGTGCGCGTATGCTAGCCGACGCCGCGCTTGCGGCGGTTGGCCTGCTTGTGCTGGCGAGTGTGCTGTATGCACCCTACCACCAGTGGTATGGCGAAGGCTATGGCGAGATTGCCCGCTGGAAGGGCTCGACGACAGGCCTGACCGACTACTTCACGGTCCACGGGCTGTTCTTGTTCGTGATCGTGCTGTGGATGGGGTGGGAGACGCGCCAGTGGATGGCGCAGACGCCGCTGGTGCGCCTCTCGCGGCTGCGGCCGTACGCTGGCCTGATTCTCGCCGCTGCGGTCGGCCTGGCTGTCCTGACGGCTGTCCTGGCTGCTCTCAACTATCCGGTGGCGCTGGTTGTCGTGCCGCTGTTGGCTTGGGCCGGGTTGCTCTTCCTGCGGCCTGGGCAGCCGATCGAGAAGCGCTATGCCCTGGTCTTGATCGGGGCGGCGCTGGCGCTGACCTTCCTGGTCGAAGTCGTGGTGGCCGTGGGCGATATCTCGCGCATGAACACGGTCTTCAAGTTCTACCTGCAGGTCTGGGAGATGTTCGCCCTGACTGCGGCGGCTGCGCTCGCCTGGACGTGGTCCGACCTGCGCCAATGGTCCTCGCCTTGGCGCTGGGTGTGGTCGGTCGGCCTGATCTTGCTGCTGGGCGCCGCCCTGGCGTACCCGGTCACAGCGACCTCTGCCAAGCTCCGCGACCGGATGTCGGACGAAGCGCCGCGCGGGCTGGATGGCATGGCCTTCATGCCCGCCGCCACGTATAACGATCTGGGCCGGTCGTTTTCGCTGGCCGAAGATCATGCCGCCATCCGCTGGATGCAGGAGAATGTCGAGGGGTCGCCGGTGATCGTTGAGGCCAATGTCCCCGAGTACCGCTGGGGCTCGCGCTACACCATCTACACCGGCCTACCGGGGGTGCTGGGTTGGAACTGGCACCAGCGGCAGCAGCGGCTGGTCTCGGGCGACGCCGTCGTCACCGAGCGGGCACTGGCGATCAACGACTTCTACCTCACCCGCTCGATCGAAGAGGCCATCGCCTTCCTGGAGCAGTATGACGTTCGCTATGTCGTGGTGGGACAACTGGAGCGCATATACTTCGAGAGCGTGCAGCCGTGCACGGCCATTCCCGAGACAGGCGGGGTAGTATGTGACCTGAGCGGTTGGCCGATGGGCATGACCCAGCCCGAGGCCAGCGCCTCGGAATGCACGCCGATCGACGCTGCCAACCCGGAGTCCCCGCTGGTCTGCCCGACACGCGGGTTGGAGAAGTTCCCCAAGATGGTGGAGCGCGGAATCCTGGAGCCTGTGTTCCAGCAGGGTGGGACGACCATCTACAGGGTGCTGCCGTGATCGCGCCGCTGCTCGTGTGGTGGTTATGGACGGCCTTCCTGGGCGTACTCGCCTTTCCTATCGCCTTCCGGGTGTTTCCGCGCCTTGCCGATCGCGGCTACGCCCTCAGCCGGGCGTTTGGGCTGCTCGTGTCCGGCTATGCCCTGTGGCTGGGGGGCTCGATCGGCGTCGTGCGCAATGACTTCCCGGGAGCGATCGCAGCCGTGCTCGTGTTGGCGGGTGGGGGGCTGCTGGCAGGCGCTGGGCGCTGGAAGGATCTCCGGGCCTGGATCCGACAGCATCGGTCGACGGTGGTGTGGACAGAGGCGTTGTTCCTGCTGGCTTTTGTCGGCTGGGCCGTGGTGCGCGCAGCCAACCCGGAGATCGTTGCCACAGAGAAGCCGATGGAGCTGGCGTATCTGAATGCCGTGCTGAGCTCGCCACGCTTCCCTCCGCACGATCCCTGGCTGTCGGGTTTTGCCATCTCGTACTACTACTTCGGCTATATCCTGCTGGGGCTCCTTGCGCGCCTGACGACGACGCCGGCAGGCGTTGCCTTCAATCTGGGCAATGCGCTGTGGTTTGCGCTGACCTGCCTGGGGGCTTGGACGATCCTCTTCAGCCTGCTGCAACCCCGCGATGGCAGGCCCAGGCCGGTGGCCGCCCTGCTCGGCCCGCTGTTCGTCGTGATCGCCGCCAACCTGGAGGGAACGCTCGAGGTGCTTTGGTCCTCGCGCTTCGGCTGGCGTACCGCCGCCGACGGGGCGCTGACCTCGCGTTTCTGGGCCTGGCTCGATATCAAGGATTTGAACACGCCTCCGGCGTCGCCGGCCGGGATCCTGCCGGATCGGTTCCTCTGGTGGTGGCGGGCATCGCGCGTGATCCATGATCGCAACCTCGCTGGCGCCGACATTGAAGTCATCGACGAGTTTCCCTTCTTCTCCTTCCTGCTGGCCGACAACCATCCGCACCTGCTGGCACTGCCCTTTGTGCTGCTTGCCGTCGCCTTCAGCTTGCAGATCTTCCG
>Ga0209254_10003433_pt1 | contig 14456 bp, 7 predicted proteins | sample FrelakmetDIP11DI_FD_187148 | JGI IMG/M metagenome (GOLD analysis project Ga0209254, IMG submission 187148) | Freshwater lake sediment microbial communities from the University of Notre Dame, USA, for methane emissions studies - DIP11 DI (SPAdes)... | ecosystem: Environmental > Aquatic >...
ATACTGTCCGTCTATTGGAGCTGCCGGAGACTGGTATGGTGGTGATAGTTGATGATGCCTTATATGAAGGTGTGAACGATGTGCCTGATCCTGAAATTCAACAGATTATTCGCAATAGTGTTGCAGAATGGGAACGGCGAATAAGTTCCAGCTGATCGCTATGTAAATCACGACTCCTTCAAATTACTTTCGGTGCCGACGGCGCTTCTTCTTCCCCAGTACATGCTTTTGTGATGCCTGGGGTTTTTTCTCAATATGGTCAGCCGGTTCGGAATCGGTTGAAACATCGGTCTCGTCTGTCGAAGATGAATTATTTGATGTCTCGATTTGTTCTGCTTCTAATTCTTTGATTTCAGAATTCGAATAATCGTCAGTCCTATCTACAGAGGCTTGTACGGAGGTCAAATCGTGTGGTTGATAAGTGAACATCCTGGATACCACCCCAGTTCGCACATCACGAATGAGATTCTTGAAAAGCTCAAATCCTTGGTTTTTGAATTGAACAAGTGGATCTCGTTGTGCATAGGACTCTAATCCTATTGATACCCGTAGAGCTTCCATTTGTGTTAAGTAATCAACCCAGAGCTCAGTTATCACACCCAGTAACAACTGACGATAAATCCCTGTTAGAGCTTTACGACCTAACCAATTGATTATCGAATCCCGAAAATCTGCATTTAATTCGCTTAACTTTTGGTTTTGTACTAGTAAGCCATCTTGGTTGTAAAATTCAGAAGGAAGATTTTGTGGATTTGAACTCTCGAATTCCTCAAGGTTTACATTCAAGAGCCGGGTGAATTCAGCCTGTCCCCACACGCTCTGAATATAGGTTTGAGCCATCTCAAGGTGGTTGAGCACCTGCTCAGAGATTACTTGGGATTGTTGTTCTTCCAATGAGCTAGCTGCGTAATAAACATAGTTCAGTCGTGTTGTACGCTGTACCACTCTACGATGAGTGCGTTTGTCGAATAAAGCTCTTGAGCCGAAAGGCAATTGTAAAAGTAGAGCTAAAATAGTTCGTTCATTTACCATTTGGTCTGGTAAACGTGTAAGATAATTATCTAATTCTTTTGCTATCTGGCCGTCAGAGTTTCTATTTTTTCCAATCAGGCGTTCCACCCGTTTTTCTAATAACTCTTCTACAGTAGCTATTATTCGATTCTGTGAATCTTGCCAATTATCGTATGAGATTAGATTAGAAGGAATATCGAGTGGCTCATTCAATCGAAGTTCAATCGTTCCTGTTAGACGATTGATCGCCTGTGCTTTCATAGCATTTTCGACTTGATCACGAACGATGACAGAAACATTTTCAGCATCGTCTTTTAATGATCGCTGTTCCTCAGAACTAAGTTTGATGGGCATTCTAGCAAGGTTCGACAATTCAACTATAAGCTCTGCAGGGCGTCTATTATCACTTTCCTCATCAACTTGATGTTCAAGTTCTTCAAAGAAGACTTCTATCGTTTCAATTCGATCTCGTATTTGATCTTCTAAGCGAGATCCAACCTGATCAATAAGATTAGTAATAAATTGTATCTGATGGAGGTTTTCTGCTTCTAACGATTTCCGAGCGATATCGAGTAAAGCTTCCTTGAGGGAACCAACACTGGAATTGGCTTCTATGCATCGATTAACCTGATCTTGAAGAAGTTTTATAGTAAAGGATGGAAGGATATGATTGCCAAAATTAATAGATGGTTGAATTTGCTCCATCCAGGCAAGAAGTTTCCAAGGTCCACCTTCATTTTTGAGTGCTTCCGGAACACGCTGCAGTACTTCAGTTCTGAGCATTTCTGTGACATCTTCAGTCAGATCGTTCTTAGTGAATATTCGGTCTCGTTGCGCATAGATACTGCTGCGTTGAGTATTTAACACATCATCATATTCCAATAGGTGTTTCCGAACGTCGAAATTTGCTCCTTCAACTCGAGTTTGTGCTTGTTCAATCAATCGTCCTACCATACCTAGCTCAAGAGGGAGTGCGTCGTCCCATCGCATTCGCTGCATTAATGATTCTGCTTGTTGTCCACCGAATAGGCGCATGAGATCGTCCTGCATAGATAAGTAGAATCGTGATGAACCTGGATCTCCTTGACGGGCTGACCTACCTCGCAACTGGTTATCAATTCGACGTGCCTCATGACGTTCTGATCCGATAATGTGTAAACCACCCAGCTCGCGAACCTGCTCCATTTCATTCATATATTTCAGATAGTAATTAACTTCGGCTTCATAGATACCATATTCTGTTGAGTCGAGTTGGAACAAAGCTTTGCGACGCTCTTGCATGGTCATGTCATAAGGGTCACTGAAACCTGCACGGTTTAATATTCGATTAACCGCTACAATAACCTCATCAGCTAGCTCACCTCCTAGTTTGATATCTACTCCACGACCTGCCATATTGGTGGCAATGGTTACTGCTCCGAATGCACCAGCCCCAGCAATAATTTGTGATTCTTCGGTGTGTTTTCTGGCATTCAATACCTGATGGCTTATTCCAGCTGATAGACTGGTGGAAAGCCGTGTTTTTGAATACTCAGGTAAGTCTAGAATTCGTATAAGATTTTCGAGCATCGTAGGATCTTCCAGATTGAAGGAAATTCCCAAATCTCTCGCCATCTTACGTATAATAGTGACGTCTAATTTCTCAATTGGTTCGTTGAGGAATTGCAATTCTTGAATAACCCTACCATCTTCTTGGTAATCGTGGTTTTTCATCCAGGCATCTCTTAAGAGAGTGACATAGATTAAACGACGAAGAGGTTCCGCATGAAGCCTGGTTGATAACCTTTCAGAAAGTTCGACTGAAGTAGTACCTACAAGAACCGGTCGTCCTAAAGAGTGATTGTGTAGGATTTCTCTGGTGATTGCTCTAAGCTTAGCGTCCTCTGTTCGGTAAATGACATCGGGAAAATCCTTGCGTTTCCAGAAGATGGGTTTTTTCTCAGGATCCCCAACCTGGGAGTAATAACTGAATTTGTATCCCTGCTCATCCCGTGCTTCGCTTACTTCCAGGTTCGATCCTGGTCTCATCGCTAGATATTCTAAGTTAGTGGGAATGGCAATTACATCTAATTTATAGATCTTATCAAATTCTTCCGCCTCTGTGAGAGCAGTCCCGCTCATACCTGCCAATTTCTTATACATTCTAAAATAATTCTGTATCGTGATGGTTGCGTAGGTTACTGATTCACTTTGTACCTTTACACCTTCTTTGGCCTCAATCGCTTGATGCAAGCCATCAGACCATCTCCGTCCAGGCATCATCCGTCCCGTAAACTCATCAACAATCACTACCTTACCAGCTTGAACGAGGTAATCTTTATTCCTCTTGAATAAATGCTGCGCACGTAGGGCTTGCTCCAGGTAACCAAGAACTCTTGCTTGTTCAAGAGTTACATCTTCTGGTCGATCCGGATCTCGTAAGGGCATGTTTATGAGTGATTCTACATGCCCTTCACCCATTTCTGATAAGGTTACCGTGCGGTCTTTTTCATTAACCTCATAGTCTTCTAGGCGGAGAGACTTAACCACTTGTGACATCCGAATATACCCCTCACCTTCATCATGGGATGGACCGGAGATAATTAAAGGTGTACGTGCTTCGTCAATGAGAACGTTGTCTACTTCGTCTACGATTGTAAAATAGTGACCACGTTGAACCCGTTCTTCCCAGCGCATGGTCATGTTGTCTCGAAGGTAATCGAATCCAAACTCGCTATTCGTCCCATAAGTAATATCAGCTGCGTATGCTTCCTGGCGAGGAACCATACGTAAATGATGTTGATCTTCATGGGGAGATTCACGGCTGGAGTCCACAATGAAGGCTTTCTTTCCATTTTCTGTACGAGCTGCAATTTGCAGCACACCCACACTCATACCGAGCAGGTTGTAGATTGGACTCATCCATCGAGCATCACGTCTTGCAAGGTAGTCATTTACTGTGATGAGATGGACGCCATTTCCAGCTAAAGTGTTCAAATACAACGGGAGCGTAGCGACTAGGGTTTTTCCTTCGCCAGTGCGCATTTCCGCAATTTTCCCTTGATGTAATACGATACCACCCATTAGTTGTACATCGAAGTGACGAAGTCCAATTGTGCGTTTACTGGCTTCCCTTACAACTGCAAATGCCTCTGGTAAGATCTCATCATGACTTTCTCCTTCAGTCAGTCGTGATTTGAACTCGTTTGTCTTTCTATTTAATTCACCGTCGCTGAGAGATTCGAGACCTGGTTCAAATGAATTTATTTTGTCGACAACCTCTAATAGGTTTTCGATTGACCGTTTATTAGGGTCGCCACCGAAAATATTGATAAATTTCTTAAGCATACAAAGTTTACCTCTTGCGGCTGCGATTATAGCATATCCAATCTATTGGGTTCATAAGCAATTTATATATTTTTCCCCATACTGAACAGACCGGTTATTGAAATGTTGTGTCTACAATAAATATCTCAGTACTTTACGTGGAATACTGGTATAATTCTATTAAGACAATCCGTGCATAGCTGAATATGAGAAAGTCACTATGGCTTCCGCAAGGTGTCCGGTTTGTGAAGATATAATCACTTTTGGCGTTCAATTGAAACTTAACGAACCGATTACTTGTCCAACCTGCTTGGCTAACTTGCAGGTTGTTTCAGTTAACCCATTTGAACTGGATAAACGAATTGGTAGACGAGCAGCAACTAGAAAGTGTAACAAGCAGAGCTGGAAGAGAGGCATAAAGAATCAGCAGAAGAACATTTGGATTGAATATTTGGGAGGAGAGGATGAGGATGAAGAATTCGATGATTACATCTTGGAGAGACGCTTGAGATATAAGACTGAGCGTAATATTCGAACGGACAGGAAATCCGGTATCCACTGATCTGTGATGGTTAAGAAATCTTCAAGGAATGAAAGAAGAGACTCTACACCTTCCCAGAAGCTGATTGTGGGCATCGAGAATGCCCACAATTTTCTTTTCAAGAAACAATATACTGAAGCCTGTGAGTTGTTAGAAAACCTTAATAAAAATCATCCGCGCCATCCAGAAATACTCCTTGCATTGATGGACGTCTATTATGAATTGGGGAAGATGGATAAATATGAGCTCGTATGTGAACAACTTGTCAACCTTAAACCAAAAGATCCTGACTTGGTGCTTTCCCTTGCAGGAGCTTACATGCATAATGGGCGACCTTCTCTTGCGCTCAGAACATTCAAAGAATACATCACCATATTTCCAACCCATGAATCTGTAGAAGAGGCTCGCAAGACGATGACATTAGTAGAGAATATTATTCCCGAGCTCCTACCTAAGAGACTGTTTTCAAAAGAAGAAAATTTCAATTTGACTTCTCAGGTAGAGCAGATAGACCAGTATATTTGCCGGAATTTGCTCATCCAAGCAACCGCATTAGGAATAAAGTTAATTCAACTTTTCCCTGAAGTCTCAGTTATTCATAATTACTTGAGCAAAGTATATTGGATGCAGGGGATGGCTGAAAAGGCTATTGGCACTTCTTTAGACGTCTTGGAATTCGAAACTGGAAATATTGATGCCCTATGTGATCTCAATCGTTATTACTTTCTAACCGGTCACAAAGATCTGGCTCAGAAAATACTCGAAAAACTGGATGTGTTTGCAATAAAGAATTTGGATCAAGCGATTAAATATGATGATGCACTTGTTTTTCAAGGGAATTTTAAAAAGATTGTAGAACTTTACAATTTAGTTGAGAAGAAAAGTTGGATCGAAAATATCGAACCGAAGCATGTAATATTTTTGCACATGTCTGCAGTGGGATTCTATCGATTGGAAAACGAGGATCAAGCGCGTAAACTATGGATTCACGCAATCCACGTTTCACCAGACTTTAGATATGCATCTGACAACTTGAGAGACTTAAACAACGCGGTTGGGGATCGACACGCCCCTTGGATTTATCCTCTCCCTTATTGGATATCCAGTAAGACTCTTGACGATCTTGATCGCCAGATCCAACCTCAAATAAGGCGTAATGATGAATCTGGGATTCAGCGTGCATCACTACACTTTCTTGAGAACCACAAGGAGGTGCTTCATTTAGCGCCAGTAATGTTGGAAGTTGGAGATCTTGGAAGTCGAATGTTTGTATTGAAGCTGACGAGTATGTCCAAAGCTCCAACTCTGTTGGAGGCGGTCAATGAATTTAGTATGGGAAAGTTCGGATCAGACGAGCAGAGGTTGGAAGCAGCGAGGTTGTGTTGCCAAACCGGATTGATTCCAACGGGAATGAGACGCTTCTGGTCTAATGGGAGATGGATAGAATTATTGTTGTTGGGTGTCAATGTCAGTGACCAGTATGTACAGATGCACGAGAAGAATGTGAAATTTTTATTGAAAAACGCTATTGAAACATTGAGCAAGAAAGAAGGAAGAAGAGCAGAATCATTACTGCAACAGGCAATCAATCTGGAACCTGATGCGCCTGATTTACTATACAATCTCGCGTTGGCTTATCAGCTCCAGGGAAGAATCAATGATTCGATCAAGCTATTGGAATCGATTCTTGAGCAACATCCAGATTATTTGTTCGGTCGAATTGGGCTCGCATTAGTTTCTATCTCTAAAGGAGATCTTGAGAATGCTCATGAGTTGTTAGATCCTCTCCTATCAATTAAACGGATGAGTCTTAATGAGTTCGATGCTTTTTGTGATGGATTTATTAATTTGCATCTTGCTGAGAAACGTACTGATATTGCCAAGGCTTGGTACGGAATGTGGAACACAATAAATCCAGAGACTGCCAAGCTAAGAAGCTATCCTCAATTTGAGAATGAATAAAATCAAAAGAAAGGCAGTGGAAAACATTACACTAATTCACCTACAATTGAGCATATTCTTGTATTTTTGGAAATTAGGGAATCTTTTAATCTTCGCGGTGATTAGTTTTAAGGCTTTACCTGTATAGACATGCTATAATCTTCTTAATGTCCTTCGCCCATTTGCATGTTCATTCAGAATATTCACTATTAGATGGTTTCAGTAATATAAATAAATTAATTTCACGTGCGAAAGAACTGGGGATGCAATCCTTAGCATTAACCGATCACGGGATGATGTACGGTGTTATTGATTTCTATAGAGATGCGAAAAAAGCCGAAATAAAGCCAATTATTGGCATAGAACCGTATCTGGCTACCCGAGGGATGTCTTCGCGTGATCCTCAACGGGATAAGAAATCCACACATTTATTGTTGTTAGCTGAAAACCAGGTTGGTTATCAAAATCTTTTGAAGATAGCAAGTGCTGCCCAATTAGAAGGTTTTTACTACTACCCGCGTATTGATCATGAGTTTTTGGGTTCACATTCAGAAGGATTGATTTGTTTTTCTGGATGTATGTCAGCAGAAGTGCCGAAATTGCTCCAGGAAGGAAACTTCGAAGCAGCGAAAAAGCAGTTAGATTGGTATTTTGGAACTTTTGGAAACGATTGTTTCTTCTTGGAATTGCAGCGACATGACATTCAAGAACTGGAGATGATCAACAAGCACCTTATGGAATTTGGGAGACGATATCAGGCAAAGTATATTGCGACAAATGATGTTCATTATATCAATAGGGAAGATGCGAGATTACAGGATATTTTGCTGGCGATTCAAACTGGTTCTGTCTTAAGTGATCCGAATCGTATGAGGATGACTGATGACACCTACTATTTACGAACGCCGGAAGAAATGACACATCTTTTCTCGGACATTCCAGAAGCTATTAGTAATACACTTTTAGTCGCAGAAAGATGCAATGTGGATTTGGATTTTAAAGGTTATCATTTACCGGAGTTTCAAGTACCTGAAGGATACTCTCCGGAATCATATTTGAAATCATTATGCGAAGAGGGCTTCCAACAGCGGTATAGTTCGTACCCAGATATATCAGCAGCACGTAAAAGGTTAGAGTATGAGTTGGGGATTATTCATTCTATGGGTTTCGATACATATTTCCTGATCGTTTGGGATCTTTGTCGATTTGCTCGTCAGAAAGAAATCTGGTACAACGCCCGTGGATCAGCTGCCGGTTCGATTGTAGCTTATTCATTAAAAATCACTCTGGTTGATCCGATTGAACATGGTTTGATATTTGAACGATTCTTAAATCCAGGTCGTATCTCTATGCCGGATATAGACCTGGATTTCCGCGACGATCGTAGAGCAGAAGTGCTTGAATATGCATCATCTAAATACGGCGAAGATAAAGTTGCTCAAATTATCACCTTTGGCACCTTAGGAGCTCGTGCTGCAATCCGAGACGTTGGACGAGTTATGGATATCCCACTCAATGAAGTTGATAAGACCGCCAAACTCATACCCAATATCCCAGGTAAACCAATTTCAATCACTCAAGCATTGGAGGATGTGAATGAATTTCGACAAGTATATGAAAGCACCTCCTACCTTAAAGATTTGATTGATACAGCAAGCAAGATGGAAGGGGTTGTACGAAGTGCTGGTACACATGCTGCAGGAGTGATAATCACCGATAAGCCTGTCATAGAATATTTGCCTCTCCATCGACCCACAGGTAGCGCAGTAGGTGATAGCCCTATCAAAATTGTCACCCAATTCGAGATGAATATGCTCGACACTCTCGGATTATTGAAAGTGGATTTTCTCGGCCTAGCCACTCTCACGATTATGGCACGTGCTTGTGATTTGATTTTCCAGAGAAATGGCACCAGACTCCACCTAGGAAATATACCCACAGATGATCCGGAAACTTATAAACTTCTAGGACGTGGTGATACTGCAGGAGTTTTCCAGGTTGAAGGTTCCGGGATGCGCCGATGGTTGATGGAAATGAAACCAACGGAGTTGAAACATGTGATTGCCATGGTGGCATTGTTTCGTCCAGGACCGATGGATTGTATTCCAGGATATATTCGTAGAATGCATGGGATCGATCCGATAATTTATCGACATCCGTGGCTGGAAGAAATTTTCGAAGAAACATATGGTTATCCTGTTTACCAGGAACAATTGATGTTTGCTGCAATGAAATTGGCTGGATATTCACCTTCTGAAGCAGATGAATTGCGCCAGGCGATTTCAAAGAAGTTAAGAGAGAAACTAAAAAAACATCGTCTTAAATTTATTAATGGGGCTGAGAGGAATGAGATTGACCCAGAAACTGCAGCCGAGATTTTTGATGAGTGGGAAGAATTCGCCAGGTATGGATTCAACAAAAGCCATGCAGTAGATTATGGTGTGATTGCTGTGCAGACAGCTTACCTGAAGACTCATTATCCTTTCGAATACATGACTGCTTTGTTATCTGTGTCAAAGAACCAAACCGATAAGATCGCATTTTATATAGCAGATTGCCGAAGAATGAATATTCAAGTATTTCCGCCTGATATTAATGTGAGCGAATGGGATTTTGTTATTGAAGATTGTTCAGTTGGAAGTGCTGTAATTCGCTTTGGGCTGGGTGCCATAAAAAATGTCGGTCAAGCCGCGGTTGAATCCATTTTGCTTGTTCGAAAGAATGGAATATTCAAAAGTCTGGATGATTTTATTCGAAGAGTGGACTTGCGCCAGGTAGGGCGTCGTGTTCTAGAATGTTTGATTAAAGTCGGAGCTATAGACAGGTTTGGGGAACGAAGCTCAATTTTAGATGGAATTGATCGGATCATAGCAATTAGCTCTTCTCACTTCAGGGCAGCCGAAGTAGGTCAAATGAGTCTATTCGGAAGCGATTCTGGGGTGGTCGAAGAGTTGAATCTTTATCCAGGAAAAGTTGAAATCACCCAAAAGGAGATTTTGAATTGGGAACGTGAATTGCTTGGACTTTATGTGTCTGATCACCCTTTAAGTCATCTTGCATTGGAAATAAACCAAAGTGTAACTCATTTTTCTGGGCAGCTAAAAGAAATTGGTTCTGAAGAGAATGTCAGATTAGCAGGATTAGTATCCAGGATTCGCCCTCATCAAACTAAGAAAGGGCAATCAATGGCATTTATTGTCTTGGAAGATCTTCAAGGTGAAGTTGAACTGGTCCTCTTCCCGCGTATTTGGAAGAAATTTGCCAATACCATACTTGTTGACCAGATCATACTTGTAGAAGGAAAGGTTGATAATCAAGGAACTGAATTAAAAGTCCTGGTAAACAATCTGATAACAGATTTGTCTAATCGAGATTTATCTACTGATGTGTCATTTGGCAACAAAGTAGAAAAGTATCCTGCAAACGGAACAATATTGGATTCTGAAACGCTCCAAACCATGCTACATTCTAGTGAGGATAGCGTGTTTGATTTAAAGGAACCTTCTGAGAATTCAAACCATATCAGTTATTCTGAGCCTATGGAAATCGAATCGGTTATTGAAATACCTTCAGAAGTATTCCTACCGGAACCTGATTTTGAAGAGAAACTTGAAGGGGAAATGATAAATATCACCGATAATTTATATTTACATGGACCAAATGTGGATAAAGAAAAACCTTCTATTTCAATTAACCTTCAAACAGTGGATTCTTTTTCGCCTCTTCCTCAGCCAGCCTCACCGTCCATTTCAGTTACACAACCTGTGGTTATTCCTACATCTGGGAGTGCTACTAATTCAACCATGGATCATGGGGAATCGGTGATGTTACCTCATTACATAGTTCCACCTCAATCTATATCAAGCGAAGATAGTGGAGCTTGTATGCTAACCGTGATCATAAAATCTACGAACGATAAAACTCGAGATGTGCTTCGCCTTCGTCGAATACACGGTATGATTACTTCATATCCAGGAAATGATCGTTTTGTATTCCAATTATATGAAAATAATCGTTCTCACCTTCTTGAATTCCCCAACTCCACAGCAGCTATTACCCAAGAATTGGTTGACCGGTTAATAGATATAGTAGGAAATGAAAATGTGAGACTGGAGAAGATCACTTATTAGTGAGGTGAAGTATTATCCACTCCCACTGAGGTATATCCCTTGGGGATCAAGATCCTCGTGAAGGATTCGTAATTCATCATGTGTGGGTGGTTCGGTAATTTTCAAGGAGCTAGAAATTTGCAGATTCCAGCCGGTATTCTCCTTAGCTTCTTCTATTGATTTTTCCGGATGCAAGGCGGTTAAAACTAATTCTCCATCAATCCCAGGTTCAAGAATTCCAATATCTGTGACAACAGCTTGAGGACCTCCACCGGGAAGTTTAGCAGCCTCACGTTCTGACCGGTTACTCAGAAATCCAGCGGAAGTGATAAAATCACATCTTTCAGGGAAGCGGCGTTTCTGGTGAGGTGTCATAATGTAGCATCGACTTGCCCATGCGGCTATCTCTTTTGAACCTCCGGAACCAGGTAAACGTACCTTAGGATGTTCGTAATCACCGATTATAGTTGCGTTTATATTGCCATATCGGTCAATCTGTGCTCCTCCCAAGAAACCGACATCGACATATCCTCGTTGCAAGTATAAAGCGAATACATCATACATACTACATACTGCAGTAGCTCCGCTCACCAGGGTTGGGTCTCCAATTGAGAGTGGTAAGCGAGCAGGTTGAGCACCAATTACGCCGGCTTCGTAGATCATCAATAGATTGGGGGCATGGGTTCGTAATGCCAGGTTACATGCTAAATTGGGTTGTCCCACACCTACAAATACCACATCAAAGTCTTTCAAAAGACGGGAAGCATTTACAATCATTAATTCTGCAGGGGAATACGTTGAATCCGACATAAGTTTTATCTCCGCGAATCTTATTTAAGAATATCATTTATTGCATTTTAAGAAATTTTGAATATTGATTATTATATACTCTGAAGAAATTTAAATATTAGATTTGATACTTCCTTCGGTTTTTCTAAAGGAACGAGGTGAGTTGCCCCCCGAACTGAGAAGATTTTCGCATCAGGCAGGTGATTCCTTATTATTTTTCCTGTCTTCTCCCAAAAAGTGTTGCTTTTCGCTCCACGGATGATCATAAGAGGACGTTTCAAGCTTGATAGATTCCTCCAAATTTCCATATCAGCTCGAACTCCTGTCACATAAATTTGTGCTTCCCATTCTGGTGTGTAGGATAATTCTACGCAGCTATCTAGTCTTACACTTGCCAAAGAGTCAACATAATCACGCAAAACATCGTCACTTAGGTTACGGAATACTTTCTTATATCTATAATTCTTGAACATTGCTTCCTGGCTCTGAAAAGATCTTTTTCGTCGTCTTGCTCCACTTACCAGTGGATGAAGTTTGTGGCCGAATCCCAAACGATAAATGTAATCCCACACAATGCAAAACCGAGGAGGGAACAGCACTGGATCAATTAAGACTAGCGCTCGGAAGCGCTCGGGTTGCATTAGAGCTAGACGCAAAGTTGTGGTTGCACCCATCGAATGACCTGTTCCAACTAGGTTGTGAAGGTTATGTTCATCCAAGAAATTAGAGAGATCAATAGCTAAAGGTCGCCAGTCTTCAAGTTCAACAGGTGAAGAACTATGCCAAAGTGGTCTCATGTGCATGGCAAAAACATGGAACTTTGTGGAAATATCTTCCAATAAAATTCTGTAAGTACCTGGAGGATATCCATTCGCATGGCAAAAGTGTAGAACTTCCCCCTCTTGCTGAAATTCTTGATATGGTATCCTCATTGATAATCTAAGTGTGATAAGTTCGAGATACTTTAGGTATCTAAAAAACAGTAACCCGAATCGCCACATTCATAACAAATATTACTAATATATCCCATAATCGACTGGTACGCTCATCTGGCTTTTTACTGTTAATCTCGCGTGTGTCTCCGGACCCAATTTTTTCCAGTATTCGTCTCGATTGCTGATTTTATATACCCATTCATCGAGATATTGCTGAACTAATTCCCTTGATTGGCTTATTTTGTCCCATTCTAAATAGAAAGAATTATCACGATCGTAATAACCTTGAGTGTAGGAAGGATGGCTGCAATAGGGTACTTTGCAAACGGCATCCACGATAAATCCTGGAATAAGGGTGCGGTTGGGATCCGAGCGGATTATTGCCTCTTCTACAATTTCCTCAGCTGTCAGTATGACTCTTTTTGCTGCAAAAGCCGCTTCTTTCTGTTCGCCTAGGATACCCCAAATTTGAGCATTTCCTTCAGAATCACAGCGCTGGACATGCACTATGGCAACATCTGGTTTAAGTGGAGGTACAACCACCACATTGCCTTCTGAGTATGGATCTTTAATAGTCTTATAGTTGGGATTTGCATGCTCTAGATCGTAGGCAGCGGTGGGATTCATGGGCATGAAGGGTAGTCCAGTAGCGCCTGCCTGTAATCGGGAGATCATGGCAAAATGAGAATATTCCTCCCATTCTAATCTTCCTGCTTCAATCTCAGTACGGATGATGCGTAATGATCCAACACCTGGATTCCCCATGTAGGAGAAGATCACTTTACGAGCGCATCCTGCTGCTACCATTTGGTCATAGATTAAATCTGGAGTAGCTCTTGCCAATACCAAATTCTTGCGATTCTGGCGGATAATTTCATGACCTGCAGCAAATGGAATCAGGTGTGTAAATCCTGCACAATAGACTAGGTCAGAATCAAACACATTTTGCTCTATTGCTCTAGACAAGGTGACAAGTTTTGACATGAGTAAATTAGTCCTCGTTTCTTAATAAGATTCATCTAATTTTGAGTAGGTTATGATATTTTTATCGAGATTTTTTAGAATTATTATTAAATTTTTCCACAATGTGACCTTGTGAAAATCCACCATAAAGTTAATCTAGTCAATTATTGTCTGGATCTGCTCGTGCATGTAAAGAGGCAGGTAATAATATCCACCAGCGTTCTTCCCACTTGAACCTGAACCCTTCCAGCCTCCAAATGGTTGGAAACCAGGCCAGGCTCCAGTAGTCGCGCCCTGAAGCCGGTTTGCATATGCCACCCCTACTTCAATATTATCGAAGAAAACCTTGATATCTTCTTCGTTTCCATATATTCCTGCAGTTAACCCATAGCTAATATCATTTGCATGTTTCAAAGCTTGATCAAGATTCTTTACTCTGGCAAGGATTGTAATAGGGAGGAACATTTCATGCTTCCAAAGTCTGTGATTTAGAGGTAAGTCTGTCACTAAGGTAGGAGTGCAGAAGTAACCTGATGTATATTCCGCATGTTCTAACACGGCACCACCAGTGATTATTCTGCCTGCATTTGAGAGTTCTCTACAGTAACTCTGGAAATCCTGGTACGATTTTTTATCAATCACCGGTCCTAAGTATACATTGCGTTCAGCAGGATCACCAATCGTTAGTTTTCTAGTTTTTTCCACTAACTGATCCTCAAACTGATCGTATATTGTTTCTTCGATGTAAACCCTCGAACAGGCTGAGCATTTTTGCCCTTGCAAGCCAAAAGCTGAACGGACAATGCCTGTGGTTGCTCGTTCGAGGTCTGCATTTTTTGTAACAATTGCTGGATTCTTACC
>Ga0209254_10003434_pt1 | contig 14454 bp, 14 predicted proteins | sample FrelakmetDIP11DI_FD_187148 | JGI IMG/M metagenome (GOLD analysis project Ga0209254, IMG submission 187148) | Freshwater lake sediment microbial communities from the University of Notre Dame, USA, for methane emissions studies - DIP11 DI (SPAdes)... | ecosystem: Environmental > Aquatic >...
GTACTTCGGCTTCGTTCCGCCCCCCGCTCAGTTCTATCTCATCCTGGCGGCGATGGTGATGATCTACCTCATGATGGTCGAGGTGGCAAAAAAGGGCTTTTACCGATGGTACAGAGGATCCGCTCGGCACTTCCACCAATAAGTTCGACTCTTCAAGAGCGCACTCCAATGGGCATGGCACAGCAGACCGGCGTAGATTGAACGTAGAAACATGGCCAAAGTGTCCGCCCAGCGGCTTGCCCGATAAAGCAATGCGTTAGCTCAAATCCGAGAAAATTCCAAGCGAATCGGCGCAGTCGGGTTTGTGTCGAACCATCCAAGGCCGTCGTCTATCAATGGCAGGGATGCAACATGACTTTGGTGTCGAAACGCTCTATGTGCGGTAACGTACAGACAGACAATGACCTTGACAGATACCCTGCATCCAGGTACCGCTGATTAGTTTCAACTCGGGCCTGTATGTATTTCCCCTGAAATGCAACTGGCACGCGAAATGGAAAAGTGGTGCTCAGTACGGTAGATTTATTCCGGGCGGAGATGTTTAGGAAACCTCTGAATAAAGCTTAACCAAGGCTTTCGTCCAGAGTTTGTTAGCCATTCAACGCATGAACGAGGAAAACCCCATGGAACACCTTTCATCTTCATCGTCTCCTTACGTCCACCGGCCCGGCCTTGCTGATGACGCAGTCAACAACGAGGCATACGCGTCCTGCGTGTCTTGGTCCGCGGTAATTGGCGGCGCATTCGTTGCCGCCGCATTGTCGCTCATTTTGCTCGCATTAGGCACCGGGCTCGGTTTATCGTCCGTGTCGCCATGGTCGAATGTCGGCGCCTCCGCATCGACCATGGGTACAGCCACTGTTATCTGGATGATCATGATACAGATCATCGCTTCGGCTATGGGAGGGTACCTGGCGGGCCGACTGCGCACGAAATGGGTCAATGTTCACACCGACGAAGTGTTTTTTCGTGATACTGCGCATGGATTTCTGGTGTGGGCGGTAGGACTCGTCCTCTCGGCGTCTTTGTTGGCCTCCGCATCCGTCGCCTTGGTCGGCGGGGGGGGGCAACTGGGTGCGACCACGTTGTCCACTGCAGGTGGGGCTGCTATGGCAGTCAGTCAGGCCGAAGGGCTAGACTTCAATCCCAAAGCGTATTTTGTCGATATTTTGCTGAGTACGAATCGTCCAGGTGATATTGGAAATGATGCTGCGGTGCGTGCAGAAGCCGGACGCATTTTTGCACTTGTGCTAAGGCAGAAAGAAGTTCCTGCAGTCGACAGAACCCGTCTTGCTCACCTGGTAGCTGCAAGAACGGGCATCAGCCAGGCGGAGGCCGAGACACGAGTCTCTGAAGTGATTGCCCAGGCAAACAGTGCGGCAACGGAGGAGCGGCAAGCTGCAGACGCCGCCCGAAAAGCGGCAGCGCACGTATCGTTGTGGTTATTCCTGGCGCTTTTGATCGGTGCGTACTGCGCGAGCTACGCCGCGACTATCGGAGGTAGACAACGGGATCATGTAATCGGTTAGCATCATCTCGATTTCCACCCCGGATATCCGATGATATGTGATTTCAATTAGGGAGATTAAACATGCGCTCGATTTTACTCTGGCTGTTAGGCGTGCCGATCCCCATAATCCTTTTGATCGCACTGTTCTTCCACCACCTCTAACGAAGCTTTCGATGAAACGCGGTGCAGGGACGTACCGCAAGAAAGCGCTGAATAAAATTAACCGTTACAACCGAATCGGATCAAACCGATTTCCCGTAAATTTATCCACAGCTGGATGCCCTTCATCCGGCTCTCCACCTCGGGTCAAGATTCAACGCGCGCCAACGAGCGAATAAGCGAAGAAAAAACCAAACTCAATGGGGCCCGATCTTTGCAAGGGCATTGCACTGTCGACGGTCGCCTTGCTGCGCATGGCGAACCAGCCGATTCTTGTGCGGCGAAGCGACGAACTGTTCGCGGTCGGTGCCGTCTGGACGCACTATGGCGCGTCACTTGTCGACGGACTTCTGGTGGACGATAACTTGGCCGTGAAGGGAGATTGGAACCGCCGTTGAGTCTGCCGCCCGAAAACGGAGCCGCACCGGCGCGGCCGGGAGGCGGAGGTGCTCTTGTTTCGGGCTTCTTTTGGGCCAAATGAAGCCCGCGAGCGGGACTCTTGTCGTTCATTCCCCTTTTCCCTTCTCCCACCGGACTGGATGCTCTTCTCCACTGGCGGTTGAGCTCCACCCGACCACTCGCCCACGATCTTGATGGCAGAGACACCGGAATACACACTGCCCCCCCTTAGGCAGGTGAAAGTAGTATCAAGCGAGTGTGAGAAAATGGAAAATATTCTCATCGTGGACCAGGGGATCCCGCGTATCGGTGCAGGCGAGTTCCAATCAAGATGAAGTGGAAAAGCGAAACCAATACTGCAAGCAAGGAAACGCTTCGCCCTCCCGTCCACCAACTGCCCATCGAGGAGGTGTTCAGGACACTAGGCACCAGCCCCCAGGGGCTGTCCGGGGAGGAGGCCGAAAAGCGTCTGCGGCAGTACGGCCGCAACGCGATCCGAGAAGTGAGGAAAAAGCCCCTTTATCTGAAGTTCCTGGCAAACTTTACCCATTTAATGGCCCTCCTGCTCTGGGCCGGCGGTGCCATGGCCTTTGTTGCCCGGATGCCGCAAATCGGTTGGGCCATCTGGGCAGTGATCGTCATCAACGCGGTCTTCTCGTTCTGGCAGGAGTTCCGGGCTGAGAGGGCCATGGAGGCGCTGCGCCGGCTTCTCCCGGTCCAGGCCAGGGTCATGCGGAACGGAGAGGAGTGCCGTATTCCGGCTGCAGAGCTTGTCCCCGGCGATGTGATGCTTCTTGCCGAGGGGGACCATATCTCGGCCGACGGCCGTATTGTGGAGGAGGCGGAGCTGCGGGTGGACCAGTCGACGATCACCGGCGAATCCCATCCGCTGCGCAAGACTGCCGATCGGGTCCTGCAGGAAGGGCTTTCCCGCACCGAGCTTCCCAACATGGTCTTTGCCGGCACGAGTGCGACGGGCGGGACCGGCAAGGCGGTGGTCAGCGCTACGGGAATGGAGACCGAATTTGGCAAGATCGCCCACCTGACCATGGGGTTGGAGGAGGGACTCTCCCCGCTGCAGAAGGAAATCAACCGGATGACCAAGGTGGTGACCGTCATGGCCGTGGGGATCGGGGTCATCCTCTTTATCCTTTCGGTCACCGTGGTCCATCGTCCGGTGCATGCCGGATTCATCTTTGCCGTCGGGATGGTGGTTGCGTTTGTGCCGGAGGGGCTCCTGCCCACGGTGACCCTGGCGCTCGCCATGGGGGTAAAGCGCATGGCACGCCGCAATGCCCTGATCAAGAAACTCTCCTCCGTGGAGACCCTCGGCTGCTGCACGGTGATCTGCACGGACAAGACCGGCACCCTCACCCAGAACGAAATGACCGTCCGCGACCTCTGGGTTGCCGGCCGGAAGCTGTCAGCAACGGGCGGCGGCTATGCGCCGGAGGGGCAGATATCTGAGGCGGGGAGTCCGGTTGAGCCGCACGTAGCCGGGGATCTTGGCCGCCTGCTGGTTGCCGCAGGCCTCTGCAACGATGCACGACTGATCCCGCCGGACGAGAAAACCAGCAACTGGACAGTGCTCGGCGATCCGACCGAAGCGGCCCTCAAGGTGGCGGCGCAGAAAGGGGGGGTGGACCTTGCGGCGGAGACCGCACGGCTTCCCCGCCTGCGGGAAATCCCGTTTGAATCGATCCGGAAGAGGATGAGCACCATCCACCGTGAAGGGGACCGCCAAGTGGCCTTCGTGAAGGGGGCACCGCGGGAGTTGGTGGCGCTCTGCAGCAGCATCCGGCTGGCGGGCGCTGAGCTGCCCCTCACCGCTGAGCTTAAAGAGCAGATACTCGCGGCGAACGATGAGTACGCCCGAAAGGGGCTCCGGGTGCTCGCCGTTGCCGAGCGTCCCATCCCCGCAGAGCTGAGCGATTTTATGCCGGATTCGGTCGAGCAGGGCCTGACTCTGCTGGGACTCATGGCGATGCTGGATCCCCCGCGTCCCGAGGTGGCCGAGGCAGTGGAAAAGTGCCACCGGGCCGGCATCCGGGTCATCATGGTCACCGGCGATTACGGCTTGACGGCAGAGAGTATCGCCCGCCGGATCGGGATCATCGGCGAAGAGCGACCACGCCTGGTCACGGGTGCCGAACTGGACACCATGACCGACGAGGCCCTGAAGGAGACACTGAAGGGAGAGGTCATCTTCGCCCGTGTCGCTCCCGAAAACAAGCTGCGGGTGGTGAAGACGTTCCATGAGATGGGGCATGTGGTGGCCGTAACCGGCGACGGCGTGAACGATGCGCCCGCCCTGAAGCAGGCGGACATCGGCGTCGCCATGGGCTTGTCGGGGACCGATGTGGCCAAGGAGGCCGCAGATATGGTCCTGACTGACGACAACTTCGCCTCCATTGTCAATGCCATCGAGGAGGGGCGAGGGGTTTACGCCAATATCAAGAAGTTCGCGACCTACATCTTCACCAGCAATGTCCCGGAGGCATGGCCCTTCATCTTGCAGATCATATTCAATGTCCCCTTGGCCCTGACGGTGATGCAGGTACTCGCGATCGACCTCGGTACCGATCTGGTCCCGGCGCTGGCGCTCGGTACCGAGGCACCGGAACCTGGGGTGATGGACAGGCCTCCCCGGTCCCAGAAGGATCGTCTTATTGACACGCCGCTTCTGCTGCGGGCGCTGGTCTGGCTCGGGAGCTTGCAGACAGCCCTCTGCTTTAGCGGCTTCTTTTTCCTTTATTGGACTTTCGGTTACAGCGACCTCCTGCACCTTCCGCGCCCCGACCTCCTCCCCTACGCGGAGCGCTTCTTATCTCGGGACGGCTATGTCTATGTCCTGGCAACAACCATGTTTCATGCCGGTGTCATCACCACCCAGATCGGTAACGCCTATGCCTGCCGCACTGAGCGAATCTCGGTTTTCAAGATCGGTTTCTTCAGCAACCGCTTCCTTCTGGTCGGGATCCTCGTCGAATTGACGATCATCTCCATCCTTATTTACGTTCAGCCTTTCCAGACGCTCTTTGAGCATGGACCTTTACCGCTCAAGTACTGGGCGTTCCTTTTGATCTACCCGCCGGTCATGTTCCTGGCTGAAGAGGGGCGCAAAATGTTCCTGCGCCGGCGAGACAAAACGCGGGGAGAACGGATGGTTCCCCTGCCGGGAGGTGCTTCATGAAGATGATCATCATAGGTTGCGGCAGGCTCGGCGCAGGCCTGGCGGAAACCCTCAGTCAGCGCGGCTTCGGCGTGACGGTGGTGGATCGGAACCCGGCGGCGTTCGAGCGGCTGGGCGTTTCGTTTCGGGGAAATACCCTGACCGGCGGCGGGTTTGACCGGGAAGTACTTCTCGCGGCGGGCATCGAGAGGGCCGACGGTTTAGCTTCGGTGACGGCCAGCGACGAGGTCAACGTGGTTGCAGCCCGCCTCGCCCGGCACGTGTTCCACGTCCCGCGAGTGGTAGCGCGCCTCTATGAGCCGCGGAAGGCGGAGGTGTACCGGCGGCTGGGACTGATGACCATTTCCCAACTCACCTGGGGGATCAGCCGGATCGTTGAACTCCTCTGCTATTCAAAGCTGGAGACGATCAAGAGCCTGGGGAGCGGCGAGGTGGACATCGTGGAGGCGGAGGTCCCCCGCCTCCTGATCGGCAGGACGGTGAACGAGCTGTCGGTACCGGGAGAAATTCACGTAGTGGCGGTCACCAGGAAGGGGACGACCTTCCTTCCCATGCTCGGGACCGAGTTCCACGAGGGGGACATGGTCCACCTGGCGCTTCTGGCTTCCTCTGCCGAGCGGCTGAAACTCATACTGGGTTGGCATTAGGAGGGAAGCCATGTACGTGATCGTTGTAGGCGGTGGCAAGGTGGGGGCCTATCTGGCCACTCTGCTTTTGAGCGGCGGGGTAAGAGTCAAGGTCATCGAAGAGCGACGGGAGGATCTCTCCATCCTGCAGCGGGAACTGCCCATCGAAGCGGTTTTGGAGGGGAGTGGCACCGATCCACTGGTGCTGGAGGCCGCTGGGATCAGGCAAGCAAACGTGGTTGCCGCCGTGACCGGGGCTGACGAATCCAACCTGGTGGTAGCCGGCCTGGCGCGTTCGGAATTTGGCGTACCGCGGGTCATTGCACGAGTTAACGATCCAAAGAACGCCTGGATGTTCACGCCGAAGATGGGGGTGGACGTGGCTCTCAACCAGGCGGACCTTCTGGCGCACCTGATTGCTGAAGAGATGTCGGTGGGTGAGATGATGACCCTGCTTAAGCTTCGAAAGGGGGAGTATTCCCTGGTGGAAGAAAAGGTGCACACCCAGTCGCTGGCGTCAGGAAAGGCGATCAATGGCCTCGACCTCCCTACAGAATGCGTCTTTGCCGGCATCATCCGCAAAGGGAACCTCATCATCCCGCGGGGCGACCTGGTTCTGCAGCCGGATGACGAGGTGCTCGCAGTAATCCATTCCTCGGAGATGGCCAAGCTGGCCGCGATTCTCGGCCCTGCTGAATCGCATTAAGACCGGTCTGCGATTTAAGGATTCGCGGCCTTTCTCATGAGCCAATTGCAAAATTGCCGATGACAACAGCGTCAAGGGGGCGTTCAGGACGAGACGATCATTTTTTCGCCCATCACGCTGTGAACTTGGTCTGATTCCATCACGTTTTCATGGTGGTGCCTGTTGTAGGACAAACGCTCCCCTCGCCACGGGCGATGACCCTCTGGGGTGGCGCGATCCTTCGCTAATGGAGCAGCCGCAGGATTTGTTCCGCGGCGATGACCAACACACCGAACATCAGGTGGGCATAGACCTTGTCATGCCCGCGTACCCGGACCTGTCGGCCAGCGTAATGGTCCTTCAATTGGCTGTTGACCCGTTCGCCCTGGCTGCGCGCCTTGTAACGTTCGGCTTCATGCGGCGCAAATGCGATCTTCTCGCCGCGCCGGGGATTGTGGTCGATCAGCGGGACAGGATCCAGACGCCGGGCTTGGTCACGGATAATCGGGCTGCAATAGGCGGCATCGGCCAGATCGTACAGGTAGGTCACCCGCTGCGAACTTAGATGCATCAGCGGCAGCGCCGCCTGACTATCGTGCAACGATGCCGAGGTCAAGAGGGCGCTCACCGGGATGTCGCCATCCGCCGTGTCGATGTGGAGCTTGTAGCCGACCCCGGTTTCTTTGAAACCTTTACTGTTTTTCTTGCTGCCCACGTCGCAAGCGGTCGGCAACTCCGCCAGGTTCTGCGCCAGCGGTGGTTTCGGCTTCTCGTCCACGTCCGTCGGCGCGGCGGTCGCTTTCTTCGCCGGCTTCTCCCGAGCTTCGATCAATCACTTCGTTGGATTAAAATGAGCCCTTGCTGTGCGCCGGGGGACCCGCAAGCAGTGGCTTCCGGACGATGCCAAACGGGTCGACAATAGACAAGCTTCGCAAGCGTCTTCGGGTGAACATACGGAAGCGATCGAGATCGAGGAGGAAACGCATGCGCTACTTTGCCCCATGGTTACTGGTCGGTCTGTCGCTCTTCAGTGCTGGATGCGTGAGCCTACAGCGCCCGCGGTCTTCCGGTCGGTGGGTGGATTTGACCCATCCGTTTTCCAAAGACACGATCTATTGGCCGACGTCGGAACGTTTCCGTTTGGACACCGTCTTCTCAGAAAGACCGAAAAGGGCTACTTCTACACCGCAAATCAGTTCTGCGCAGCCGAACACGGCGGCACACACGCCGACGCACCGATTCATTTCGCAGCCGGGGGTGGCACCGTTGATCAGATCCCGCTGCAGCAACTGATCGGACCGGCGGCGGTCGTCGATGTATCGGCTAAAGCCAGCGCGGACCGGGATTACCGCGTCACCGTTCCCGATTTTCTGGCTTGGGAAAAGCAACACGGGACGATCCCGGAGAACACGATCGTGCTGTTGCGGACAGGGTATGACCGCTACTGGCCGGATTCGGCGAGATATCTGGGTACCGCTGAGCGAGGCGCCGAGGCGGTCGCGAAGCTGCATTTTCCCGGTCTGGACCCGCAAGCCGCCCGCTGGCTTGCCCAGCAACGACGGATTAAAGCGGTCGGATTGGACACCGCGAGTATCGATTACGGGCAGTCCACCTTGTTTCAGAGTCACCAGACGCTTTCCGGCAGCGGCATTCCGATTTTCGAGAATGTCGCCGGACTGGCCGGACTCCCTGCCACCGGATCCTGGGTGCTTGCGCTGCCGATGAAAATTCGGGGTGGCAGCGGCGCACCTCTGCGCTTGGTCGCGTGGGTCCCATGACGTAAAGTGGCATCAAACCCTGGGAAAAACTTCGCCTGATCGCAACGGATCGAGCAGCATCGGTATCTAGGGCTACCAACAGTCAGGCACAGCGCACCGGAGCGATGCGCTCCCGCTGCTCCTTCCACAAAGCCGTCGGATCGACCGCCAAGGTCGACTAGAATGACGTGGTTCGGCAAGGCGTCGTCCAGAATGGCCACGGACGAAATCCGGCGCCAGGGTGAATCCTGTGGGCTCTGGATTTATAGCGGGACACGGAGCGGTCAAGAGCGCAGACATGCCAAAGGCCGAAGAAGAGGGTAACAACGCCGGGGAATTCCCATTGCCGGGGCCGGCTGGCGGCTCGTCAGGCTTTTCGTTTCTCCAGCCGCGCCATCACGTCTTTCTTAGCGGTCTCCCAGTCTTCCTGTTCCCAGCCGGGCGCGAAGTTTCGCTTCTCGGCCAGATAGTAGGCCGCCTCGGCAATCATGCGGTAGGTCTCCTCCGCATCGCGAGGTTCGGTGGGTTTGCCGGTAGCGCCGGATGAGCGGGCGGCATCGCTAGCAGGTTTCTTGGTGCCAGGGCGGGCTTTGGTGCCCGGCTTTACCTTGACCGTCTCCTCTTCCACACCGCGCGTGACCGCAGGTTCTGGAGTCGGCGGCAACACGAACTCCGCTGTTGCCGCCTTCGCCCGCGAGGTGGCGGATTTGCTTGAGATAGCGGCCGGTTTGGCAACGGCAGGAGCGGAATCCTCCTTGGCGGTGCTTGCCTTCGGTGGTGGCTTGGCGGACGACGGCGTTGCAGCGACCTGCTCGGGTTTCGCCTTTCCGGGTTTCGTGCGCTTGGTATCGGCCATGTTCGTTCTCGAAGGTGTGTCGATCGGTGTTCCAGTGCATCATACCGCGATGGCAAAGGCTCGTGAAAGTCGAAAACAGGCGCGATCCTGAAGCGATAAATTCGCGCATATCGGGCAGACGTGCCCGCCTGAATCGCTGTTGATCGGCCGAATCCGGCACGAGCCCGCATTGGCTTTAGCAAGATTCCAGCGGACTTTCGCTTCGCTCTGAATCGGGGAGGTGATCATGAGTAGTATTGCTGTACCCGCGATGGCCGTGTCGGTCAGGCGGTTTGATCGGACTTATTCAAAGCCCACAGGCAGCCACCGGCACAAAGGATGGGAGGATAGCGATGTGAATGATCGATCCGTCAAGGTCTCGCTCGGCGCGCCGCGGTTCCATACCATGCGGTGGCGCGCAAACCGCGCGACATCGACACCGCGGCGATCATGACCGGAAACACTATCCGATCGCCCGGTGTTTGGAAAAGCCGCTATGGATTATCGCTGGCCTTGAGTCTGGCGACATTTGCGTTCGCGCTCTTTGCCTTCCAGGCGAGCGCTCCGACCCCAGCCCGTCTCATCACGCTGACTGCCGGCCCGGAGGGCACCACCCGCGCGGTGGTTGCCCATGCGCTCGCCGATGAAATCTCAGCGAGAGGCGTGGCAACGAAAATTGTCGCTACGGGCGGAACACTGGCCACATTCGACCTCGTGGACTCTGGGGCGGTCGACTTCGCGCTGGTGTCGGGGGCGCTTCGCACCGAACGATATACCCACGTTCGAGAAGTTGCGCCGCTGTATGTTGAAACACTGCACCTGCTCGTGAAGCGCGAGTTCGCGGAAGCCGTGGGCCGGGGTCTGGTGGCATTGCGTGGACGAACCGTCAACCTGGGACCCATGGGCTCGGCGAGCCATGGATTGGCGACGAGCGTGCTCGCTTTGGCTGGTATCCCCGAGGCCCACGCCGCTGGCGTGGAAGGATATATCGCGCGACACACCGACCCGGCAGAGATCGATGCCGTGCTGGCGAGCGGACGACGTAGCGACTTACCGGATGCCGTGTTCCATCTCGCCACTGCGCCGTCGAAGATCGCGCTGAAATACATCCGGGCAGCGGACTATCGCCTGGTGGCCATTTCCTTCGCCGATGCGTATCGCCTGAGCGCGATCATCATGGAAGGCGCCCAACAAGTGTCCGACGAAGAGGTCGAGCGCCTCTACACGCAGGATGCGGTGATACCCGCGTTCACCTATGAGATCGAACCACCGGTACCGGCAGAGCCGACGCACACCCTGGGGGTGCCGTTGCTGATGGTCGCGAACGATGCAGTTTCCCCGGAGACCGTCGGGCGGGTGCTCGAAGCGGTGTTTGATTCCCGCTTCGCGCGGATGCATCAACCTCCTCTGGAACGCTCCTTACTGACGCTGCCGGCCAGGATCCCGCTGCATTCTGGCACGTTAGCCTTCCGTCAGCGGGACCAATCCTTATTCACCGCGGATGACGTGGATGCTCTGAGCAACAGTCTGAGCGTGATCGGCGCACTGATCGGCAGCGGACTCTTCCTTTGGCAAGCGTGGCGCCAAAGGCGGCAATCGCGGCGCGATGAAGTGTTTGGGAGTTACCTGGTTCGCGTCGCCGCGTTCGAGCGCAAGCTCGCCGAGCTGGAACTCTCCTCGAGTCTCGAGTTGGAAACGCTGATCTCGCTGCAACGTGACCTGCTCCAACTGAAGAGTGAGGCGCTGGAACATTTCGCCACCGGCGCGTTAGGCAGCCAGACTGCCTTAGTCGACCTGTTGAGTCCTATCAATACGGCGCGGGACCACATCGGACAACTCCTGCTCCATGTCCGGGAAACCCTTGAAGCCAAGGCGGAGGTCGAGGGCCGTCTGCCGGAGGAACTTTGGGAGGAGGCGTCGGAAGCGACCGAGGAAGGGCCGGCTGCGTCTTGAGTTTTAGCCCGACATCAGGTGGCGGCGGGTCTGGCAGAAGCCAATTTGGGGCTCCTTTTCGTCGCGCGTTAGGCTTTCAGCGGCCTCCGCAACCCGTCGCCGCTGCTCCCCCACAGCCGCGGCGGATCGACCGCCAGCGCGAACAGCGTGATGTGGTCCGGCAAGGTGTCGTCGAGGATGCGCAACGCCGCCGCTCGTTTTTTCGTTCGCGAAATTGGATTGGAAATGCCTTCTATCCGGTTGCCACAGGTTTTCGCTCCGACGCACACATTGCCGGTCGCCTGACTTTTACAAGCCCCTTCTGCAGTGGTCTCGCGGGAAAACGTCTGGATGCAAACAATGAGAAACCAGGAAACCTGTGCCAACCGGATAGGCATGTGGATTGGAATCGTTGCAGGGTTTACCAATAATAACCACGCAGCCAACGAGTCCCTCGCCATGTATGAGACGAAAGCCCAGCCACCCTTGCCTCGTGCGAGCTTCGCAAGGCGGCTGGCAATCCATGTGTCGCTAGCAGTGAGCGGCTTTGTCGGGACCAGCCTGGCAGATGTCGTTATGACCCAGGAGGACGGTGACCAGGCGTGGGGAGGGTTGACGGCGAGCCCAGGCCTTCGCCTTGGTCGCTTGGGCCACGCCTTCGGTCATGCCCTGTCCGCTGATGGCAAAACTCCGTGTAGGAACGATCGACGTGGGGCCTGTGGCGCAGCTGGCCCGCTCCGAGATGCTGTAGGTCTTGTCATTGACGCCGCAGAACACGGTCTGGTTGGTCGCCCAGGAATACTGGGGCTGATCGTTGAAACGGCAGCTGGTGTTGGCGTTGAATGCCTGCGTCATGCTGTCGCCAATGGCGGCCACGCAGCCCGGGGCACGGCTCGGGAAGAGGTTAGTCGCAGCCGGTGCGACTCCCGTTCTTTGTTCTTCTATGGCGCCCGCGTTACAAGTGGTACAGAGCAAAACGCCAAGGAATAGCAACACGGTGCCCCTGCTTCGCGGCAGCGCCGATATTCTTTGTCCGTCTCCCAACTTGACCATGGCATCACCTCCAAGACTCTTATTACTGCCGAACCCTCTGCTGATGTTACTCATCATGCAACGCGTCGCCCGGATACTGTGCGGACATTTCGGACGCCGACTCAACTGGTTCCGTGCCAAAGGCCCGCTCTCCAGCGGAGTGGTTGAGGGGTTTAATCCCAAAGCGAAACTGACCTCCAGAGGAGCGTAAGGCTTCCGCCCCCATCACGCGTGGGAAGTCGCCTTGTATCATCTTGGCGCTCTACCCGACCCCCAGTTCACCCTCAGGTTATTCTGAAAAGCCGCGATTTCGAAGACCTCATAATGATTCCATTCATTTTGCCAACGACATTTTGTTACGCTACGCAAATTGCTCGACCGATTCGGTGCGTTAGCGCACATAGCGAAGTATTTCTGAAAGCCCGTGTGCGCAAGAAGAGGGTCCGATAGCGTCTTCAGTAACTTCTACCCTGCACGATTCAGATGGGAGCCCAACGGAGTCATGCCTTTTCGGGCTAACCGGCGGATTCCGGCCAGGCGCTATCGCTCACCCTCCGTTAGTGGGCTTTCGCCTAATCCGGGCGATGGTCCCGGGCCGCTCGAGATGCGATAATTACTATGTTTCCGTGATGGCCGACGTGATGTTGTATGGCCCGTCGAGAATCATCGAAGCGCTATCTCGTGGTTAGCCGAAAGTTGGTTCCCGGCGACGTCACGTCTGGCGAAGAAGCGAGCGAAGAACGTTTGACGCTCTGCGGACTGGTCGGTCTGGAGGACCCGCCGCGACCGGAAGTCGCGACGGCGATCGAGCACTGCCGTTCTGCAGGCATCAAGATGGTTATGGTCACCGGCGATCATACCGTGACGGCCATTGCCATCGTCCGCGAGATCGGCCTGGTGCGCAGCAAAATGCCGGTGGTGCTTGCGCGGCGCCGCCCTGTTGAAGATGACGGCCGCACAGTTCCACTGGCGCTCGACACGCCGGACATCCTCTTTGCACGCGTCACCGCCGAGCAGAAGATGCTCTTCGTCCAGGCCCTGCAACGCAAGGGGGGAAATCGTCACCGGTAACGGTGTGAACGATGCGCAGACCCGCCGACATCGGGATTGCCATGGGCATCACCGGCGCCGAAGCGCCTCACGCGGGGCTGATGCGGGAGCCGCCGACTGTGCCGCTAAGCGCTTTCTTCCATGTAGTGAACCAGTCGGGTTGGCGTTACGGCGAGGTGCTGGAACGGCACGATCCCCTTTTCTTGCAATCCACCGCCACCTGTCTCGTTGCCATTGTTCTGGCCCAAGCGGTCAATATCTTCCTCTGCCGCCATCCGCACCAATCGGCGTTACGCTTCGGCCTGCTGACCAACCCCTTGCTGTTGTGGGGCATCGCGCTGGAAGTAGGGCTTATCCTGCTGATCGTTTACACCCCATGGGGGAACGATCTGTTCGGCACGGCACCGCTACGAAGCGAAGTCTGGCTCTACGTCATTCCATCCGTAGTGGCGACGGGACGAGCCGAGGAATCACGCAAATGGCTCATCCGGCGTATGACGGCGAGCCGAAATCAAGCCGCTGAAGACCGTTGACGGGTGAAACACCGCCCCTATGCATTCTTGCCGCCCGGTCCTGCCAGATACCATACGATCATTCCCAGCACAGGGAATATCAAGACGCCGAGTATCCATAAGACTTTGCGACCTGTTTCCGCTGAGCTCTGCACAATCTTCACAATGGCAAAGATATCCAGAATTAAAATAACTAATCCAAATAGGCCCGTGTTATTCAACTTTTTATTCCCCTTTTATTACGCTAGCGGTTTGACGTGCATGACAAATTCGGTGGGCTTTATCGGCATTTTCCCCAAAGAATGCAGTCGCAGAGGCGCATTGTCAACCAGGGAGATAACTTGAGTGGCGGGTTCGCCGTTTGGAAGGAGAAGGCCTTGCACCGGTTCGGTTCGGTGACACAGGCAATCAAAATGCCTCCCCGCCGCCTGAGCCTCGACGTGACCGCCGTCGGCCGAAATTAGAAAGTCCGCTACAGTGGCGAGATGGAACGCGTCGATCTTCGCATCGGCTCGTTGCAGAGCAGTTGCGCGAAGCTCGTCAGTCAATACAACATCATCATGCGGCGTAATACTGCACGTCGAATCGAACGAGGAACCTTGCCGAAGGCAGGAAGCGTCTACGAAGTCGCCGAGCCCCGACTGCAGGTTTCGCTTAACCTGCGTCTGAAATCAGAGGTAGGGTTTCGTGCCCCACCTCCCATTTGAGCCATTTGCCAGCTTACTGCGTAGGCGGCACCACCACAACCGTGCTTCCACCTGAAC
>Ga0209254_10003435_pt1 | contig 14452 bp, 13 predicted proteins | sample FrelakmetDIP11DI_FD_187148 | JGI IMG/M metagenome (GOLD analysis project Ga0209254, IMG submission 187148) | Freshwater lake sediment microbial communities from the University of Notre Dame, USA, for methane emissions studies - DIP11 DI (SPAdes)... | ecosystem: Environmental > Aquatic >...
CTGAAACCTTTCCGTGTTGTTGAACTTTGACCGTACTCAGGGGTTACTCCTTTCTGTTGTGTGTTGATTGTGACCGGAACCATAATACAAACGGTTCCATAACACAAACAAGCGTACCCACATCACGTCTGCGGGCACAGATGGGCGTCGAACTCAAGTTCTTCTGAGAGCAATCTGAGGTTCCCTTTTCCGATGTGCAGACTGTCAAGCATTCCCGATTGGGCAACCTCTCGGACTCAGTTGGGACAGATATCCATGTTTACCTAGGGCAGGACCCAATGGGAGTCTTGGGGAGTAATCCGGAGAAGCCTCCATTTTTTTATTGACAATTTTTCTGAATGTGATAAATAATGTCTGTAAGTTAGTAGACAGTAGACAATTTTATACGAAATACAACATAATCATCTGAAATTGTTATGGAAATACTTAATGTAACAGCAACTACCCTTCAGTTCTTAAGAGAAAAAATTATAACTGCCGAGCTGAAATCAGGGCAAAAGCTTAATGAGGCCAGCCTATCCGTGAACCTTGGCATCAGCCGCCCTCCCCTCCGGGAAGCGTTCCGCCTTCTGGAAAAAGACCATTTGGTGGTCAATATTCCCAGAAAAGGGACTTATGTGACCGAACTATCCACAAGAGATTATGAAGAGGTCTCTCAGATCAGACAGATGATCGAATGTTATGCCATCGATCTTCTCAAGACTTCGAATGTGAGAGACCTGCCTAAAGTGAATCTGGCTTTAGAAAGAGCATCAAAATTGCCTATGCCCCTTAATACCGTTGAAGCTGCAGAATTACTGAATCGCATCAGGGTGTTCCTCGAATTTCACAACAGCTTGGTTGAATCCTCCGGAAACTCGCGACTGACGAACATTTATCATTCCATTAGTTTCAATCTTGCCCGCTACCAATTCATCTATTTTCATATCCATGGCACGGCTCAACATTCTTTGGACGATCATAAGAAAATCTTAGAGTTCATCAAGAATGGCGCCTATGATCAAGCCAAGGAGGAGCTGAGAAGACACGTGGATTACGCTGTGGAGCTGGTCAAGAACAAGATTTCACACTCGTCCGTCGCTTCCGCGGGATAGTCTTGATATTCATTCAAGAAAAGAGGAGGTGAGAACACAGAGAATTGGCTAGGAGGACAATTAAGATCGAATCATAAGTGACTATCAAGGGCTGGAGAGAAGAAAGGAAATTCACATGAGACTTGAAATTGAATCCATAGACATTAAGGAAATCCAAGCAGGGTCAAAGACCCATGCCAAGAACGGTGTCCTTGAGATCAACCTCAAAGAATTGGAAGAACTGATTCTGAGGGACCCCAGAATCAAATCCGTCGAGATGGACCTGGTAAAACCTGGAGACAAGGTCCGAATACTGAACATCATGGATGTGATTCAACCTCGTTGTAAGATCGACAAGCCGGATGCTGACTTTCCGGGCTTCATTGGGAAGATGCAGATTGCTGGAAGCGGACGGACACGCTCCCTGCGTGGCGTCGCCATCGTGGTGTCCTATCCCTCCACGAATAGAAAGGAGGTCGGCCTCCTGGACATGTCCGGCCCCATTGCCGAGATGAGTCCCTATGGGAAAATGAAAAATGTGAGCATTGCGCCTGCGATTGCCCCCGGTGTTGAAGAGCGTGACTTCGAGAATGCCGTCAAAATTGCGGGATTAAAGACAGCCATTTACCTGGCACGAGGAGCCGAGGGACACCCTGTGGATGAGGTGGAGGTTTACGATTTAGATATTCCAAATCTCGACCGCACATCTGGACTTCCCCGAGTAGCTTGTTATTATCAGATTTATACCCCCCAATTTGATTATCTTGCTGTCTCAGACCCCTGTTTTTACGGAACCGATATTCGCCATTTGACGCCTACGGTTCTTCACCCCAACGAAGTCCTCGATGGAGGAGTCGTGGGGTGGAACGCGGTCAAAGCCCTCGACACCTATAGCATTCAAAACCACGGGGTCATTAAGGAGCTGTACCGGCACCACGGCAAGGACTTGATTTTTGCCGGGGTGGTTGGGATGGTGGCAAACATCGAGCCGACAGCCAGGGTGCGGAGCGCTTGCATGGCCGCCAAACTGGTGAAGGAGGTTCTGGGGGCGGACGGGGTGGTCTTGGTCAAGGTCACCGGGGGTATGCCTCATATTGATCTGGCCATCGCTGGAGAGGAATGTGAAAAAGTTGGGGTGAAGACCGCCATCTTCACTCAGCCCTTGACACCCTTTGGCACCTTGTCTGACACGATCCTGTTTAACGCGCCGTCGCTGAACTTGATCATCACTGCCTCGGCCACTTTTGAAAGGACCAAAATCCCCTGGAAGGCGGAAAAATTCTTGGGAGGAACGGCAAAGACGAGGATTTTCTGCCCGGATCCTATCGAACAATATGCCGGTGACCCCATCATTGATATTGAAGAATACTTGCTCCCTGGAGTTCTCGATTGTACGGGAAGTGCCAAGGTCATTATTAAAGAATATTAGCTTTTGCGAAAGGAGGATGCTATGGGTGGAAAGAAATTAAGAGTGGTTCATTTCCTCAATCAGTTTTTTGGCCAGATTGGCTCAGAAGAAAAGGCAACTACAGGTTTTGTCGTCAAAGAAGGTCCCGTGGGTCCTGGCTTGGCTTTGCAGAAAGAGCTGGGCGATCGAGGGGACATCGTTGCCACCGTCATCTGTGGCGACGACTACTTCTCGGCCAATGTGGATAAGAATGCAGAAGAAGGCTTGAAGTTAGTGGCATCGTACCAGCCCGACCTTTTTTTCGCAGGCCCCGCTTTTGCAGGTGGGAGATACGGTGTTGCCTGCGGTTCGATGTGTAAAGCCGTGGGTGCAGAGCTGGGCATCTTCGTCATTACAGGGATGTATGAGGAGAATCCCGGTGTGGACCTCTACCGAAAGTATGCTTTTATCTGCAAGGCCCCAAACATGGCCAGAGGCATGCCCGAGGTCCTGCGCAACATGGTCCGCTTGGCTTTCAGGCTCATTTCAGGCGAAAAGGAGATGCGTATCCTGGCCCGGGAAAATCTACCCAAACCCGAAGAATACAATTATTTTTCTCGCAATCTGTTGAGAAACGAATATTGTGATAAGACGATTGCGCAAAGAGCTGTTGAAAAGCTGGTGGCCAAGCTTCAGGGGAAACCGTTTGAGAGTGAAGTGATTCCTCCAACGTTCGAAAAAGTGCCACCTCCCGCTCCCATCAAAGATCTGAGCCAGTGCGAGATTGCCCTGATCAGCGATGGCGGTTTGGTGCCGAAGGGAAATCCTGGCAGACTGGCCTCAAGAAGTAACCTCAAATGGGGGTCCTATGATATTGAAACGCTGTTCTGCGAATACGAGGTGACTCATGCGGGCTATTTCAATGATCACGTGTTGGAAAGGCCAGACCGGTTAGTCCCTTTCGATGTCATGCGTGATCTGGTGAAGGAAGGTAAGGTTGGCAAACTCCATCGCACTTTTTTCTCCACGAGCGGCAATTGCACGGTTTCAAAAAGGTGCGGTGAAATGGGAGAAGAAATAGGAGCTGAAATCAAGAGACGCGAGACCATCGCTGGCGCCATCCTCACCTCCACCTGAGGATCGAGCACTCGTTGCGGTGCAACGATCGCATCCAGCCTCGAGAAGTTGGGCATTCCTGTCGTTCAGATTACCGCCATTCCAAACATCGCACAGATGGTGGGTGTCAATCGGATTGTGCAGGGCCGGGCCGTTCCAAACCCTGTGGGGGACCCTTCCTTGCCCAAGGAAAAAGAAAAAGAGCTACGCCGTGAGTATGTTTTAAAGGCCCTGGAGTTGCTTCAAAAGGAAGTAGACGGTCCAACCGTGGTTACCTTGGAAAAGTAATGCTTGAAGCTCCCCGCACCTGCCTACCGCATGCAGGCACAGCGCCGGGAGCTTCACTTTACGAGGAACTCCTGCCTCGTGGGGAGGGAAAGCTGACATCGATTTACCATGACCTGATTATTTTGGGTGGAGGACCTGCAGGACTGACCGCGGGCCTTTACACTGCACGGTCCCGCCTGGACGTCGTGTTGTTGGAGAGCAAGGCTTGCGGGGGTCAGCTGACAACCTATGAGTCGGTGGAAAATTACCCCGGTTTTCCGGAAGGAATCGAAGCCTCGGAACTGGTTCAACGAATGGTCGATCAGGCGACAAAGTTCGGCTTGAACATCATGAAAGAGACCGCGTTGCACGTCGAGATTCATTCGCAAAAACCTGAAAAGACCGTCGTGCTGAAGGACAAGGCGATCCGCTGCAATTCGATCATCGTTGCGACCGGTGCTCATGCACGGAAGATCAGTGTAGAGGGCGAGGAGAGGCTTACGGGAAAGGGGGTCTCCTATTGCGCGACCTGCGACGGAGCCTTCTTCGAGGATTGCATTATTTCTGTTGTCGGAGGGGGAGATCAAGCCGTTGAAGAGGCAATCTATCTAACAAAGTTCGGGCGCCAGGTAAATATCATCCATCGAAGAAACGAATTGCGCGCCACGAAAGTGATCCAGGAGAGAGCCTTCAACAACCCCAAGATCAAATTCATCTGGGACACCGTCGTTACAAGTATTCATGGAGATGAATTGGTCGAAAGCGTCACATTGAAGAACGTCAAAACCGGCGACTCCTCGGAGATGGCCACTGACAGCGTATTCATCTTTGTCGGAACGTTGCCATCCTCGGAATTTCTGAATAACGCCTTATCCTTGGATAAGGACGGGTTTGTCATCGTCAACAAGGAAATGGAAACGAACGTTCCGGGCATCTATGCGGCCGGGGATGTTATCAGCAAGCGCTTGCGGCAGATTTCATCCTCGGTGGGAGAAGGTGCAACCGCCGCTTTTAACGCGGAAAAATATTTGGAAAGTTTATAAGACTTGGCATCGGAAAGAGAACCATCCTGAAAGGGCCAAAGACAATGGAGATCCATTCTTTCACATCTTCTGGGGGATAAACCATATGCCCAATGCAGCCGTCAAGAGCACTGTGTACTGTCTCAATCATACGCCTGAACTTGGCCTCCATTATGGCACAACCCCATATCTGGAGCGTCATGATAAACCCGACTCTGCCTTTCTCGCCAGTCTTCCGAGGTTGATACAGCCTTACGCGGATGCGATACGTTACGCTCCCAATCTGACGTACATAGGAGCCATGACCATCGAGCAACTGGCGACGCACCCTCGCCCGTGGCACGCCAATCTTTCGAGCGCTCCCACTCGCTTTGGCAAGTATGGTGAAATCATGCCCGAGGATGAATTCCTCGGTCTGATGGATATCTGCGACGTCTTCGATCTCATTTGGCTCGAAACAAGCTTCGCAGCATCGGTGCGAGAAAAACTTCTCGCCCATCCCGTTCTCCCCGCCGACGTGCTCAAGCGCTTGAAGGCCGGCCGGGACCTTGCCACTATTAAGGATGAGATCGCCACGAAGGCCGCACTCCCCTTATATTTCGGTGATCAGGTGGTGGGGTGCTGCCGCCGGGGTCACGAGGTCGACGAGTCACTTTCGGCTCACGTGCTTCTTGAAAACTTGGCCAGCAAGGCGGGTGGCCTGCTCTCTCTCTTCCATCTGCTCAGGAACGCCGGTCTTCGCCCTGACGAGGTCGACTTCGTGATTGAATGCTCCGAAGAGGCAGCGGGTGACATGAACCAGCGCGGCGGCGGCAACTTTGCGAAGGCCATTGCCGAGAGCGCCGCCTGTGTCAATGCAAGCGGCCTCGATGTCCGTGCTTTCTGCGCGGCTCCGGTCGACGCGCTTATCACCGGCGCATCCCTCGTCGCTTCCGGTGCCCGCAAGAACGTCATTGTGCTCGCCGGCGGCGCCTTGCCAAAACTTTTCATGAACGCCCGCGACCATGTGAAAAAAGGACTCCCAGCCTTAGAAAACTGCCTGGGCAATTTCGCGGTGCTCCTCACTCCCGACGACGGAACGAGCCCGGTCATCCGCCTCGACGCCCTGGGAAAACACTCGGTCGGAGCCGGCGCTTCGCCCCAGGCCGTGACCACTGCCTTGGTGTGGGAACCCTTGCAGAAGGCGGGGCTACAGTTTGCGGATGTGGACAAGTATGCAGCGGAGCTTCATATTTCTGAAATCACTCTCCCGGCCGGAGCCGGCGATGTCCCCGAGGCCCAGGCAAAAATGATCGCAGCCCTCGCGGTCATGAAGGGGCAACTGGAGCGCACAGCCATCAACAATTTCGTTGCCAAGCACGGTCTTATCGGCTTTGCCCACACCCAGGGGCATATCCCATCGGGCGTCCCCTTTCTCGGTCACGCCGTCGATGCCATAGCTTCGGGAGCCATCAAGCGGGCCATGATCATCGGCAAAGGCAGTCTCTTCCTGGCCCGATTGACTAACCTATCCGACGGCGCATCTTTCCTGGTGGAAGCATCGTCGGGTAAACCGACTGGCGGTCTCACCCGTGATGAAGTAAAAAACGTTCTCCTGGATGCTTTGGGCGATCTGGCCGAGTCTCTGAGAAAAGCAAATTGAGGGTGTCTTATGATGAACAAGCGCAAGGTCATCGGTGATGCTTTGGCGGAGTTGGTAGATCAGGCTCGCACGGGCGGCCCCAAAGTCCGTGTGGGGCTTATGGCTTCGGGAAGCGAGCTGGGCACGGAGGAGCTCTTACGCGGAGCGGTCCTCGCTACAGCCCAAGACTCTCGGCTCCAGGTGGTAGCCATCGGCGCCAAGCTGCCGAGCTACGACAACCTGGAATGGATCGAAATACCCAATTGCGAGGCAGACATGGCCACCGCCATGGAATCGGCCCTCGCGGACGGTCGCATCACCGGGGCCGTGGCGCTCCACTACCCGTTTCCCCTGGGCGTGACCACCATTGGGCGTGTCATCACACCGGCCCGGGGCAAGCCTTTGCTCATCGCCTCATCCACCGGCATGTCTGCAACGTCCAGGACGGAAGCCATGTTGCGTAATGCCGTTTACGGGATCGCTGTGGCCAAGGCACTCGGCATGGAGAAACCCACTGTGGGTATTCTCAACCTGGAAGGTGCTGCCTCGGTTCAGCGCGCTCTTGTTCGCCTGTCGGAAGGCGGCTATGCCATCCACTTCGGGAGCAGCGTTCGGGCCGATGGAGGGAGCCTCCTCCGCGGCAACGACCTTTTGGTCGGTGCGACGGATGTTTGTGTCTGTGACACGCTCACCGGCAATGTGCTCATGAAGCTCTTTTCCGGGTTCAACACCGGTGGCAGCTTCGAAGCGCTCGGCTGGGGGTATGGCCCTTCCGTAGGTGAAAAATGGGCAAAGGTCGTAAGTATCATTTCTCGGGCTTCCGGCGCACCGGTCATTGCCAACGCTTTGTGCTTCACGGCGTCTCTCATCCGTGGAAAACTGGTTGATTGTGTTCAGAGGGAGCTCGCAGCCGCCAAAACCGCGGGGCTGGATCAGATCATTTCTTCCTTTGCTTCCACGCCCGTGCGCGGGGAAGAGACGTCAGCACCTCCCCAGCAACCCACGGATTCCGAAATCCCAGGCGTTGATGTGCTTTCCATTGAAGCAGCGGTGAAGGAACTCTGGAAAGTCGGTATCTATGCGGAATCGGCAATGGGCTGCACGGGGCCAGTGGTTAAGGTGCCCGGCAGCTTAGTGGAGCGGTCCAAGGAAGTCTTGAGTAAAACCGGCTATCTGTAAACTCTGCTTTTTGAGCAGGGTTCCATTCCTTTTAGAGGAATGCCTTAATCCGTTCAGATCATCAAGGAGCAAAACATGGTGATTATCAATGCGGACAATTTTGAATCGGAAGTCGTGAAGAGTGAACAGCCCGTTGTGGTGGACCTCTGGGGACCCAAGTGCGGTCCTTGCCTCGCCCTAATGCCAGACGTCGAAGCCTTGGCTGAACAATATACGGGGAGAATCAAATTCGCTAAACTCAATGTCATGGAAAACCGCCGGCTCTGCATCACCCTCAAGGTGATGGGAGTTCCCACGTTTCTCTTTTACACGAAGGGCGAGCAGAAGGAAAGGATTACCGGCGATCAGGTAACACGGGAAGCCATCCGCGCTGGAGCGGAAAGGCTTCTTTCACAATGAAGCAGCAGCAGTAAAGTTCTTTTAGAAGGAGGTGAAAAATGGGAAAACTATCAGGAAAAAAGTTGATTCTCCTGGGGGAACGGGACGGAGTTGCCAGTCCCGCCATGGAGGCCTGTTTTGCCGGCAGCGGAGCTGAAGTGGTTTTTTCAGCCACTGCATGCTTTGTCTGAACGGCGGCAGGAGCGATGGACCTGCAGAACCAGCAGCGGATTCTCGACGCCGCACAGAAATACGGCGCGGAGAACGTGATAGTGCTGCTAGGTTCCGCCGATGCGGAAGGAGCTGGGCTTTATGCCGAAACCGTTACCGCTGGCGATCCCACTTACGCAGGGCCATTGGCAGGAGTCTCGTTGGGACTCCCCGTGTACCATGTGTTCGATGAAGTCATCAAAGCAGAAGCCGATAAAGGTGCTTGGGAAGAGCAGATCAGTATGATGGAAATGGTGCTCGACACCCAAAAGTTGGCTGGATCTGTGGCGGACATGCGCGACCAGCACAGCAAGAGCAAGCTATGACGGTCTGCCCACGGAACCGCCTCCAAGCGGTTCCGTGGAGTTCTCTTCAGTGACAAGGAGAGCAAACTCTTTTCAAGCTTCCGAAAACCTTCGAGAAACCATCATCATGAAACTTTTGGTTATCAATGCTGGCAGTTCATCTGTTAAATTCACTTGCATGAATAGTGAAGATTTTACCGTCCTCGCTTCCGGGATCGTGGAGCGGATCGGGCTGACGGGAACGCTATTCAATTACAGGCGCAACGGATCTGAAAAGATTACGGAGGAAGTGTCCGTCAAGAACACCCATCAGGCCGTGGCCCTCATCACTTCTTACTTATGCGATGCCAAGTTGGGAGTGATGAAATCCCTGGATGAGATCGTCGCCATCGGACATCGCGTCGTCCACGGAGGAGAGAAAATCACTGCGCCAGCGCTCATCGACAGCCTGGTCAAAAGCGTCATAGAAGAATGCTCTGAATTGGCACCGCTCCACAACCCTCCGAACCTGGAAGGTATCAAGGCCTGTGAAGAGGTTTTCCCTGGCATTCCGCAGGTGGGTGTCTTCGACACGGCATTTCATTCCACCATGCCCCCCAGAGCCTATCTGTACGCTCTCCCTCTCGAGCTCTACGAGAATGACCGTGTGCGTCGATACGGCTTCCACGGCACCAGCCACAAATACGTTTCGCGCGAAGCAGCCCGCACCTTGGACCAAAGCATGGAGAACTTGAAGATTATCACCTGTCACCTGGGCAATGGAAGCAGCATGGCCGCGGTGAAGGAAGGCCGGTGTATTGACACCAGCATGGGGTTTACTCCTCTCGAAGGACTGATCATGGGCACACGCTGTGGTGACCTCGACCCGGCAATCATCTTTTATCTGATGGAACGTAAACAAATGACCGTCGCAGCAGTGAATGAAATGCTCAATCGGAAGAGCGGTATGCTCGGCCTGGCAGAGATTGGAAGCAGCGACCTGCGGGACGTGGAACAAAAGATCATGGAAGGACATGCTCAAGCGAAAATCGCATTCGAGGCGTTCTGCTACAGAATCCGAAAATATATCGGAGCCTACATCGCAGCCATGGGGGGGGTCGACGTTATCGTTTTCACTGCGGGAATAGGTGAGAATTCAGACAAGGTCAGGGCCGCCGTGTGTAGTGGCATGGAAGAACTGGGAATCGTACTGGATACTCAAAGAAACGTTTCTTTAAACCATTCCAAGGGAGAAATCAGCAAGCCGGAAAGTAGGGTGAAGATCCTCATCATTCCTACCAACGAGGAGTTGGAGATCGCTCGCGAGACCATGGACGTGTTGAACTCACGGGCCAAGGCGTGATGGGACAAATGGACTGTTGCGCGACGAATTCCTGATCATCGAACCTCCGCCCCTATCCCGAGCCGGTCATAATACTGACCTGCCCCGTCAAGACAAAGAGTTCACCGGTCATCCCAATCTGCTTTCCATTTTGGGCAATGACAATTTTCCACCCAAGACCAAGGGGGAGTGTCCCTTGCAGATCAAAAGACAGAGATTACTTCATCTCTTTCTCTTCTTCCGTGATGCACTCATCCAAAATCTTGATGGCTTCATCGATATGTTCTTTTTGTATGATCAGAGGCGGGGCAAACTCTAGAGCCGGCCCCATCATCTTGATGATGACTCCCTTTCCTCTGGCTCGCCTCACCAGGCTCATGAGTCTCTCCATGGGAAGTGGCGTACGGCTCTTCTTGTCAGCCGTAAAATCAAGGGCCGTCCATAACCCTGTCCCTCTTGCCTCCCCCACAATAGGATGGCGTTCGAGCGACCGCAAGCCCTCCAAGAAGTAGCTTCCCATTTTCGCTGAATTTTCAATGAGATTCTCCGATTTCATGATCTCAAGATTCTTGAGGGCTGCCGCGCATGCAACCGGATGATTCCCGTATGTATTCAGATGCTGGAAAATGTCAATGGGCTCCATGACCTGATCGGTACATCCGACTCCTCCCAAAGGAACATATCCACTGGATATTCCTTTGGCCATCGTCATCAGATCCGGCTGAATTCCGAAATGATCGACACCAAACCATTTCCCCGTTCTCCCAAACCCGCAGATGACTTCGTCGATGATGAGCAGAATGCCGTAGGTATCACAGACCTTTCGGATAATTTCCCAATACTCCTTTGGAGGTGCGAGAGCCCCAAACCCTTGCTGAATCGGTTCACCGATGAAAGCCGAAATCTGTTCAGGGTCTTCAAATTCGATGATCCTCGCGACATCCCTCGCGCAAGCCACGTTACAGTCTGGATAACGCAAATGGATTGGACATCGGTAACAATAAGGAGACTCCACAAAGACCGCTCCAGGTGCCATGGGCTCCATAATCTGCCGCATTTGAATTGCCGTTCCCAGCGATCTTAAGGCGAGGCCCGTCGTTCCATGATAGCCCCCTCTTCTCGAGACCACCTTGAATCGCTTCTTCTCCCCTCGGCACGTATGATAATGTTGAGCTAACTTAATCGCTGTATCTACAGCCTCTGACCCATCACACACGAAGATGAACCGATTGAGCTTGCGGGGAGTGATCTCAGCCAAAACGTCAGCAAGCTTCATGGCCGGTACAGTGGTGTACTGCATAGGAGTAAAGTAAGGCAGCTCACAGATTTGGTCATAAACAGCCTGGGCAATTTCTTTCCGGCCGTACCCCACATGCACGGGGCGTGTCACAGCAGAAACGAGATCGAGGTAGCGCTTTCCATTTTCATCGAAGACGTGCACCCCGACCCCCTTGGTAATCACGGGAATACCTTGGTCAATTTCCTTTTTGGAAGTCTTGTGAAGAATCAGGCGAGATTGGTTAGTGTACGATCCAGTAGTCTCCTTCATCTCTTGCTCCCTTTTTTGCCTCCTGTGGAATGGTAAGAAAGAAGCAGTTCTAAAGCAGCCCGGCTTCGCGTACCTTCTTTAACGCCTTACAGTGGGCCACGATCATCCGATCGATGTCCTCCTCTGTATGGACCGCCGAGATAAATCCCATGTGAATGTTCGGAACAAATACCCCCTCCAGCAGAAGGTACGGATAAAACGCCTTCGCCGCCTCCATGTTCTCATGAATCAGGTCCCGGGCACTCTTGATCTCTTTGTCCATAAAATGCGTACAGAACATCGAGGCCGTCCCTGTCATCTGAACAGGCAGTCCTTCTCTCTTGACATACTGATTCACCCCATCTCTCAGTTTCTTCCCTAAACGCTCCATCTGAGGAAAAACCTCCGGATGATCGATCAGGTACTGCAACGTCGCTGTTCCCGCCACCATGGTCAACAGGTTCCCGTTAAAGGTCCCCCCATAGAACGCTTTCGTCTTCCCATCCGTCGGAGCATCTCCCGTATAGGCGATCGCATCCATCAGAGAGTCCTTGCCTCCCACAGCTCCAATGGCCAACCCTCCTCCGATGATCTTCCCGTAGGTCGCCATATCCGCCTCGATCCCATACGCCTCCTGACCTCCCCCGAGACCCACTCGATATCCCGTAATGATCTCGTCCACCACTAGGACAATTCCCAAATCTTTGGTCAGTTTCCGTAACTTCTGTATAAAAGCTCTGTCCCCCATGATGTTGCCCGACATTCCCTGTATCACTTCCACCAGTACCAATGCCATATCGTCCTTGTTCTTCTCGATAATATCGAAGGCTGCCTCATGGTTGAAAGGCAGGATGACCAGGTTCGCCTGAGCCTCCGGAGGTATCCCGATCGACCCTGCAACCGTGTTCGGTTTCTCCACAGGACCCCCCTTCTCTTTATCATATTTGAAGTTCGCCAAGACCTCGTTCGTCCCCCCGTGGTAGCCCCCCTCAAACTTCCCGATCTTCTTCTTCCCGGTCACTGCCCTCACAATACGTACCACCTGATAGATCGCCTCTGTCCCTGAGTTGCAAAAAGATACCTTCTCCAATGAAGGCACGGTGTCAACCATCAGGCGTGCCAACCGATATTCCTCCTCGTGAGGTATCGCAAACTGGCTCCCTCGACCCACTGCCTCTCGTATCGCATCCGTGATCACCGGATGCGCATGCCCCAGAATCTGAGGCCCGTACCCCATGGCACAATCAATCAACTCGTTCCCATCCAGATCTGTCACTTTCGACCCCTTCCCTCCCTGAATGTAGAAGGGATACGGGGAAAAAAGACGCGCCCGGCTCATGACCCCCGCTGGAATCACTTGTTTCGCCTTCTGATATGCCTCATACGATTTCTTCCTCCGAGAAGAAAACTCCCTATCTACCTCTTCCTTGTAGTTCTTCTGTCCCATCTCGCTTTACCTCCTATGAAAAATGTTGTTCTCGCCCTAGCAGGAAAGTGCCCCTCGGATCCACCCTGTAAGTCGGATCAAGGGGCACAGTATACACACTCCATAAACGATTTTGCATGACTTGAAAAGCCCTGCCCTATGGCAAGAGCTTATCTAATTCATAACCCCAGATAGGCCTTCTTCAGGTAGTCATTCTCGAGAAGCGATTTCCCATCTCCACTCAGGATAAATTGCCCGTTCTCTAGCACATAGCCCCGTGAACAATAGGTGAGCGCTTCATGAACATGCTGCTCTATCAGCAATACCGATTTCCCTTCCCCATGGATCCGCGCAATCGTCTTGAAAACATCCTCCACCAGGAGTGGCGCCAACCCCAGCGATGGCTCATCCAACATCAAGATCTCCGGGTTCGCCATCAACCCCCGCGCTATCGCCAACATCTGCTGCTGACCCCCACTCAACGTCCGACCCAACTGGGTCTTCCTGTCTTTTAGAATCGGGAATAAGTTCAGAACATATTCGAGCGACTTCTCCCTCTCTGCCTTCGCCCTCGGTGTAAATGACCCCACCAAGAGGTGGTCTAATACCGTCATGTGGGGGAAAAGACGTCTCCCCTCGGGTATCTGCACGATCCCCAGCTTTACCCGCTCCTGCGGCTCTATCTGATCAACCCTTGACCCCTTAAAATGGATCTCCCCTGAACGAAGCGACAAAAGCCCTGAAATCGCCCCAAGCAAGGTCGATTTCCCTGCCCCGTTAGACCCCACAATGCTAACAATCTCTCCCTCCTCCACGTAGAAAGAAAGTCCCCGCAGAACCTGAACATCATCATAGGCCACATTAATTTCTTTTATTTCGAGTAGCTGCATACTGCGCTCCTAAGTAGGCTTTCACCACTTCTGGGTTCTGGGCAATCTCGTCAGGGCTCCCCTCCGCGATCTTCTCCCCAAAGTTCAATACGATGATTCGATTCGAAAGGGCCATCATCGCCTGCATCACGTGTTCTACGATCACTATCGTATAGCCCTCTTTTTGTAGAGCCTTAATCAATGCAATCGTCCGATCCGTCTCTGCCGGGTTTAGACCCGCCATGATCTCATCCAAAAGCAATAGTTTCGGCCTCGTCGCAAGCGCCTTCGCCAGCTCCAGGTGCTTCTTGTCCGCTATCGTCAGGCTCCGAGGCATCACATCCTTCTTGCCTGCCAACCCCACCCTCTCCAGTACCGTCAATGCCTCTTGCCTCGCTTCCTCCCTCTGATTGATGTGACAAAAGGCCGCTGCCACCACGTTGTCCAAAACCGACAGCGCCCCAAAGAATTTCACCACCTGAAAGGTCCGCCCCACTCCCGTCCGGCAGATCTGGTAGGTCTTCATCCGCGTGATATCCGCCCCGTCAAATAGAATACTCCCCTGATCCGGTCGGTACACGCTCGTCACCACATTGAAGATCGTCGTCTTCCCTGCCCCGTTCGGCCCGATGATCCCTAAAATCTCACCCCGCGCCACCGAAAAGTCTATCTCGTGCAGAGCCGTCAGACCCCCAAATCGCTTCGTTAGCTTGCTCACTTCTAACATGTCTTTCGATTCCATAGTTCCTC
>Ga0209254_10003436_pt1 | contig 14450 bp, 17 predicted proteins | sample FrelakmetDIP11DI_FD_187148 | JGI IMG/M metagenome (GOLD analysis project Ga0209254, IMG submission 187148) | Freshwater lake sediment microbial communities from the University of Notre Dame, USA, for methane emissions studies - DIP11 DI (SPAdes)... | ecosystem: Environmental > Aquatic >...
CACGCCCGAGGAGTTGAAGTTAATGAACAGATTGTTGCGAATGATGACTTGTGACGCGCCGCCCGCGGCCCGGATCGCCGCCCCCCCATAGCAGATGTTGCCCTCGAAGACGTTGTCGGCGATGATGTGCTGGCCCGAGCCGAGCTGCTCGTACTGCTCGTCGCGGCTGCGGATGTTGCCCATGGCCACCGTGCCCGCGTTGCGGACGTAGTTGCCGATGAAGCGCACGAAGCGCGAGGCGCCTTCCCATGTGCAGCCGCCCACATCCACGACCCGGCAGTACAGCACGCTCGTGTTCTCGGCCATGTCATTGTTGTTGAAGGCATTGCGGCCGCTGTCGGTCAGCGCGAACAGTCTCCCCCTTACGCTGCGGCTGCGCCGCAGCGCTTTTTCTTTGCAGCTCTTCAGCGAGGAATTGCTGGCCCTGCTCGAAGCCGGCCTGTCGCTGACCGAGGCGATCGAGGCACTGCACGACAAGGAGCAGCGTCCCGAGGCGCGCTGCGTGCTCGAGGGCCTGTCGCGTTCGCTCGACGAAGGCCTGCGCTTCTCGGCCGCGCTCGAGGCGCAGTCCGATTGTTTCCCGGCGCTCTATGTCGGGCTGATGCGCGCTGCCGAGCGCACCTCCAATCTGCCCGAGTCGCTGTCGCGCTACATCGATTACCGCAGCCGACTCGATGCCGTCCGCGGCCGCGCCGTCAGCGCGCTGATCTACCCGGCGATCCTGGCCGTCGTCGGCCTGCTGGTGACGGCGTTTCTGCTCGGCCATGTCGTGCCGCGCTTCGCCGGCGTCTATCAGGGCACCGGGCGTGACCTGCCGTGGCTGTCGCAGCAGCTCATGGCCTGGGGCGCCTTTGCCGGACAGCATGGCCGGGCGCTGGCGCTGGGCATGGCGGGATGCGTGCTCACCGCCGTCATCGCCGGTCGCTCATGGTGGCGTAGCGGCGGTCCGCAAAGGCTGTTGCGGCGCCTGCCCGGCATCGGCTCCACCATCGCCACCATCGAGCTGGCGCGACTGTACCTCTCGCTGGGCATGCTGCTCGAAGGCGGGCTGCCCATCCTCCAGGCGATGCGCCTGGCCGAGGGCCTGCTGTCCGCCGAGACGCTGGTTCGCTATCGCCTTGCCGCCGCCGCTATTGGCCGTGGCGAGAGCGTGTCGCAGGCCTTCGAAGGCGCGGCCTTGGTCACGCCCGTCTCCCTGCGCATGCTGCGCGTCGGCGAGCGCAGCGGCCGCCTCGGCGAGATGATGGGTCGCGCCGCGCGCTTTCACGACGGCGAGATCGCACGCCGCATCGACGTCTTCGCCCGCAGCTTCGAACCGCTGCTGATGGCCGCCATCGGCCTCGTCGTCGGCACCATCGTCGTGCTGCTCTACATGCCCATCTTCGATCTCGCCGGGAGCCTGCGATGAATGCACCCATGCCCGCAGCCCTGCTGCAAGAGGCGGACTACCCGATCGTCACTCTGCTGCAACTGCATCGCCTGACGCCGCTTTTCGACCGCCTGCCGCTGGCCGAGGCGCAGGCGCGGCGCTGCGCACTGTTTCGCGACGGTGAGCGCCTGGTCGCGGTGTTCGACGATCCGTTCGCCGCCGACCTGCAGCGCTGGGTCGAAGCGCGCGCCGGCGATTTCGTCGAATGGCACCTCGCGAGCACGGACGATCTGGGTGCATGGTTGCGCAAGCAGGAGCAGGCCGTGCCGGCGCCGGCGACGATGGCGACACCGGCGGCGCAAAAAGTTATGCGAAGCGGTATCCACACGGACGGCGCTGGCGGCACGGTGGAACGCGGCGAGGAAGTCTCGCCGGTGCGCAGCGGGCAGGACATGAGCCCGGTGGTGCGCCTGGTCAATTCGACCATCCACGATGCGCTCAAGCTGGGTGTCAGCGACATCCACCTCGAGGCCACCGCCGCGGGCCTCGACATCCGCTATCGCATCGACGGCGTGCTGGAGAAGGTTGGCACTGCCGCCGGTCGTGACATCGCCGAGCAGGCCGTGTCGCGCCTCAAGGTGCTGGCCGAGCTCGACATCGCCGAGCGCCGCGTGCCGCAGGATGGCCGCTTTCCCGTCCGCCTGTCGGGTCGCCGCATCGATTTGCGCCTGTCGGTGATGCCGAGCATCCACGGCGAGGATGCCGTGCTGCGCATCCTCGACAAGCGCCGCCTGGTGCCAGACGGCGAGTCGCTGCGCCTCGAGGGCCTCGGCTTCGCCGCCGACGATCTCGCGCGCATGCGCGCGCTGGCAACCCAGCCTTACGGCATGCTGCTGGTCACCGGGCCGACCGGCAGTGGCAAGACCACCACGCTCTACGGCGTGCTGTCGGAGATCCACGACGGCCGCGACAAGATCGTCACCATCGAAGACCCGGTCGAGTACGAGCTGCCCGGGGTGCTGCAGATTCCCGTCAACGACAAGAAGGGGCTCACTTTTGCACGCGGGCTGCGCTCCATCCTGCGCCACGATCCCGACAAGATCATGATCGGCGAAATCCGCGATGCCGAGACCGCAGAGATCGCGGTGCAGTCGGCGCTGACCGGCCACCTCGTGCTGTCGACGGTGCACGCCAACCACGTCTTCGACGTGTTCAGCCGCTTCGCCCACATGGGCATCGATCCCTATGCCCTTACCTCGGCGCTCAACGGCGTCTGGGCGCAGCGCCTGCTGCGCACGGTCTGCCCGCATTGCGCCGAGCCCGTCACCCCGTCTGCCCGCGACATCGCCGCCCTCAACCTGCCAGCGGAGGATGCCGCCGGCAGCTTCCGACAGGGCAGGGGTTGCGGCCAGTGTCGCGGCACCGGCTATCAGGGACGTCGGGCGGTTGCCGAGATCCTGGCACTCGACGACCGCCTGCGTACCCTGATAGCCCACCGCGCGCCGATGGCCGAAATCAAGGCCGAGGCACGACTTCAAGGCACGCGCAGCCTGCGCGATGCCGCCCTGCACCTGGCCCGCCAGGGGCAAACCACGCTGGAGGAGGTGGCCCGTGTCACTCTTCAGAACTGAGAAAACCGCCGAACTGCGCATTTCCCGCAATGGCAATGATCCGCTGCTGGCCCCGCCGCGGCAGGGCGACATGCTCGACATCCTGGTATCGGACACGCTGACGCGCTACTGGATACTCGAGCGGCCGGCCGGGCTGGCCAGCGCCGCCGAGCTCGATCTCTACGCTGCCGACCGCTTCGCCGAAATCTTCGGCGACGACCCGGCGGCCTGGGTGCTGCGCGTCGACCCGGTGCCGCAGGCCGAGCGCTGGCTCGCCTGTGCCGTGCCGGCGATTTTCGCCGTGGACCTGCCGCGCCTGGCCGAGGAGAAGGGCTGGCGCTTGCACAGCGTGCAGCCGCGATTCGTCCGCGAGTACAACCGCCATTGCCGTGCGCTGGGCCCCGATGCGGCGTTCTGTGTCGCCTCGCACGAGAGCACCACCATCGGGTTGATCGCCGACGGCAGCTGGCGCGGCATCCGCGTGCATCCGCCGCTCGATCGCAGCGGCACCAGTTTCGGCTCACTGCTGCGGCGCGATTGCCGCCAGGCCGGAATCACTACCGACGGGCTGCAGCCGCACATCGTCGGCTCGCTGCGCGAGACCGCCAGATGAGACCGCTGGCTGTCGACTTCGCACCCGCGCGCGGTGTGCGTCGTCTGCCGCGACGCCTGCGCTGGTTCGCCGGCGGTGCCGGCGCGTTGCTGCTGGTGCTGTCTTCCGCCGCCTGGCTGCTGGCGCCGGCGGCCGAGGCCGGCCACATGGCCGTCGGCGGCGAACGCCGTGTCCCGCCAGGAGTGGAGGAAGCGCAGGCTGTCGACGGCGCGGTGCGCGGCCTCAATTTTCCGTGGCTGGCATCGCTGGATGTGCTGGAAAACGTGTTCGAGTCGCCGGCCGATGGCGTGCTGCTGCGCGCCGAGGCCGACTCGCGGCGTGCCGTCATCCGCGTCAGTGGCCAGGCCCGCGATGCCGCCGCAGTGCTCGCCATTCCGGCGCGCCTGCGCGCCATGCCGGAAGTCGCCGATGCCGTCCTGCTCGGCCAGGAGCGGCAGGAAGCCGCGACCCCACACCCGGTGCAGTTCTCTCTCGAGCTGCGCCTGAAGGAAACCTCATGAGCCTGCGCCTCTCCCTCGAACTGCTGCAGCGTCGCCATGGCTGGCGGTTGCAGGCTGCCCTGGCGATGGCGCTGATGCTGGCGGGGGTCGCGATCACCGTCGCGTGGCCGGCGCCGGTGCCGGCGATTGTCCTGCCGGTCGATGGCAGCCGCCAGCTGGAGGAGCGCCATCGCGCATTTCGCGGCATCCTGCTGCCGCGGACCGAACTCGACTCGCGCCAGCGCAGCGTACTGGAGGAGGCCGCGCGTCATGGCCTGACGCTCGGCCGCATCGACTATGCATTCGAAAACAGGCCGGCGGCGCGGTTCGCCGTGGCCACGCTGCAAATGCCCGTGCGCGGGTCGTATGCGGATTTTCGCGTCTTCCTCGCCAAGGTCCTGGCGGAGCAGCCTGCCGCCGCTGTCGACGATCTCAGCATCGAGCGCGACGTCGCCGGTGCCGGCATCGAGGCACGGCTGCGACTGGCCTTCCACACCGAGCCCCAGCCGGAGGTGACGCGATGAAGTCGCGGCGCCTGTACTGGCTGCTGGCGGCACTCGCCGCCACCGCGCTGCTCGCCGCCTGGGGCGATGCCCCGGTCGGCCCGGTTGCGGCCGCCCCGTCGCCGCAGCAGGCCGTGACGACCGAGCGCGACGTGGTCATCCGGGCGCTGTTGCCGCGCAAATCGCGCGAGGGGCGCGGGATCGACCCATTTTCCCTTGCTCCGCCAGCCGCCGAAGCGCCGCCCGCGGCGGCCGTCGCCGTCCCGCCAGCGCCGACTTTTTCGCCGCCGCCCTATCGAGTCATCGGCAAGCAACAGGGCGATGAGGACGGCTGGACCGTGTTCCTCGCCCGCGGCGAGGAAACCTGGGTCGTGCGCGAGGGTGACAGCCTTGGCGACGACTATCGCGTTACTTCCATCAAGCCGCCGCTGCTCACGCTGCAGCACACCCGGAGCAAGACGCGCCGCACCATCGATATCGGAGAATCCAAAGAATGAACCGGCTGTTTGCCATGTTGCTGCTTGCCGTTGCGCTCGGCGGCTGCGTTACCGCCGGCCCCTACCGCGAAGGCCAGCAGCTGGCCGAGCAGGGTCGCTTCGAGGAGGCGCTGCCGCATTTCGAGGCCGCGCTGCGCGAGACGCCGAACCGCGCCGAGGTGCGCCTGGCGGTGGCCTCGACGCGCGAGCGGGTCTCCAATCAATGGCTGCAGCAGGCCGAGCAGGCGGCGGCCGGCGGGCGTCGCGGCGAGGCCGACGCGCTGGCGGCGCGGGCGCTGGTGCTCGACCCCGCAAACGCCAGGGCGCGCAAGCTGCTCGAATCGGCCAGGCTCGAACAGCGTCGCGGCCAGTGGCAGATCGAGGCCGAGGCGGCCTGGGCGCGCGGCGACGCCGACACGGCACTGTCGCGCCTGTCCTCCATACTCGGCGAGGCGCCGGCCGATGCTGCCGCCCTCAATCTGCGCCATGCGATCGAGGCCAGCCTCGCCTCGCCGGCCCCGGACGCCAAACTCACGGCCGCGCTGGCCAAGCCGGTGTCGATCGAATTCAAGGACGCCAGCCTCAAGCAGGTGTTCGAAGTGCTGGCCCGCACCTCCGGCATCAACTTCGTCTTCGACAAGGACGTCAAGGCCGACCAGCCGACCACGGTCTACCTGCGCCGCGCCACCGTGAAGGATGTGCTGGCGGCGGTGCTGATGTCGCAGCAGCTCGAGCAGCGATCCATCGACGCCGGCACCATCCTGATCTATCCCAACACGCCGGCCAAGGCACGCGACCACCAGGCGCTGACCATCAAGACCTTCTACCTCACCAACGCCGATGCCAAGTCGGTGGGCGCCACGCTGCGTACCATCCTCAAGGCCAAGGACATCGTGGTCGACGAAAAGCAGAACATGATCGTCATGCGCGACACGCCCGAGGCCGTGCGTCTGGCCGAGAAGCTGCTGATGGTGCATGACCAGCCCGAACCGGAGGTGATGCTCGAGGTCGAGATCATCGAAGTGAAGCGCAGCCGCCTGCTCGATCTCGGCATCCGCTGGCCCGACCAGCTGGCGCTGACGCCGCTGCCGAGCACCGCCGGTGGCACGCTGACCCTCTCCGACATCCTCAACGCCACTTCGCGCACCCTCGGTGCCCAGATCCCGCCACTGGTCATTTCGGCCGGCAAGAGCGAGAACGACACCAACCTGCTGGCCAACCCGCGCATCCGCACGCGCAACCGCGAGATCGCCAAGATCCTCATCGGCGACCGCGTGCCCAACATCACGACGACGGCGACTGCCACCGGCTTCGTCGCCGAGTCGGTGCAGTACGTCGACGTCGGCCTCAAGCTCGACGTGCAGCCGACCATCTATCTCGACAACCAGGTGGTGATCCGCATCAACCTCGAGGTCAGCAACATCGTCGATCAGGTAAGGACCAAGGCCGGTACCGTGGCCTACCAGATCGGCACCCGCAACGCCTCCACCGTGCTGCGCCTCAAGGACGGCGAGAACCAGGTGCTGGCCGGCCTGATCAGCGACGCCGAGCGCAGCAGCGCCAACAAAGTGCCGGGACTGGGCGACATCCCGATGATCGGCCGCCTCTTCGGTTCCCGTTCCGACGAGGGCCAGAAGACCGAGCTGATGCTGTCGATCACGCCGCGCCTGGTGCGCGGCATGGCCCGCCCCGCGCTGGCCCGCACCGAGTTCGATTCCGGCACCGAGTCCAGCCTGCGCGCGCGCGGCCCGGACCTCTCGGCCTTTACCGAGGTGGTGCCGCCGAGCCAGGCGCCGGCAGTGGCCGAAGGCAATCCGCCGCGATGAAGCGTCCGGCCGGCTTCACGCTGATCGAGTTGGTGGCGACGCTGGCCATACTCGGCGTGCTGGCTTCGATCGCGTTGCCGCTGGCCGAGATATCCGTGCAGCGCGGCCGAGAGCAGGAGCTGCGCCGCGCCTTGCGCGACATTCGCGACGCCATCGACGCCTACAAGCGTGCGGCCGACGAGGGTCGCATAGCCCGCGATGCCGGCAGTAGCGGCTATCCGCGCTCACTCGAAGTGCTGGTCGAGGGCGTGAGCGATGCGCGCGACCCCAAGCGCGCCAAGCTTCACTTCCTGCGGCGATTGCCGCGTGATCCGATGCACCCCGATGTCGCGGTCGATGCGGCCGCGTCCTGGGGCAGGCGCAGCTACGCCAGCGAGGCCGACGATCCGAAGGCGGGTGAGGACATCTACGATGTCTTTTCGCGCTCGCCCACACCCGGCCTCAACGGCGTCGAATACCGGAGGTGGTGATGTCCTCGAAAGGCTTCACCCTGATCGAACTGCTGGTGGTGCTGAGCATACTCGCCATGCTGCTGACGCTGTCGGCACCGAAGTATTTTCACAGCATCGATGCCTCGAAAGAAACGGTGCTCATGGAGAACCTGCGCATAGCGCGCGAGGCCATCGACCGTTTCTACGGCGACTCCGGCCGCTACCCGGAATCGCTCGAGGAACTGGTGAGCCGCCGCTACCTGCGCGCGCTGCCCATCGATCCGGTCGCCGACAATTCGACCGAGTGGACGCTGATCGGGCCGCCGCCCCGCGCCGCGGGCCGCGTCGCCGACCTGAAGAGCCGCGCGCGCGGCGTTGGCCGCAATGGCCAGCCCTATGGCCAGTGGTAGTCATGGCATGGTGAGTCAGCGCGGTTTCACCTATATCGGCCTGCTTATCATGGTGGCCATCATCGCCGCCGGCGCGACCGCCTCGCTCGGCGCCGGGGCCAGCCTGCAGCGGCGCGACGTCGAGGCCGAACTGCTCGCCATCGGCCAGGAATTCCGCGCCGCCTTGCAGAGCTATGCCGACGCGACCCCCGTCGGCCAGCCGACAGCGCCGAAGGAATTGGCCGAGCTGCTGCGCGACCCGCGCTACCCCGGCGTGCGCCGCCATCTGCGCCGCCTCTACCCTGACCCGCTGACCGGTCGTGACGATTGGGGCCTGGTGCGCGATGCCGCCGGACGTATCGAGGGCATCCACAGCCTGAGCGCCACGCCGACTCTGCGTCAGGCCAATTTCCCTCCCGGGATGGAAATGTTCGAAAAGGCAGGGCGGCACTCCGAATGGGTCTTCGCCCTGACACCCGTTCCAGCCGTAGCGGGGAGGCCGCTGCCATGACCGGCGCCGCCACCCCTGCGTCGCGGCAGATCCCGATGGCATCGCGCCTTGCCGCGGATTTCAGCACCCTTGCCGGTTCGACCGAAAATGCGGGGGCGCTGATCGATGGCCTGCGCATGGGCAGGCCCATCACCCTGACGGCGCCGGGCAGCCCCGGCGGGAGCGTCTGCTTCAGCGTGCCTACCCGGCCGATGAGCTACGGCAACATTCGCATCGCGCTATCGCTGGCGCGGGCGCAACTGGCCCGCGAAGGCATTGCGCACCCTGCGCCGCGACAGCTTCGGGCGGCGCTGATCGGAAGCGGATCGAATTCATCCCCGGCTGCCGACGGCATACTTGACCGGCGCGCGGCGGGCTTCGGCTGGGGGCGAATCGCCCACGCCCTGGGTCTGAAACTCGGTCCTGTCGTCAGTGGCGCGGACTGCAATGCTGCGGGTCATGAGACTGCAATCTGCTGCTCCACCCGAGAGGGCAACGAACGCCGCGCCCTGGATAACCTCAATCACATCGTCTACTGCAAGACCTGAGTCCCTGCAGGTGGGCATAACCCCGCCTGCAGGGACCAGATCGATGCCCGGGCTATCGCCCGGATGCCATCATCGGTTGCTCCGCCTGCAGCGCGGTCATCTCCTTGAGAGCCTCTTCCATGGCTGCCTGGTCGCCGGACTGCTGGGCTTTTTCAAGCTTCTTGCCGACCTCTTCCATCCGCTTGCCCCATGCCTCCATCTTGGCCGCGTCGATGTTGACCGTGCCCTCGGGTGTTTTGATATTGACCGCACCCTTGGTTGTTTCGATATTGACCGTGCCCTGGGGTGTTTCGATCGTCATGTTGCTGGTCGGCGTGCCCATGCCCATCGTCGGCCCCCCCTGGATCATGCCCAGGACCGCGCCGGTGAGGGCGCCCACGACAATCGCGCAGACCACCAGCACCGCCGTATAGGGCAGCGCCTTTTCCTGTGGCACCTTCATCAGCGTCGGGACACCCAGGTACAGCAGGTAAAGTGAATAGAGGGCTGCGACCAGGGTGAGCATGCCGAGTGCCGGAACAATGGCGAAGATGCCGCCCACCATGCCGGCCGTGCTGCTGTAGGCGACCAGCTTCAGGGCGCTGATCGAATTCTTCTCCCCACCGAAACTTGGCGCCAGGGCATCGGCGATGAGCGCCAATACATAGACCATCGCCAGCGACATGGCATAACCCACAATCATCTGGACCAGCCCGGTCATCATGGGAACCCGCACCGTGACACCGAAGCCGCCGATGCCGAACAATGTCATCCCGATGAACCCGGCCACCGCCTGGATGGCGGCGAGGATCATGATGTACTGCGTGTAAAGCTCCGCAACACTGGTTTCTTCGGTCTCGATGACCGGCCAGGTCGATGTCGGAGCGAACAGGATTTCCTTTACGCGTTCGATGAGGTTCATGGCCATCCTTTCATGACGGGAGAATTCATTATGGTGGCTGGCGAGCAGCTACACAAGAAATTCCATAAGTTTTCCGTGTTCCGGCAGTCGCGGCCGCCACACCGGTGGCGTGGCGGAGCGCAAGAAGGTCGCGGGCGGGTTCGCGGGGTAAAATCCGCGCCGCATGACATTTCTCGCCTGCGGCCGTTTCCGGCTGTCCCTCGCCCGCCCGTTGATCATGGGCATCGTCAACCTTACGCCGGATTCGTTTTCCGGCGACGGGGTCGGCGCCGACCCTTCGCGGGCGATCGCCCTCGCCCGTGTCCAGTTCGAAGACGGTGCCGACATTCTCGATCTTGGTGCCGAATCGTCGCGGCCGGGCGCGTCTGCCGTGGCCGCAGGCGACGAACTGGAGCGCCTGCTGCCGGTGCTGCGGGAAGTGCGCGACTGGGGCGTGCCCGTTTCCATCGATACCATCAAGCCCGCGGTGATGCGCGTGGCGCTGGCCGAGGGCGCGGCGATGATCAACGACATCGGCGCGCTGACGGCGCCCGGCGCGATCGAGGCCGTCGCTGCGTCGGACGCCGCGATCTGCCTGATGCACATGCAGAATGATCCGCACACCATGCAGCAGAATCCGCGGTATGGCGAGGTGGTGGCGGAAGTCGGGGCCTTCCTGCGGGCACGCGCCGCCGCCTGCGAGGCGGCCGGCATCGACGGCGCCCGCATCGTGCTCGATCCGGGCTTCGGCTTCGGCAAGACGCTGGAGCACAACCTGGCGCTGCTGCGCGGCTTGACCGACCTGGCTGCGCTGGGATATCCGGTGCTCGCCGGACTCTCGCGCAAGTCCATGCTCGGCGCCATCAGCGGCCGGCCGGTCGAGCAGCGCCTGGCGGCCAGCGTCGCCGCCGCCGTGCTCGCGGTGCAGAAGGGCGCCGCCATCGTGCGCGTGCATGACGTGGCGGCGACGAAGGATGCGCTCGCCGTACTGAATTCCGTGGAGAATGCCTAGATGACCAGAAAATATTTCGGCACCGACGGGGTGCGCGGCCGGGTCGGCCAATCGCCGATCACGCCCGATTTCGTCATGCGCCTCGGCTACGCCGCCGGCACTACCCTCGTCGCCCGCGAGCATTTGCCGCCGGGCGAGCATCCCGCCGTGCTGATCGGCAAGGACACGCGCATCTCCGGCTACATGCTCGAAGCCGCGCTGGAGGCCGGCTTCGCCGCGGCCGGCGTCGACGTGATGCTGTGCGGGCCGATGCCGACGCCGGCCATCGCCTATCTCACGAGGGCGCTGCGACTGCAGGCCGGGGTGGTGATCTCGGCCTCGCACAATCCCCATGCCGACAACGGCATCAAGTTCTTCTCGGCCGCGGGCACCAAGCTGCCGGATGCCGTCGAGCTCGAGATCGAGGCCCGCCTCGACGAGCCGATGGGCTGCATGGACTCGGCGAACCTCGGCAAGGCGCGGCGCATCGACGACGCGGCCGGCCGCTACATCGAATTCTGCAAGAGCACCTTCCCCAACGCGCTCGACCTGCGCGGCCTCAAGGTCGCCGTCGACTGCGCCCACGGCGCGGCCTATCACATCGCGCCCAAGGTCTTCCACGAGCTCGGTGCCGAAGTCGTCGGCGTGGGCGTCCAGCCCAATGGCATGAACATCAACGAGGGCGTCGGCGCCACCGCGCCCGACGCGCTGCGCCGCGCCGTGCGCGAGCACCACGCCGACATCGGCATCGCCCTCGACGGCGACGCCGACCGCGTGCTGATGGTCGATGCCGACGGCAAGCTCTACGACGGCGACCAGCTGCTCTACGTCATCGCCCGCCACCGCCATGCCGCGCAAGCGGTCACCGGCGTGGTCGGTACGCTGATGACCAACCTCGGCTTCGAACACGCACTGGCCAAGCTGGGCATTCCCTTCGCCCGCGCCAAGGTCGGCGACCGCTACGTGCTCGAAATGATGCAGGAAAAGGGCTGGCTCTACGGCGGCGAGAATTCCGGACACATCCTCTGCCTCGACAAGCACAGCACCGGCGACGGCATCGTCTCGGCGCTGCAGGTGCTCGAGGCCCTGCGTGCCCGTGGCGAGACGCTGGCGCAAGCCTGTCTTGATCTGACCATGTATCCGCAGAAGCTCATCAACGTGCGCATGCCGGCCGGCTTCGACTGGAAATCCGATCCCGGTATCAAGGCGGCCGCCACCTTCGCGGAAAAGGCGCTCGACGGCAACGGCCGCGTGTTGCTGCGCCCATCCGGCACCGAGCCCCTGCTGCGGGTGATGGTGGAAGGCAGCGATGGTGCATTGGTCATGGCGCAGGCCGAGGCCATCGCGGCTGCGGTGCGCGCGGCCGCCGACCACTGATGAACTGGCGGCCGGCGATGGCTGCGCAAGGCCTGCCGGGCCGGATCCTGTCCGTGGTGGCGGGGATCATCCTGCTTGTGGTGGCGCTGACGTTCTCGCTGCTGCTGTTCGCCGTCGTCGCGGCCGGCGCGCTGATTTTCTGGCTCTACCTGTCGTGGAAGACGCGCGGGATGCGGCGGCAGATGCACGAACAGCCGCCCGGCGGTCGCGTGTTCGAGGGCGAAGTCATCCGTGAGGCGGAACCCGCCGCGACCCGCATCGCCCAGCCGCCCGAAAACTGATCCCCTGCCGGAGTGCTCCCGATGAACCTGCGTTTTGCTGCCTGCCTTTTACTGCTCGCCCCGATCGCCCTGGCCGCCCGTGCCGAAGTGGTGTCCTGCCCCGACCTGGCCACGGCCGTGCAGGTCGGCACCTGTCCGGCGGAGGAGGAGCTGCGCTATACCTACAGCGGCTACTGCAGCGACAACGCCCGCATGTATCGCGGCGAGAACGACGTCTGCGCCGATTACCAGGCCTACCGCAAGCTGAAGAACGTGGTGATGTGGGAATCGGCCGATGGCGTTTTCCAGGCCTATGTCTCCTGCGATCTGCCGGCGGCGACGCTGCGCCAGGCCAGGCCGGTGTCCATGACGGCTGGCAAGCAGGGCAAGATCACCCGGCTGACCTGCAGCTACGGCGAAGGCCTGGTCTTCAGCTACCGCAGCCGCGGCGAGTGCAAGGTGCAGGGCAGCGATTGTGCCGCCGGCGCCTGCTCGGCGAGTTGCGAATAGATTTTCAGTCGCGCATGAAGTGCCGCGCGTAGCGCGGGCTGATGCGTTCCATCGGCAGCAGCAGCGGCAGGTCGGCGGTGTTGAAATCCGGATCCCAGGCCGGGTCGCCGCAGATCCAGGCACCGGCGCGCAGGTAACCCTTCAGCAGTGGCGGCACCTCGGCGGCATGGCCGGTGACCAGCCGTTCGAAGGGCAGGCGATCACGCGGGAAGACGCGGTATTCGAGCGGCGCGATGTGGGAATCGATCATCTGTACGAAGAGGTTGGCGGCATTGTGGCCGCCGTCGGCCATGCTGATCGAGGCGCAGCCGATCAAATAGCGGTACTCGTGCTGCAGCATGAACTCGGCGAGCCTGCCCCAGAGCAGCGCGATCACCGCGCCGCTGCGGTAGTCGGGGTGGATGCAGGAGCGGCCGACTTCCACCATGCCCGGGCGCAGGTGCTGCAAGCGGGTCAGGTCGAACTCGTTTTCCGTGTAGTAGCTGCCGACCTTGGTGGCAGCCTCCGGCGTCAGGATGCGGTAGGTACCGACGATCTTGCCGGCCCCCGTGTCCGATTCGTCGCGGACGATCAGGTGCTGGCAATGCGGGTCGTAGAAGTCGGCATCGACACCGGGAACGCGGGAGTGGATCCTGGCGCCGAGTTCCTCGGCGAAGACGCGGTAGCGCAGGCGCTGGGCTTCCTCGATCTCGCGGTCGTTGAGCGCCAGGCCGACCGAATACTGTTGATGCGGGTTGCGACTGTTGTCCTTGGTGCGTGCTTCCTGAATGTGCAGCATGCTCTTCTCCTTGTCGTCACTTTGCTGGGCGCATTGTCACGAGGCGTCGTTACACCGCTGTTGCAGGAGAATTGCGTCCGGGTGAACGCTAGTGTCGCGGCAGGCGCAGGATATTGGAGCTGGGCGCGGGAAGCCAGGGAGGCGGGGACGCGAGAAAGTCGGCATGCCAGGCGGCGACTGCATCGACTTCGATCGGCGGACTCAGCAGGTAACCCTGAATCACGTCGCAATCATGGCGACGCAGGAATTCGAACTGCTCGACCGTCTCGACACCCTCGGCCACCGTCGCCAGTTCGAGGCCGCGCGCGATGCCGATGATGGCCTGGGTGATCTTGGCGTCGTCGGCATCGACGCCGAGGTCGCCGACGAAGGAGCGGTCGATCTTGAGGATGTCGATGGGAAAGTTCTTCAGATAGGCGAGGGACGAATAGCCGGTGCCGAAGTCGTCGATCGCCAGCCCCACCCCCAGCGCCTTCAGGCCTTCCAGCGTGGGCAGGCAGGTGGCCGGATCAACCAGGGCCGTTTCGGTGATCTCCAGCTTGAGTTGTGAGGGCGGCAGGCCGCTCTTGCGCAGGGCGCCGTCCACTATATCCACGAGTCCGCTGCGAAGGAACTGCTTGGGCGAGAGATTCACGGCCATCATGACCGGTTTGTGAATGCGCCGCTGCCAGTCGACTGCGATGCGGCAGGCTTCGTGCAAAACCCAGGTGCCTACGTCGACGATCCAGCCCGTGTCTTCCAGCACTGGGATGAACTCTGTCGGCGGCACGCCTTGGCCGCTGGCATTGCGCCAGCGCAGCAGAGCCTCGAAGCCGTGCAGTGTGCCGCTGGCAATGTCGAGCTGGGGCTGCAACACGATGCGGTATTCGCCGCGCTCGAGGGCGCCATGGAGCGCCGTTTCGAGGGCGAGGCGATCCTTG
>Ga0209254_10003437_pt1 | contig 14449 bp, 10 predicted proteins | sample FrelakmetDIP11DI_FD_187148 | JGI IMG/M metagenome (GOLD analysis project Ga0209254, IMG submission 187148) | Freshwater lake sediment microbial communities from the University of Notre Dame, USA, for methane emissions studies - DIP11 DI (SPAdes)... | ecosystem: Environmental > Aquatic >...
CACGATTTTCAACTACCGGGGCAAGAACGTGGTATGGCCGCCCTACGTAGTTGTGACGCCGAAGGAAGAGGTCGTTTTCAAGGTCGTGAACACGGCCGCAACCGTCTTTTTCCCCAATCGCAGGATTTTCGAGAAACATGAGAAAGCAGGAGCTGCTGATGGTGGGATGGTTATCAGGCTGACCCTGGAAGATCCACCGATCACACTCAAAGTGAAGGACGGTGCCCGCCTGGGCGCATATCCCTTCTCAGTATACTGTGAGAGCGGTCAGGATTTTGCTGAGGGCAACTCATCGCCCGTCATGATCCTTGAGCCACCGGAGGCACCCAGGCGTGGCCAGACAATTATGAAGAAATAGTAGGTTTGCGCTTGATTCCCAGGCCTATGGCGGCTGTAATGATAGAAGAGGCTGGCGGCAAGGCTTGGCCGCGGCCTCCGGGGGAAACCAGCCATGATAGGTAAGACCATATCCCATTATAAGATTCTCGAGAAGCTCGGCGAGGGTGGGATGGGTGTGGTCTATAAGGCCGAGGATATCCGGCTCGAGCGCCTGGTTGCCTTGAAGTTCCTGCCGCCCCACGTCTCCGAGGATTCCGACGAGAAGGCCCGGTTTATCCACGAGGCGAAGTCTGCCTCGGCCCTCAATCATCCCAACGTCACCACCATCTATGGCATCGAGGAGAGCCCGGAGGGCCTCTTCATCGCCATGGAATGCGTCGACGGCAAGACCTTGAGACAGGTGGTCAAAGAAGGGCCGCTGTCGCTGAAGAAGGTCTTGGACATCGCCGTTCAGATATGCGAAGGCATGGCGGCGGCGCACGAGAAGGGCGTGATCCATCGGGACATCAAGGCCGAGAACATCATGGTTACCACGCGCGGCCAGGTCAAGATCATGGACTTCGGCCTCGCCAAACTCAAAGGCGCCAGCAAGCTCACCCAGACGGGGACCACCCTGGGGACCGTTGGTTACATGTCGCCCGAGCAGGCCTCCGGCGAGGAAGTGGATCAGCGAAGCGACGTCTTCTCTTTCGGAGTGGTGCTTTATGAGATGCTGACCGGGCGGCTGCCTTTTCAGGGTGATAACCAGGCCGCCATCGTCAATGCCATCATAAACGAAGAGCCCCAGCCGGTCGCTCGCTTCAATTCCGAGGCTTCGGCCAAGCTCGATGACATGGTTTCCAAGGCGCTAGCCAAGGACCGGGAAGAGCGGTACCAGCATATTGACGATCTGCTGGCTGACTTGAGGCGGGAGCGGAAGGCCCTGGAGTACGCCCGGACTGCCAAGTATGCCGAGGCGGCCAAGACGGGGAGAGTCGCTGTGCCGGGTGGCCGGGGGCTGTCCGAGCGGGGCTTGGCAACCGGAGCTGCGCGGACGCCCGGTGCGCCGCTATCTCGAAAGAAGATTCTTGGCATTGCAGTCCCTGTGGTGGTCGCACTTGCGGTCGTCCTTGTGATCTTCGTGCTCGAACCCTTCCGCGTGGAGATGGGCCCCAAGAAGGAAGCCGTGGCCAGGGAGAACTCCATCGCCATCATGTATTTTGAGAACCTCGTTGACCGCGAGGACCAGGATAGGCTCGGCGAGATTGTAACCAATCTGCTCATAACCTCCCTTTCCGAGTCCAAGTACATCGGTGTTGTGTCGAGCCAGCGGCTCTATGACATTCTGAAGCTCTTGGGGAAGGAAGGCACCAAGGCCATCGATAGAAACGTGGCAACTCAGATCGCGACCCGAGCTGGTGCCAGATGGATGCTTTTGGGGAGCATCCTTCAGGTCGAGCCGCAGGTGGTCCTGACATCCCAACTTGTGGATGTGGAGAGCGGCAAGGTGGTGGCGTCCCAGCGCATCACCGGAGAACCCGGCGAGAAGATATTCCCTATTATTGACAGGCTGGCGGCCGGGCTTAAGCGGGACCTCTCGCTTCCAGCCGAGGCCCAGAAGGAACCCGAACAGCGCGTGGCCAATCTTACGACCGGTTCACCCGAGGCCTATCGGTACTATCTTGAGGGTAAAGAATTGCATCTCAAGATGTACGCCGTTGATGCCAAGGAGAGCTACAAGAAGGCGCTCGAATTCGATTCGACCTTCGCGCTGCCTTATATGGGCTTGGCCATGTTGGGGACTGGCGCGGAGCAGACGAAGCTAATTGCGAAGGCCTTGAAGTACTCCGACAAAGCCAGCGCAATGGAGAGACTCCTGATACGCGGCGTGGCCGCCAACCTGTCCGGTGACTATGCCGAAGCCATCAAGGAGTTCGAAAAGATGGCGGCTAGCTATCCCGATGAAAAGATGGCCCCCTTCTGGCTGGGGGGGATCTATTACAAAGGCCTTGGCCAGCCGGAGGCGGCGATCCGGGAGCTCACGCGGGCGATCGAAATCGATCCCCTCTTCAAGCCCGCGTACAACTTTCTGGCTTACGCCTATAATGATATCGGCGATTTCGAGAAATCGATCTGGGCTATAGACAAGTACATAGCCCTGCCGCCCGAGGAGGCCAACCCCTATGACACCCGGGGAGACCTCTACGCCTGGAACGGCAAGCTGGGCCAGGCGATCGAATCCTACCGCAAGGCGGTTGAGGTAAAGCCGGACTTCTATGCTTCCTGGTCGAAGCTCGGAGCCATGTACGTTTACAGGCGCGAGTATGCCCGGGCGGAGAGCTGCCTCAAGTGGCTGGCGGCCTGTCCTGATAAGGAGACGCGTTCCATGGCACGATGTGCCCTGGGTGTCATCCCGGCGTATCGGGGTAAGCTCGGGGAGGCCCTCAGGGTTCTGGATGATGGCCTGGCAGCAGACCGGATGGAGGGCGCAACAGGTGATGGAAATCTCGGCAAGCATGTGCTCAAAGCCTTGATCTACATCGAGCAGAAGGAATTTGATCGGGCCCTTGAAGAAACACGAATCGCCGTAGATGCTTACAGGGTACTGTATCCGACGAACCCTGTGTATTACCGCGATTTCTATGTTTACGCTCTTACGAAGGCAGGCAGGCTAGCTCAAGCCGAGCAGGTCCTCAAAGACCTGAACGGGGATATCGGGGACAACCATCCGACCTACAAGTCTGCATACTGGGCGGCGCTTGGTACTGTTGAGGAAGCTCGCGGGCATCTGGCCGCTGCCATTGCCGACTATGAGAACGCTAACGAGGAGTCGCCAGGCCCCGTCTATGGGTACCGAGCGATCCTTGCCAGGTCGTACCTCAAGGCCGGCAAGCTGGGCGAGGCGGTGGCGATGTTCGAGAAGATGCTCTCGCGGTATGATCCGGATCGGATAAGTGCAGTGCCCGGCTGCGTGAAGGACCATTACGACATGGCACGGGCCTACGAGAAATCAGGCTGGACCGCGAAGGCCATCGAGCAGTACCAGGAGTTCCTCGAGATATGGAAGGACGCTGATCCGGGGATCCCCGAGGCGGAGGACGCGCGCCAGCGCCTCGCCCGCCTCAAATAATATGGTGACACATAACTGATTAGTAATCGGGTGACACAAAACAGATTTCCGCTGCTACCCCGGAGTAATCGGTGGAAGGGCTCGGTCGGCGCCCGAAATCGGTTTTGTGTCACCATATTTCGGAGGCTGTGATGTTTGAACACAAGTCGAAGCCGTTGCTGTCACGCGCGGCGTTCATCCGGCGCCTGGTGCGACACGCAATCATCGCGTGCATCATCGTGTCAGCCGCACTCGCTATCGGCGTTCTCGGCTACCACGGACTCGCGCACCTGTCGTGGGTTGACGCCATCCTGAATGCGTCGATGATCTTGGGGGGGATGGGGCCGGTGGCGGTATTGGATGCGAGCGCCAGCAAGCTGTTCGCGTCGGCCTACGCCCTATTCTCTGGGTTGGTTTTCATCGCCGTTGCGGGACTGCTCTTCGCGCCGATCTTCCACAGGCTGCTTCATCACTTCCACATGGATGATGAGGACGGGAGTTAGCGGCAGGCGCCTTACTCTTTCTCTCCTCTGGACCTTCCAGCTTTCTTGAGAGCTTCTGCAAGCAGAAACTCGATCTGGGCGTTGATGCTTCTCAGGTCGTCAGCTGCCCACTTCTGGAGCGCCGCAAAGAGGCGCTCATCCAGACGGAGTAGAAATTTCTTCTTCTCACTCATCTCGCCACTCGCCCACCTTGGCCGCAACGGGTACCCCTGGGACGAGGTGCCGGTGCAATGGCCCCCGGCACCCCTTCGCCCCGTCCCATGGTTCCTATTGGTACAGTGTCCCCGTGTTTATGATCGGCTGCACCTCAGTTTCCGAGACCAGCGCCACCAGCAAGTTGTTGACCATCGTGGCTTTCTTGTCCTGATCGAGCTCGACGATCTTCTGCTCGGCCAGCGCATTAAGGGCCATCTGGACCATGCCGACGGCGCCCTCCACGATCTTCTGCCGCGCCGCAATGATCGCCTGCGCCTGCTGACGGCGGAGCATCAGCTGGGCAATCTCGGGTGCATACGCCAGGTGGCTGATGCGGGACTCGATGATCTCTAGCCCCGCGACCTGGAGCCTTGCCTCGAGTTGGCCCTTGAGGTTCCCTGCAATCTCCTGAGGGTTGCCCCGAAGGGACGTCCGCTGTTCGTCCTGGGCGTCATAGGGGTATTCGGACGCCAGCGCGCGGATCGCCGTCTCACTCTGGATCGATACGAATTGCTCGTAGTTCTCGACGTCGAAGAGAGCCCGCGCCGAGTCGATGACCCGCCATACCACGACCGCGGCGATCTCGATGGGGTTGCCGTGCGAATCGTTGACCTTGATCTTCTCGCTCGCGAAGTTGTGGATCCTCAGGGATACGTGTTTCTTCACGGCAAAGGGCTGGGCCCACCAGAGGCCCGAGTCGCGTATCGAGCCGACGTACTTGCCGAACAAGACCAGCACGCGGGCCTCATTGGGCTGAACTACCAGGAGCCCCTTGGCCCAGATGATGGTTGCGAACACCATCGGGAGTAGAACCCAGAACGCCGCCGGCGGTCCGGCGGATCGACCGTAGCGGGCAGCGACATGGGGGGTCTGGGTAGCCATCGCAAACATGATGTACACGTCGAGGGTGATCAGGGCTATGAGGATCGCAACTCCGACGAACCCATTGATCCGGACAGCCTTTCTTTCTGATACCTGCTGCATGACAGCACCTCCTTCATCTCGTCTATCGACGATATCATAATGATATCTTAGCAATATCATCGTGTCAAGTGAGAAACAGGGACACATCCCATTTTCCCTGATGGCGAGCAGCACCTGCTCCAGTTGGAGACTATCGACTGCCAAACGAGGTGCTGCCGTGTCGTCATGATGATGATGGCGAGAGACAAAAAATGGGATGTGTCCCTGTTTGCCCGGGCATGGTATGGTTTGCGCATGGAAAGGACGTTTCCAGTGGAAAGGATGTTTCCACGGACCCTCGAGGCGTTGGAAGGGGTCTTCGCCTGGGTTTCGGTTTTCCTTGCCGACGAGAAGATCGACGAGCCCACCGGCTTTGCGGTGAAGTTCGCGGTTGAGGAGATGTTCGTCAACATGGTAAGGTATAACCCCGGTGCCGCCAACGACATCATGATCGCGCTGTCAAGAGCCGGGGACCGGCTTGAGGTCTCACTCACGGACTTCAGCGTGAAGCCATTTGATGTGACCGGGGTCGCGGAGTATGATGGCAGCCTGCCTCTCGAGAAACGGCGTCCGGGCGGCCTTGGGATCCACCTGACCCGGAGGCTTATGGACAAGGTCGCGTACCGGTACGAGAATGGCAGGAGCACCACCACCCTGACCAAGATACTGGGGGACAGAAATGTTTGATGCGAATCTGACCGGCGGCGAAGTCCGTCTCTCGGGGCGCTTCGACGCCTCCCAGGTCGATAAGGCTCGATCCGTCTTCGATGGCATCACGACCACCTGTATCGTCGACTTCACAAACCTCGATTACATCTCCAGCGCCGGCCTGAGCGTCCTCCTTCTCACCCAGAAGCGTCTAAGCCAGAGCGGTCAGTGCCTAAAACTCAGGAACTTGAACGTGCACATTCGGCAGGTCTTCCAATATGCCCGGTTCGATATGATTTTCGATATCGCCTGACAATATCCCCCAACTTCTAGCCGGCAGGGTTGTATGTATGGTTGAAGACAACGACAGAGCGCTTGTGCAGGAGTGTTTAGCAGGCAGCGAGAGGGCTTTCGAGATGCTGGTGGACAAGTACCAGAGGGTGGTGTTCAACGTGGCTTACCGGATGACCAACGACTACGACGCCTCTGAGGACATCGCTCAAGCGGTGTTCGTAAAGGTCTTCGAGAACCTCAAGGGCTATGATCCGCGGTACAAGTTCTATAGCTGGCTCTACCGGATGGCGATCAACGAGGCTTTGAATCACCTCAAGCATGAGAGACGCACTGAAGAGTTGAGCCCGGCCCTGGCGGCTAACGGGAAATTGCAGGATGAATCGTACGGCGAGGCAGAGCTGCACAAGAGAATCCAGGATTCCATAATGGACCTGGCCCCTGACTATCGCCTGCTCATAGTAATGAGACACTATGGAAATCGCACTTACAAGGAGATGGCCGAGGCCCTCGGCATCCCGGAGAAAAAGGTGAAGTCGCGCATCTTCACTGCCAGACACCTTCTGAGAGACATCCTGGCGAAGAGAGGTATCCTCAGAAATGATTCCTGACAAGTACATTGAGATGATCCACCGGGCGGTCTTCGATCAGGTCGGCGACAGGGAGAGGGGTGAGCTCGAGGCCTATTTCGCGGGGAACCCGGAGGCGCGGGAGCTTCACGCGGATCTGGTCAAGATGTCGCGGATATTCGATGAGACCCCGGAGGTCGAGCCTCCGCCCAATCTCAAGAAGCGCATCATGAACTTAGTGGACGCAAGAAAGAGGGCTTTGGTGGGAGAAGAGCTTTTGTCCCGTTCCAGAAGGAAGGAAGGAGGGGTTGTCATGGCAGATGCACCCGGCAAGAGGCCTATCGGCCGGCGCACCGGCTGGCTTATCGGTGGTGGGGTCGCCGTAGCGGCGATCATAGTAGTGGTAGCATTCTTGTACCAGCCGCCGTCCAATCAGGATGTGAGAGGCACGATCGGTGGCGCCGAGAAGGCCACCAAGTACCGCGCCGGACAGATCGGCGAGGCGGATGTAATACTCGAGAATCCTGAGTTTCAGCAGCTCCTGCAGAACGACGAGGTGCAGGATCTCGTGAGGAGCCCCGAGTTTCAACAGCTGATGAGTGATGCCAAGTTTGTGGCTCTGTTGAGTGATCCTAACTTCGTAGCCATGATGTCGGAGCCCAAGTTCCTCGAACTCATGAACGATGCCAAGTTTGCGGCTCTGATGTCCAACGCGAAGTACGCTGCTGCGATGCAGTCCCAGGCGAAGCAGTTTGCCGACGTGATGGCCGAGCCGAAGCTGCGGGCCATGATGGAGGCGCAGCCGAAGCAGATGGCGGAGCTCCTGGGCAATGCCAAGTTCGTGGCCTTGATGTCCGATGCCAAGTTCCGGGACATAATCGGTTCCGAGCCGGCTGTCGCGGCCCTGATGTCGGACGCCAAGTTTGTGGCCTTGATGTCAGATGCGAAGTTCGCGGCGTTGGCGTCCCAGGCCAAGTTCCCGGCGCTTATGAGTGACGCCAGGTTTGCGGCCCTGATGTCGAATCCCAAGTATGCTGCCCTCAACAAGTCTGAGGTCAGGTCCGTGCAGTTTGCCGAGCTGATGGGCAATGCGAAGTTCGCGGCCTTGATGTCGGAGCCGAAGCTGCGCGCCATGATGGAGTCGCAGCCGAAGCAGATGGCCGAGTTCCTGGCCAATGCGAAGGTAGCAGCCCTCATGGCCTCCCAGCCCAAGATGTTTGCTGAGCTGATGAGCGAACCGGCCGTTGTGGCTCTTATGGCCGAGCCCAAGTACGCGGCGGTGATGGAGTCGCAGCCCAAGCAGTTGGCCGAGATGCTCTCGCAGGCCAAGTTCATGGCGATGATGCAGTCCCAGTCTAAGCAATTCGCCGAATTGATGAACCAGCCCAAGTACCGGGCGGTCCTGCTGTCGGAGTCGAAGCTTCCGGCCCTGATGTCGGATGCCAAGTTCATCCAGGTGATGGCCGAGCCGAAGCTCCGTCAAGCGTTTCTTGATGCAATGCCCAAGATGACACGCTAGCCGCGTGAGCCCCTCTTGGGGATGAGTTGGGGAGATGCCGCACCGCAAGTGCGGCATCTTCTTTTGGTCCGGACCGCGGCAGTGGGCAGTGCGAACTCCTCATAGACAAATCGACGAGCCGTGGTATCCTGAGGCCACCGGCATGCATCCTAAGGCGAGACACGACACTATACGCTCTCTATCGACGGGTCTGCTGTTGGCTGGCCTGGTCGTAGCTGGCCTGGCGTTTTCGGCCCAGGCGCAGCTCTACCAGGTCGAGACCGACAACCTGCGGCTGATCTACTTCGGCAAGATCCAGGAATACCTGGTCCCACACACGGCGCGCTGTTTCGAGAACGCGCTCAGGTTCCATTCGCAGCTCTTTAGCTACGAACCCGATGGCAAGATGACGGTCTTGCTCGAGGATTTCTCCGACTACGGCTCCGGCGGAGCATCCGCGGTGCCCAGAAACGGCGTTGCCATCAACATAGCTCCCTTCAGCTACGTCTATGAGAATCGGCCTGCCAACGAGCGCATGAACTGGATCATGAATCACGAACTGGTCCACGTGGTTGCAGGCGACAGGGCTTCCCGCGCAGACCGCGAGTACCGCGGGCTCTTCTCCGGCAAGGTTGCGGTCACGCCGGAAGACCCCATCTCCATGCTGTGGAGTTACCTTGCCACTCCGCGCTGGTACTCTCCCCGTTGGTATCACGAGGGAATCGCCGTCTTCATGGAAACCTGGATGGCCGGAGGGATGGGGCGCGCGCTGGGCGCTTACGATGAGATGGTCTTCAGAACCATGGTCCGCGACGGCGCCCGCATCTACGATGCGGTAGGCCTTGAGTCCGAGGGGACCGCCAAGGACTTCCAGGTCGGGGCCAACTCCTATCTTTACGGGACCCGCTTCATGAGTTACCTGGCGCTCGAGTACGGGCCCGAGCGCCTCCTCGACTGGGTCACGCGAACCGACAGGAGCAAGCGGTACTTCGCCTCTCAGTTCAAGAGCGTCTATGGCGCGGACCTTGGGGACGAGTGGTCACGCTGGATCGACTGGGAACATCGGTGGCAGGAGGCCAACCTTGAGTCGATACGGGTCCATCCCACCACGGAGTGCCGGCCGCTTGTGGGGCAGGCGCTCGGGTCGGTCTCGAGGAGCTACTTTGATCCCGAGACAAGGACGCTGTACGGCGCCGTGCTCTATCCGGGCCAGTCGGCGCACCTTGCCGCCATCGACGTGGCCCGCGGTGAGTTCCACCCGATATGTGAGGTTCTGGACCCCGTGCTGTACTTCGTTACCTCCCTGGCCTACGACCCGGCCACCAAGACTCTCTTCTTTACCACGAAGAACAACGGGTGGCGCGACCTGGTCGCGGTCGACATTAAGACGGGGAAGACTCGCACGCTTGTTGAAGGCGCGAGAACGGGCGACCTGGCCTTCAATGCCGGCGACCGCTCGATATGGGGCGTCCGCCACTACAACGGCATCTCCACCATCGTGCGGATACCCTACCCCTACGAGAAGTGGAACCAGGTCTATTCCTTCGCCTACGGGCGCGACATGTACGACCTGGACCTATCACCGGACGGAACCTGGCTGGTTGGGGCCCTGGCGCAGGTTGACGGCACGCAACAACTCATCAAGCTGAAGGTCGAAGACCTCATGCAGGGCGACGGCCGGTACGATGTTCTGTATGACTTCGAGAACAGCGCGCCGGAGAATTTCGTCTTCTCCCCAGACGGCAAGTACCTCTACGGATCTTCCTACTACACGGGCGTATCCAACATCTACCGCTACGACCTTGAGCGTGACGACATAGAGATCATAACCAACTGCGAGACCGGCCTGTTCCGGCCGATCCCGATTGGTGAGGATTCGCTCATCGTGATGAGCTACAGCGGCCAGGGTTTCGTCCCCTGCATCATCCCGGTCGAGCCTGGAGCCCGCGTGAATGCGATCAAGTACTTGGGGCAGGAGACCGTGGAGCAGCATCCCATCCTTCGTGTCTGGACACTCCCGCCTCCTTCACGGGTCAAGCTGGATTCCATCACCGCACGCTCGCGCGACTACAGCCCCATTGGCAGCATGAGGCTTACCTCGGCGATTCCCATAGTCCAGGGCTACAAGGATTACACGTCGGCGGGGGTGCGGTTGGACATCTCTGATCCGATAAGCATGTCGGCGTTGGACGTCAAGGCATCTTTCTCGCCGGCAACTCACTTGCCCAGGGACGAGAGGCTCCACCTGGCCGCTGCCTGGAGCTATTGGAGCTGGACGGCCGGGGCCTCTTACAACGAGGCTGACTTCTATGACCTCTTCGGCCCGACCAAGACCAGCCGGCGGGGCAATGCCTTCACTCTGGGTTACAGCCGCCACCTGATCTACGACCCGCCCAAAACCATGGAGCTGGCCGTCCGGGGCTCATACTACAACAACCTTGAGCGGTTGCCGGACTATCAGAACATAGGGGCGAGCTTCGACCGTTTCTTGGCCCTGAGCACACATCTCGATTACAGGCGGCTGCGCACCACGATGGGCGCGGTGGACTATGAGGGAGGCCATCGGTGGCGGCTGGCCGCGAACGGGACCTACGTCAACGGTACAATCTATCCCCAGGTTCACTCGGATTTCGACGTCGGCTTTCTGACGTCCATTGAGCATTCCCCGGTCTGGATAAGGACCTCGATGGGCTACTCCCACGGCGACCGAGCCGAGCCTTTCGCCAATTTCTACTTCGGCGGGTTCGGCAATAACTGGATTGACCATCTCGACGTCAAGCGGTACCGGGAGTATTACAGCTTCCCGGGGGTTGACCTCAACGCGGCCGGAGGAACCAACTACGGCCGGCTGATGGTGGAATGGATCCTGCCGCCGGTGCGGTTCGCGAGTGCCGGTGTGACAAGTGCCTACCTCAGGTGGGCGCGCCTGTCGCTCTTCTCCACCGGCTTGGTGACCAACGCGGACAGCCGGGCCGCGCGGCGGACACTCGCCAACGCCGGTGCCCAGCTCGACTTCAGGCTGGTGACCTTCTCCCTGATGGAATCGACCTTCTCGCTGGGCTATGCCCTGGCGTTTGAGGAGAAGCAGCGGATGTCCAGGGAGCTTATGATCTCGTTGAAACTGCTGTGATCACTCTAATCCAAATCGCGGTAAGCCTGATCCCCGTCTTTGTCTTCCTTATAGCGCTTGTGTTTCTGGACAGTTTCAAGCTGGTGAAGGTGCGCTCGATCGTGCAAGCCATCGCGGTCGGTTGCGTGGTTGCGCTGGCCTGCTTCTTCATCAATCGCTGGATGCTCACCGGGGTTGCCGCCGACAGCACGGCCTATTCCAAGTACGTGGCTCCGCTCGTCGAGGAGAGCCTCAAGGCGGGCTTCATCATCTATTTGGTGACGAGAAGGCGCATTGGGTTCATGGTGGACGCCGCAGTCCTGGGCTTCGCCGTGGGAGCTGGGTTCGCCTTCATCGAGAATGTCTATTACTTGCGGTCGCTCCAGGACTCGAACCTGCTGGTCTGGATCGTCCGGGGGCTGGGGACGGCCGTGATGCACGGAGGCACGACCGCAGCCCTCGCCCTTCTGTCGCAGGGCCTGGCGGACCGCCGGCCTCGACGCGCCATGGGCCGGATCGCAGTCTTCCTGCCGGGTCTTGGAGTGGCGATCGGACTCCACACCCTGTTTAATCAATTTGTCCTCTCGCCGGTCGTGAACACGGTTGCCCAGATGCTCGTCCTGCCCGCGGTGCTGGTGCTCATCTTCAACCGGAGCGAGAAGGCGCTACGTGATTGGCTTGAGGTGGGACTGGATACGGACGTGAGGGTCTTGGAAGACATCAAGACAGGGGCCATTTCACAGACCAGGCCCGGGCAGTACCTCGAGTCCTTGCGGAGCCGGTTTTCCGGGGAAGTCGTCGCCGACATGCTGTGTCTTCTCAGGATTCATCTGGAGTTGGCTGCGCAGGCCAAAGGAATCCTCCTCATGCGCGAGGCCGGCTTCAACATCCCCGAAGATCGCGAGATAAGGGAGCGCCTCACAGAACTCAAGTTCCTGGAAAAGAGCATTGGGGCGACCGGCAGGCTTGCCATCGCTCCCATCCTGCACGGCAGCAGCCGCGACCTTTGGCAGCTATACGTTGTGGGCAAGAAGTAAATCGGGGACACAATACCAATTTTGACCCCTGGCTCCGTGCACCCTGGGCTCCGCGCACCCCGCTCCACACCGCCCGACCACCACCTGGGCCCATCTCCGGCTTGACATAGCGAAACGGCTTGCGGTATAATGGAACCAGCTAAGCTCGCGCGGTCAGATGCCAGGGCTGCTGAGACCCGGGGAAGCTTGAGCTTGCGCACGTTGTTGTGACACTTCACAGGGACAGCGCGGGTTGTCATGCAACCAATCTTTCTTGTCAGCACCATTTTCGATTGCTTCTTCGCCATTGCCTCCCCGCATGAATCCGCTTATCTCCATTGGTTCAGGATTCTTTGGAGTCCCTGCCCGTCATCTCGTCTTCACGTTTGTACTTGAACATAGAGTGGGTTAGGTCCGGAAGACGCGATACGACGCAGTTTCAAGAAGGGGGAGCCCTATGAGGCACTGTACTGCACTCCTGATAGGTATCTTGCTGCTGTTGGCGGTGTTAGCCGCATTGGCCTACGCCACCCAGATTGCCTACCAGAGTCCTCAAGATCTTGGGGAGCAGTCGACGCTGGTAGTCCGTGGCAGAGTCCAAAGCGTTGAATCGTACTGGAACAGCAAGCACACCAAGATCTTCACGCGGACCCGGATCGCGGTGGACGAGACCTACAAAGGTGATGCACGCCCGATGATCGACCTTGTTCAAATGGGGGGTGTTGTGGGCAACATCAAGGTCACAGTCCAGGGCGCCGTGCAGTGGAATGCGGGCGAGGAGGTGCTCCTCTTTGCCGAGCCCTACGGCGAGAGCAGTTTCCAGGTCTCGGGCTTCTCGCAAGGCAAGTTCAAGATAGAGCGTGACCGGGCAACAGGCATCGCCTACGTCGACGCTCCGGCCGCGGAGGGTGTGAGCCTGCTGGGGGCGCCTGCGCCCCGGAAGCCATCCCGTGCGCCGCTCGAGCAGCGCGCCACCCTTGAGCAGTTTGTCGGCCAAGCGCTTGGTCGCGCCGTCGCCCCGGGGGTGGAGCGATGAAGCCCCATAACATGACGCAGCGTATCGGCTTTCCGCTGTTCTTTGCACTGGTGCTTGCCTTGTCATCATCCGTTGGAGCCAGGAATACTCGGCAGATTGCGATTGCTGATACCCCGGATCGACCAATGCTGTTTGCGCCCCAGGCTGAGGAAACCACGTGCGTCTACTGGGAGGATTTCCAGCAGGGTGCGGGCGGCTGGGTCCCGAAGGACCTGTGTGCTCAGCCGACCTACTGGCACCGGGCCACCTACGCTTCTGTCGGTGTCATGTGGTGTGGTACGGACGGCCCCGGGCTCGAAACGCCTCCGGGTTACGGCAATAACTGGCTTCAGTTCTTGACTAAGACTTTCACCCTGCCGTCAGGTTCGGTGAGTATATCCTACCGCATCCAATATGATACTGAACCGGACTACGACCTCCTCTACCTGGATATATCAACCGATGGTGGCCAGACGTACACCACTCTTCAGTATTGGAGCAGTAGTTCGGGCGGATTCGTGACGGACGAGACTAGCCTTTCGGACTACGCTGGAAGCCCGGTGGTCATACGTTTCCGGTTCGGATCGGACGGCGGCGTTAGCGACGAAGACGGCCAATATGACAGCGACGGCGGCGCCCGCCTGGACTATGTGCAGGTGACCGGCAGTCCGATGGACGACTTCGAGTCGAGCGACAATGGTTGGGTTGCATCCGCATACGTATCCGCTTACTCGTTTCGGCTCGAAGAGACGCCCGAGTGCGCCGTCAGCCTTCCCTGCGACGATTACTGCTTCAGCTGGGTGGCCTACGACTCGGTCACGGGCATCTTTCCCTCCGAGACCCCAACGGGCCAGATCGAACTTGCGGTCGAGTCGCCCATAGTCACCATACCCACGGACGCGACGAAGTACCTCTTGAAGTTCGATGTTTACAAGAATCTCCCCCAGGCCGGCAAGGTCTTCTACCTGTGGCGCGTTGCTCAAGTGCTGCCTTCCGGGGAGACCGGCGCCTGGGGTGACCCGCAGTTCGTCTATTACGGAGTCGCGGGATTCGGCACCCACACAGCCGATTTGACCTCGTACCTACCAGTGGGGACGAACCGGATCAAAGTGCGCCTGATAGCACTCGATATGTGTACGGAATGGGGGACGCCTTGTACGCCGCACACCTCTGCTCCGATCTTTGACAATGTGGCGATTTGCGCTGTCAATACAC
>Ga0209254_10003438_pt1 | contig 14447 bp, 13 predicted proteins | sample FrelakmetDIP11DI_FD_187148 | JGI IMG/M metagenome (GOLD analysis project Ga0209254, IMG submission 187148) | Freshwater lake sediment microbial communities from the University of Notre Dame, USA, for methane emissions studies - DIP11 DI (SPAdes)... | ecosystem: Environmental > Aquatic >...
CTCTGACCTGAATTTCATTTTGCCTGGCAGTCAGACGGATAAGATCTACAACATCCTGAACGGTCAGAGGCATATTGCTGAACTCATAATCCGTATTTGGAAAAATATCGTTTAATCCCTCAAGTTCTGATGATAGTGTTACATCAGACGCCCTGAAAAAGGTCTGGTTCGACCAGCCTGAACTCCTGCCCACACCCTTCATTATTCCTGTTGATCCGATCCGCTGAAGGGATTTGAACCACTCATGATCGCGCGGTACATCAAGATAAGGAAGCAGGTATCCTCCGGCATCGAGCAGGCTATTCTGAACATCCCTGACCGGTATGTCTGATATATTTGTTTCTTCTCTGATGGCCAGGGCTGCCAGGGCTCCGGAAGCCTGACCGATCTGAAGCACTACCGGTTGAAGACGTGTTGCACCATTGACCAGGTTCGTCACTGAGATCGACTTCTCCGCTACAATAAGTCCTTCTGTTTCTTCAGGGATCAAAGTGCCAAGCGGCAAGCCGAATGAAGGCACCGGGTAAAAACTCAAGTCAGGCAAAGTATCGGTTCCGGAATACCTGAAGTGATGATGATCAACAGGATAATCGCCGACCGCAATGCATGTCCGGTACAGCTTATCGGGCTGACCATAAGGGTCAGTCAGATGATTCAGGGTGAACCGTACCTTCCCGTGTATCCTTCTTGATTCACGGTAATAGGGAATGAACGGCAGGCTGTCATGAGTAGGGAACTCATCATCTGCAAGGGCAAGATTACTGTAACCAAGCTCATGCTGGATGAAATAAAGGAAACAGATTGTCCTCCGTTTTGCAGCCTTAAGGGTTTTTGTCCGCTCCCGCGGTCTCATATCTATAAGATTGACATAGTAGTCGTTCCCCCGGGCGGGCCAGTTAATCATGTACTTGTTATTCGGAAGCTTCCCGTAATTCAGCATCATTTCGCATGACCATCCCGCCTTTTCATTCTCTTCGCCGGAGCAGATTGCGTTGATGCATGAGCATGCAAAAAGCGATGCATCATAGCCTTCCGGTTTTGCAATGGTCACGTCCCTGCCGTAATCCTTAAGTATGGCCACCCAGGTAAGATCCTGAATGATATCGTTTGCCTTCTCCGGGGCAATATCTTCTCCGGTTTCATACCGCGAATCCATTCCAACATCATAACTTACCCCGCACATTTTTGCGACATCGCCAAGCTCTGTGGCATCAATGAGGAACCTTGCGGAATACCTTAGATCAACGCCAGTTGTTTTGACAGTAACTATCCAATTTTCACCGGAGCGTTTCACCCGAGAGACCGAAGCATTACGCAGGACTGTCAGGTTTGGCTCTGCAGCGGCCATCTCTGAAAAGACTTTGTTTCCAACTGACGGTTCAAATAGGACATTGCTTACCCATCCTGTTTTCATCAGAGAATCTCCTCCGTAGTATGAGGAAAGTGCGCTCCTGAACTCTCCCCAGATACCGCCCTGCAGATTGTAGTTGCCGTCAACGGCGCTGACACCTGAGCTGGTAAGCATGCCTCCCAGCCATTCATTCTCTTCAGCTATCACAGCAGGCACGCCCATCCGTGCAGCCTGAATTCCGGCAGCCACACCGCTGGTTCCTCCGCCGGCAATGAAAATATCTGTCGGCACCGGGACAGTGCAGGATGCAAGAAAAGCACAAACGATTATTGCAAAAGAGAGCATTCCCCTGTTGTATGAATTGCTTATTTTGGCAAATAAGATTCTGAACGTCATCATATTATCTCTTGCGAAAGCCTGTAACTAAAATATTATTAAATTTATAGGAAATTATCGTACAAGGGGCATGGGCATAGCGGTAGAAAAATACACATAACAAAAATTTATCTGACTTATGAAAAGTAACAGGAGAACATTCATAAAAACAGGCGCATTGGCATTCGCCGGCACTGCTGTCCTTAACAATTCATTGTTTGCTGCACCAGGGAAGAAAGGTATAATTGGCTTGCAGCTCTATTCCATCCGTGATGATATGAGCCGCGATCCTCTCGGCTCCCTGGCAACGCTGGCTGATACAGGTTATGAATATGTTGAGCATGCCAGTTATTCAGATCGTAAATTCTATGGCTATCCGGCTCCTGAATTTAAAAAGATACTTGACGACATGGGCCTGAAAATGATAAGCGGACATACTGAAATGGGAAGACAGCACTGGGACAAAGCCCGGAAAGATTTTTCTGAAAGCTGGAAGTTCACTTTGGAAGATGCTGCCACCCTTGGACAAAAGTACGTTGTCAGCCCATGGATAAACGAGAGCCTAAGAAAGAATTATGACGATTTCAGAGTCTATATGGATGTTTTCAATAAATGCGGTGAGCTGTGCAAAAAACAAGGGATGAAGTTTGGTTACCACAACCATAATTTTGAATTCAGCGAAAAATTGAACGGCGAGACTTTATTTGATATCATTATGAAGAGTATTGATCCTGACCTGGTAGTCATGCAGCTTGATACCGGTAATCTTTTTGACGGGGGTGCCGTGGCTCTTGATATAGTCAACCAATACCCCGGAAGATTCGAAAATGTGCATGTTAAAGACGTAAAGAAATCCATTGAGACCGGAAAATATGAGAGTGTGATTATCGGAGAAGGGGAGGCAGAGGTCAGAAAAGTTATTGAACTTATAAAAAGCACCGAAGGTGCACAGGTAATGATCATCGAGCAGGAATCATACCAGGGCAAGACACCAATGGAATGTGTAAAGAGAGATCTTGAGGTTATTAAAGAATGGAAATACTGACAGGCGCAATATCCGGCCACTATCACTACATGCAAAATCAATTTGATTTCCACTGTGCGATAATGTAAATTCGATGTTAAATCAAAAGCTGAACTATGAAAACACTGAAAAAAATTCTCAGGGCTGTTCTGATCATTTTAGCCGTAGTGGTCCTTGGCTTTATCGGACTGATCATCTATGCCGTGATTTCCGATTATAAGCCAGAAGAAAAAGAGTTGATTTCACAGTCAGACAGCCCTTCAGTACTTGAAGATTCACTCACGCTTTCACTTTTAACCTGGAACATCGGTTATGCCGGACTGGACAAGGATATGGATTTTTTCAAGGATGGCGGAACAAAAGTTATTACACCTAAAGAAAAGTGTCTGGATAACATTGCAGCAATTGAAAATTTCCTGGAAGGGAATGATACAATCGACTTTATTATCCTTCAGGAAGTTGACAGGGACAGCAAAAGAAGTTACCGGGTCGATCAATATGAGAAAATCGCAGGGTTACTCTCCGGTTATAATCCATTCTTTGCAAAAAACTATGAGGTGTTTTTCGTTCCCGCCCCGCCCGCAAAACCTATGGGAAAAGTTTATTCAGGTGTTGCAGTCTATTCGAAATTCACCCCTGAATCATCAACAAGATATTCCCTGCCGGGTGATTTCGGTTTCCCGACTCAGCTTTTCTATCTCGACAGGTGTTTTATGGTCAGCAGATTTAAGGTTGAGAATGGCCAAGAGTTGGTACTTATCAACACCCATAACGAAGCATTTGATGAGGGTGGAAATATTAGAAAGGCTCAGATGGAAACCCTTAAGGAATTTGTTTTGAATGAATATAATTCAGGCAATTATGTAATAGCAGGAGGTGACTGGAACCAATATCCTCCGGATTTTAAACCTGCCTTTTCATCCAACCAGGTTTTTACCGGCGTATTTGGTGGCTTCAATCTCACCGGAATAGAATCCGACTATATGCCAGAGGCATGGAAATGGATTTATGATCCTGCAGAACCTACATTCCGGACCCTGGTTGCGGCGTATGACCCTGCAGCAACACCCACAAGTGTTTGTGATATCTTCTGCATTTCACCAAATATTGAATCCGTTTATGTAAAATGCCAAAATCTTGGTTTTGCCAACTCTGATCATAATCCGGTCATAGTTCAGGTAATGCTGAAATGACACCATTGTAAAAACTTCCTAAAAAGGGTCAGAAGCGAAGCGGATGAGCCTCTTTCGGCATTCTCAATTAGAAGAGAAATCAAACAAAGCATGCAATTATTTCATGAAGTAAATTCTGAATTCCCTTTCCGATTTCTTATCAATCCAATGTTTGTATTCAAGGCTCAAAGTTTTATCAAGCAGTGGCGCCGGAATAAATGAAGCAATTATTTCCAGAATTTCATTTTCGCCAAGCTCCTTTATTGCCGCCAGAACTACATGAACCGGATGTTCACCCCTGTTAAGCATTTCATTTGTGTCAATGGTATTTACTACAGCCTCCCGCTTAAACCATGCGGGACAGGCAGTAACGTATTTAGCTCCGGTATCGTCGAGCTGGTCAATACTACCCTGCCCGGCTTTTTCACGCAGCTTGTTTACAAGGACCTGAACATCAAGGCCGCCGACAGTGGCTGCCTGACCAATACTGGTAATGCGCGCAATGGTCTTTCTGAGGACAGGATTTTTCAATTTTTTAAACTCGGGTGCGGAGCTAATCAGAATATCTTCCAGTTCAGGATAAGCCTCCAGAAGGTCGTAAATCTTTGTTTTTGGTGTGATGATCATGCTGGCCATGTTTATTCCTTTTTAGCGGTGTATGATAATATCCTTTTCTCCCCCTCGAGACTTCTTGCATTTGACAGATCCTGCGAGACTTCCAGGGTTCCAAGATATTCTCCTTTTTCATCACGCAGTGCAAAATATTCTATATGAATAAACTTGCCTTGCATCCGTATCCAGAAAGGTGCATGTGATGCAGTGCCTGATTTAAAATCCTCCAGTATCTTTTCAATAATATGAACACTCCCCGGGGGGTGGCATAACCTTACATCACGGTTGATAATTGAACGGCTGCGCGCAAATATCCTTTCCTTCCCCTGGGTGAAGTATTTTACCTTATCGTCACTGTCAACAAATGTCATATCGAACGGCACGGTATTTAATATCGCCTGTATCTCTCTGGCTGTGAAACTGCCTGATGGTAAATGAACCGTGCCGCTTTCGCTCAGAGCTCCTTTGCCGTCATCTTCAGCAGAGGAAAAACCTTCAGGTTTCCAGTCTACCAGCGGATCGTAAAGGGCAAAACCAAAATCTAAGGTTTGCTTGTGTATCTGCCACCAGTCATCGGTTGTGAGCAGGTCCATACACATCGGGAACAGTATATCCTCTTCTTTTTTGGTCATATCAGCCACAGCCTTCAGTACAGGCGTAAACAGGATTTCCTCAGCATCATCCAGATCCGTTTTCTTCAGTCCGTCTGTACGCAGTATCTCGATACAGCCCTTCAGCTGCTCGCGTATTTCATCGTGTTTCCCCCACATTACCATGGGAGGCCCGGTGACATCTTTCTTTTCGAGATACGGAAACACGAGATATTCCTTGCGCTTATAATGTTTATCAACATCCATCAGGTCATTGAAACACGAAAGGATCTGAAGTGAATAGTTCCTGAAATCAGCATCGTTTACAGTATATAAAGAAGCTATCAGCACCTGAGCCTTTTCCACCACTTTTAGGAGTTCCCTGTTTTCCCGTTTAAACACATCTACCGGATGCCCTTCCGGAATCGCCTGTGCCCCGCTCTGGTCGATATGCCCGTCAAGCACCTCACCGTGAACATCACAGAGTTTAAGCACTTCCGATTGAGGTAATCCTTCCTTTATCAGCTCCTGCTCTACCTCCACCACTTCACCGTATGGTATCTGCTGCAGTGTACTTATCAGCTCGGCACGGACCTGTTTAGGATCGCCACCATGGTGCAATTTCAGGATAAGCTCCTTAAGCTTTTCCTTCCTGTATTTCGAATTGTCGATTAATTCACTCATTTGAATAACTGTTTATGGTTAAAGAAATTTTGTGATCTTTTCCGGTCTCGGGGCTTTGACAACAAGCACACGTGAATTATTTCGGCTTTCGTTGCTGATAAAATGCACGATATCAGCAGGGCTTTCAACAAGGGTATCTTTTTCAACAACTTTCGATTCCTCTCCTATATGCACTACCGGTGTGCCTTCCAGTACATAAAATACAACATCGACAGGAGTTTTGTGGGGTTTTAAGCTTTCGCCCGGCTTCAGGATGATATGCATGATCTGGGCTGAAGGATCATTGTAAAGCTGCCTTAAATCCACTTTATGAGGATTTTCTTTTAATTCTTCTGTTTTGTAATTTCTAGTAATCATACTTCCAATTTTTAACAGTTTTAACTATCGGTGCACGGAGTCAGAAGATTTTTTTCTTTCATACTCCGCAATAAAGAACCATATGTAAGACAAATATCAGTACACAAAGTTTAAAGAAATATATTTAATGCAACTAGCCCTGTGGCACCAGATCTTTGGTTTTAACCTTTGCAGGGGTGAAAATCCCCAGTACCCCTTTCAGTCCGACACTCATAACTATATTATAGAAGAAAGCCAGGAATCCGATAAGTATTAAAGCTCCGGATACAGCTGCCAGTATCATGAACAAATTAAATTCCCCGTTTACGTAGAGAGTTCGCCTGAGCATGCCGTTCAATCCGGCCATACCCATAAATGCACCCATACCGATACCTCCGACCAGGTGGCACCAGAAATGAATGTTTGCCAGCTTCTGGCTGTATATCTTAGCTCCGTTGGTGAGGATCGGGAAGAGAAGATAGATAGCTGAATACAGGGTCATGGTCAGTCCGATGAGAATGGCCACATGTACATGCGGACCCACGACCCACTGGGTATTGTGAAGTATTCTGTTCAGACCAACGTCAGCCTGCATTATTCCGGCCGGGACTGCCAGGGCAAATCCAAGTAAACCGCCCAGAAGGAATTTCAGCGGATTAGTCATTTTCAGAGGCCTTGCACTCCACAGAGTAGCCAATGTAATAAAGAAGGCAAGTCCCTGGGTAATAAGCTCAAATGCAGTCACCATTTCGCCGGAGACAACCTTAAGTATAGCCGGCTGTGCCTGATCGGAAAGCAGGTGATGAGACCAGACTGTCCATGAAACGACCAGTTCAACAAGCAACGCTGCACGTGCAATATTCTGCATGAAGAGTGGCTTCCCTGTGATCATCATTGCAAGAAGGTACCAGGTACCGGCAACAAAGATCAGAACAAGTCCGTCGGCAATCAGGTCGAGGCCCCACCAGAACCAGTTCTTGTACAGCAAGGCATCAATTGCCGTCTCCTTAAGATCGTATCCCAGGATTGAACCAACCATATAAACAAGTATGAGAACGCCTGTGAACAGGATGGTGATCGTATTCAATGCCATATCAACGCTTCCCCTGGCAACAGCAGCCACGGGAAGAGGAACAAGATGTTCCTTTTTGTTTTTCCTGAAAAGATTATTGAACCCTGTTATTCCGAGGGCAGATGACAGCAGAGCCCCTGAAGGCTGTTTCTCCCATCCTTCAGGTGTGTAGGCTATTGTTTTGAAAATATTGATGATGAAAAGTGCTGTCCCAACCATGACAAGCGCTATCCCTACAATAAAAAACGTTCCTCCCCAGACACTGAACTGGGAGAAGTCGGCAGGAAGAGGCCAGTAAAGTGTATACAGAGGAGCATAATGACTTACGAAACCTGAAAACCAGAAGACAAATGTCCCCACAGCGATAAGTACGAAAGTCCAGTTGCCGAGCTTGATGCTCCACAGAGGTTTCTTCATCAGGAATGGTACCAGGAACAGGAATGCCCCGCAGACAATAGAATATGTGGATCCGAATATTCCGACAAGGGGATGGGCTGTCAGGATGGCAAAAAACTGGGGTTCGCTGATAAAAGGCAGAGGTTTGACCTCATAGAGCCTCATGAGCATTCCTTCTATCACTACGAAGCCGAAATAGATAAGACCAACAACCACAAAACGCAGTGTCAGCTTTTGCATCGGGGTAAGGGTTTCAGACTTGAACAGTCCTTCCTCGCCAAATATTAATGTTTTTGTAAAACTCATATCCGTAATGTTTTAAAGATTTATAAACGTCTTAGTTAGCAGCATTCTCAGGCAATACATGTACTGCATCTTTCACTATCATAGCCGCTCCCCTGGGGCCTGAATATTCAGTTGACCTGATAGTATAAACACCCGGCCGGTCAAAATGCCAGATAACATCATTTCGGTGCCCCGGAACAACCTGCATCTGAAACAACATGCTGTTGTCTTCCCTGAAAAGACCAAAGCCATAAGTCAGGTCTTCTGAGGTGACATCGAAAAGAACCTTATCATTGACATTTACAACCATCTTTTCTGCAGGGAGAATGAACTGATGGTTACTGACTGTGATGTTAAATGACTTGTCAGGCGTATAATCAGACCTGTTAAGATCCATTTTTGTCCAGGGAATAGTGTTAAGCGTTATGATATGCAACGAAACACCCAGGACTGCAAGAAAACCGACAAAAGTATAGAACAATGCCGGTTTAACCCCTTTTCCATTACCACTGCCTGTTACTTTCCAGGTAAACCAGGCAACTACCAGAATAATTACAATACAATAAATTGTATATGCAATTGTCTGTCCTGTAAGAACCATTTCAGAATCAACCATAGGACTTCTTTCTTTAAGTTAGTAAATTTGATTTTTATTACTGCTTCTAATTTATGTTTAAATCGGCTAATGACGTCTTTTTAAGTACTTTCAGAATATTCGATCTCATTTCCACCCATACCGGATGCATGGAACACCCGTAATTGAACGGACATCTACTGAATCCCATGATACACCTGTTTAAACTATCCAGTCCTTCGGTAGCTTCAATTATGTCGGCCAGATATATGGTTGATATGGCCCTGCTTATGACAAAGCCTCCCCTGGTTCCCCTGTTGCTGTCAATAAATCCCTTCTTTGAAAGCCCGCTGAGGACCTGACGTAAATATGAGTACGGGATGCCGAGTTTCTTATGAAGGTAACTGGCTGACATTATGATGTTCTCATGTTTCGCCAGATAGCTTAATACATTTAGTGAATAAGCTGTTGTCTTTGTAAAATTCATAAATGATATCTCGATATGGCAATTTAATAATATATTCTCAAATATTAGCAGATTTTGTTATAATTAATCTCTCCGGGGTCACTAAAAGAATTAAAAAGGGAGATTCATCTATTTGGCTTAGATCCCTGTGAAATTCTTAAAGATCTCAACTTCAAATAAGCGAACAGTTTTAAACGTATCGCTAATCAATTTCGGATTATATATTTTAACCCTCTTGTCTGCAAAGAAAAAGCACCCCCTTAAGAAACACCCAAGTACTTTTCTCTGTTCCTTTAGCTGGCAGTAACCTGGTTAATGCTGATCCTGAACAGCGAAAGGAAGAACATGGTCGGCACAAATGACAAACAAATGTTTATCATACAAAACAGTACGGCTGAAAGGAGCTTATCCTCGTCTTCTCTCCTCTGCAATAATTGTCAGGCACCGGCAAGTGACTCCAATCTTGTTCCGGGAAAGGCACTTTCAATCTCTTCTTTAGCTTCGTTAAGTCCGATGAAAAGTGTCCGTGTACTTCCCGGCTCGGGTTTTACAATTACCCGGATCATGTTTCTCGAGCCAAAAAGAGAGGCCATTCTTTGTCCGATGGAATCATAAGGATTGTTGTCAATATTGCAACCGCTCAGTCTGCTGTCAATTACCGGAGGCTTCGAGAATATTATCATGAGAATCAGCAGAACAAGGGCTGAAAGCACGGACAGTTTCCTGTTTCTTGTCAGAATATTTGACAGTTTATCGATCACCTGTGCCGCTTTGCTTTTAGTCCGCTCATATGCACTATCATGTCTGATGGCATTAACTGATAAATTTGAGTTTCGTTGATTTCTTGCCCAGCCTTTCGAACAGAGCTACCCAGAGATACTCCAAGCTGTATTTGAAATTAACCTTCCTCCAGAAAAACAGTACAATAGTCCAGAATATAATATTTACCGCCCCAAATACAAGGCATCCGTTGATAGTATCGTTCCAGCCCGGGAATAATCTTAACCCGGCAAGCCGGAACACTTCTGATACGGTTGTTTCCAAAAGGTATATGGTAAGGCTCACGCGGCTGAACCACTGTATTATCACCAGTCGCGACAGTACCGGGCTTCCGGGTGCAGGGAAGAATCTGCAAAGCATGATCATTAGAACAAACACTCCCAGTTCAAAATTGGTTTTAAAGTACCAGAAGAAATCAGGCTTCGAGATGGTTTTCTCGAAGCTCATCATACCGGCAATCCCGTATACCAGGAAGAATACTCCTAACGGAACCATTGCCCTCTTCAGAATGCGATCCTTTCCCTGGTGTATCATCAAACCAATCATGATACCAAATATCCCGTAGGCGAGATATGGCAGCAACGGATAAGGATTTGCCAAAAGAAAACTTAGTAATATCCCGGAAAGGTAGCTGTGTGATTCGACCAGCCCGTCGAAAAACGGAAAGATGTAGATTCTCACGAATGAAAACAGCATTATGACAGTGCCGGCTGATCCTGCAATAAAATAGAAAAGTCCTGTTCTGTCCATGCTTCCCTTCCTGAAGGTGAGAAAAAGCAAAAGGCTTAAAACGATCAGGTTCATGCCTATTGTTCCCACCGACGATCCGTCGAAAAGTATAACGCTGCTTGGGGTAGCTAACAAACCGTTCCTGAAGAGATATGCCGTGGCTGTGACCATCGGCTGGTTGTTTATGAAATCTATGGTCCACCTTCCCAGGAAGAAATTCAGGATGAAGTGCACGGCCAGGTAAAGCAGACCGGCTATGATCAGATAAGAAAACGGTCTGAAGGTCATTTCATCCCTGGTTGCCGAACCAAGCATGATGGTATTTAACGTCATGGAGCAGAGTATGAAAACGCCACCCCATAATGCCATGAAACTCATCAGCACAACAATAATGGGAGGATTGCTGAAATCGAGTAAATGGATCCCGGCAAAGTTGTAAATAGAAGCATGGAGAAAAATGATCAGCATTATTGCTATGCCCCTCATCAAGTCAAGCGATTGAATGCGTTCGTTTCTCATACATCTTTTATTTCACAGATTACCCGGCTCAGTTTTCCTGAATTGATATTTTTTAACGGTTCGGCAAAAATCACCTCCACTTCCGGTTCAACGCAGTTGTAATGAGTAAAAACCTTTCTGATACTGCTGACGAGCTCCTCCTCAATTTTCACCTTCTCTGGCTTTTCCGTATCGCGATTGAGTTGTATTCTCAGGACCAGATGTTCATAATCCTTCTGGATAGCCTGGAATTCTTCAATCTTATCTGAAAGAGATATTATTGTCCTGCTTATATAGTCCTGGTATATAAAATGTCTTGACCGGTCTGTTTTTCTTAATCCCCAGAAGAGATCATCAGCGCGTCCCTGGATTTCCTCAATCACTCTGAAATGTGAACCGCACCTGCATCTTTCAGTGCCAAGGATTATTATGTCATTAAGTTCATATCTTATTATGGGCAAGGTGCTCTTGTGAAGATCGGTAATGATCAGTTTGTGGCAGGGATTTCCGGGAGAGGTCGGAGATCCGTCCCTGTTTAGTAGTTGTATGGCAACCATATCTTCATTTACATGCAGGCTTCCGTACTTGCATGTAATAGCAATTGCACCTTCGCTGCACTTATATATTTCGTGTACTTCACAGTTGAACGCTCTCCTGAGGTAGTCACTAACATCGGGATAGAGGACCTCAGCATAGGAAACGAGTTTAAGAGGATGTACCGCAAGCCTTCCCTCCTCAGCCTCTCGGGCAAGAATTTTAAGCATGGAGGGCGGAGCTGAAATAATATTCGGCTGCTGATCACTCAGTTTCTTTACGATATTCTCTATCGAGTCCAGCTGACCGATATAGGAAAGTCTGTGTCCGAATCTGTTGAGAATAAAGGCAGGTGAAGTTACCCTGAGGATGAATGCCAGGTTGATCTTTTCCTTTTTGGGGAAGCTGAACCTGGCGAAGAAAGCTGCCTGCATCAGGTTCTCCTCGTTCTTGCTGGTGATCTCTACACCCTTGTTGCCGCTTGTGCCTGAAGACATGCCCACATTGACTCCCTTCAGTCTTTTACTGAAATCCCTCGTTCGCTCAGCCTCCAGACAGAATTTCATTATCTCGTCCTTTTCAAGGCCGCAGGTATTGAACCGGCTGAGATTTTCCATCATAACCGCCTTGCCTGTAACAGGAAGGTTCCAGATGTCTGATGTATCGCACCCTGAATAATGCTTCCTGTAGAATGCAGATCTGTCTATGACAAATTGTACCCTGTTCCTGATCCTGCTTTCCTGGTACTTCAGGATATCCTTACTGTTCCAGTGCCTGAAACGGTACTTGGCCAGGAGGTAGAAGAGCAAAAAGCTATTCCTTTCACAATACTGCCAGAAATCTGTAATGAATCTTAAAGCCATTAATTATCAGTTTCATGTCAATATAACCAGTTCAGACCAATATATAATCCCGACCTGCCATCGTCTTCAGGCCGGAAAGTAAGACCGTAATCGACTGCCACTATGAAGTTCTCGTTCAGAACGAAATGAATGCCGCCGCCTGCCCCGAAATGAAGATTATCGTTCCCTTCATTAAAAAAATCAGAGCGCGAGAATTGTTTGTCATTTATATAAAATGTTTCGGGAACCTTTGTCAGATCCACGTTGTACTCCCCGACAACCATTCCGGCATCAAGAAAGGTGCTTAATGCTATATGGAAATTCTGGCCAAGAAACCTGGTATGTACAAATTTCCATCGCAGTTCCATGTTACCGTAAAAATAGCCTTCTCCGACTACACGGTTTCTCAGTACTCCACGCATCGTTTTGCCGCCTCCAAGTCCATCCCTGGTATAATTCGGAGGGCTGTTGAAGATAAACGGAAGCATATAAAAGGGTATATCCCCGAAGAGCCTTCCCTGGTAGCTCAGCCTGTAGGCAAAATTAAGATCCCTTTCGATCAGGGTAAAATACTGCCTGTGGGTTATTGCCAGTTTGCCGTACGACATATCCCTGTTACCCAGGAATCCCGGAGCTATCACCATTATGGCGTCTGTCCAGATGCCCCTCATAGGATTGGGCTCATTGTCACGTGTGTCAAAGACAAGCCCGCCTTTTAAAAGGGTGTGTGAGCCACCGTATTTCTCTGAGGCAGGTATCAGCCCCCAGTCAATGTACTTTTGATATAGCCCGCCATCGACTGAAGGAAGGGCATCACCCTCATCCTTTCTACTGTTCAGTTTATCGAGGTTAACGGTGTCGACCTTATTATTGAAGTACTCAGCGCCAGCGAACCAATTCAGCCTCTCTTTTATAATATCGCCGGCAAATTCTGCTCTGAACCTCAGCAGCTTTCTGTCCTGCCGGTAAAACATCCTTGAAAGGTAGGTCTCAGGATCTTCATCATTTTCAAATGATTGATTATACTTTGCCTGGTACCCGTTGAAACCGTAGAAATCCAGTCCCTGTTCCGTTTCATATATGATCTCTGCAGCTGTTCTGATACCAGGAATTAGCCTATCGGAATCATAGGTAAACTGGCTGACGCTGCTGCCTTTGGTCGTCCGTGAGTACTGGAGGAATATTGAATGGTCATACTTCGGATACCTTAAGCCATCGCCAAAGTCATATAAGTTGACGATGACTCCGTACCGGAAACCTACATCACGATCATATGCAACAACCGGGACTCCGCCGAAGGTCCATCCTGTTTTTGCTGATTGTTCTTCTGTTTTTTCCTTTTTTTGCTGTTTCTCTTCAGTCTGGGCTGCTGATGGGAATACCGGGATCAGGATAAAAACGATCAGAAGAAAAAGCTGGTCGATATTTACCTTCATAATCGTGTTTTATTAATTGATTTCTGTTGAAACAACCGCACCGCTTATTACGTAAGCGGCTTAACTATAGTAAATTTTAATAATGAACACATTATTATAACCATTCGGAATTTAGTTAATCTAAGTTATACCAATAATGATCTAAAGTCAAGTTTTTTAAGTGCTTCTGACAAAATGAGTAGCGATGGCAATGTAAAGCGCATGGACTCGTATTCGTTATCGCAGAAGGACTGGCCTAAAAGAATTTCCGGGGAAAGCGATTTTTTTATTGCTTGCTGCGAGGGCATTGTGCAAGCAATAGTTGTTATTTTTGTTGTCTTAACAACTCTAACCAAAAGAACTTTCAATTATGAAACGAAGTTATATGAATCCCTACCTGGCAGGCACCCTGCTCGGTATTGTCCTGCTCCTGGCAATGGTCGTCTCAGGCCGCGGACTGGGTGCCAGCGGCGGGATAAAATACTGCGTAGTCTCAATAGTCGGCGCCGTTAATCCTCCGCACGTGGAAAATTCAGCATATTATTCAAAGTATTTTGAGAACGGCAAAAAACCGCTTACAAACTGGCTGACACTTGAGATATTCGGGGTGGTGGCAGGAGGCCTTATCTCCGGTGCTGTCTCGGGAAGATTGAAACTCAAAGTGGAAAAATCCCCGAAGATATCCGTCACACGAAGGCTGATCTTTGCCTTT
>Ga0209254_10003439_pt1 | contig 14445 bp, 10 predicted proteins | sample FrelakmetDIP11DI_FD_187148 | JGI IMG/M metagenome (GOLD analysis project Ga0209254, IMG submission 187148) | Freshwater lake sediment microbial communities from the University of Notre Dame, USA, for methane emissions studies - DIP11 DI (SPAdes)... | ecosystem: Environmental > Aquatic >...
GAAAGAGAAGATAATAGGAATAAACAAAAATATGGTAAGCAACATCAGCGGGAAAAACAGAAAAGTGTATGCCCAGAATTGCTGTTCTTTTTTAGTACTGCTACTTTCTGCCATTTTGATTTCAAATAATTAGCTTATAAGCTATTACATAAAATAGAACAAACAAAAATACTACTAATTCACTTTTTTATTCTTAACGTTTTTATATCATTTTCCATCTGCTTAAGTTTTTGTGCTATATCAGCTTTCTCATAGAAAATAGCCTGCATTGCAGATTGCGTGATTGAATACCAGCGCTCATTGTAATCCACCTGAAAAACCTTGGCAAAATCAACACTTCCCATAAAAACCGCATATTCAGGATGACTAACGTAATCGAGTTGTGCAGCAACACTCTTACGGGTTGGCATAGCAATGCCGCTACTTGTCCATATCTTCATTCCCTCTTTTCCTGTTAGATAACTCAATAATTTCCAGGATTCTTCTTTGAGTGAATTTTCTTTAGGGGAACTATATGAAACTGTAAAAGCTATGGTTGCCATTTGCTTCCCTTTTGGCAAAAATGCAACCTTATAATTTACGTCATTGTACTGATCTTTTAGTTGTGGGACAAACCATCCACCCGAAATTACCATTGCTGAGCGCTTTCTGCCAAAAACCTCTTCGGTATTGTTCATACTAACCTCTGAAGGGATGGTAGCAATCCTTTTTTCGTAGAGACCATAATAATATTGTAAAGCTCCTAAAAATTCAGGAGTATTAAGAGTGAGATTTCCAGCTGTATCCTGGAAACTGCCATTATTCTGAAATACAAAAGGGATCAGTTTATCGATAGAAGGCTCTATCACAATGCCATATTGGTCTATTTTTCCGTCACCATTAAGATCTTTGGTCAATCTTTCAGAAAATTCTTCCAGTTCTGCCCAATCTTTTGGAGGATCGCTTAGTCCGGCAGCTTTAAACATATCTTCATTATAAAACAAAACAAAACAACCAAAATCTTTAGGAAGCCCATAAATCTTCCCGTTTTTCGTGAATGCATTTAAGAACTGCGGATAGAAATCGTCTATATCGAAGCTCGAATCTTTTTCAATATATTCATTTAGTGGCTGCAATACATCATATCGGAGATAAGATGGTGCGACAAAATCTTTAATATAAAATACCTGAGGAGCAGAATGCGTTCCCAGCATTAATTGAATTTTTTCGGAATAATTCCCGGGAATCAATTCGAACTTAACTTTATACTCAGGATACTTTTTAGCAAAGCTTTGAAGCAAAGAATCTGTCAGCCTTTTTTCAGATGGGTTCGATTGCCAGCTCGAAAACCTTATAATGTTCTTATTATCCTTAATACAGGAGGCTATCAAAGCCAGATAAAAAGCCAATACTATATATTTAAGGGTACTTCTTACCATAAAAACGAACTGGTTTGGGGAGATTTAAATTTTATAGTATTCAATTTTACCCCCATCGTTCTGAAACTTTATTTCAGATGTTAAAGTAATCAAATCGACGAGTAAAGAACAACTCTTTTCATCTTTCTTCCACAAAAGATGAATTATGCTATCAGATGATTCCATAACTTTAAATTCACCATTAAAAGCAGGGTATTCATTCCTGAACCGAATTAGTTTTAATACCCTTTTAACTACCTGTTTCTGAACTGCCTTATCAATTTCTTCAATGCTGAAGTTCTGGCGGTTAATTTCGCGGCCTTCGTCAGTAAGGTTTACGTTCATATTGTAATTTTCTCCTGCAAGTAATCCTACATAGTAAACCTGTGGAACTCCGGGTGTGAAAAACTGAATTGCCCTGGCAGCAAGGTAAGCCTCATCATTGCAATCAAGCAATGAATAATAAGTCCCTCTGATCTGGTGAACATCGAATCCATCCTTTGCCTTGTGATTATCCGAATAAATCAGGCTTAAGCTGGCCCCTCGTTTTAGACAATTGTCAATCAATCTTCGGGCTTCATCGGTTTCAATCAAACCATCCAAATCAGGTTTAACGGGCACTCCGTCATGACAATCGAGCATTGTAAACTGTTTGTGGGGTCTGACCCTGAGATATTCGCATAATTTAGCACCAGACTTGTTAATAAGCGTGTCAAGAATGATGTAAGGCAGAATAAAATCATAAATCCAAAATCCACGCCGTGAAAGTTTAAACTGTGTTTCTGAATTTGCATGAACTTCAGGAAGCAGCTCAATTCCGAGTGCAGTTGCCAGTTCTGAAATCCAATTGAGGAATTGATAAATCTCAGGCTCGACAAAAAAGCAGCTTGTCCCTGGTTTTTTAATTACATATCCAATGGCATCAAGCCTTACAAATTTCACATTCTGCTTGCTGAAATTCAGAAGAAAACTCTTAAATAATCTTCTGGTAATCTCTGAATTTATATCCAGATCAATCTGTTCTGACGGATCCTGTTTCCCAAAAGTAGTCCATACTTTTTCTGTTTTGCCGGTTTCTTCTATTGTATAACAGGAATAAGGAGTTTTACGACGTAAAAACATTTTATCAATATCTGCTGCTATTGGATTACCATCAGGCCAAATTTTGTTTAACGTTATAAATAGATCTGAATAACTTGATTTATGTCCTTTTGATAAAAAATCCTTAAACCAGGCCGATTGTCTGGAAATGTGATTGACCATCAGGTCGAGCATCACATCAAAGTTCCCGGCAATTTTACGTACATCGCCCCATTCACCAAACTCAGGTTCAATCTCCAGATATGTCAAAGGAGCAAACCCTCTGTCACCGGAAGATGGGAAAGGAGGCAGAATATGAATTCCACCTTTAAAAATATCATGGAAGTATTTATTTAGAACATTATTGAGTGTTTTCAGATCTCCCCCAAGCGAATTGGGATATGTTATAAGTTGTACCTGATTCCTGACAGCCATAAAGGGATAATTTTAATCAAGCATAATTACTTCATAATCCTTTGTTATAACAAAGTCAGCCAGGTACTTATGACCAGCAATAATTTTGTGCTCTGTAATTAATATCTCCTCAGTAAATGAGTCATGTATTTCATTTCCCCTGTTTCTTTTTTTTCGATGATCCAAAGTGTCTAACCTGTTCCGTGCTATGAAGATTCTGGTATCAACGTTTTTAAGAAGTGATGTGTAGGTTCCTTCAGCAATTACCACTTTTATTCCAGTCAAACTTATTTTTATCTCTTCAACTGAATTTTCATTATAGTCGATTAGCGGCTTGGATATTTCATTCTCTCCTTTAATCGCATCTTTAAGATTATTCTCAAGAATACTAAAATTTAACTCTTTGTGTGGGCCAAGCCACTCAGGATCGTCTTTCCTTTTTATATCATTTGATTTTGGTGGCAAATAAAAATAGTCATCTTGCGCAAGTACAACGGATTTAATTCCATGCTTCAAAAATTCATCAACTATTGCCCTTGCTGTTTCCGATTTGCCACTTCCTGATTCACCTGCAACGGCAATTGTATAACGGGTAGCTTTGATATTTACATTTTCAATTAGTTGAGAAACAATAGTATTAGCAACATTCTTATGATGTTCTTCCACTATTATAATATCACCTTTCATAATTTTAACTGAGATGTTTTAGTTTTATTGAGATACTCTGAAGTTGTTTATATCATTCAAAAGTAATTCTATTTATTTAAATGTTACCCCGCTCTCATTAGAGGATAAAGGGATTACAAAATATCATCAAAAGAGCTTCTTTTCTAAACTTTAGTACCTCTCGCTCCACTTATCTTCCTGACTGGCACCCTTGAGTTGAGAACCATAAGCACTTCAAACCTTTCACTAGTGATAAGATATATAATAAGATAACTACCTTGAATGATATTGTGGTAAATATTGCTCAAAATCGTTCATTGCTTCCTGAACCTTCATAAATGGTCCTTTTTCAGCACTCTTAATGGCAGACTGAATCTCTTCCATAGAAAACACTTGATCGGGGATAGACCAGTTCCGTTCTTTCGGCTCTTTATCATCTTTTAACGAAGTGGTTTTCGCTGTGTTCATCCTATAATATTTCTACAAATTCAACATAATGTTTTCTTCTTTTAGAATACACGGCCCTTTCCTTAATCTTGAGGTTCAAAATCTTGCCAGGTTTCTTGCTAGGTTTTGGGGAAAACAGGTATTAAATAATGGAAATGTAATGATTTTGTCTTTATACAATAGGTTTAGTAATCACTGTGTTAAGATAAGAATATTATATTCTCGCATTCTTCTGGATCAGCAGAGTTCAGGTTCGAGCCCTGCTGTGCCCCGCGTAGTGGAGACGGAGCGGGGACGGAGCAACAAAAATATCCTGCGAAAGCGGGATTTTTTGTTGCGGAGGAAGGGCAGCCCTGCTGTGCCCCGCGAATCCGCCAGCTGGCGGACGGGGTGGTAAATATACTTTTGATACACCCTCCTGTAACCTGCCAATAGCCGGGTCTTCTTGGGCCTTTGGATGAAAGTCCGGGTACTAAGTGGCAGGTTTAATTTTCCGGGTCCAGAAATATGTCAGTCCGTTCAGCTCGGTCATACCGATAATCTTAAGTCCGCATTCCTCAAGAAGATGAGTTACGGCCCTCTTTGTCAGGTACCTGTTGGTCTTCGAGTCAATGAAACTGTACATCCTGTTTATGAAAGGTATCCTCGATTCAATGCCGTTCTCCCACGCTTCTTCCTTTTCTGAGATCTCCCGAGGCTGATTGCTGTATTTATCTGAGAAACCATTCTGGACTTTGTTGTCGACAAAGCATCCGACAAAATTGCTTTTGACAGGCAGCAGATCGACAATGTTCCTGAGGAATTCCCTCACCTCCCTGACCTGGTTAAGCTGCCTGAGGTTCACCACGGTTTTGATGCCTTTCATGTCTTCAGCATCATAGAAATAATGACGGGTCGAAGGAATGACCAGCAGGTCAGCCTCATTTATAAGGCCCATCCGGTCAAGATATTCTATTAAATCCTCGCGCGCAGCATCAGAAAGTTCATCAAAAAGACGATTAAGGTGGCTATCACTTGAAGATCTGTTCTTCGGATAAGTACCCTTAATAGTTTTATCCTTAATGACATCTGAGTTGTTCTCTGCAGCTAATGAATCCATTGGTTATACCTTAATCTCGCTTTTTGGCCACGACCGGTAATTTGTTCCATCAAATTTGATACCAGTAATAAGCGGTCATTTCCATGAAGCGAAAATATTGCCTGAGAAGGACGAAAACAAATAATTTTTGATACATGAATACTGTAAATTGACAAATGTGCCTTTTTTAATGATAATAGCCCGGCAATGTGAAGCTCAATGTTCAATCGTGAAATCCTTGAAATTTACAGGGGGGCAAGTGTCAATTTCCACATTATCCACAAACCCGGTGCCCGGGCCTTTTCTGCACCACACGACAAAAGCGTTCAGCTGATCAGAAAATCCTTCAGCTTCTATATAGACGCTGCCATCGGAAATGTTCTTTACAAATCCCGTTATCCCCAGATTCCATGCTTCATGAGCTGCCCGCCATCTGAAGCCCACTCCCTGAACCTGGCCACTGATACGGATTTTATATAGCAGTTTATTAGCCATCTGTAATAATATTCCAAGGTATGAAAAAAACGATTTGCAGTCCGTAGCGCCGCGCAAATTGCGCGGCGCTACATCAAAATAATATTTTTTTGGTGTTATAGTCTTTCGTAACTTTATCATAATTAAAGATTAACATGTCAGCTCTGATTGAAGGTTTTAGTTATGATATCTTCATCAGCTATCGACAGAAGGATAACAGGTATGATGGCTGGGTAACGGAGTTTGTTGACCACCTGAAAAGCGAACTTGAATCTACCTTCAAGGAGGAAATCAGTGTATATTTTGACACTAATCCTGATGATGGGCTTCAGGAGACCCATGATGTTGGTGCATCACTGAAAGAGAAACTTAAGTGTCTTGTTTTTATACCCATTATTTCACGCACTTATTGCGATCCTAAATCGTTTGCCTGGGAGCATGAGTTCAAAGCTTTCGTCGATCAGGCCTCCGGGGATCAGTTCGGTCTGAAAATAACTCTTCCTGACGGGAATGTTTCAAACAGGGTGTTACCTGTTAGAATTCATGACCTTGACAGCGCTGACATAAAACTTTGCGAATCGATGCTTGGAGGGGTGCTTCGCGGTGTTGAATTTGTCTACAAGTCCTCCGGGGTCAACAGGCCTCTGAGGTCTGTGGAAGATAATCCGCACAACAACCTGAACCATGCCATCTATCGTGACCAGATTAACAAAGTGGCGCTTGCAGTAAGGAGCATCGTTGAAGGCATGAAATCTGCCTCCAGGCCGGATCAGACTGAGTCTGCAAGCGAACAGGAACCAGATGAAACCATAAGTAGAACCCAACATTCCAAAAAAGCAGGCATTTTTTCATTCTTCAGAAAACCATTGTTCTTTATCCCTACCCTCCTGCTTGTTTTTACTGTCATTTTTCTTTTTTCAGGGTCAACGACCATCCCCTTTGAAAAACGTGACTGGATCGTAATAACGGATTTTGAAAATACTACAGGTGACGCGGTTTTTGATAAATCACTTTACACGGCATTCTGCCTGGCAGCCAGTCAATCAAGGTATATTAACATTTTCCCCCGATCAAGGATGCTGGAAACCTTATCGATGATGGAACGCAGCAAGGATACATTCATTGACGACAACACCGGCAGGGAGATCGCAGCAAGGGAAAATATCGATATCTATATCGTACCCGGGATAAGCGAAGTGGGAGACCGTTATGTCATTGCGGCCGGAATCCATAATGCTAAGACAGGAGACCTTCTCAGGACAGAGGTTCTGTATGCCGACAGCAGGAATGAAATCCTCGCTGGCATAGACCAGTTAAGCAAAAAAGTCCGCCGAGGCCTGGGTGAATCAAGGTACCGCATTTCCTCACAGGACAAGCCCCTGTCAAAAGTGACCACTTCCTCTTTAGAGGCGCTCAAACTTTATTCCCAGGGTATCGAACGTCATTACAAACTAGACTTTACGGGAGCAAGAGATTTTTATGAGAGTGCACTTCGCATTGATACGGGATTTACAGCTGCAAAAGCCTCGCTCGGAAATATACTTGTCGAGAGATTTGATCCTGAAAAAGGAAAGGTGCTGTTGGCTCAGGCTATAAAAACTGTCGACAATCTTACAGAGAAGGAAAAATACGGCATACTTGGATTTTATGCAGTAAATGTTGAAAATGATCTTGTAAAAGGCATTGAGTACACAAAGAGGCTTACCGGTCTTTACCCTGACGACCCCGCCTACCACAATAACCTCGGTTGGTATTATCAGATGGCAGAGCAATATGAGGATGCAGTGGAAGAATACAAGTCGGCCGTAAAGATCAATCCGCACCAGGCTCTATCATACGGAGGCCTGCTATGGGTATACCTGGAGAAACTGGGGAAGACGGATTCTTCGATTGTCTGGGCTGAGAAAATGATATCGGATAATCCCCTTAACGCATGGGCATATGCCTACCTCGGGTCAGCCTGGATATGTGCTGACAGTCTGGCAAAAGCAGAGACTGCATTTGAGAAAGCACGGGAAATTAATCCAAAATTCACCTTCAATCTTTTCAGGCTGGCATTTACTTACGCCTTGCGCGGAAAATACAATGAAGCGGCAGAAGTATTAAAAGGAATCCCGCAAATAAACCAGGATGAGGCTTCCTCTGCCTGGTATGACCTGGGGGCTGTTTATCAGCTGAGCAGGAATGAGGAGGAAGCCCGTAAATACTTGTCCCAATACAGAAAATACGCTGCTGAAGAATGGATCAAAGCGTTTCCTGACGATGCCAATACTTATTTATCCATCGCTAAAGCAGATGCTCGTTTAGGTGACCCGGAATCATCAAAACAGATGCTACATAAAGCTGTTGATATTGACCCGTCGCTGCACGCACTGATTGCAGAGGTTCTCTGCCTCCAGGGAAAGATACCCGAAGCGCTGGAAGAGATGGAGAAAGCTTTCAGAAACGGTTACCGTGACCTTGCCTGGGTAAAAATGAACCCTGACTTCCATGCCCTGCAGTATGATGTCCGCTTCCGTAAATTACTGGATGAGTATTTCACGCCATAACCGGTGAGGTTTTTTAAACCTTTCGGTGAAAGCGAAAAACGGGAAACCTGAAATTGATTGCTTTATGTAAAAGCTTATAATACAATGCTATATAGAACAGTAACGAAGCAATCCACAGAACAATAAGGTTGAACCACAAGGTTTCAATCCTCTTTTCTCCAATCTGCTTATACGGCGCATAAAAATGTGCGCGGCCATTCTTCGAGACAGGCTTCATATAGACAGGTTCATACTTCTGAACAATCTTATCAGAAGTCTCGACAATTTTCTTCTGGTTAAACTCGTCGAGAACGATCTCCCTCAGTTTTTTGTTGGCATAGTCATCTTTCAGATCCTGAAATCCCTCCTTGCCCAGCTTTTCCAGAAGTGATATTTCAACTAATTCCTTAAGGTCTATGTTTTGCTTTCTGAAAATAAAAAATTGCCGTGCCAGGCTGTCCAGATATTTTTCCTCCATATCAGCAACAGAATTATTAAACCGGTTTATGTTCAGTGAGGCTATCAGCTCTTCAGGAGGCGGGGCAAAACCCGCCAGCCCTGACAGTTGCTGTGTATAAGTAGTCAGCTTCCCGAATTTGCCCATAATGATGTCACGGTACCGGGCACTGTCTTTATACTGGCGGCACAGCCACAGGTCTTTCTTCAGCGCTTCAATAAGGAATGAAGCATACCAGTTATTCTGGCTGATCTCCATATCATAAACAAAGAAGTTCTTTTCGTACCTGTTGCTCTTGTACTGTTCGACAGCCAGTGCCTCGAATGACCAGCGGGCAGGCATAAGATCACCAATTACAGGAACGTACTCATTAGTGTAACGTTCGCCTGTATGGAGGCTGTCGTATTTTACCAGCACACCGCTGAACAACAGCTGTGGTATTATAATGAACGGTATGAGAATATAGATTGTAACAACTGAATTAAATGCTGAGGAAATGGTCAGGCCGATCATATTGGCAAGACAGGAAGTAGTGAACAATATTAGCCAGTATGTTAGGGTCATGCCCTTTATGCCCAGAATAAAGTTGCCAATCAGGATGAATGAAATTGTCTGGACGGCCGATATCAGGAACATCAGGAATATCTTGGAATTCAGGTAACTGAACCAGCTCAGGTTAAGAAATGATTCTCTCTTAAGTATTTTACGGTCTTTTACTATTTCTTCGGCGCTGATTATCAGTCCCATAAAAGAGGCAGTGATCACGCACATGAAGATATAGGCGGGCAGGTTTTCATTTTCGCTGAAATTATATGCATAACCTGTTGTGTCCCTGGTAAAATAAGCCAGGAGCAGTGCCAGCAGGGGCGCTCCGAGAAGACTAATCAGAATATATTGCCTGTCAGCAAGCTTAGACAGAAAGTCACGGATAAAAAATATTCCGGACTGCTTTCTAAGGCCCGGGATGGAATAGTTGTTTTCAGGCAACAATTCTTCAGAAGGCCGGTTTTTCTGAATTATTTTTTCAGCCTCCGGCATAAAATTTTCGGCCCATTCCGCAGGTGTTACCCTTCTGATATGCGTAGGTTTTCCATATTCGTTGACGACCTTTGCTTCTATTATTTGCAGGAGCTGGTCAGTATTCACATTGCCGCATGCAATACACTGGTCTTCAAAAGCATTTGCATGGTTTGCCCTGGTCTTGAACCAGATGACAGCTTCGGTGGGATTACCGTAGTAGATCATGTAGCCACCCTTGTCCATGATCATTATCCTGTCGAACATCTTATAAATGTCAGAACCCGGCTGATGAATGGTTATGATCACCAGCCTGCCTTTGTAGGTCTGCTCCTTCATCATATTCATTACCGCCTCGGCATCAACCGATGACAGTCCTGAGGTAGGCTCATCGACAAAGAGTATCGTTGGCTCCCGTATCAGTTCAAGTGCAATATTCAGTCTTTTGCGTTGTCCCCCGCTAATGATCTTATTCAGCGGATTGCCTACCTTAAGGTCCCTGATGACATCAAGGTCTAAATCAACAAGTATCCTATCCACTGCTTCTCTTATGCGGTCTTCGCCAAGATTATCAAGGCACATTTTAGCGTTGTAGTACAGGTTCTGGAACACGGTCAGGTCCTCGAACAGCAGATCATCCTGAGGCACAAACCCGATAACACCCTTAAGCTTTTCCTTCCCTTCCGGGGAATAAAGGTTGTATCCGTTAATAAGAATTTCGCCGCTATCCGGTTTTGTCATGCCGTTGAGGACATTCATCAGGGTGGATTTTCCCACGCCGCTGCCTCCCAGGATACCTACAAGCTTTCCGGAATCCTCATGAATGCTGAGCTTTTGCAGTCCGTTTTCGCTGTCTTTGAACCTGAGGCTGATATCCCTGGCGTCGAGAGATATTTTAAGCTTGAAAGCTTCTCCTGTGAACACCCCCGCTACATCATTATAAAATATCGTATCTGTGAGTGAGCCCCTGATTGATGATCCGTGGTCAAAAACATATGTCTGCCCGGGGAAGATATTCTGGCCGTTCAGAAAAAGATCCTGTTTCCCGGAGTAACGCATAATATAAGTGTTGGTGCTGACAATGCGGAGGAAGAGTATCCTGCCCTTCAAATTCTCGTTGAAAAGATATTTAATGCCCTTCCTGTCAAACTCATTATTATTGTCAATGACCATGAGCCTGTCTTTTCTCACTTTTCGTCTTACGGGTTCAAGAATAAAGCATCTGAGGTCATCGTATTCTGTCCTGTGTATGTTAAAGGCGGTCGCAACTGTCTCAAGAAAATCCAGTTCCTTCTCGGTTATCTCGGCACTGAATGAAATGAAGTCCATCATCTGGACCATCACATAGATTTTCTGTTTTTGCTGAAGCTCCTCGTTAATTTTTTCGCATATGGCCAGTATCCTCATCGCCGTGAGGGATGTGCGTTTCCTGTCCTGAATGCTTCCCTTCGAGATATTATCAGGATGGTAAATTCTGATATACTCGTCAAACATCTCCATATATTTCAGAACCTGCTCATTGCTCAGGTGCCTGGCCAGGAACAGCCTCACAATGTCTCTGCCCCTGCTTGAGATCTCCGTATCAACATGAACATCGCTTATCAGGGCAAATAACTGTATTAATGCTTTCAGGATCGGTTCACTCATTACCCGGGGTTATCAAGGATTTTAAGAATTTAAATATTAATATAAATTCCTAAATCAATTTCGCCAGAAAATTTATCTTTGTTTCAGCTATTCAAGTTAATAATAAATATTTATCCGGAGAAATATTTTTGAGCGACCTCCTTTGCCGGCTTTAGCAGCGGACGTTGTATTTATTATCCGGAAGAGCATATTACAGGTTTATTAATGGAAAAATTAATTATCGGCCCTACTACCTTTACCCCGAAGGTCATCCTCGACCACGAAGAGTATTTTTTAGAGATAGCGGGGGAATCCAGACCTCAGGATGTACGGGAGTTTTACGGACCGGTTCTCGCCTGGATGAACGATTTCGGTGACCTTGTCTCATCAGGGAAAAGAAAGGATCCCATAATATTCAATTTCAATTTCGACTACTTCAATTCCTCCTCCGCAAAATGCATCCTGGATATATGTAAGATCCTGGCCCGCCTGAATGCAAAGGAATTCAACACTTCGGTAAAATGGTATTATATGAAAAACGATACCGATATGCTTGAAGCCGGTATTGAGATGTCTCAGATTGTAAAAATTCCGTTTGAGTTCATAGAGATGGAAGAACAATAGGATTTTTTATGCGTCCTGATGTCACCAAAAAACATATATGATACTGATAACCGGATAATCAGCGAAGAACTGACTGACCCGGCAGATTTTAAAAAACATTTCGTTGATCCCGTTGGAAAGGGTCTCTACCAGGGTATCAGGCAGAGAGCCGGGCTGTTTGCCCATCCGGTTTCTTTCCTTAAGAATTTCGCGGATCTCACCCGGAGCGAAAAGAGTTTCTGGTACGACTATGCCTCTGTCATACCTGTCAAACTAAGGTCGCTTAATCTTCTCCTGCGTCCTTTTCAGGAGTTTTGCCGGACGTGTATAATTATAGACAATGAGATTACTCTCCTTGTCAGGATGGATCTCGACAGGTTCCCGGCAAAGAGTGGCCGGGAAGAGAGAAAGATTCTTTTCCGGGAACTTAATTATCTGATACCCTCCGCAGTGAAGGAAGCCGGTTATGAGATCGTCAGGCACGAAGAGGTTGTGGGAGTGAATTTTTCACTGATCAAAAAAATTGCCAGGGCAATTCACTCCCGGTATCTTCATGAAATAAGAAAACAGGCTGGCAGTGATGCGGATAAGAAGCGAATTGTCATTCAGCAGTTTAATGATCTTCCTGCCGAACTCCAGCATTCAAATATTGACAACGCCGCTCACATTCCTACGAAGCTTTTATCAATTGGCTACAGGATCAGAGCTGTTAAAAGGGGATTTAAACCCCTGGCTCTGCATATTGATGATGAAGAGGTTGAGACCATGGCGAGAGTTGAACACCTAAGGTGGAGCTGGGAGAAAAGGCTGAACGGATGGTCTTTCGGCAAGACAAAAGACGAGGGTAAGAAGATCCATCCGGGCCTGGTACCATATGACGAGCTTGATGAACCTGAAAAAGAAAAGGACCGGGAGCTTGTAAGGCTTATACCTGCCATTCTTCAGGATATTAATTACGAAGCCTATCCTGTCTCGCCGGGAAGCATCAGCAAGCTATCATATGCCATCAAGCCACAGAGCAGTATCCATAAACTGTTAAGTGAAACCAATGAACTGAGCGACCAGATAAGAGGTCTCGCATCATCATCTCCTGAGATCGATGAAAAGATCAGGTCAGTCAATGAAAAGATCAGGCTGACTATCGGAGAAGTTCAGGGAAGCTACAATTATGCCCGGCATATACAGAAGGCTTTCCTCCCCGAAGATCTTTTCATCAGGGAATGCTTCCCTGACAGCTTCGTTTTCTATGAGCCAAAAGATATTGTAAGCGGTGATTTTTACCTCTTCAGCAGGCACGATGAACATATAATCTTTGCCCTGGCAGACTGTACCGGGCACGGTATCCCCGCAGCACTGATAAGCACTATCGGGTACGGAATACTCGATCAGGCCGTGAACATTATGAAGCTCAGCAATCCTGCCGATATCATGCATTACCTGTACTCGGGTGTTCACAGGTTCCTGCACAGGGATCTACAGGAGGACGGCGTTTCGGATGATATGGATATCGCGTTATGCAACCTGGATACACGTACCGGATTTCTGACCTTTTCAGGTACCGGCAACAGCTTGTTGCATGTGACTGACGGCAGGATAACTGAGATTAAGTCCCAGGCTGGCAGGGCAGGAAGCAGTGACAAGGAGGACGAAACCTTTGTCACCGGGGCGCTGCAGCTTAAAGGAAACGATGTATTATACTTATGTTCAGATGGTTATGCCGACCAGTTCGGCGGTATTAACCACAAGAGGTATACCAGAAAAAGGCTTAACGAATTTCTGCTCCGGATAAGTGCTTTGCCGATGCCTGAGCAGGGAGACAGGCTTTATGAAGAGATTGCAATGTGGAGAGAAGAAAAAGGAGAAGATCAGACCGATGATATTACCATCATTGGTATCAGGATCTGAAACTTGTAGTTGTCAGCTGAAGCCGGCGGAAATATATTTGACTCGCCTCCTGCTCTTTCGTAACTTTAACACCATGAACGGACGTTATGACAAGCCTTACTCCAGGTTTTGAATATGACATTTTTATCAGCTATCGACAGAAGGACAACAAACATGACGGCTGGGTTACTGCTTTTGTTGACAGCCTCAAGGGAGAGCTCGAGTCGACATTCAAAGAAGAGATCAGTGTCTATTTCGACATTAATCCGCATGACGGAATTCTGGAGACACATGATGTCGATGCCTCTCTGAAAGAGAAGCTTAAATGCCTTATTTTTATCCCTGTTATCTCCCACACTTACTGTGATCCAAATGCATTTGCCTGGGAACATGAGTTCAAGGCTTTTATCACCCAGGCATCCCTCGACAGATTTGGACTGAAGATCACACTGCACAGGGGGAATGTGGCAAGCAGGATACTGCCGGTGCGTATCCATGAACTTGATCCTGAAGACAGGGAAATGGTAGAGAATGAACTTGGGGGAACACTCAGGGCCATAGATTTTATTTATAAGGAACCGGGTGTAAACAGACCCCTCACTCCGTCAGATGATGAAAATAAAAACCTGTGCGGGACGAAATACCGCAATCAGATCAATAAAACCGCCAACGCTGTAAAGGATATAATCTCATCACTTCAGCAGGAACAATCATTGGCGCCTAAGGAAAGACCACATAAAAAAGAGTGGCGGGGGAAGACTGAAATAGAGGTAG
>Ga0209254_10003440_pt1 | contig 14440 bp, 14 predicted proteins | sample FrelakmetDIP11DI_FD_187148 | JGI IMG/M metagenome (GOLD analysis project Ga0209254, IMG submission 187148) | Freshwater lake sediment microbial communities from the University of Notre Dame, USA, for methane emissions studies - DIP11 DI (SPAdes)... | ecosystem: Environmental > Aquatic >...
AGTGCCACACAAACTCAGCCAGCAGCTCCGCGGCGAACTGGACTGGGTCGTGATGAAGGCGCTGGAAAAGGACCGCAATCGGCGCTATGAAACGGCCAACGCCTTGGCCGCGGGCACCAGATCCCCCGGCAGAATGTGGGTGGCGGCGATCGGATTCCACAGCATAAAGCCGGTCACGCCCATCACCACTGTGCCCCACACCACGGCCCAGTACTCCAGCTTTTCCTCGAAGGTGTAGCGACCCTGCCGCGCCTTCTTCTTACTGCGTCCCACGTTGTATTTCAGCAGGTCGATGGCGTTGGTCAGATCCTGCTTGCCGGGCAGCATCGTCAGCCGCCTGCGCTGGACAAACATCCGGTAGCCCACCACTCCGATGTGATAGATCGTCAGGAACATCATAACGATGGCCGACAGGTGGTGCAGCAGGCGGGTGGTCTCGATCCCGCCCATGACCCCAATCAGCCACTGCATCAACCCGACGTCGGGGTACTTTTGCACAAGGCCGGTGACCGCCAGCAGAAAGAAGCTGATGGTCAACGCCCAGTGCTCGACCCGGTACGAGACCGGGAATCGCCGGAACTTAGGCGGCTTTTCCATGGAGGTCCTCCTTCTTGCGCTTGAAGATGCGCCGGTAGGCGTCGGTGACGACGAATAGGAGCATCACCCCCAGGACGGCGGGGATAAGGATCAGGTAGAACAGGTTGACAAAAAAGACCAGCGGCGCCTTGGTAACGCTGGGCCGGTAGTGCTGGACCCACGAGGTGGGAAAGTTGTCGGTGGCGTCGGGGTGGCACTTTTGGCAGGTCGTAAGCAAGTTGGCCTTGATGACCGTGCTCTCCGGGTCGTCCACACTTTTCATGTCGTGTACGCCGTGGCAGTCGATGCACACCGGCTTGTTGGTCTCCTGATCGGGCGCGGTCTTTTGGAACAGCTCGACGGTGGTGCCGTGAAAGTCGGACACGTAGGTGTCAAAGACGTCGGCGCTGAGTCCATAGCGGCCCATCAGATCCTTGTCGGCGTGGCACTTGGCGCAGATCTCGGGCGAGAAAAGGTGGAAAGAGCCGCTGGTCGACGGTCCCTGGGTGCTGTGCACCTGGTGGCAGTCGACGCAGCCCGGCACGTCGGCGTTGCCTTGGCCGATCAGCGCCGCGCCGTGGATGCTCTGCTTGTAGCGCTCAAAGATCTCGGCGTGGCACAGCTCGCACATCTGCGAGTCGCGGCTGCGCGGCTCGCCGGGCACCGTGATGTTGTGCGTGCCGTGGCAGTCGGTGCAGATGGCAGCCTCGGGATGTCCGCCGGCCAACGCTGCTCCGTGCACGCTGTCCAGGTTGGCGTCATACTCGTTTGGATGGCACTGTATGCAGGCATCTCGATACAGCTTGACGCTCAGATCCCGCCGGGTCGCAACCCCTAGTTCCGACCAGGCAGCCTCTCCCTTGGGGTGAGCCGCAGTGTCGACGTCAGGATGGCAGTCCAGGCAGGCCTGCCCCTTCTGGCCGTGCACCGAGCTGTCATACACCTGCGGATCGACCGTCAGGTACAGCTTTTCACCCGACGGCAGGGTGGCGATCATGCCCGGCTGGCTGTGGCAGGCCAGGCAGTCCTCGTTGTCGCTGGCCTGGACCGGCCGGACGTCGAACACCGCCACCATGACCAGGAGCAACCCCACGCTCAGCATGGCAACTACAGTTCGTCTTCCAAAGCTCATCGTCCCTTCTCCAAGTTGCATCATTTCTCAAATTATGTCATTCTAAGCGACGCGAAGAATCTCGCTCTCAATACAACAACGATAGCCGGGAGTCCCTCAAACGGAGCTCCCGGCTCTGTTTTAGCTACCGGTTTGTCGATCTACCGCCATGAGCACTGGACCGACGGGCACATTCTTCAGGCAGGACCTACTTGCCCCTGAGCGCCAGCCCGTTGCCCAATTAGCTTATCACACTTGGCCGCGCAATACACCTGACACCTGTCCCCACTTTTGTGGGACATTGCGGCATCAGCCGGTCGAGTAGAACAGCTCTTCCTCCGGGTAGATGTCGGCCAGCTCGCGCAGCAGGCGCAGGCTCTCCAGCGCCTCCTCCTCATCCACTACGCTGATGGCATAGCCGGTGTGGACATAGACATAGTCACCGACCCGCGCCTCGGGGGTGAGCCACAGGCTAATGGTGCGGCCCACCCCCCCGATCTCTACTTCACCTTCAATGCCGTTCACAGACCTGATCTGCGCCGGAATGGCTAAGCACATCTCTTTTCCCTAGCTCCGATCTAGTCCTCTTTCTCCTTGCCCTGCTCCTCGTGACTCTTGTGCTCCGCCTCCCACATCTGCTTGGCCCGCTTTTCGCCAAAGTACCACATGGCATGATGCTCACGGGCGTACGACTCGGACACCGAGCCAAAGCGCATGCTCACCAGGCTCTGCCACATCAGCGGGTGGACCACGGCCAGGTAGAAATGGATCAGGAACATGGTCACCGTGACGATGAACGCTGCGTCGTGGATGACCACCAGCGCCTGGTACAACCCCATCGGCATCGAGCTCCCGGCAAACCACATCGGCAGCCCGGTCAGCCCAAAGGTAAACGTGCCCACCACCATGACCAGGGCGTTCATCCGCTCGCCGGTGTTGAACCGGGGCTGGGGCGGCATGTCGGTGTGGCGCCCAAGCAGATAGTAGGCAGCAGCCGCCTTGAGCCACAGCAGGTCGTAGCGGCTAAAGCTCAGGAACTCGCGCATGTGCAACGCCACCCGGCGCGGCTGCAGCAACAGGTACAGTATCGGCACCCCGCCGAACAGCACCGCCGCAGCGCGGTGGATCAGGCGCACGGTCATCCCTGCCGGCCCCTGGGCCAGCGACTCCAGCCAGGGCGCATACAGGATCAGACCGGTCAGCGCCAGCGGCAGGAAGGTAAAGGTGTGCAGCCAGTGGAGGAACCGCTCCACCGTGGTGTACTTGGGGATCCAGCGGATCTGAAAGGTTGTCCCTTGTCCTTTGACCCTGACGCTCATTCGACCTCCTCCATGTGGATCTTGCGCCGGGCGACAAAGAAGGCGCCGATGGAGCCCAGGATGGCGGCGCCAAAGGCGGCCGTGCCCAACCACTGAAAGACGCCCTGCCATAGCCGGGCCGTGACCGGTGACGCCGGGTTGAGCGGCAGCCCATACTCGCCCGGCTCGCCGAACAGGATGCTCAGCCGGTGCAGCCCGGCGGCCTCCGTCTCGCCGTACAGCTTGGCGGTGCTCAGCCCCTGCCCCTGCAGATCGGCCACCCTTGCCTTGGCCGTTGTCAGCAGGTCGGCCCGCTGACCCCACACCAACGCCCCCACCGGGCAGGTCTCGGCGCAGAACGGCCCGCCGATTCCGGCCGCGATCCGGTCCTGGCAGAAGGTGCACTTGGCCGTTTTGGTCTTGCCGCTAAGCAGCTCTGCCGTCGTCTGCTTCTCCAGGTGCGGTACCCCGTACGGGCAGAACCTGGTGCAGTAGCCGCAACCGATGCACTTGCCCCGGTCGTAGGCGGTGAACCCCCGCTCATCCTTGAACAACGCCCCGGACGGGCAGACGGTCACACACGCCGCGTCGGTGCAGTGCATGCACTGATAGTTGAAAAAGTGCCAGTCGTCGTCGCTGCGCTTCTTGAGCTCGATCAGCGTCCACGTATCGGCCGACAGGCCCTGTGGCGCATCGTATATCCCCTGCGCGTCGTCTGGCTCGGCCGGCCGCTTGTTCCAGCGCTTGCACGCCATCTGGCATGCCCGGCAGCCCACGCACTTGGACGAATCGTACAGGATGCCCAGATCGTCAGGCCCGGGCGTGGCAGCGCTTACCTCGCCCGGCGACAGCAACAACCCGCCGGCGAGGGACGCGCCCGCGCCCGCCCCCGACAGCTTGAGAAAATCTCTACGGGTAAGCTGCATCGCTGCCTCCCTCCGCCCGTCACATCGAGCCTTCAAGCTCGATGCGGGTCACCTCCCGGCCCCGGGCGTCCACCACGTGCACCGCGCAGGCCATGCACGGGTCGAAGGAGTGAACCGTCCGCAGGATCTCCAGCGGCTGCTCCAGATCGGCGACCGGCGTGCCGATCAGGGCGGCCTCGTAGGCGCCGCGCTGGCCGCCCGCGTCGCGCGGCGAGCCGTTCCAGGTGGAGGGCACCACGCACTGGTAGTTGGCGATCTTGCCGTCGGCGATCTTGATCCAGTGGCCCAGCGCCCCGCGCGGTGCTTCGTGCGTCCCCCAGCCCTGGGCCTCCTTGGGCCAGGTGGCCGGATCCCACCGCTCGCCGTTGTGAACCTTCAGATCGCCCTGGCCGATGTGATCGATCAGCCTGTCGAGCCACGGCACGAGCTGCTCGGCGACCACCAGCGTCTCGATGCCCCGGGCCGCCGTGCGGCCCAGCGTCGAGAACAGCGCCTCCGGGCCCACCCCCAGCTTGCCCAGTACCAGGTCGACCACTTCCTTGACCCGCTTGTGACCCGAGACATAGGCGATCAGCATCCGGGCCAGCGGCCCCACCTCCATCGCCTTGTTGTCATAGCGGGGAGCCTTTAGCCAGCTATACTTGCCGTCGGTCTGTAAAAAGTCGTAGGGCGGCTTGGGGCCGGTGTAGTTTGGCTTGGTCTCGCCGTCGTAAGGGTGGATCGCCGCCTGGTCGCCCGCCCCGTACTCGTACCAGGAGTGGGTGACATATTCGGTGATCTTGGCCCCGTCGAACGGCTGGACCGCGCTCAGGTCGCGGCCCAGGATCAGTCCCTGCGGCAGGAAAAAGTTGCCGGCCTCGTCGGGAAACTCGCCAACCGACAAGAAGTTGCCCAGCCCTTCGCCATAGCCGGCCCACTCGGTATAGAAAGGAGCCACGGCCAGCAGGTCGGGGATGTAGACCTGCTCGACAAAAGTCCGGGCTTTGTCAAAGAGCTGCTTGATCAGCGCCAGTTTGTTGGCGTTGAGCGCCGACTCGCTGTGCGGGTCGATCGGAATGGCCATCCCGCCCACCAGGTAGGTCTGTGGATGGGGGTTCTTGCTGCCCAGGATGGCATGCACCTTGATCACGTCTCGCTGCCAGTCCAGCGCTTCCAGATAGTGGGCCACAGCCATCAGGTCGGCCTCAGGCGGGAGCTTGTAGGCCGGGTGGCCCCAGTAGCCGTTGGCAAACGGACCCAATTGGCCGCTGTTAACAAAGGCGGTCAGCTTGTCCTTCACCGCCTGGAAATAGGCGGCGGTCGAGTTGGGCCACGGGGAGATAGACTGGGCCAGCGCCGCCGTCTGGGCCGGATCGGCCTGCAAGGCGCCGGTCACATCCACCCAGTCCAGGGCGTGCAGGTGGTAGAAATGGATGACGTGGTCCTGCACATATTGGATGCCGGCGATCAGATTTCTAATCAGTTGCGCGTTAGCGGGGATCTGGATCCCCAGAGCATCTTCAACAGCTCGCACGGAGCTGACGGCGTGAACCGTCGTTCAGACACCGCATATCCGTTGTGTCATCAGCCAGGCGTCGCGCGGGTCGCGCCCCTTGAGGATGATCTCCAGCCCGCGCCACATGGTGCTAGAGCTCCAGGCGTCGGTCACCTTTCCGCCGTCCACCTGGGCCTCGATGCGCAGATGCCCTTCGATTCGGGTGATGGGATCTATGGCAATCTTTTCGGCCACCTTGATTCCTCCTTAGCTCTTCTCTTCGGTGAGCTTGCGCACCGCCACCGCCCCGGCAACGCCGGCGGCGACGCCTACGGCTGCCCCCACAACTCCGGCCGTCACCAGCGACATGCCCTGGGCCTCTTCCACCGCCGGATAGGTCGCCGGCGGGGTCAATTGCAGCTCTTCCATGTCAAGCGGCTGGTAAGCGGGCCGCTCCCAGAAGTTGGGTGCGGCGCAGGCGATGCAGCCGTGCCCGGCGCCCACCGGCCAGCTTGTGCCCTGGTTCCAGCGGATGGTCGGGCAGTTCTGGTAGGCCACCGGCCCCTTGCAGCCCATCTGGAACAGGCACCAGCCCTGGCGATGCCCATCGTCGCCCCACGCCCTCACAAACTCGCCGGCGTCGAAATGGCCGCGCCGCTCGCAGTTGTCGTGGATGCGATGGCCATAGGCAAACAGGGGCCGCGCATACTGGTCAACCTCCGGCAGTTGGCCAAAGGTCAGGAAGTGGACCACCGTGGCCGTGAGGTTGTCCACGTTCATGGGGCAGCCGGGCAGGTTGATGATCGGCACCCCGCTGAGCACGTCCTGGACGCCCTTGGCCTCGGTGGGGTTGGGAGGCGTCGCCGGCCAGCCGCCGTAGAAAGCGCAGGCGCCAACGGTGATCACCGCCAGCGACTTGCTGCCTACGTCTTGCAGGATCTCCAGGGCCGTCCGCCCGCCGATGCAGCAGTACACCCCGTCGTCCTTGGTGGGAATAGACCCCTCCACGACAGTGATATAGCCGCCTTCGGCGACCGTGTCCTGGAGCGACTTTTCTGCCCGCTTGCCAGACGGGGTCATGATCGTCTCGTGATAGTTCACCGACAGGATGTCCAGCACCAACTGGGCGACCGTCGGGTTGTAGGCCCGCAGGAAAGACTCGGTACAGCCGGCGCAGTCCTGCATCTCCAACCAAACTACAGGGGGGCGTTTCGCAGATTCCAGGGCCCTGGCGATCCGAGGCACAGCAGTGGCCGGCAGGGCGAGGGTGGCCGCCATCACAGAGCAGAACTTGAGAAAGTCTCGCCGCGAGACTCCTCTCTCCATCAGAGACACTCGCAATCCCTTGTCAGGCTCGTGCACCTTTACCTCCTAGTACCTTTGCAGAGTGAAGCTTGGATACCGTTAACGGTTAAGGCTTGCCAGAAACTCCGATTTTCTGGAATCACCCCCTTTCTGCGACTGACAGGTTGTCCAACCGCCGGGCGACCGGGTATGCGATTATAGACTCGAACGGTCTTATTGTAGCAGATTGTGGCCTGGAGGTCAAGTCATGAGAACAAGGCTTTCAGGCTTGCGATTGCCAAGGACGTTTCTATCGCCTCCCAGTCTTGCCGAGAGCCTGGCTGACGCGCGCCAGCAGTGTCTCGGGGGCGACCGGCTTGGCCAACCAGTCATCCACCGGGATATACTCGTCGGTGGGAAAGATGTCGCTACCCTTCACGCCGGTCAGAGAGGTAACCATGATGATGGGGATCTCTTTCAGCGCCGGATCTTGCGCCATCTCGCGACTCACGTCCAAGCCGTCCAGGACGTAGGACATCATGATGTCCAGCAGGACCAGGTCGGGAGGGGCAGTCCGCATGGCCTTCAAAGCCTGGGCTCCGCTAGAGGCGGACTCGACGACATAGCCTGCCCGCTCCAGAACTTTCGATGTTACTTTGACGAAATCGGGGTCATCATCGACCACGAGAATCTTGGCCATTGATCTTTTCCTCCTACACTGGATTGGTTTCTTGGGCGATTCTGATCATAGCTGAGCACCCTGCGCGTGCTGGCTGGTAAGACATCAAGTATGGCTCATCTGTTGGGCCGCCAGATCCATGCCCACCAGGACCAGCCGCTCGACCAGGGGATAGACCGGGCGCTGAAGCTCGCGCAGATCGACTGTTTTCAGGTAGTGGTGGCAGTCTGGGCAGAGATAGAGGCGATGGGCGCCGTCCTGGCTGCGATAGTAGGTCTGTTTTTTGTCAGAGCCGCAGAATGGGCAGCCGACCCGCTGATAGTCCCACGAGCCGTCGCAGCGGGAACAGATCAGTTGGCGGCCGCCCCTGGACTGTTCGAACAGGGCCAGGTTGGGCCGCCCGCCACAGATCGGGCAGTACCCCTTGGTCCACAACGACAGGTCGAGGCGGGGCAGAATAGCCTCTGCGGCTCGCTGCAAGTAGGGCGCCAGGGCAAACCCCACCGCCAGCATCGGCAGGCCGCCCGGTCCCGGCTGGACTCCAGGCTGGCCTTCCGCATCGAGTTTGGGGGCAGTCAAGGTGTCCCAGGTCTCGAACAGCTCCCGGGCCAGCGCCAGCAGCTCTTCCGAAGGAGCCGGCTGTTCGTGGCGATCGGCCGGCCAGGCCGGGTTGTGGCGCAGCAGCACGGCGCCGATGTGGGCCACCAGCCGGGCAAAAGACCCCGGTTCGACGCCCAGTTGGTCGAAGGTCAACTGGGGGACACTCTCGGCCAATCGCCGCCGCATCGCCGGGCCATCGGGGACCTCGGGCTCGGGCAGGCTCGCCTTGGCCTCGAACTGCACCTGGTAAAGGTCGTGGTAAAAGTCCAACAGCGCGGCCAACTCGCCGTGCTGTTGCCGGGCGTCGGCCAATGCCTGAAGGACCCGGCAGTCGCGATCGCTCATTGCCATAGACGGTTGCTCCCCAACAGAAGGGGCTGAGGAGTGCCTGGACCTGCCGGGCTCCTCAGCCCCTTCTGTTCACTCAACTCTCTCAGGTCGCTCAGCCCTCCTGTTCGGCGGGCTGGTGTTCCTCCTCCTCGGCTTTGTGCTTTTCCCACATCTCTTTGGCCCGCTTGTCGCCAAAGTACCACATGGCGTGATGCTCGCGAGCATAGGACTCGGACACGACGCCGTAGCGCATGCTGACTAGGCTCTGCCACATGAGCGGGTGGATCACGGCCAGGTAAAAGTGGATCATGAACATCGACACGGTGACGATGAACGCCAGGTCGTGAAAGATGACCATGATCTGGTACAGGGTCTGCGGCATGTCGCCCCGCCCAAACCACATCGCCAGGCCGGTGATGCCGAAGGTGATCGTGCCCACCACCATGACAACGGCGTTCAACCGCTCGCCGGTGTTGAACCGGGGCTGCGGCGGCATGGCGCTGTGGCGGCCAAGCAGATAGTAGGGGACGGCCGCCTTGAGCCACAACAGGTCATACTTGCTAAACTTGAGGAACTCGCGCACGTGCAGCACCAAGCGCCTGGGCTGAAGCACGGCATACAGGATCGGGACGCCGCCAAAGAATATGGCGGCGACGCGGTGGACAAGGCGCACGGTGCTGCCGCCTTCGCTCTGCGCTACCGACTGGAGCCAGGGCGAGAACAGGACGATGCCTGTCAGCGCCAGGGGGATGAACGAAGCGGTGTGCATCCAGTGCAGGAACCGCTCCAGCGTGGTGTACTTGGGGATCCAGCGGATCTGAAAGACGCTTTTCGAGTCTTTGAGTCGGACGCTCATTCTACCTCCTCCATGTGGACGTTGCGCCGGGCAAGGAAAAAGGCGGTTATGGAAGCCACGATCGCCGCCCCAAAGGCCAGGTGGCCCACCGGCTGAAGTATCTTTTGCCACAGGGTCGCCGTAGCCGGATAGGAAGGCGTTTCAGGCAGGTCGTATGCCGACGGAGGCGCGGTCAAGACATAGATGCGCCCCAGGCCGCCAAGCTGCGCCTCGCCGTAGACGTTAGCCTTGGGAAAGCCCCACTCGGTCTTGAGCAGCTCCGCGCGGGCCTTGGCCTTGTCCAGCATGGCGTCGCGGTCGCCCCAGTCGAGCGCCGAGGCCGGGCAGGTCTTGACACAGGCCGGCTTGAGGCCGTTGGTGGTCCGATCCTGGCAAAAGACGCACTTGCTGCTCTTGGCCTCGCCGGTCAGACGGTTGAGCACTTCGAGCTGGGGCACCTGGAACGGGCAGAACTGGCCGCAGTAGCCGCAGCCGTTGCACAGCTCGCGCTCGTAGGTGACGATCCCGTGGGGGCCATGCTTGAGCGCCTTGGTGGGGCACACGTCGACGCACACCGCCTCGGCGCAGTGCATGCACCCTTCCTTGAGGAACAGCCATTGGAATCGCTCGCCGTCGTCATACTCCCGGAACTTGATCCTCGTCCAGGTCTGGGGATCGAGCTTTAGGGGGTTTTCGTAGGTACCAGTGTTGACTGTTTCGCGCACGCCGGGGACGTAGCCCTGCAGGTCGTTCCACTGCTTGCAGGCCACCTGGCAGCCCCGGCAGGCCATGCATTTGGATGTATCGATGTACATTGCATATCGGTCAGTCATGTTGCACCCCCTATGCTTTCTCCAGGTCTACCAGGAACGCTTTGTATTCCGGGATCATGGTGTTGGCATCGCCCACATGCGGCGTCAGATCGTTGGCCGCATCACCTATGGCCAAAGCCTGAACGCCGGTGCCACCACCCCAGCCAAAGTGCCACGGCATGCCGACCTGATGGACCGTCTTGCCGTTGACGGTGAACGGTTTGAAGCGCTTGGTGACGATGGCGACAGCCTGGATCTCACCCCGCGCCGAACGGACCTTGGCCTTGTCGCCGCTCTTGATCCCTTTCTCCGCGGCCAGCTCCTCGCTCATCTCGATGAACATGTCGGGCTGCGCCTCGACCAGCCACTCCAGCCACCTGGACATGCCGCCGGCCTGCCAGTGCTCGCAGACGCGGTAGGTGGTGGCCACGATAGGGAACTTGTCCGGCGTCCCCCAGTTGTCACCCACGCCCTGTCCCTCGTTCGTCTTCCACACCTTGATGGTGGGGTTCACCGGCCGGTCTGGGTAGAGCAGGTTGGTCGTCGGCGATTCCACCGGCTCATAGTGCGCCGGCAGCGGCCCCTCGTTCATCGCGGCAAACAAGCCGCCCTTGCCATCGGTGCGCATGATAAAAGCGTCTCGACCGCCTGCGGCGTCGGGCGCTCTGGTAACCACAAAGTCGGGCACGTCGTTGCCCACCCACTTGCCCAGGATCAGCTTGCCGTCGGCGTCCTTGGTACCCGAGTCGGCGGCGGCATCCCACCAGATCAGCTCGCGCCCACCCGGCCACGGCTTGCCGTTCGCGTCGGCCGAACAACGGTTGTAGACGATCCGGCGATTCAGCGGCCAGGCAAAGCCCCAGTAGGGATAGAGCCCCAGCCCGCTGGGGTCCTTCTGTCCTCGCCGCTTGCTGGCCGGCATGGTGTTGCCGTCGCCGTCGGAGGCCGGGGCAAAGTAGCCGGTAAAGACCCAACAGCCACACGCCGTCTTGCCGTCGTTTGTGAGCCGGGCAAAGGTGCTGAGCATGTCGCCCTTTTTGGCCAGCACTACACCTTTGTCGTCCAACTGGTCCTCGACGGCAAAACCGTTTATCTCCCGCGCCACCTTGTTGATGTCCAGCAGCTCGCCCACCACAGGATGGGTTGGTCCGCCGCCAAAGTCCCAGGTAAGGTGCAGGATCGGGTCGGGGAAGGGGCCAGGGTCGGCCTGGTACAGCTCTTTCAGCTTCAGAGCGACCAGGTGCAGGATGTCGTGATCGGCCAGGGATTCCCCCACGGCCGCCGCCACCTTGGGCCGCCACTGGATGAGGCGACCGCTGGTGACGATGCTGCCTTCCTTCTCCATGCCGTCGGCTGCCGGCAGACAAAAGACCTCAGTCTTGACGTCGGCGGGGTTGAGGCCCGGCGCCTGCCAGAACGCCACTGTCTCTGTCTGGAACAGCTCCTGGATCACCATCCAGTCTAGTTGGAGCAGCGCCTCGCGCTCAAAGCGCGCGTTGGGGCCGGCAACCGCCGGGTTTTGGCCCATGATCCACATGCCTTTGACCTTGCCGGCGTACATGGCCTCGAACAGTGGAATCCAGTAGTGGTTGGCGGCGCTTTCGACCTTGGGCAGATAGTCGTAGGCAAAGCTGTTGTCTGCGGTGGCGTGCTCTCCCCACCACGCCTTGAGCAGGCTGGTGAAGAACTTGGGGCCGTTGGTCCAGTAGCCGCCCGACCAGGCGCCGCCTGGCTTGGTCTTGTTCTCCAGGTAGGTAGCCAGGTCAGGGTCGGCGCTCGTGGTCACCGGCATGTAGGCGGTGACCAGGTGAGCCAGAAGCCCCATGTCGGTGGAGCCCTGGACGTTGCTCTCGCCGCGCAGGGCGTTCACCCCGCCGCCAGGCCGGCCGACGTTGCCCAGCAGGAGCTGGAGCATGCCCATGGCCCGCACATTCTGCGAGCCGACGGTATGCTGGGTCTGGCCCATGGCATACAGGATCGTGCCCACCTTGTCGGGCGCTCCGGTGCTGGCGTACAGGGCAAAGGCCGCCTCGAGCGTTTCCTTGGGGCAGCCGGTGATCGACGACACCGAGTCGAGGTCGTAGCCGGCATAGTGCCGCCGCATGATCTGGAGCACGCAGTTCGGGTCCTGCAGGGTCTCATCCCGCAGCGCCTTGCCCTCAGCGTCGACCTGATAGCCCCAGGTGGCGCGATCGTACCTGCCAAAGCCGTCGCCGTCGTCGTCGCTAAAGCCGGAGAACAGCCCGTCCAGCTCGTCTGGCCCCTTATAGTCGGCGTTGATCAGGTTCGCGGCGTTGGTAAAGTGGACCACGTATTCGTCGTGGTACAGCTCGTTGTCCAGGATGTACTTGAACAGGCCGCCAAAGAACGCCAGGTCGGTGCCGCTGCGGATGGGGACGTACAGATCGGCTTTCGCCGCACTGCGGGTGACGCGCGGATCGACAACGATAAGCTTGGCCTTGCGGTCTTCGCGCGCCTTGTGAATCCAGGTCATCGAGGCCGGGTGGTTTTCTGCCGCGTTGGATCCGTTCATCATGATCACGTCGGCGTTCTTGATGTCCACCCAGTGATTGGTCATGACACCTCGTCCATACGTGGGGCCGAGACCGGCCACCGTAGCGGAGTGTCATATGCGGGCCTGGTGCTCGAGGTTGACGATGCCCAGCGCCCTGGCCAGCTTGGAAGCCAGGTAGCATTCCTCGTTGTTGTTGGCTGCCCCGCCCAGGAAGGCCATGGCCTGGGTGCGGTTGACGGTCACGCCCTTGTCGTTTACCTTCTCGAACGCTTCGTCGCGGGTCTTTTTGATCCGCTTGGCAATCTCGTCGACGGCCCAGGCCCACTCGACCTCTTCGAACTGGGCGCTGTTCGGCGCCCGGTACAGCGGCTTTTTCAGCCGCCGCTCGCTCTGGGACATGGACGTCACCGAGATCGACTTGGGGTCGAGGGCGCCCCGATTGGTGGGGTTGTCCGGGTCACCCTCGGTGTTGATGATGTGCCCATCGGGGCCGGTGGCGATCAACAAGCCGCAGCCGCAGGAGCAGTACGGGCAGATCGTGGCGGCCTCGCCGACCGGCTTGTGCATCGGGAACAGGCTCTCCGAGGCTAACGCTCCGGCCGCAAAACCGGCGGGCAGGAAAAGACCGCCCAGCGAGGTTCCGGACACCTTGAGAAAATCTCTTCGTGATAGCTCCATCTTGCTATTCTCACCTCCATGTGGTGCTTGAGCTTCATTGCAAAACAGATTCTGAGACTAGGCCTTTGCTTTGTCAAGCTCCCGCCAATGATAGACCTCGGGACTACACCTCCTTTCTTCTGCCCGACCGGCGATCATCATCTGCCACATTCTCCGCACGTCGAGCAGTCCGTTGTAGGGTCACAAGGTCTGTAGCGCGTCGATTATATCCAACTTTGGCGTACAAGTCAAATGGCAGAGTCTGAACTTTCGATGAAAAATCACGATAAGTTCCTTGCAGCAGGGTCTCTCAGCAGATGCGTGGCAGCTGCTCACCGGTCAGCATGTCCACCACCCGCCGGGCGCCCAACGCCGTCCGCAGCACCACCCGCCCCGAGTGCGCCTCTGTGACCTGGCCGATCATCGCTGCCTCACGCCCGTACTCGTGGGCGCGCAGTGCCGCCAGGGCTGCCTCGGCCGCCTCCGGCGCGACGATGGCCACTAGCTTGCCCTCGTTAGCCACATACAGCGGGTCCAGGCCCAGCAGCTCGCACGCGGCGCGCACCGCCTCGCTCACCGGGACCGCCGTCTCGTCGATGTCGATGCCGGCCCTGGAGCGCCCGGCCAGCTCGTTGAGCGTTGTGGCCAGGCCGCCCCGCGTCGGGTCGCGCAGACAGTGCACCGTCCCCGGTACCGCCGCCAGTAGCACGGCCACCAGCCCGTTGAGGGGGGCGCAGTCGCTCGCCAGCGGGCTGTCGAACCGCAGCCCTTCGCGGTGGGTCATGATCGTCATGCCGTGGTCGCCGATCGTGCCGCTCAGCAGCACGACGTCACCCGGCCGGGCCCGGTCGCCGCCGATCTCGACGCCGGGCCGCAGCAGCCCCACCCCGGCGGTGTTGATGAACAGCCGGTCGGCGCTGCCCCGGTCGACCACCTTGGTGTCGCCGGTCACGATCTGCACGCCGGCCTGCTCGGCCGTGGCCGCCATCGAGACCACCACCCGTTCCAGGTCGGCCAGCGGCAGGCCCTCTTCGATGATAAACCCGGCGCTCAGCCACAGCGGCCGGGCGCCGCTCATGCTCAGGTCGTTGACCGTGCCGCACACGGCCAGCTTGCCAATGTCGCCGCCGGGGAAGAAGAGCGGGCTGACGACATAGCTGTCGGTGGTGAAAGCCAACAACGGATTTTCGATTTTGGATTGTGGATTTTGGATTGTGTTTCCTGACGGGGGCCTGCGTGATTGTTGATTTTGGATTGCGGGTTGTGGATTGGGCAGTTGCAGGATAGCCGAGTCGTCGAGGTGGAGGAGGGCAGTGCTGGTAAAGTAGCGGAGGAAAAGCTGT
>Ga0209254_10003441_pt1 | contig 14439 bp, 11 predicted proteins | sample FrelakmetDIP11DI_FD_187148 | JGI IMG/M metagenome (GOLD analysis project Ga0209254, IMG submission 187148) | Freshwater lake sediment microbial communities from the University of Notre Dame, USA, for methane emissions studies - DIP11 DI (SPAdes)... | ecosystem: Environmental > Aquatic >...
GGTCCCGCGTCCGCGCCGCGACCTGATCCCGCTGCCTGCCCAAGCCGAGCAGGCGGTTATGACTGCGCTGGCTAAACAGCCGAACGAACGTTTTTCAGATATGGCCATCTTTGCAGATACGCTTGAAAAAATGGGGAAGAAAGCACCCGTATCTGTGAGCAAGGCGACGTTCACAGCAATACCCGTTCCCAAAGGCCTGAACTTGGATGAGGGGGAGAGCGACGTGAAACTTCCCTCATCGAAGAAGTTGCTCCCATTCCTGCCTTTCTTTTCCCAAAACAGAACCCTGGGCTTGATCTTGGCTTTATTAATAGTTGCGGTAGTATCAACGCTGGTTGTTGGGGTCAGCTATGCTCAGCGATTGATCTCTGAACAAAGATTGATCACGCAGTCATCCGATGCAGCGATCGCTCCCCCGGGTGAAAATGCAATCAAGCCATTGATATTGGATATTGAAACAGAAACCAACAATTCCAAATACAGTTCCACCGATGAACTCCCAGCAGCGATCCTTTTCGAGGGAACCATAACGAGGACATTATCCCCGCCAGCGACCCAAAGGGGCGGGGGTGCGGCAACAATTCAATCCACCGGCAGCGGAAATCCTGCCGGAGATCCAACTCGCGGCTTTCCAACCACGCCACCTACACTAATCCCAACAGCCCAGCCAACCTCGCCTCCGCCTGCCACGATTATGCCGACCTCACCGCCTCCCACTTCTCCTCCATCGACAATCGCCCCCACATCCGAACCTGGATCTCCGGTACCGACACCGCCAGATCCAAAACCAACAAAAAAACCAAAACCAACAAAAAAGCCATAATGTGGTTGGCTGATTGAGTTCTGCAGGCCGGATTGGGATATTTCTCAAACCTGCTTAAAGCAGCTCATCCAGGATATCGATCATCTCCTGGTCGCCACCGGCATAGGATGTCCAATCCATATGGACGACATCCACATCCTGTACCTCCAGGCTTTTCGCGAAACCTTATAGGCCTAAATTGACCGCAACCTTGGTTCATTAAGTAAGAACTGAACAAGATTATCCGTTCGCACCACCAGGTAGTAGACGACTGCCAGGATGAGGCACTTGGCGAGGTAGAAGAGGATACATTTCATGGGTTGAGAGGATTATTTTCCAAAGGATACGTACCAATAGGAAACACAGGTTCATCAATCCAATAAACGACTTTCGGATTATTGAAATTCCCGCTTGACTTTCATAAGAAAAATTGCTACTATGTTATCGATAACGGGAACGATAACGGGAACGATAACAAATGAAAGAACGGCAAAAGCGTCCCACAATTAAACTGGTTGCTTCTGCGGCGGGGGTCTCCACGCAGACAGTCTCGCGTGTTATCAATGATCGTCCAGACGTATCCCCTGAAACTCGAGAACGAGTCCTCCAAGTAATTGAAGAGATGGGCTACCAGCCCAGTGCCCTGGCGCGCAGCCTGATCCAGCAGCGGAGCTACACTCTGGGGGTTGTGACTGCCGGTTTGAAATACATAGGTCCATCCCGAACCTTGAGCGGGATCACCAATGCCGCGGAGGAAGCCGGCTATTCTCTGTTACTCAAGGAATTACCCAGTTTCGACAGCAACCATGTAATACCCATCGTCCAGGGATTTCTATCCCGGCATGTGGATGGGATCATCTGGGCGGTACCCGAGGTGGGGGAGAACCGGGATTGGTTGAAGAATCCCCCTATTGATCTGGGGATCCCCATCGTATTTCTCACCATGGAACCACGCGACCAAATCTCCATGGTTTCCATTGATAATTACCAGGGCGGGCGTATGGTGATGGCTCATTTATTCGAGCAGGGCTATAAGAATATTGGGCATATCTCCGGACCGCTGGATTGGTGGGAAGCCCGCCGACGGATGTCCGCCTGGAAAGACGCCCTCAAGGAAAAAGGCATAAAAATCCAGGATTCGCATTGGATTGAGGGCAATTGGTCATCTGCAAGCGGGGCAGTGGCCATTGAGAGACTTTTCCAGCAATACCCTGAAATGGATGCGGTTTTTGCGGCCAATGACCAGATGGCGCTCAGCGTTATCCAGGCTGCCTGCCAAAAATATCTACGTATCCCGGAAGACCTTGGCGTTGTTGGGTTCGATAACCTTTCGGAATCACCTTATTTTTGCCCACCTTTGACAACAGTTCAATTGGATCAACATAACCTGGGCAGGGTGGCTGTGGAAGGAATTGTAAATATCATCGAAGCTGGTTGGAAAAAACACGAAGTTAGCGAACCCTTGTCTGTTATTTTCAACCCCACACTGATCATACGGCAAAGTTCTTCGAGGCACGTGACCCAGAATGAAAAGGAGGTGGTTTCGGAAATCGTCAATGAGTTTGGTGGTTGAAGCGTTTATCCTGAATTTCGATATTTTCAGAAAGCGTTTCAGAGCATAAGGAGAACATGGATACAACGAAGAAATCCTCCACGGCTCATATTGCCACAAGGTAAACTCCGCAGGGAGAAAATCATAATCATTCAAGGAGAAAAAGATATGTTCCGCTTCAAAGTTTTCGGTTTGATCGTCGCTGTTTCAATGCTTCTTGCCGCCTGTGCACCTGCGGCAGCTCCGGTAGCTGAAGAACCTGCTGCCCCCGCAGCTGAAGAACCGGCTGCCCCCGTAGCTGAAGAGCCGGCTGCAAAAGTCTGGACCTATCCTGACATGACCGTCGGGTTCCTGCAGACAGGTTCCGAAGGTGGTTGGCGCGCAGCAAATACCGCTTCCTTCAAGGAAACTGCTGAGCAATTGGGTTTGAATCTGAAATTCTATGATTCCCAGAATGACCTTGCAAAGCAGGTGGCAGGGTTCCAGCAATTCATCGAGGATCCTGAAGTGGATGTAATTGTGATGTCCCCGCTTGAGGTGACCGGTTGGGACCAGGTACTTGCTGATGCCCAAGCCGCTGGAAAACCCGTCATTCTTTCCGACCGCCGCATTGATGGCAATGAAGATAAGTATGCCACCTTCATCGGTGCAGATTTCGTGGAAGAAGGACGCAAGGCTGGTCTTGCCATGTGTAAACTGCTCGAAGGCAGCGCAAGTAAGAACGTCTGGGAACTGCAGGGCAATGTAGGTGCTGCGCCTGCCATCGATCGCGGAACCGGTTTCCGCGAGACCGCTGAAAAATGCGGCATCACCGTAACCAATACCCAGACCGCCAATTGGAGCGTCAAGGAAGGCAAGGAAGTTACTGAAGCCTGGTTGAAGGAAAGCAAGGATGTCCAGGGTATCTTCGGCCAGAATGACGAAATGGCATTCGGCGCTATCGAAGCCCTCAAAGAAGCCGGCCTTGTACCCGCCCAGGACGTCAAGCTCATTTCCGTGGATGCCACCGCCGGTGCTTTCCAGGCCATGCTTGACGGGACCCTGAATGGCGCGATCGAATGCAACCCGCTGCTTGCTCCGCAGGTCTATGAAGCTGCTCTTGCGGTATTAAACGGAGAAACCCTTCCGAAATGGATTCCTTCGCAGGAAAGCGAATTCTACATGACCGATGCGAATATAAAAGAAGTCGCTGCGGGTCGCAAGTATTAGATTTTGAATCCTCTCTGCTAACCCTTCAAGAATTGCGGATCAGAGACAAGTAATATAATAGATTGGGAAACGGTGGTCTCCATCGTTTCCCAATCCTTATAACCCTCACATTCCAAGGCAGGCAGGCATGTCTGAACCAACCCAATATTTACTTCAAATGGAAGGCATCAGTAAAGCCTTCCCAGGGGTGCAAGCCCTTGATGATGTAAGTTTTTTCCTCAAAAAAGGCGAAATCCATTGCCTGGTTGGAGAAAACGGCGCGGGAAAATCCACGTTGATAAAAGTCCTCACCGGGGTGGATCAACCGGACAGGGGGAAAATCCTTCTTGACGGGAAAGAAGTACACCCAAAATCCCCCATTGATGCTCAACTCCTGGGGATCAGCACGGTTTTTCAGGAAATCAATCTCTGCATCAATTTAACCGTGGCGGAAAACATACTGCTAGGACACGAGCCCCACATAGCAGGCCGTATTGATTGGAAAAAGATGAATGCGCTCGCCACCGATACTCTCAAACGACTTTTGGGGGTGGAAATCGATGTTACTAAAACTCTGGATTCGTATACGGTAGCCATTCAACAGATGGTGGCCATTGCCCGTGCTCTTTACGTTTCTTCAGCGAAAATTCTCATCCTGGATGAACCAACCTCCAGTTTGGATATCCATGAAACAGAACAGCTTTTCAAGGTGATGACAAAACTCAAGAATGAAGGTGTTGGGATTATCTTCATTACTCACTTTATTGGTCAGATATTTCAAATATCTGACCGGATCACCGTTTTACGGAATGGGAAACTGGTCGGAACTTTTGAAACCTCTGATATTACGCGGGTAGGATTAATTTCGAAAATGATCGGCCGAAGCCTGGCCGAATTTGATGAGATGTCAAAAATAAAAAAGGAAAGCAGCAAGCATATTAAAAGCGAGAAATTACTGCAGGCAAATGATCTCGGCCTTACCGGTGCGATGCGGCCGTTCAATTTGGATTTGCATGCCGGAGAAGTGGTCGGATTTGCCGGACTGCTCGGCTCCGGCCGCACCGAGACTGCCAGCATTCTTTTTGGGGTCGAAAAACCAGATTCGGGTTCCATTACTTTTGACGGCGAGTTAGTGTTGGATTACTCACCGCTAGGTTCTATCAAACGAGGTATTGCCCTCTGCCCGGAAGATCGGAAGGGGGCGGGCATCGTCGATGACCTCACAGTGAGAGAAAACATTGTTCTGGCCATGCAGGCAAACAAGGGATGGTTTAAATACCTGAGTCTGCCGGAGCAATATGAGATTGCAGATAAATATATTAAATTATTGAATATTGCCACTCCTTCACCAGACCAACTGGTTAAAAATTTGAGTGGTGGCAACCAGCAAAAAGTCATATTAGCCAGGTGGCTTGCCACCCAACCGCAACTTCTTATTCTGGATGAGCCTACCCGCGGTATCGACGTGGGTACCAAGGCGGAAATCCAGAAGCTGGTCCTGGTCTTGGCGGAAGAAGGTAAAGCCTGCGTCTTCATATCCTCGGAGCTAGATGAAGTTCTTCGCACCAGTCACCGCATCATTGTTTTACGGGAACGTGAAAAGATAGCAGAGTTTCCGGGCGATGTGGACGAAACAACGATCATCCACGCCATTGCAGGGAGTGAATCATGAAAAAAACAGAAAAGGCGCGCTTTTCCTGGAAAAAGATCACCGAAAGTCGGCTGTTCTTTCCGATAATCGCATTATTCCTGATCCTTCTCTTTGATTTTATTTTCATCCCGGGCTTTTTCAACATTGAAGCCAGAGATGGGAATTTGCGTGGAAGTCTGATCGATATCGCCCGGAATGGATCAACGGTGATGCTTCTGGCGATCGGTATGACCCTGGTTATTGCCACTGGCGGCATTGACCTCTCGGTCGGTGCGGTCATGGCGATCGCAGCATCGGTGGCAGGGATTTTAATGAATCCCTCAGCCTTGAAGAACGAAGTGTTCTTTGTAACGGATCCCATGTATACATTTCAACCGCTTTGGCTGGTGATCGGAGCAGCATTAATCGTGGCGATCCTGTGCGGTTTGTGGAATGGGTTCCTGGTAGCTTATCTGCGTATTCAACCAATGGTGGCAACATTGATATTGATGATCGCAGGTCGGGGGATAGCCCAGTTGATCACAAACGGACTCCGGGTGCAAATCACTTACCGGCCGTATGCATTTATTGGGCAAGGTTGGTTTATCGTGCCTTTTTCGCTGTACATCGTAGCTTTTGTTTTCGCTGCCACCTGGCTTTTAACGCGAAAGACCGCCATCGGGATGTTCATCGAATCGGTGGGTATCAATTTCCGCTCCAGTTTTTTTAGTGGAATTGATCAAAAGAAAATAAAAATGCTCGTTTATGTAGTTTGCGGGTTTTGCGCCGGGATCGCGGGCCTGATCGCCAGTTCAAACATTAAAACCTCCGACTCCAATAATATTGGCCTTACAACTGAACTGGACGCAATTCTGGCTGTTGTGATTGGCGGCACGGCCATGGCGGGGGGACGTTTCTCTCTGCTGGCCAGTCTGATCGGCGCCCTGGTGATGCAGGCGATCACGCAATCCATGTACGCAATCGGCGTACCGGCTTTTGCTCTTCAAGCCATAAAATCCGTGGTCGTGATTCTTGTGATCCTGCTTTATTCAAAACAGGTGAGAGGCTTTATCGGGATGATCGGTACCCGGAAAGAAGAGACGGGGCTATGAAGCGGACAATTCAAGACTTTTTTAAGAATAATCGCAAACTCATACCATTATGGTCTACGGCGTTTTTGGCTATCGCAGCCTATCTCATTGGAGCATATTTCTTTGTTGGCATGCGGAATCCGCAGGTATTTTTAAACCTGTTCCGCAACAGTTCATATCTTTTGATCAGCGCGATCGGCATGACCTTCGTGATAATTACCGGGGGGATTGATCTTTCGGTTGCTGGTGTGGTGGCATTAACTACTGTTTCATCCGCCGTTCTGCTTCGGGAAGGGTTGGACCCATGGCTGGTGATCACCCTGATGCTTCTTATGGGAATGGTTCTTGGCGCAATCATGGGAAGTTTTATCACCTACTTGAAAGTCCAACCGTTCATCGCCACCCTTGCGGGTTTGTGGTTTACTCGCGGGATGTGCTTTTTCATCAGCGACAACGCGGTCAATATTGATAATCCTGTTTTTCAGATTTTGGGTAAGACCAAAATTCTAATCCCAGGGTTGATGGAATGGTCCATCAAACAGGGAAAATCGGCGCCATATATCACTATCCCCGTGGTAGTTGGGTTCCTCCTACTGGGTGTAGCCATTTTTATGGCTCACTTTACGCGTTTTGGGCGAACCATCTATGCCATAGGGGGAAATGAAGGCAGGAACGAACAGTCTGCGCGATTGATGGGCCTTCCTGTTGATCGGACCAAGATGCTGGTTTATACCTTCAACGGGCTTTGTTCAGCGCTGGCAGGGCTCTCGTTCAGCGTCTTCGTATTTTCAGGGCACGGTTTATACGCCCCTGGGATGGAGTTGGATGTCATTGCTTCCGTCGTAATGGGTGGAACCATGCTGACTGGTGGGTCGGGGTATGTCTTTGGCACATTGTTTGGCGTTTTAGTCCTTGCTGTTACCCAGGCACTAATTCAGTTTATCGGGTCCCTGAGCTCCTGGTGGACGAAGATCGTCATCGGGGCGCTTACCCTGATTTTCATCGGTGTTCAGACCATCCTGAAAAACCGGAAGGAAAGCCGTCAGGGTGTCCAGCCTTCCAAGGCAGTGGAAGCCGCTCGTAAAAACCGGCAACGTCTGTTGTTAGGGATTGGCGCGCTTGTAATCGGCGTGGTTGCGATTGTTGTTGTCGTGGCCAAGTTTTGGCCATCCTCCCCTGGGGAAACACCTGCCAGCACCCAATGCGATGTAAAACCTTTCCGTGAGGCAGAAGCAGCGGCTTTGATTAAAGAAGGCGCAGCGATTGTATATCACCGGACAGCTGGACCTGAGTGTGTTGATCATTTATTTGCGATCTTCCCGGATGGCCGGGTGACGGGGAGTGATGGGGTGAACAATTTCGAGAAACAAAATACTCCGGCAGATGTGGAACGCTTATTAACCGCAATCAGCGTAGAGCATAACTGGTTCACGAATGATATTTACAGCACGTATCTAAATCCGTGCAGACAGTGCTATGCGCATTACATTGTGGTTTCGTTCAATGGACAGGAAAAAGCTGCAACCGGGGTGGACGGTACCACCGCGATGCCCCCTGGGTATGCGTTTGCATTGGCGGAAATACGGCCTTTCCTACCGGTAATTCCTCTTGCCCAGAAATAATTTGAACGGCTGGAGACGAAGGATTTTTGTGTAAAGAATCGGCAAGTGGTGTATTACCGATTCGACAGAATATAAAGTGGAGCTTTAAGATGAACCCAAAGAAAATTCGCATTCCAATCCTTTTCCTCTTTGCTTTCCTTACCTTCGCCTGTGTCTATATCGAAATTCCAACAGATTTGGCTACTCCTCAGGCACCGGCGGGATCCGAATCAAAAGGTTGGAATGGTGTTGCGACGGAAGTAAAAAAGACAGATAGTGGTGATTTGAGAATCTACCTCACCATTCAGAACGAAACCGGAGACTGGAGTACGATGCAATCCGTAGCCGATAAGCCTGCCATTCTTGCGACCAGTGATGGAAAAACGACCAATTGCGACACAGTTTTTGTGAATACCGGGGAACATCGACTGGCTCCTGGCTTTCAAATGCGCGGCTATTCAACCGGGAAAATGGAGGAACCGGAAACCCAGCTCATCTATGTTGAATGCAAAGGCGCCGAAGCTGTCCCAGGCTCCACGCTTTCAATTGACTATGTAGCCTATGGGGGAATCCTGGACGACTATATCCCGGATGCAAACGAAACTGACGGAACCCTGGAAATTGAGCTTGATAAAATCGTCCCGGATTTGGTTTATCCCATTGCTACCCCTATGGATGGGTTGATCCAGGAGTCGGGTGTGAGCATCACCGGTTTGAGTGATAATGTTGTCACCCTGCTCGATACCCAACGAACAGATACCGGGTTTGTATTCACCTGGCAGAATTTCAATCCCTCCAAGTTCCCATTAAAAACCCATATTGGTACTCCCCCGGTGATTGGGTCGGATGGGATCTTATACGGTGTTTATGAATCCCTGGATATTGCCCCGATACCCATTACCCCTCCAAAGGGGAATGTTGAGTGGACAACAGAGGTAAAAGCACCTCAGGATGTCAAAGGTTTCTATATCCTCCTAAGCGTCGAGACGAACAAACCCCGAACCTATAAAAGCTACGTCCTCGATATTACTGATAAATAAAAAATGATATGAAAAACATTCTCACGATTCTCGTAATAATGAATGCACTGATCGTTCTCACGGGTTGTTCCACACCAAAATCCGCTCCTTCCATTCAGTCGGAACCAATTGCAGAGATCGCGGGGGCAACTCAGGCGCTGGATCTGAATTGGTTCGACATGGAACTGAAAGATGTTCGGACCGGGGAAACCTTCACCATGAATGATTTTGCCGGGAAGGTCGTTCTGGTAGAAACCATGGCGATCTGGTGCCCGAATTGCGCTGTTCAGGCCAATGAAGTCAGGAAGCTTCATGAAGCCCTCGGTAACCCTGAGGATCTGGTAACGGTCAGCCTGGATGTTGACTTAAATGAAGACGACGCCTCTTTGAAAGATTACGTTAAAGGATATGGATTCGATTGGCGATTTGCCGTGGCTCCTTTGGAAGTTGCCCGTGCATTGGGAAATTTATACAGTGCCCAATATTTGAACCCGCCTCTTTCTCCGATGTTGATCATCGATCGGAACGGAGAAGTCCATCATCTGGATTTTGGAAAGAAAAGTGCGGAGACCCTGCAAAAGATCATTGAACCATTTTTGGCGAATTGAGGCGATGTGCTGGAACTTGTTTTCACTTCGGTATTCCTGGGCATATTGACCACGGGCAGCCCGTGCATATTGCCTTTATACCCGGCTTACCTGGCTTTTCTAAGCGGTCAACGCGACTGGGGCAAGGGAAACCAAAAATATTTTCTGGGTTTCTTTGTCCTTTTCGGAGTGCTCACCATGATGCTCCTGCTCGGGGCACTGATCGCATTATTGTCGATCTCAATTGGAAAATTTCTCTCGGTTATCGTTCCGATCGCGGATCTCCTGATCCTCAGCCTGGGTGTTATGCTCATCCTGGACCGTAATCCATTTAAAGCCATTCCCCAGATCAAAGTACCTGCCCTCCGCCATCCCTTTGGAACAGCCTACCTATATGGATTCCTATACGGCCCCATCGCTATCCCGTGTTCCGGTCCAATGATCGTCAGCATTTTTGCACTCTCGCTTTCGACCGCTGATTTTTTCAGCAAACTGTGGGTCTTTTTCTGGTTCGGGATCGGTCTGGGAATGCCGCTTTTGATCCTCTCACTTCTATCTGGTGCACTTCAAAAACAGCTCACGACGCTCTTTGCGAGATACAGTCGGCAGGTGAACCTGGTTGGGGGAATCCTGCTGGTCGGGATTGCGATTTACAACCTCTCAAAGAATTGGAATTCTATATGGCTCTTCGCAAAGTAATGTGGTTATGCAAGCCCGGGTGGTGGTGGTGAGATGAAAGTGCTGCGTTTGTTCAAACCCGGCGACCTACGTATCCAGGATGAAACTGTTCCAACCCCCGGCCGGGGTGAGGTATTGATCCGGGTGAAAGCGGTTGGCGTGTGCGGTTCGGACCTTCGCTGGTTCACGCAGGGAGGTATTGGCGATGCCACCCTGGATCATCCCCTGGTGCTCGGGCACGAGTTCGCCGGGGTCATAGAAAACGGGGAGAGGGTCGCCGTTGACCCGGCCATCCCCTGCGGCGAGTGCGAGCACTGCCAGCGGGGCGATACGAACCTCTGTCCCGGAGTTCGATTCTCCGGGCACAGCGGGCAGGACGGGGCGATGCGGGAATATCTCTGCTGGCAGGCTGACAGGCTTCACCGGTTGCCCGATCCGCTTTCGGAAGAGGACGGAGTGATGCTGGAGCCTCTCGGTGTGGCCATCCATGCCGTTGATCTGGCGCATCTGCGAACGGGGATGAGCGTGGGCGTCTTTGGCTGCGGTCCGATCGGCCTTCTGATCATGCAGCTCTCGCGTCTGAGCGGTGCGTCCCTTGTTCTCGCCTCGGATATCCTTCCGCACCGGGTGGATGCCGCCAGAGCCTTTGGTGCCGAAACGGTTTTCCACGCACAGCCAAATGTGCCTGAAAAGGCCATCCTGGAAGCCACGGGTGGGCGCGGGCTGGATGTGGTCTTTGAGGTGGCTGGCACCCAGGGTGCGGTGGACGATGCGTTTGCAGCTGTCATGCCGGGCGGGAAGGTGATCCTGGTCGGCATCCCGGAGGAGGACAGGACTATATTCTCCGCATCCACTGCCAGGCGCAAGGGATTGACCATCAAGTTGGTCCGGCGGATGAAGAACACTTACCCGCGAGCGATCCGGCTGGTCGCGGAGAACCGTGTGGATGTGCGTTCCCTGGTGACGCACACTTTTACCCTCGACCAGTCAGCGCAGGCTTTCGAGACAGCCGTTCGCCGCGAAGGGCTGAAGGTGATCATAAAACCTTGAGTACAAACACTGGAGAGCGCATGGGCAAATATTCGATCGGGGTTGATTTTGGAACTGAAAGCGGACGGGCTGTGCTGGTGGATATTGCCAGCGGGCGGGAGATGGGCACCGCGGTGTATCCGTATTCCCACGGGGTGATCGACGAACAGCTTCCGGATGGTGGGCCTCGCCTGGAACCGGATTGGGCGCTGCAAGACCCCCAGGATTACATCCGCACGTTCCAGAACACGGTACCGCGAGTACTGCGCGAATCGGGGATCAACCCTGCGGACGTGATCGGGATCGGCATCGATTTCACTGCCTGCACCATGCTGCCGGTCAAGGCGGATGGCACCCCGCTCTGCGATCTGCCCGAATTTCACAGCCGCCCGCACGCCTGGGTGAAACTATGGAAACATCATGCTGCCCAGCCGGAGGCTGACCGCATCAACCTCACCGCGCGTGAAATGGGGGAGAGCTGGCTGGACCGCTACGGCGGCAAGATATCCTCGGAGTGGTTTTTTGCGAAAACCCTGCAGATCCTGGAAGAGGACCCGCAGATCTATGCGGCCGCGGACCGGCTGCTGGAAGCCGCGGACTGGGTGGTCTGGCAGCTCACCGGGGTGGAAACGCGCAATAGCTGCACAGCGGGTTATAAGGCCTTGTGGTCCAAGCGTGAGGGTTTTCCGCGCAAGGAATTTTTCAAGGCCCTTGATCCCCGGCTGGAAAATGTGGTGGATGAAAAACTTACCCGGAAGATCATTCCCATCGGTCAGCGGGCTGGGGGGGTGACCGAACAGGCGGCAAGTTGGACTGGCCTGAAACCCGGTACCGCGGTGGCCATCGCTAATGTGGACGCGCATGTGGCCGTCCCGGCGGCGACCGTCACCGAACCGGGGCGAATGGTGATGATCATGGGCACCTCCACCTGCGACATGGTTTTGGGTACGGAGGAACACATTGTTCCCGGCATGTGCGGTTACGTGGATGATGGCATCATCCCCGGTTACTTTGGTTATGAAGCCGGGCAATCCTGCGTGGGCGACCATTTTGCCTGGTTTGTGGAGAACTGCGTCCCGGCTGCCTATGAAAACGAAGCGAAAAAACGCGGGTTGGATATCCACCAGCTGCTCGAAGAAAAAGCGGGAAAGCTTAAGGTGGGGGGAAGCGGGCTAATCGCCCTGGACTGGTGGAACGGCAACCGCTCGGTGCTGGTGGATGTGGATCTGACCGGCCTTTTGGTCGGAGCAACCCTGGCGACCAAACCCGAAGAGATCTATCGAGCGTTGATCGAGGCCACCGCCTATGGGAAACGGATCATCATCGAGACCTTCCAGAAAAACGGCGTACCGATCCACGAGCTGGTTGCCTGTGGCGGTCTTCCTGAAAAGAACAAGTTGCTTATGCAGATTTATGCGGATGTAATCGGCCTGCCTATCAAGGTCAGCGCCTCCAAACAAACCCCGGCGCTCGGGTCGGCTATGTTCGGGGCGGTGGCAGCGGGGAAATCCCAGGGTGGGTATGATTCCATCTACGATGCTGCCCGGGTGATGGCGCACCTCAAGCCAGAGATCTATTCCCCGAACCCCACCGATCAGGAAGAATATGAAAAACTGTATGCTGAATACGTCCTGATGCACGATTATTTCGGTCGGGGAGGCAACGACGTAATGAAACGGTTAAAGAAGATAAAGGCGGAAGCCCGCCAATAAGCGATTGGAAAAGGAATCAGGAGAGAGCATGCTGGAAGACCTCAGGCAAGAATTAGCGGCGCTGCATCAGGAGCTGCCCAGGAACAATTTGGTGGTTTGGACGGGCGGCAACGTCAGCGCTCGCGACCCTGATAGCGGGCTGGTGGCGATTAAAGCCAGCGGCATCCGATATGAAGACCTCACCCCCGAGCACATGGTGGTGGTGGATATAGAGGGCAGGGTGGTGGGAGGAAAATTCAAACCCTCGTCCGATGTGTACAGCCACCTGTATATCTATAAGCACCGCCCGGATGTATTCGGGGTAGTGCATACCCATTCGCGCTATGCCACTGCTTTCGCAGCGGTTGGTAAACCGATCCCGTGTGTGTTGACAGCCATGGGAGATGAATTTGGCGGACCGATCCCGTGCGCCGGATTCGCCCTGATCGGCGATGAAGCCATCGGCAAGTTAGTGGTGGAGAATATCGGCAGCTCGACCGCGGTTCTGCTCAAGAAGCATGGGGTTTTCACGATCGGCAAGGATGCCCGCGCGGCGGTCAAGGCGGCAGTGATGACTGAGGATACGGCGGCTACCGTCTGGCTGGCAATGCAGATCGGCACGCCAGAAGAGATCGCGGATGAGGATGTGAAGAAATTGCACGACCGCTATATGAATGTGTATGGTCAGCAAGAGTAGATGATGAAATCAGGCAGAGGAGAATTGAAATGATCGACTTAAAACAGTATGAAGTCTGGTTCGTGACCGGCAGTCAGCACCTTTATGGCCCGGAAACGCTTGAAAAAGTTGCCGAACACTCCCGGGAGATCGCTGCAGCCCTGGGGAATTCAGAGCACATTCCCGTACGGGTCATCTTCAAACCGGTCCTGACCACTTCGGAGTCGATCCGCCAGCTTTGCCTGGAGGCAAATTCGACCAAGGCCTGTATCGGGTTGATCACCTGGATGCACACTTTTTCCCCTGCCAAGATGTGGATCGCAGGGTTGAGCCTTCTGAAGAAACCCTTCGCCCACCTGCACACCCAGTACAACCGCGAGATCCCCTGGTCTGAGATCGACATGGATTTTATGAACCTGAACCAGGCCGCACACGGCGACCGGGAGTTTGGTTTCATCGGCAGCCGCCTGCGCCTGGAGCGCAAGGTGGTGGTCGGCCACTGGCAGGATGAAGACGTCCAGCAGACTCTGGGAGTGTGGGTGCGGGCTGCTGCTGCCTGGTCAGATTGGCAGGGGGGTAAGATCGCCCGTTTTGGGGATAATATGCGCGATGTGGCCGTAACCGAAGGGGATAAAGTGGAAGCGCAGATCAAGCTGGGGTACGAGGTGCATGGCTACGGGGTGGGGGACCTGGTTAAAGTCGTCCACGAGGTTTTGGATGCCGAAATTGATAAGATGGTAGAGGGGTACCTCTCGACCTATGAGGTCGCTCCCGATCTGAAACCCGGCGGGGCGAAGCACGCCAGCCTGCGCGAGGGGGCACGTATCGAAGCGGGGATGCGGCAATTCCTTCTCGCAGGGGGTTTCAAAGCGTTCACAACCACCTTTGAGGATTT